>Ga0256406_1003252_pt1 | contig 20578 bp, 17 predicted proteins | sample RumenRJG_03DNA_FD_185986 | JGI IMG/M metagenome (GOLD analysis project Ga0256406, IMG submission 185986) | Bovine rumen microbial communities from Lethbridge, Alberta, Canada - RJG_03 | ecosystem: Host-associated > Mammals > Digestive system > Stomach > Rumen | place: Canada: Alberta | collected... | reverse complement strand
GAAGGTGGTGATGTTCGAGTCGGCGATGGTCACGAAGGCCCGCGAGTAGCCCTCGTTGATGGCAGCCTGCACCGGCCTGCCGGCGCGCAGCTCCTCGCGGATGCGCTCGTAGATGAGCACGTTCGCGTCAACTGCCATGCCCAGCGTCAGCACGATGCCGGCGATGCCCGGCAGCGTCATCGTGGCGCCCGGGATCATCGACATGACGCCGACGATGAGCACCATGTTGAACACCAGCGCCAGGTCGGCGATGAAGCCGAAGGCCTTGTAGTAGACGATCATGAAGAGCACCAGGAAGATCATGCCGTAGAGCATGGCCTTCATGCCGTTGTCGATGTTCTGCTGGCCAAGGGACGGTCCGATGGTGCGCTCCTCGACGATCTGGATCGGGGCGATCAAGGCGCCGGCGCGCAACAGCAGCGCCAGGTTGTGGGCTTCCTTCACCGAGTCGATGCCGGTGATGCGGAAGCTCGAGCCCAGGCGGGTCTGGATGGTCGCGACGTTGATGATCTGCTCGACCTTCTTGAACTTGGGCTTGTAGCCCGGATCGCCGGGCTTGAGCGCATTGGGATCATCGTCCTGGATCACCTTGTACTCGATGAAGTTGGTGGCCATCGGCTTGCCGACGTTGTCCTTGGTGAAGTTGGACATGATGTTGCCGCCGCGCGAGTCGAGGCTGATGTTCACCTGCGGGCGGCCATTCTCGTCGGCGCTCGAGGAGGCGTCCACGATGTGGTCGCCGGTTAAGATCACCTGCTTTGCGACCACCACCGGGTAGTGCCTGGCATCGTAGAGCACCTCGGTGCCCGCGGGCACATGGCCCTGGGCCGCGGCGGCCACGTCGGCGGTGTTGTCAACGAGCCTGAACTCCAGCGTGGCGGTGGCGCCCAGGATCTCCTTGGCCCTCGCCGTGTCCTGGATGCCCGGGAGCTCGACCACCACGCGGTCGGCGCCCTGGCGCTGCACCAGCGGCTCGGCGACGCCCAGCTCGTTGACGCGGTTTCTGATGATGTTGATGTTCTGGTCGACCGCGTTGGTGCGGACCTCGGAGAGCTTCTGCGGGGTCATGGTCGCGCGGATGAAGAAGCGGTCGTCCTGATCGTAGCCTTGGAGCTTGAAGTCCTTGTGCTTGGAGGTCAGAAGCGAGAGCGCGTCGTCGCGGGTCTTGGAGTCGCGGAAGGCCACGACCACGCTGTCGCCCTCGGCGCGGGCGCCTGAAAGGCGGATGCCGTTGTTGCGCAGCTCGGTGCGGAAGTCGTTGACGAGCTGGTCGGTCATCTTCTTCATGGCAGCGTCCATGTCCACTTCCATGAGGAAGTGCACGCCGCCGCGCAGGTCAAGGCCGAGCTTCAGGGGGTGCATGCCCAGCGAGCGCATCCAGGCGGGGGTGGCCGGCGCGAGGTTCAACGCGGTGATGTAGTTCTCGCCCAGGGCCTTGGATGCCAGGTCGCGGGCGACCAGCTGATCCTCGGTGGTGTTGAAGCGGACCATGAGCTGGCCGTTTTCAAGCTCGTAGCGGGCCTTTATCCCGGCGCCGTCGAGCGCCTTCTGCACCGACCCCATGGCAGCTGAGTCCACGTCAAGGCCGTGCGCGCCCGAGACCTGCAGCGCGGGATCCTCGCCGTACAGGTTGGGCAGAGCGTAAAAGGCGCCGATCAGGATGATCAGCACCACCATCACGTTCTTCCAAAGCGGAAACTTGTTTTGCACTTTATATCTCTGCTGATGCGCCGGCTCGGCCGCGCGCTCTTGTGGGAAAACCAGGCCGCGCCGGGTTGCCCGGCGCGGCCGCTTGAAAGGAGGCTGTTACTTGGCCAGCCCTTCCTTCTCCTCGGCAGGCTGCTCCCCAGCCTTGTCCTCGGCACTCTTTTCAGCCTTGGGCTCGAGCTTGGCCTCTACGGCCTTGGGCTCGCTCTTGGCCTCGGCGGCCTTCTCCTGGCGCTTGCCGCCCTTCTGGTTCTTCACGGCCTTCTTGTCGACGGCCACGGAGATCAGGGTGCCGCGGGGCAGCACGGCGACGATGTAGTTGCGCTTCATCTGCAGCACGGTGCCCTCGGACACGGCCACGAGCACGTACTCGCGGTTGTCGGGGAGCTTGGTGATGCGGCCGGCGATGCCGCCGTTGGTCAGGACCTCGTCGCCCACGGCCAGGTTGTCCAGGAGCTTCTGCATCTCTTTGCGCTTCTTGTTGTTAGGACGCATGATGAAGAAGTAGATGGCGATCATGCACACCGCGAGGACGATGATCATGCTGAAGTCGCCGCCGGCCTGGCCCGCTGCGGGGGCGGCATCGGCTGCATAAGCCTGGGAGATTATGTTCATTGCTTGTTCCTGTAAAAATGGAGCGCTGGAGGCGCTGGCGTATTGCGGTCAGTCAGTTGACAACCTGCCAACTATAGCACAAAAAGTGTGAGCTATCGCCCACTCCGGCAGGCCGGGGATCGCCGCGGGAATGCCGTTCCAGGGCGCCCTTGCGCAGGGCGGGACGGGGGCGCGCAGCGCCCCCGTCCTCATCATCTTCATCTATGCCTGCGATCAGGCCTCGGGCCTGCCCCAGACGCTGTAGAAGCGCTCGGCGAACTCCTCGAGCGTCCCCTGCTCGATGGCATCCCGGATGCCAGCCATGAAGTGCTCGTAGTACCAGAGGTTGTGCAGCGTGTTGAGGTGGGCGCCCAGCAGCTCGTTGCACTTGTCGAGGTGGTGGAGGTAGGCGCGGCTGTAGTTTTGGCAGGTGTAGCAGCCGCAGCATGGATCCAATGGCGAGGTGTCCTCGGCGTACTTGGCGTTGCGGATCCTCACCGGGCCCTGCGACGTGAAGAGGTGGCCGTTGCGCGCGTTGCGCGAGGGCATCACGCAGTCGAACATGTCCACCCCGCGCAGCACGCCCTGGAGTATGTCCATCGGCGTGCCAACACCCATGAGGTAGCGCGGGCGATCCTCGGGCATCAGCGGCGCGATGTGGGAGAGCTCGCCGTACATCTCGGCCTTGCCCTCGCCTACTGCAAGGCCCCCGATGGCGTAGCCGTCAAAGCCGATGTCGGTAAGCCCCTTTAGCGAGCGCTCGCGCAGCGCCTTGTCGGTGCCGCCCTGGATTATGCCGAACAGGGCATTGGGATTGCCGAGGCGGTGGAACTCGTCCTTGCTGCGTTGCGCCCAGCGCAGCGAGAGCTCCATCGCCCGTTCCTCCTCCTTGTGCGGGGCCGGCAGCCCGATGCACTCGTCAAGCTGCATCACGATGTCCGAGTTGAGGTCGGTCTGGATCTGCATGGAGATCTCAGGGGACAGGAAGAGCTTGGAGCCGTTGATGGGGTTTCTGAAGGCCACGCCCTCCTCGGTGACCTTGCGGATCCCCGAGAGCGAGAAGACCTGGAACCCGCCCGAGTCGGTGAGGATCGGCCCGTGCCAGTTGGCAAACTGGTGCAGCCCGCCGTGGGCCTTGACCACCTTGCACCCGGGCCTAAGCCAGAGGTGGAAGGTGTTGCCCAGGATGATGTCGGCGCCGAGCTCCGAGACTTGCTCGGGGCGCATCGCCTTGACCGTGCCCTGTGTCCCAACCGGCATGAACGCCGGGGTGCGGATCACGCCGTGCGCAGTCTCGATGGCGCCCAACCGCGCCTCGCCGCACCTTGCCTTTAGAGTGAACTTCATCAGGCCTCCTGCGCCGAAGGCGGGAGGTCATGCATGGCCTCGGGGTTTCTGGTGATGAACATGCAGTCGCCGTAGCTGAAGAAGCGGTAGCGCTCCTCCACGGCGTGGCGGTAGGCGGCCATGGTCTTCTTGTAGCCTGCAAACGCGGCGACCAGCATGATGAGGGTCGACTCGGGGAGGTGGAAGTTCGTGATGAGGCAGTCCACCACGCGGTAGGGCACGCCCGGGTATATGAAGATCGACGTGTCGCCTGAGAACTCGCAGATCTCCTTTCCGCAGCCGTTCTTTTCGGCAAGCTGCGCGGCGCTCTCGAGCGAGCGCACCGCGGTCGTGCCGACCGCGACCACGCGGCCGCCGTGCTCGTGGGTCCTTATCACCGCGTCTGCGACCTCCCTTGGCAGGTGCACGTACTCGGTATGCATGTGGTGGCGCGAGATGTCATCCTCGCGCACCGGCTGGAAGGTGCCGGCGCCGACGTGGAGCGTGCAGAAGGCCTCGCCCACGCCCATGGCCTTGAGATCCTCAAGCTGAGCCTTGTCAAAGTGCAGCCCGGCCGTAGGGGCGGCCACGGCGCCGGGCACGCGGCTGTAGACGGTCTGGTAGCGGTCGCGGTCGAGCGCGGTGTCCTCGCGGTCGATGTACGGAGGAAGCGGGATGTGGCCTGCGCTGTACATGAGATCGAGTATGGACGAGCCGTCCTCAGTCCTCACCTTGAAGAGATCGCCCTGCCGGCCTTCGACCACGAGCCTCAGCTGCGAGCCTTCCACCGAGAGCACGGCGCCCTCGCGGCAGGCCTTGCTAGCCTTCATGTGCACGAGCGCGCCGTCCTTGGAGAGCACGCGCTCGGTGAGGATCTCGACGGCCCCGCCGGTCTCCTTTTTCGCGTACATCCTCGCCGGGATCACCTTGGTGTCGTTGAAGACGAGCAGGTCCCCGGGCTTGAGGAAGTCCTTGAGATCGTAAAAGTGCCGATCCTGGAGAGCGCCGGTGGCGCCGTCCAAGGCGAGCATGCGGCACCCGGTGCGGGTGTCGCTTGGGTATTCTGCAATGAGCTCGCGCGGGAGCTCGAAATTGAAATCGCTGCGAAGCATATGTCCCTCTGGAAATCGCGGCTATTCTACCAAATAGAAGCCGCGCCACCGCCCGATGCGGCAGGAACGCTTGCCTTTATCAGCGCGCCTGCTCTCCAGGCAGGATCGCCTTCTGGAACATCTCGAACACCGCGCCGAGCACCTCCGCGGGATCCTCGATCACCGTGCTGTTGGGGATCAGGCTCTTGATGAACTCAAGGCAGATCCCAATCCCGTAGACCTCCACGCCCCGCGAGCGCGCGGCGGCAAGCGCCGTGCGAGCCTGCCCCACGCTGTCGGGGATCCCATCGGTGATGACTATCACGACGTGGCGCTGGGACTCGGTGCGCGCGGCGCAGCCAATGGCGTGCCACACCGCCTGCGCAAGCGGGGTCGAGCCTCGCGGCACCTGGTCGAAGTAGGCCTGCCGCTCCGAAGCCCGCTGCCCGTCGCGCAGGCAGACGTCCACCTCGTGCTCGGAGCCGGGGAAGAAAGAGCACATGGTGTGGATCCCGCTTATGCCCTCGAGCGCGAGCGCCAGCGAGAGCGCGCAGCGGCAGGCCGCCTCGCAGCGCGTGAGCTGGCGCTTGTCGTCGAAGGTGAGCATCGAGCCCGACGAGTCCACGAGCAGGTGCACCGAGGTCGAGTTGTCGCGCCTGATGATCCGATCGCGGAAGACCCGCGTCTCGCCGATGGGCAGGAGTGCCAGGCGGTATGGGTTGAGGCGGTTGCCGCGCACGCAGGTGCTGCCGTACTCCTCGACATAAGCCCGCACGCGGGCCGAGAGCTCGCGCCGAAGCCTTGCAGACGATGCAGCCATCTTGGCAAAGCCGGGCCTGCCCGGGCGGCACTCCCCTGACTCGAAGACGCCCAGATCGTCGCGGGCGCACATCTCCTCCTTGCCAAGCGCCGAGACCGCCGCGGCGTGGTCGGCTCCCGGGGCCACCTTGGAGGCCTCCCCTCCGGTGCTGGCCTTGAGCCTGGCCTCTGCCTCGGATAGCTCCTCGCAATACCTGCGCATGAGCACCTTGCGTGGGGGTGATCCCCTGCCCCTGCGGGCGCGGGAGGCGCGCGGCGGCATCAGATCGCCGCGCGCGCCCTTCGTTAGCACGCCTTCGGCGTTGATGGTGTTGATGATCCGCTTGGCGATGCTGATTGAGTCTGCCGTGTCCTTGGCATCGAGCACCATGAGGCTCTGCGCGCAGACCCTTGCGACCGTCGCGTGGTCCATCCTCTGGCGCAGCAACCTCAGCATGAAGGCTGCGCGGGGCCTCAGAACCCGGAAGCGCTGGCAGTAGGCCCCGGTGTAGAAGAGCACCATCGCGAGCACCTGCTGGAGCGACTCCATGGAGGGCGCCCTTTGGCGGAAATCCTCGTAGCCTGAGCGCGGGTTTGAGCGCAAGAGCTCGAGGTTCTCCCACACCCCGACGAACTGCCTGCCGATGAGGCGCTCGATGCGCGCGTCCTCGATGATGTTGGCAAGCGTGTGCAGCAGGAAGCGGCGCTTCACCCTCGCGGCGGCCTGGAAGTCCGAGTAGCGCACGTGCGCCGACTCGTGGGCCAGGTAGCCGTAGGCCATGCGCGAGGTGATGGGATCGGAGAGGTCGAGCCTTGGGATGGTGATGGTGCTCCCGTTGGTGTAGGCGCTGCAGCCCTGCATGCGCACCTTAACCCCGAAGGCCCGCGCGTAGTTCGTGACGATGATGGGCAGCGCGCCCTCAAGTTGCTTGGCCATTGGCACCTCCTGCGTTGTCCTAGCCGGAGGATTATGACAAAGGGAAAAATTCCATGGCGCGCGTTTTTGCCCCCGCGTTTTGGGATGGCATTCGGGCGCGGATCCTGACGCATGCTAGAATCAGCAAAACAGCTGTGAATAGCACTATGGCAGATCTCAATTTCCCCAAATTCTTCAGCTACCGGGAGCAGGTGGCCCGCGCCAACCTGTGGGGCCGGCAGTTCCTGTTCCTAAACCTCCTGCTCTCAAGCGCGATCGGGCTTGCGTACTTCTACGCCACGCCTGACACCTCGGCCTTCCTGCCCTTCTTCTACCTGCTCGTCTCATGGCTTGGGCAGATGTGCTTCCTCACCTTCGCGGTGTACCTCGTGGGCTTCTTCCCGGTGTCGCTCATAGGCTCGTTCAGGCTTTCAAAAGGCATCGCAGTCGCCCTCGCGGTCATAGGCGACATCGTGCTGCTCTTCGATGTCAAGCTCTACCTCATAGCCCGCGTCCACATCGTGCCGCCGGTCATCAGCATCATGATGCGCGACCTCGACTTCTACACCGGGCTCAACTACAACTTCATGTACATCGCCGTGCCACTGGTCATCGCGCTGCAGCTGCTCTTCTCGCGCCTGGCCGGGCGCTCGCTCTACACCCAGCGCGGCGGCGCGGTCCGCGCCGCCTTCGAGATAGCCGCGCTGTGCGCCTTCCTCTGCTCCCACGGCCTGAGCGCCTGGGCCGACGCGGCCTCCTACCGCCCGATCACCGCGCTGCGCAGCGTCTACCCCGCGCACTATCCGCTCACCGCCAAGTCCTTCCTCGCAAGCCACGGCTGGCTGCCCGAGAAGAGCACCGCAGGCGGCGCCCCGGGCTACATCTACCCGCTCACCGACATCACCTCATCCGAGGCCCGGCCCGTCAACATCATCATGGTGTTCGCAAACGGCCTGTCATACTCGGATCTCAACGACGAGGACACCCCGCAGATCCTGGGGATCAAGCGCACCTACATGAGCTTTGAGAACCACTACCTGCCCTACGTCTCGGCCGGCGACAACTTCTTCGCCGCGATGTTCGGCGTGCCGGTCGAGTACAGCGCGGCCTTCGCCGAGCACCGCACCTACCCGGTGACGCTCGAGCAGATGTACCGCAACGAGTACCTGGTGCGCGCGATCTCAGACGGCAGCCCCTCTGACTCGAACTACGTCTTCGTGAACGGGGCGCTGCGCTCGGTGAACTACGTCTCAACGAAGTCCGACGAGGAGAGCCTCAAGGCCGGGGCGGCCGACGCGGGGCTCTCCGAGCCCTCGCGCCCGCTGGCGCTGTCGGTGGTGCTCAACGATCTGGCCAATCCCAAGCTTTCGGGCAAGGCGCGGCGCCAGAGGCTGCGCTCCATCGACGCGGCCATCGGGCAGTTCATGACCGCCCTCGACGAGGAGGGCAAGCTCGAGCACACCGTGGTGTTCATCACCTCGGCGCAGGGCAACCCCGGCATCGTGGAGGAAGGGAGGCTCTTCCCCCACCAGAAGAGCCACGTGCCCTTCATCGCCTGCCTGCCCGGAGGGGCCAACCGCGGAGTGAGCATGCAGATCCTAAGCTCGCACTTTGACATCGCCCCCACCATCGGCGAGTCGATCCTGGGGATCACGACCAATCCCTCCGACTACTCCATAGGCGAAGATCTCCTCTCCCCAGACGCGCGCGACCGCAGCTTCATCGTCAGTTCCCGCAAGGACGATCTGCTCTTGATCCGCCAAGGCTCCGTCTCCATATACAAGAGTGACGGAAACGCATACTTTGAAAGCGAAGGCACGCAGAAGGCCGTGAGCCCCAACCTGGAGCACCTCATCGAGGCCATGCGCATCATCAACCGCTTTGAGAAATGAACCGGGAGGAACAATAGAGATGCTGCTTACAGAACAAAACGTCCAGCAGGTGATCCTCAAGGGATCGCAGGACAAGGCCGTATTCGTTTACTTCTTCGCCGACGCGCCGGAGTGCCAGGCCGCGACCAAGGCGCTGAAGGCGGCCATCCCGGACGGCAGCCCGTACATCACCCTGGCCGAGGCCGACGTGGGCGGCGCGGTTGGCCAGGCCATCGCCATGCAGCTTGGCCTGCGCGCGGTGCCTGCGGTCATCGTCTTCAGCAAGGGGCAGCCGGTGGACGCCCTGCAGGGCGACGAGGTCGTGACCGGCCTGCAGGCCCTCATCGCCAAGTACATGCCCTCGCAGTGCGAGCTGCTCTTGAAGGAGGCTGCGGATCTCGAGGCGAAGGGCGATCTCCAGGGCGCCATGGCCAAGGCCTCGGACGCCTTCAAGGCTGATCCGAAGTCCACCGCCGCCAAGTTCAAGCTCGCCTCCCTCTGCATCAAGGCCAAAAACCTCGAGCGCGCCAAGGAGCTGCTCTCAGGCTGCGGCCGCACCGAGACCGAAACCCAGGACTACAAGGATCTGATGTCGGCGCTCACGCTGGCCGAGCAGGCCGCCGACTCTCCTGAGCTGCGCAAGCTGCGCGAGGATCACGAAAAGGATCCGGACGACAAGGGGATCACCATCAAGTACGCCGCGGCCCTGTCGGCAAGCGGCAAGCACCGCGATGCCCTCGAGATGCTCTTCGCCCTGCTCAAGAAGAACAGCGCCGATCCCGACGTCAAGAAGACATTCATCGACATCCTCAACACCCTAGGCGGCGATCCGCTGCAAAAGGAGTTCCGCCGCAAGCTCTACGCGCTCATGTACTGAGGCTTGGCACGTCGCCTGATGCGACGGCAAAAGAATGGGGAAAGGCGCCTGAAGGCGCCTTTCTTTAGTCATCCTGACTGATTATGGGCAAGACCGCAATCGATCGTGATGGCGCCTAAGCGCGAGGGAAGGCAGCAGCGCCCGCAGCTGCCCGTGGCTGTCCGGCTTTCGATGCTGACCACTGGCACCGCAGCGGGCGCGCTGGCGCTTTTGAAGGCGGAATCCTTGAGGGCAGGCCTGCTTGAGTCAAGCCTGCTGCGGCTAAAGAACCTTGCCCAAGTCAACCACTGGGTCTTTTACTCCGCAGGCGCGGGCGCATCCGCTCGGCTGCAAGAACCATAGGATGCCACAGACGATGAAGAGACACAAACGGCGCATGCGCAACTGATTGCGCTGGCACATCTGCTGGATGGCCGCTGCGCCAGCGCTTTAATGCCAGGGGATCTGCAGGCAGGACGCAGGTTCCCACTTGCCTTCATGGCCTACCCTGCTGGCGCTGGATCCGGGAGCGCGAGCCTTGGCCGCCGCCCCTTGGCCCCTCTGCCCTGCGCTCCTGCCTGCCATGGTGCCCATGATTGCTGTGCACGCGCGGCCACTGGGAGATCAGCGTGTCGATGAAGCGGGCCAGCGGGATCGAGAAGAACACGCCCCAGAAGCCCCAGAGGGTGCCGAAGACCATGATCGCAAGCAGGATCGAGAACGCGTCCAGGTTCATGGTCTTCGAGAAGAGCACCGGAGTCAGCGCGTAGCTGTCCAAGAGCTGGAGCAGGATGTACGCGGCGAAGAACCATCCGAGGTAGGCCGAGAGCCCGAACTGCACCGCCGCGATGAGCATCACGGGTATTCCGACGAGCACCGCGCCGACGTAGGGGATCACCACGCTGAAGCCCATCGCGACGCCGAGCAGCACCGCGTAGTTGAGCCCGAAGGCCCAGAAGAGCAGCCCGTTGGCGCAGGCCGAGATCGCGATGTGCAAGAGCGATCCGTTGATGTAGGACTCAAGCTGGGAGTTGATCTTCGGCCAGAAGTCGTCGATGACCGCGCTGTTGCGCGGCATCACGTAGCGGCGCACGCGCCGCTGCAGCATCTCCTTGTTGGCGAGCATCAGGAACATGAAGATCGGCACGATTATGGCGTACACCGTCCAGGACATCACGTTCACCACCGAGGGCATCACCTGGTTCTTGAGGATGCTGGCGAGGTTGGCCATCAGCATGATCCTAAGCGAGTGGATGTAGTTCTGCAGCGCCGTCTGCGAGAGCATGGTGGGCCAGGGGTCAGGCAGCGGCTCAATGAAGGTGTAGAGCTTGTCGGCGAGCACGCCGTCGAGCGCGTCGGCCGCGATCTCAGACTGCTCGCGCGCGTCGGCCGGAGTGCCGTCGGCGCCGGCCTGCTCGCGGGCCTCCTGGGCCTCCTGCCTGGCCTTCTGCACCGTGTCCTGGCTGTAGAGCACCATGTTCGAGTAGAACTGCGTGCCCTGGTTGACGATGCGCGGGGCCACGAAGACCACGATGCCGGCGGCGACCCCGATGAACACCACCATGGTCGCGACCGCGGCAAGGCGCCTGCCCATGCGCAGCCTGCGCTCGAGGAGGCGCACGAACCAGTCAAGGCAGTAGGCCATGCACAGCGCCACCACCACCGGCCCGAAGAGCCACATGAACCAGTAGACGCACGCGAAGCAGGCTATGAGCAGCAAGGCGAACTCGGCGGTGCCCGGCACTGAGAAGTTCCTGCGGTACCACTTCCTGAAAATTTCGATCATCTTGCCTAGCGCCTCGCCGCTGCCTTCAAAACATGTGTATATTTTTCACCGTCTGACATCAAATACAAGATCAAAATCGGCGCCGCGCGGCGCCCTGGGAGTTTGATGATGCGCCTATGCCGCCTGTTGGCAGCCATCGCGGCCGCCGCGGCCCTGTCGTCAGCGGCAGGTGCCGACGAGTTCTCGCAGTACCAGCAGTACCAGATCCCCGACATCGGCACCGCGGGCGTGCGCGGCATGACCGTCGAGCGCGAGCGCCAGATCGGCGAGTACTTCTTGAGAAACGCCCGCGGCGCGCTGCCCATAATCGACGATCCGGTGATGAACGAGTACCTCGACAGCATAGGATCGCGCCTGGTGATGGCAGCCTCGGGCGTGCGCTTCCCCTTCACCTTCCTGCTCGTGAACAACCCGGCGCTCAACGCCTCGGCCTTCTTAGGCGGCGTTGTGCAGGTCAACTCGGGGCTATTCCACTACTGCGACACCGAGGACGAGTTCGCCTCGGTGCTCGCCCACGAAATCTCCCACGTGACCCAGAGGCACATCGCCCGCTTCATCGAGGCCCAGAGCCGCAAGTCGCCGCTTACGATGGCAGGGCTAGTGGGCGCGATTGCCATGAGCATCATCAACCCCACCGTGGGCCTGGCGGCGCTCTCGACCACGATGGGCGCGGCCCAGCAGTCGGGCATCAACTTCACGCGCGAGAACGAGGCCGAGGCCGACCGTGCCGGCATCGAGGTGCTAGCCCGCGCCGGGTTCAACCCCTACGCGATGCCCGACCTCTTCAAGGTGCTGATGGGCCAGCAGGGCAGCATCAACCCCGCATTCACCATGCTCATCGACCACCCGCTCTCGAACGTGCGCGCCGCCGAGGCTCAATCGATGGCCGCCCAGCTTGGGCGCAGGCCCGACTCCTCGAACGTGAACTTCCAGTTTGCCAAGGCCCGCGCCGAGGTCAGGTACATGGGGATCTCCGACTACGCGAGGCTGCGCGACTCGCTCTCGGCCAACCCCTACAAGCTGCCTAGGACCTACGTCGACTACGCCATGGCGCTTTGCAGCTACGAGATGGGCGACACCGCCGCGGCCTTGGAGAGCCTAAGCCGGCTCTCCTCATACCAGGACAACGTGTTCGTGCTCGATCTGCGCACCGACATTGCCATCAAGCAGGGAAGCCCGCAGTCGGCGGTGTCGATGCTCCAGGGGCCCTACTCGAGGAGCCCTGGCAACGCCGCGCTGGCGCTCAACCTCGCCAACGCCCTGCTCAAGGCAGGCAGGGCCAAGGAGGCTGTGGACATCTTAAAGCGCTTCACCTCCAAGAACCCCGGCAGCGTAGCCGGATTCTCGCTTCTGGCCGAGGCCGCCGACGCGGCGCGCGATCGCTGCCAGTCGGCCCAGGCCTCGGGCGCGCAGTACGCGCTGTGCGCGAACTACTCGCGCTCGCTCAACTTCTACAACCGCGCGCTCACGGTCTGCCCGGGGCAGTACTCGCGCGACATCGTGCGCGCGCTCATGACCAAGGTTAGCGAGCAGCGCAACTTCGACGACTCGATCAAGAAGGCGATGGAATAAGGCTTGCGCCTTGGAGAAGGCCGCCCGATCGGGCGGCCTTCTCATTGGCCCGGGGCCTGATCGGCGCCCAGGGCGCTCTTGATGAAGGGGATGCTCAGCGCGTGCGAGCGCTCAAGCTGCGCGCAGTCGAGTTTGTCGAGGATCCCGGAGAGCTTCCTCAAATCTCGCCCGTAGCTGCGCACGAGGTAGGCGCAGGACTGCTCTGGCAGCGTGATCCCGCGCGCGGCGGCCTTGAGCCCCAGGGCCTTGGCGCTGTCCTCGTCCGAGAGCGGGGCGAGCGGCACCGTGACCCCCGACATCAGGCGGGTGTTGAGATCGTGCCTTGCAAAGGGGATGCGGTCGGCGCTTGAGGTCGAGCTCATGAAGAGCGCCCCGCGCCTTCCGTCGTACCAGCGGTTGAACAGCCCGAAGAGCGCCATCTCCCACACGCCGTCCCCTGCGATGGCGTCGACGTTGTCGAGCACCGCGCATCCTGGCAGCTCGACGTCGAGGAACTGGGGCGAGAAGTCGCGCGCCAGCGCAAGGTCGATGCTGAAGGTTCCGGGGTTCTCGCAGGCGATGGCGTTCAGAAGGTGCGACTTGCCGCACCCGTGCGGCCCCGTCACCATGAAGAACTCCCACTGCGGGGCCGAGGCGGCCTTGCGCATGGCCTCGATGAGCGCGCTGGAATCGCCTTGCACGAAGGTGTCGAAGCTCTCCTTCTCGCTCACCTTAAGCGGCAGCGCGCCTTGGCGGGGCTCTGCCACTAGAGGTCCCCCACCAGCTGCGAGGCGCGGCGCGCGGGCGCGGCCGGCTTGGAGGCCGTCTTCCCGCCCTGCTGCGCCTTCACAGCACCGGCTGCAGGCCTTGAAAGCCCGCTCGTGGCGCTCTGGTATGAAGGCGCGCCTACCTGGCCGTCGCGCCCGGAGTCGGCCGCGGCGGTGCCCTGGTTGTAGCGGTAGATCCAGTCTCCGGTCTTGGTGAAGGTGCCCGAGTGGGCGAGCGTGCCGTCGAGGATCGCAGGGGATGCCGAGGTCGGCACCAGGAAGACCACGCCCTGCGGCGTGTAGCCGATGGCCCTCGTGGAGCCCTCGTAGCCGAAGGTGATGATGGCGCTCCTCACTGCCTGCAGATCGGAAAGGCTCCCGACGCCTGAGACTAAGATGCGCACCGAGCCGTTGCGCGGGCCGATGGTGTCGGCCGCCGCGGCGGCCTCGCCTGAGCCTGAGTCGGCCGCGATCTGGGAGGCCTGATCGCCGCCCTCGCCGCTTACGTTCTCCATGAGCGAGGAGGCGATGCCCGAGGCGGCTTTGGAGGCGGCCTCGTCCATCGGGGCCTTGGCGCTGCCGTTGCCGAGCTTGCGCCCGCCCGCGTCATAGACGTCCCAGCGCAGATCGACCGCGTCGCCGTCCTTGGAGGCGGCGGCTGCCACGTAGAAGGTCGGCTTGTAGCGCGCGGAGGCAGTCTTGAGTGCCTCGTCGTCGTGGGTGAGCAGCGCCTGGGCGTTCACCGCCTGCACGTCGTCGAGATCCATGAGCGGGAAGATGAGCTGGTAGCGCAGCTTCTGCGCCGCCGCGCTCATCGAGAGCGCCAGCGGATCGGAGCTGTCCCCGCCGATGATCTTCCCGCTTGCGGCGTCGGCAAGCCAGACGAGCACCGGATCCTTGAGTCCCGACCACACGGCCGCGCCCGAGGAGGAGAGCTGGCGGGAGAGCTTGTCGCGGTCGAACTTGACGACCACCTTGCCCCCCTGGATCTCAACTGACGAGACCGCCTTCCCCGCGTCGGCCGCGCTGCCCCTGGCCTCCGATCCCGGGGCAAGGGAGGCTGCAGCCTGCGCGTAGCCTGCTGCGAGCGCCTTGTCGACGCCCTCGGAGAGCGATCCCTCGTAGACGAGCGGATCGCCATCGTCCGCAAAGGCCGCGCCGTGCGCTATAAGGGCTGCGGCGAGCGCCGCCAGGACTGATCTTCTCATGTTCGTGTGCCTCCATAGGGCGCCGCGGCATCTTTGGAAGCTGCGCCGCAGGCGTTTTCACAATTATACAGCCCATGCCCCAGGACCCCCGATGCAAAGCGGAAGGCGGCGCTTGAATTTGCCAGCGCCTGCAAAAAGGCGCTGGCAGATCGGCTAAAATCATCGCCAGTGTTTTTCCTGTCCCTTCTTGGAGGATTCATGGCTAAGTTAACCTACAAGGAAGCCGGGGTCGACATCGACGCCGGCGAGGAGCTGGTCGAGAGGATCAAGGCTCCGGTCAAGCGCACCAACCGCCCCGAGGTCATCGGCGGCCTGGGCGGGTTCGGCGCCCTCACCCGCATCCCGGAGGGCTACCGCAAGCCGGTGCTGGTGACTGGAACCGACGGCGTCGGGACCAAGCTGCGCCTTGCCATTGACTACAACCGCCACAGCACCGTGGGGCAGGATCTCGTGGCCATGTGCGTCAACGATCTCATCGTCCAGGGCGCCGAGCCGCTGCTCTTCCTCGACTACTACGGCACCGGCAGGCTGAGCGTCGACACCGCGACCACCGTGGTGACCGGCATCGCCTACGGCTGCGAGCTGGCAGGCTGCGCGCTGGTCGGCGGCGAGACCGCCGAGATGCCCGGCATGTACTCCGAGGGCGACTACGATCTGGCAGGCTTCGCCGTGGGCGTGGTCGATGAGGACAAGATCATCGACGGCTCGAAGGTCAAGGTCGGCGACGCGCTCGTGGGCCTGGCCTCCTCCGGCCCCCACTCCAACGGCTTCTCGCTCATCCGCGCCATCCTGAAGGAGACCGGCACCGATCCTGCTACCGCCAGGCTGCCCTCCGGGAAGAACCTGCTCGACGCGCTCATCGAGCCGACCCGCATCTACGTCAAGAGCGTGCTCAAGCTCCTCAAGGACTGCGACGGCGTCCACGCGCTTGCGCACATCACCGGCGGCGGCTTCTGGGACAACATCCCCCGCGTGCTGCCCGACGGCGCCTGCGCTACCATCAACGCCGGTTCCTGGAAACGCCCCGAGGTCTTCGACTGGCTTGAGAAGGCAGGCGGCGTCGACCGCCACGAGATGTACCGCACCTTCAACAACGGCGTCGGCATGGTCATCGCCGTGGCAAAGGATCAGGCGGAGAAGGCCATCGAGTCGCTCAAGGCCTCAGGCGAGAACGCCTGGCTCCTAGGCGAGATCACCGAGGCCGGGAAAGGTCAGCCGCAGGTCGTGGTGAACTGGTAAGGGCTGCGCAGGCAAGGCCCAGGGCCGCGCCTGCATGGCATCCTGGTCTTAGAAGATCCCCGCCCCAGGCGGGGATCTTTTTGCATATGGGCCGGCAAGCTGCGCCTTGCCGCGCCTGCAGATCCCGATCCATTCCCTCAGCCCGCATCGAAGCGCACCAATGATATTTCATTGATCTGCATAGCAAAGCTGCATACTCCTTGCGGAAAGCGCAGTTTCTGGCAGGATCAAGAGTGCGGAAAGGCCGGATTTCGCCTTCATGGATCGTGCGGCTTTTACAGTTCCCCTGCCCGCCTGCCGCGCCTTGCAAGCTGACTGAAAACCACATGGAAAATCCAAGCGCTCCCTCAAAAGCCGCTCCCTGCGGCGTTCGCCTCTTCAGAAGGAAGATCTACGCCCGGATGCTCAAGTGGAAGGGGTGGTCGCAAGGGAGTACCGCGCTCCTCATCGAGGGCCCCAGGCAGGTGGGTAAGAGTGCGATCGTGCGGGAGTTTGCAAGGCGCGAGTACAAGAGTTGCCTCTTCATCGACTTTGCCGACTGCCCCTCTGGCGTCAAGGAGGCTTTTGGCAACGCCGCCGATCACGAAGCGCTGTTTGGCACGCTGCGCTCCCTCACCCATACAGGGCCGCTTTTCAAGCGCCAGTCGGTGGTGGTCTTTGACAACGTGCAGTGCTTCCCCAGGACCAGGCAAGCGGTCAAGTACCTCGTGCAGGATGGCCGCTACGACTTCATCTAGGCAGGCTGCATGGCCTGCATCCACAGCAACGTCAAGGACATCCTCATCCCAAGCGAGGAGGAGGAGCTTGAGATGCGCCCTATGGACTTCGAGGAGTTCTGCTGGGCGCTTGGAAGGGACGGGGACTTCCCCTTAATGAGAAGGCTTCTCGATAAGGCAAAGCCTTTTGGCGCCCCCGCATCTGGAAGCGCCCTGCACCGCGGCATCGCAGGCATCTTCAGGCTCTACCTCATGGTAGGCGGCATGCCCGGGGCCGTCGACGCGTATCTCCGCACGCGCGATCTTGAAAGCGCCGACCGCGCAAAGCGCGGGATCCTGAGCCTCATCATGCAGGACTTTGACAGGCACGATCCATCGGGGGCGGCCAAGGCGATCTTCAAGGCCATCCCAGAGCAGGTCGCAGGCGGCCACAGATGCTTCTCAATCACCGCCGCGGCAGGCCGGATCCCAAAGGGCAAGGCCGGTGGGATCATGGAGCTGCTGCGCGAGAGCAAGGCTGCCCTCACCGCCTGGTGCGCCCTCGATCCGATCACAGGCTTGCAGTTCCTGCCTGACCTCAACGCCTTCAGGCTCTTCGTCTGCGACACGGGGCTTTTCATCACCCTGGCCCATTGGGGCAGGCCCTTTGCCGAGAACAAGCTTTACACATTGCTCTCTGGCGGCGCCCCAAGCGCTGATCTACAGGGCGCCTGCGAGAATGCGGCCGCGCAGATGCTCGCAGCCTCCGGCAACCGGCTTTTCTTCTACGCTTTCAAGGCCCCAGGCGGCCACCTGCAGGCGATCGACTTCCTGCTCTCAAGGGGCGGGGGGATCTGCCCGGTCGAAGTGAAGATTGACCTACGCGGCAGGAGCAAGTCCATGGACGATTTCCGCCTCAAGTTCAAGCGGAGGATCGGCCAGAGCTTCCTGCTGCGCGACGGGGATCTGGCAAGGGAAAAGGGGCTTTTGGCGATCCCGCTTTTCATGGCACCGCTCATCTGAACTGCCTGAGGCAAGACAGCGCCGGCGCGGTTCTTGCCGCGCCGGCGCTGTCATTTCAATAAAGCAGGCAAGGCCTGCTTTGCCTTATGCGCAGAGGGCCTCGATGCCGCGGATCATGATGTGGATGATCATGGTGTGGACCTCCTGGATGCGGTCGGCATAGCCGTCGTGCGGCACGATGATCGGGAGGTCGCAGAGATCCTTGAGCTTGCCTCCGTCCTTGCCCAGCAGGCACACCGACTTCATGCCGATCGCGCGGGCGCTCTCGCAGGCCTTGACGATGTTGCCAGAGTTGCCAGAGGTCGAGATCCCCAGGAAGACGTCGCCCTTCCTGCCCATGCCCTCGACGTAGCGCGAGAACACGCTCTCAAATCCGTAGTCGTTGCCCACGCAGGTGAGGTGGCTGGGGTCGCAGATGGCGACGGCCGGCAGCGCGCGGCGGTCGCCGCGGTAGCGCCCGGTGAGCTCCTCGGCAAAGTGCTGGGCGTCGCACATGCTCCCGCCGTTGCCCGCCGAGATCACCTTGCCGCCGTCCCTGATGGAGTCCGCCATCAGCGCGATCGCCCTCTCGATGAGATCCGCCGTCTCCGGCGCCTTGATGAAGTTGTGGAGCACGTTCTCGGACTGACGCAGATCGTCAAGAACGCTGAAGCCCAATTCAATTGCCATCATCTCTATCCTTAAGCTTGACTTGAAAACTCTCCCAAGCGGCCCTCAGGCATGTCCGCCCGGGGTGCCCTTGGCGCCCTGGGACGCGGCCATGGCCGCAAGGCGCGCCATGTTCTTGGGATTGTGGGGGCTGCGCGGATCGTCGTCCACGCACTTGCCGAGCACGCGGTCCACCCAGTGCTGGTGGGCCGCCTTCTCCTTGGCGAGCACCCCGTCGAGGATCCCCTGCTCCTCCTTTGAAAAGAGCTTGTCCCTCATCTGGGCGTACTCGTCTGAAAGGCGCTTCTTGAAATCCTTCTTGCCCTCGTCCTCGCCCTTTATGAGCAGCGGCATCTCAAACCCTGGCGCCCAGTCGGAGCCTGCCGTCGGGGTCTTGCCGTCGTCGCCGTCGGAGACCTTGTGGACCTGCGCAAGCTTGAGCATCTCGTTTCGGTTTACAAGTTCGCGCTCGCGCTCGACCTGCATGACGGGCAGCTTGGCTCCCCGGGGCCTGATCCAGTGGCGCGATGATGCCTCGGTGTCTGAGAAGGAGAGCTCGGCCTGGCCTCCGGTCATCGCAAGATAGACCTCGGCCAGAAGCTGGGCGTCCAGGAGCGCCCCGTGGAGGGTTCTTGCCGAGGAGTCGATGTCGAAGATCGAGCAGAGGTTGTCGAGGTTGACCTGGTGGCCGGGGACGAGCTTGCGCGCCAGCGCCACGGTGTCCACGACGTGGGCCATGTCGGCTGTGCGCTCGGGCAGGTTCATCAGCGTCCACTCCTTGTCGAGGAACGAGGTGTCGAACTTGGCGTTGTGGATCAGAAGCTCGCTGCCGCGGATGAAGTCGATTACCTGATCGGCGACCTCGGCGAACTTGGGCTTGCCCTTGAGCTTCTCCCAGGTCCAGCCGTGGATCGCCGCGGCCTCCTCGTCCACCGGTCGCTCCGGATCCACGTAGAGCTGAAGCTGCCTGCCGGTGATCCTGCGGTCGACTATCTCGACGCAGCCGACCTCGATGATCCTGTGATCGCCAGGGCCTCCATCATCGCTCTTGCCGGTGGTCTCGGTGTCAAGCGCCACGTACCTCTTCATGCCATGCCCTCCTCTCTTGCGCGCAAGCGCGCATTGGGGATTTTAGCAAAGGGCGGAGCCAAGCTCGCCCTGAAAGGCCGGCGCATTGAACTTGGAAGCGCCTCAGGCGGCGCCAAAGCGTGCGGCGGGGCGCACCTGAAATGCCACTATTCGCGTAATCGCGGTGCGGCAAGAACGCGAATAACCGCCTCAAACGCCTGTCACAGCGTGATTTGCGTCAAAGTTCCCGCCTGTCATGCTAATTTGTTCCGTTTTTTCGACAGATGCCTCATAAATGCATGGAACAATTTTCAAATGCACTGAAATTAAAGGACTTTAAAAATTATTTTCTTTTTTTTCGCCGGATCCTGGCCAAATGAGGCGGCGATCACAGCTTTTCGCAACCAATTTTTTGCCGCGATCGGGCGTTTTTCAAGCCAATATGTTGTTATTCAAGCAAAAGGCCCTGAAATTTTCTTTTGCTATAATCAAAACATACCTGATGGCGCCTTCCGTTTGGCACAAGACGGAAGGCTTTGTGTTTTGCACCAGCCTCCTTGACAGGGGGCGGCGGAATGGGGGAAAGGGGCGCGGCGCCAATCAGGCGCGCCGCTTCCCCCATCCTGGAACGGGAACCCGGGCATGAAGGAAGTCGCTTTGTACACTGACGGCTCATGCCTGGGGAATCCAGGGCCCGGCGGCTATGCCGCCGTGCTCGAATACCGGGGGCACGTCAGGGAAATATCTCAGGGCTATGTCCGTACGACCAACAACCGTATGGAGCTTCTGGCAGTCATTACGGGGCTGTCGGTCCTGAAGGAGCCGTGCAGCGTCACTGTCACAACCGACAGCCAGTACGTGAAGAACGGAATGACCTCATGGCTCCAGGGCTGGAAAAGCCATGGCTGGAAGACCAGCACGAAGCAGGCGGTGAAGAACCAGGATCTGTGGAAGAGGCTCGACGACGAGTGCTCGCGCCATCGGATCAAATGGAACTGGGTGAAGGGCCACGCCGGACACCCGCAGAACGAGCGCTGCGACGAACTTGCGCGCTCGGCCGCCCTCGGAGACCGAAAGATACCTGACACGGGCTTTGTCTCCTAATTGTCAGCTAACGTTCAAGATGTACGCTCGCGTGCGTCCCACGAAAGGAAGACGATGATTAGAAAAGCAATGATCTTTTTGGCCGGCGCGTTCGCGGCGGCCGCCATGAGCCTCACCGCCTGCAGCTCCACAAGCACGGGCGAGACCGCCGCCGACCGGGCAGCGCGCGAGGCCAGGCTCGAAGCGCTGCGCGAGGCGCAGGAAATGCAGAAGTCGGTTTGGGAGAGCGATCTCGCCTGCGAGTCGCGCTTCCAGATGAACATCAACCCGACCCCCGCCGAGGAGCGCATCGCCAGGCAGTCGGCCCGCACCGTGGTGCGCAACCTCAGC
>Ga0256406_1003251_pt1 | contig 20582 bp, 14 predicted proteins | sample RumenRJG_03DNA_FD_185986 | JGI IMG/M metagenome (GOLD analysis project Ga0256406, IMG submission 185986) | Bovine rumen microbial communities from Lethbridge, Alberta, Canada - RJG_03 | ecosystem: Host-associated > Mammals > Digestive system > Stomach > Rumen | place: Canada: Alberta | collected... | reverse complement strand
TTTTTGAACCTTCGAGAATCCGGTTGGTGTATTCGGGTTTAATGGAAAGAAGAATCGTACACATGTTTAACCATCCACAAATTTAACATTTGTATTCGAATCCGAGAGAATCTGTTTGAAAACCTCGTCAGATATTCGCATAAATGGACGCGGTCCATTGGGTGGATCAACTACACCTAGTTGATGCAAATAGTCTAAAATCAGCTTATTTTTCAAGTTTTTCACCATAACAAATTTCAACACCATCAAATGGTCGCGATGTCTTTCCCAAAAATCATCTAATTCGGCTTTCGAAAAGACACTTCTATTTTGGCAATGCTTTAGGAACTCGTCTTTGGTTTTAAATCCATAATGAATTTTATCGACCATTCCCAAAGTTGTCAATACTGAAGAATATTTCTTATTCGTTCCGTCTTCACCCATACGATAGAACAGAATCAAATCACCAGAATTTATATTCCGTTCCCGCGACCATGAAATATACACCTTTTGCAAGGCATATTTTTGAGCTTCCGACCCCATAAAATCAATCTGCTTTTCCGTTTTCAATATGGAATCCGGCAACAGTTTCGTATGATATTCCGCCTTTATTGGTAAGATAAATTTCTGCTTATTGAACAACATATTCGGGAAATTTTTCTTGGCTGTTACCGAGTCTTCATACATTCCCAATTTTTTCACAAATACCGCTTCTTCTTTCCCATATGAATGCTTTATACCATGTCGCACAAAGCCCCATGTTTCCAACAAGCCTTTCAGGGCATCCAAGTTCGGGCTATCTTCAAAGAAGGTAACATAAATTTCATCCACTTTTCGGTACAAGGCGTTGTCAAAGATGATTTTTATGAAGCGCTCTCCTAGCCGGAATCCAGATGTATCCACCTTGAATGTTCCGACTTTCAGTCTCTTTTTAGGCAAAAACTTTGGCTCAATAGAAGAATAGTCTTCATTCTGATATTCTGTTTTTATGTAAAGAAAGCCTTTTATTTCTTGTTCGTCGGTACGGCAAATATAAGCTTCTTCTTCACTTTTCCTATTAAACCAAGGAATAAAATCAGGATATGTTTCTTTAAGGCTATCAAAGAAAGCGTTATTCAAATCAATATCGCCAAACAGCTCTTTTTTAACAGAGAGCATCTTGTAGCCTATTAATTCAGGATATTCTTCGGTCTTTTCCGAAACGAATTCGTTAATTGAATAGACTTTTTGCCTGATGCCAAGTTTACGAGCTTTTTCCCGAAGCTTTTTATCTTCCGTAATCAGCAAATCTACGCGGCAATTGAACACCTCGCAAAGCAACTGGTGGTCTATTTTATCATTGGACGATTCCTCTTTGGGCAACTGAGCCAAGAAATCTTTTGACGGTACCGAGACAGATTTCAAGATTGTATAGGCAGGCAACTTCGTCTCATAAAGAGCCTGCATATTTTTGTCTTTATAACTTTTTAATTCTTCAACAGACCATGGATGGACACATTTATCATAATGAAGTTTGTCAAGCCAGTAAAATAAAAGACCAATTGACGGATTCGTCACTTTCACATTTTCACGATGAATAACGATATTTGTATCTAAAAGGACTTTCATTGCCGCTTCCTAGTAATAAACCCATTTTCACCAAATATACATTTTCAATATGACACATTATGTCATATTGATTATTTGTTGTAAAAAATAAGCAACATCAATAATTTGAGGCTTTAATCGGAATGCATCATCGACTAGACGCTTTCTTTTTTATCCTCTTTTATTTCGCCTTCTGTCAAATGCAGTTTAGCTTCAAAATATTTGACCAATTCCGTCCATTTTTCACCAATACGACGTTTTTCATATGCTAACGGATTATACAAAAAATTCGCATTATCAGCATTATATTTTTCTGCGATTTTTTTCAAATTTTCATAATCGTCTGCATATTCCGGCAAAACATCCCCATTGGAATAACGTTTTCCATATCGTTCTTCAAACGATTCTTCAACAAGTAATTGATTGTCAATTGATAAATCTTGCAAGATGTTATAGAATGCATCAATGTTAATAAAGCTTAAAATCGGAAATTCATGATATTTGCTATTTCCATGAGCATGTAGAATGTTCCTACAAAATTCTAGAACATCGTTCTTTAATAAATCTAAATCCTTGTTTATAGAATCCTGGGATTGTTTTAAAAGATTGTTTTTATTTATAAGTGCCATTTCATCAAACAACTTTTTATATTCCGAATCATCTAAATTTAATCCATATCCATTATAGATGAATTCATGAGAGTTCCAATAATTTAAGGGTTCTATTTGAGACTTTTTCTTTTCTACTAACTTATGGAATTTTGCCACAATATCACTTATGCTGTTAGGAATGATCTTCCAATTTGAATACAAAAACATAAAGTAACAAAAGAAAACTATTTCCCCTGCATTTAAGTAGCTACCATTTTCAAATTCGTCAACAACAGTTTTAAAAAGACTTTCAAACTCTTTCTTATTAAGATTTCTCCAATTTTTGGCCAACTTAAACAAATTCTTTTGATTTTTATTTTGGCGTTTTCTTTCCTCTAATTCTTTTGTATATTCATCAGCAATCCAATTTTTATCATAGCATCCCTCAAAAATTAGTTTCATCCATACATTCCGCAACAGCACATGCATTAATGTGTCTGGGAAAAAATACTTTTGATTTTTTTTCTTTTCTTCTAGCCATTTAACATGTTCTTTATACGGCTTATGATAAACAAAGTATCCCGATAAAACAGATTCAACATCATCTGTCTTATGTATTTCTTCTAAATTCTTTTGAATATATAGAACCAAGAATATTTCAAATATTTCTTCTTTATCCTCTTCTTCTATCACATCATCCAAAATCTTTGCAAACAGATTTAGATTATACAAAGCCTGCCATACAGTTCTTAAATTGTCACATTTCAATATCTTCATAATTTCAAGCGTTTTCTCGACAAAAAAGCTTTCTTTAGACAAAGATAACTCAGAAACAAACGATTTAACGGCATTTTCCTTTTCTGGAACAATGGTAAATTCAATGCCAATAATTTTTTCTTTTATTTGTAGATATTCATTTTTTTCATATTCGCTTTTACCATAAATTTTTTCTTCATTACCTATAAAGATCACTCGTATGTCAGATTCAGTAATGATTTCGGAGAAATATGCAAAAACTTGATTAATAGAAAAAGACGAATCTATTCTTTCTATATCATCTACAACAATTAACCGCTTTGAAACAGAATCGACCTTCCCTTTTGATTTAATTTCATTCAAACAATCAGACGATAAAGATACATCTGCGTTACCATCTTTATTTATATCGATTGTTGTTCCGAATTTTACGGCTGATCTTAAGATTGCTCCAGCCAATTTCATTGCCTTAGAAGAAAGAATCGGATGAACCGCTTGATAAATTTTTAAATCGATTTCTTCTGCTGATTTTATACCATAAAGGCTAATTTTGACAATATCTTTCTTTTTTATACCCGTTTCATCCGTATATTTTTCTAGCAGCTTATTGATGAAATATGTTTTCCCTGTACCCCATTTACCATTTAGGAAAACAGCGTAATGCGGATTTTCTTGCGACTCAATAAATTTTTCACAATAATCTTTTATATGTTCGTTCATTATCTCCTTCCAACACTATTCCAAAGAATAATTACAGCTCCTTAAAGAGTTGTTCTAATTTGGCGACGATTCGTTTTTGTTCGGCTAAGGGAGGCAACGCAATTAGAGACTGTTCCATTTCTTTTAAATAAAAACCTCGTTGTGCTGTTCCTACAGCATGTTCATCGGCGTAATTCTGATAAAATGGAGAATCAAAATAACGTTTCAGGTATTCATTATAAACATATGTGGTCATGATTGTAACACTACGCTGAAAACAGATATTCACATTCTCTTTTAGAACACAACTTCTACCAATTGTGCCTACTGATGTAAAAAGGACATCTCCAATTGTTGCGTTAGTTCTTTCATTTTCTTTAGCGAATACATCGGCGTCCAAATATCGAACATTGTCCAAATCAACTAGTTTGTCAAAGTTGATGTTTCGCGAAGACAACATCATATACTCTGTTTTTTTTGCAATTCCCGATGGAGGATTATGATCGCCATCAACTAATTTGGAAACAATATCTCCTAGTCTACACCATGTCCAGCTATCAGGAATTTCAAATGGAATTTCATCATCATCAATTGGAGTGATTTCCAAATCTTTCTTTTTCAGTTTTCCTTGTTTAACAAGGGTTTCTTTTTCTTTTCGGATTTTGGCGAGGAGAACGGAGGCGGGTTCGTCTTTGGGGTTTTGAGGGACGAGTTTGCCTTGGATGGCTTCTTGAAGGATGCTTTTTTTGAGGGCTTCGGGGAGTTCCTTGTTGAGTTTGTCGAGTTGTTCCTGGGCGGCTCCGTATTCTTCGGCGAGCGGGAGAACTTGTTCTAGTTTTGCGACGATTTTCACTTGTTCTTTGATAGGAGGAATGGGAACATAAACATCTCTAATCGCGTCTATCGAAATACTTTCCTGTGCAGTTGCTTTCTTATACTTTGTGAGTTCACTATAACCAGTAGAACTCATAAGGTAATAATGCAAATATTCCTCCATAATCAAGGTTTCCTTTTCAGGATTAAAAACCTCGATTTTCCCTACATTTGATCCTAAATGATATTTTCCTTCCTTATTATGTATGCCGATGTTTCCTATCGTCCCAACATATGGAGTTAACAGACATTTTTTTGTAATTTGACTTCGGGGCAATTCATCAGATAATTTTTCAGGAATATACGCCTCAAAGTGATATATAATTTTCCCATTTTGAACATTTTTTCCCTTAAAAAGGGGAATTCCTGTTGGTTGCAAATTTTCTGCAATGTATTCAGTATATTCGAATCCAGCAAGTTTTGTAACAAAGGCTATGTTGTTTATTTTTGCCCATGCCCATCCAGCAGGTTCTTCAAATGGAATTTCGTCATCAATACATTTCGTATCGCTATGGCCGATTTTTTCGTAATGCTTGTTGTCATCACCACGATAGATGATGGACTCTTTTTTGTCTTTTTTTATTCTCCCCTCTTTTATTAGACGGTCTTTTTCTGCTCGAATTTTTTCGAGTAATTTCTGGGCAGGTTCGTCCTTGGGGTTCTGCGGAACGAGTTTGCCTTGTATGGCCCATTGCAGAATGCTGTTCTTGAGTTGCTTTCCGTCCATCGTCGCTAGCTCCTAGATCCCCGAACGGAGTCGGGGATGACAATGGTGTCAATCCCGAGGAGTTTCTGGATCTGTTCCAGTTTCTTGTCGATTTTCTTGTCGAGTGCGGCGCGTTTCTTGTGGTAGTCTTCCAGGAGTTCTGCGGGCGGCAGCACTTCCTCTTCTTCTTTGGGGAACTTGCACTGGTCAAAGTTGCAGTCCATTTCCACGAGTTCTTCGGGCGTGAACTTGCGGGACTTTTCGCTCACGACTTCGCCATCGTCGTTGGTTTCGAGGATTTCTTCGCGGTTGTTCCACCAGTCCATTATAGGCTTGCAGTGTTCCAAGCGCATCGGTTTCGTCTTGCTGAAATGCTTGTAGCCTTCGGGCATGTCGAGGCGGTAGAACCAGGTTTCCTTGGTGCTGAATCCTGTCGGCGCGCCTTTCGCCTTTTCGTTGTCGAAGAACAGGATGTTCGTCGCGATGCTGGTGTAGGGGCTAAAGATGCTGCCCGGCAGGCGAATGACGGTGTGCAGGTTGAATTCGCGGAGCAACTTCTGCTTGATGGCGAGTTTTGCGCCGTCGGTGCCGAACAGGAACCCGTCGGGGATAATCACGCCTGCACGGCCCATCTTTTTGAGGCGATACATGATGAGCACAATGAAAAGGTCGGCCGTTTCGCTGCTCTGCATATTCATCGGGAAGTTCAGCTTGGCGTTCATGCCGGTACTACCGCCATAGGGCGGGTTCATGCCGATGCAATCCACCTTGTCGATGTCCTTGAATTCCGTCACCTTGCGACCGAGCGAATCCGTGTGGGTGATGTTCGGTTCTTCGATGTCGTGGACGAGCATGTTGGTTATCGAAAGCAGGTACGGGAGCGGTTTCCATTCCTGCCCGACAATGGATGACTGGAATTTCTTTTCGTCGCTCGTGGTCTTTACGGAGGGTTTCAGGTAGTTCAGGCAACTGGTCAAGAAGCCTCCCGTTCCGCTGGTAAAGTCGCCAAAGGTCTCGCCGAGTTTCGGATGCAGCTGTTGCACAATGAAGTCCGTCAAAGCTCGCGGCGTGTAGAATTCGCCCGCATTGCCTGCGCTCTGCAGGTCTTTTAGGATACCTTCGTAAATATCGCCAAAGGTGTGACGGTCGTCGGCATCGCTAAAGTCCACTTCGTCAATGATGTTGATAAGCTTGCGGAGGATGATACCATCTTTCATGTACTGGTTCAAATCTTCGAAGACCATCCGCACAATCGCCTTACCGCGCGGAGTGTTCTCGTTTACGGGCAAGTTCTTGAGCGTCGGGAAAAGTTCGTTGTTCACGAACGCGAGCAACGCATCGCCCGTGAGCGCCTTGCCGTCTTTTTCATCGACGGCCCAGTTGCGCCAGCGCATCTTTTCGGGAATGATGGATTTGTACTTGTCCTTGGTGCATTCCCAGATTTCTTCTTGGGCGTCATAGACCTTCAAGAAAAACATCCACACCATCTGTTCGATCCGCTGGGCGTCGCCGTTGATACCGGCATCGCCACGCATTTCGTTCTGCAATCTTTTGACCAAGTTGTTTACGGACATATTATTCCTTATAAATTTCTATTGAAAAAACTATGACAGATTTTTTCAATCGCCATAATACATTACGCGACATCGTCTGTCAAGTAGAGCTGCTTTTTCAGGTCTATAACGGCGGCCTCGTAGCCTTCACGGCCGCCAAAAAGCTTCATAATCTTGGGCACGGTGCCAATATGGCTGAACGGGTCCAATTTCAGGACTTCGTTCTGTTCCATCTGCAAAATGCCATCATCGGCGTATTTTACGAGAAGGGCTTCCAAAACCTCGCGAGCCTTGCCCTCGTATTTTGCCAAATAATTGCGTTTTTTGACGTTGTTTGCGCGTTCACGGCGGGTCAACGGCTTCTGGTCGAACGCCACGTGGCAAATAATGTCGAATACATCCACTTTCGCCAAGTCCGGGTTAGCCTCGCGGATGGCGTCTATCAAGACGTCGTATTCCTTGAGTTCGTCAACGACGGCCGCCTTGCGTTCTTCGGCGGTCCAGCGCTTGATGAAATCGTCTAACGTGGCGAACTTGCCGCGAATGTTCTTGCGGGTAAAGTCGGTAAAACTTTCGACTACCTGCGTCTTGCCGTCGGCTCCCAGATACGAAACCGTCTCGGCATCGATTTTCACTTCGACGTGGTTGATGTAATACTTCTTGGGACCAGTCTTCGCGGTACCTGACGGGTCGTAGGGCTGAGGTTTTTCGCCAACATGGTCGGGCGGTTTTGTTCCGCCGAACGGCTCCTCGGGCATTTCGGGTTCGCCATCGAATTCGGGGTCCTTGAACAGCTTGGTCGCATTGCGAAAATCAAGGATTTCAAAATGCCATTTACCCTTGTCGGTCTTGAGGCGGGTGCCGCGGCCTACAATCTGCTTGAACTCCGTCATCGAGCCGATTTCCTTGTCGATAACAATAAGCCCGCAAGTCTTGCAATCTACGCCGGTGCTCAACATTTCGGATGTCGTTACCACCACCGGGTATGCTTCGTCGGGTTCGATAAAGTTGCCGAGCTGCTTTTTGCCCACGGCATCATCGCCCGTAATGCGCATGACATAGCGGGAATCTTCCTTGACCATGTCGGCATTCAAGGTCACGAGCAGTTGACGCATCGCATCGGCTTCTTCTACATCGGTACAGAAGACAATCGTCTTGGTCATGCGGCCAATCTTGTAAAGCATTTGCGTAATGCGGCGGGCCACCACCTCGCGGCGTGTCTTGATGACGAGTTCACGGCCAAAATCCGGACGCTGGTAAAGCTGCTCCGGAATCACGTTTCCAAAGAGGTCTATTTCTTGCGGACCTTCCGGTGCCCAGCCCTTCAAATCCACATTCAAGAAACTGTTTGTCACGCGGTACGGAGCAAGGAAGCCATCTTCGATTCCCTGCTTCAAAGAGTACGTGAAAATCGGTTCGCCAAAATATTCCAGGTTGTTCGCACCGTTCTTGACCTTGGGCGTTGCAGTCATGCCAATCTGTGTTGCGCCTCTGAAATATTCCAGGATTTTTCGCCATTCGGAATCTTCTTTTGCCGAGCCGCGATGACATTCGTCCACCAGAATCAAGTCGAAAAATTCAGGCTTGAATTCCGTAAACGGATCGGGTACGCCTTCATCGTAAGAAACCAGCTGCTGGTACAGCGCCATGTAGATTTCAAAGCTGGAATCCAGTTCCTTGCCCTTTATCTTGGTCATGATTTTCTTGAAGGGCTTGAAATCTTGGACCATGGTCTGGTCAATCAGAACATTGCGGTCTGCAAGGTACAGGATTTTCTTTTTACAGTTGGACTTGTGCAGGCGTTCGATAATCTGGAAAGCTGTATAGGTTTTGCCTGTACCCGTCGCCATCACGAGCAATATTCTCTGCTGGCCTTTCGCGACCGCCTCGATTGTGCGATTAATCGCGATACGCTGGTAGTAACGGGGAGCGTGCGTGTCCGCATCCCAGTAGTACGGCTGGTTGATGACGGTTTCTTGTTCTGGGGTAAACTTCTTGCTTGCCCGCACACGAGCAAGGAGTTGCTCGCGAGTCGGGAACTTGTCCAGCGGAATTTCAACTTCCATTCCCGTCAAGAAATCGTGTTCCACGAAGCCGTCGCCGTTGCTGCTATACGCAAACGGAATGTCGAGAATTTCGGCGTAGTCCATCGCCTGCTGCAGGCCACCACCTATCGGGTGATTGTTGTCCTTGGCTTCAACAATGGCTATCGGGTAATTGGGTGCGGAATAAAGCAGGTAGTCTGCCTTTTTGCCCTGCTTGCGGGCATGCTTGCCACCCTGGAAAATCACGCGCCCGTCGGTGAAATACTTTTCCATGCGCATATCTTCGGCCGCCCAGCCCACAGCGTTCAACGCCGGCGTAATGTAGCGGTTCTTGATATCTTCTTCGGAAAGTTCTTTCTTGTTTTCGGGCATCGATGTAAATATATATTAAGAAAGAGGTACGAGGAAATGCAAGGTAATGATTTCAGGGCATTTTTGGGGTTAATTTGGGTGTTTTCACAGTAAAATTTCAACAAAATACGGAAAATATTCAGATATTCCGTATTTCGTTGAACATCATTCGATTTGCTATTTCTTCTTGCTTGCGTCGTAAGCAGCTTGCTTCTTAAAGTCCTATTTCCAAATATGTTTTTAGTGTTGCTGCCACACGGAGTTTTTTTGCATATTCAGTTAGCTTAGGAATGTCCCTATCGCGGCGACGAAGATATGTTTTAAGGATTTCAGCGCATACATCTAGTCCTATTTTATTGCGATATTTTACCGCATCGCAGACGGAGCGTTCCAAGTCGGTGACATGCACCTTATGCCCATGCACTTCTGCTATTGTGGTTCCGAATTCCAGCAGATGATCCGACCAATAATAAAGCGTTATTGGAGGGAATTCGGGCAATACAAGTTTCCGTTTACGAGGATTTCAACGAAATACGGGAAAATTCAGAATCTCAAATAAATCCCCCTCAATCTATCCAAATCCCTATCCTTATCAAAATTTGTTCGCATTTCTTCTAAAGCCCAATCTCCGAAGATCCCCTCTGCAGGCAATGATTCGCCAACCATAGCGTCAATAAACTTTGAAACATCTTTCTGAATTTCTTCATTGCAAGAAACAGCTTCTCCATCTCTTACAAGCGGCAACAAACGGAATACATCGTACTTATGCTTGTTCAAATCATATTCTTCTACGGTACGCCCATTTCGCTTTTCCGTATCCAAATTAATCCACGCGTACATTTTCAAAGGAATCAGATATGGGGCTTGAAGCGTCCATATGCCATTGATTTTTTCACGTCCTTGCATTGCAAAATTGTAATAAGAGTCCGAAAGTAGCATGGCGGAAAGCCCTGACGGATCTTTATCCGTTTGCACATAAGTAATTCGCCTTTTCCCCTTCATATTTAAAGCATTTCGAGAAAACAGCTCTATCATTGTGGGGAAACCTTTGGTTTTCGGCTCCTTAAAACGATACAACCTCTTTGTTCCATTTGCTCTTTCTTCGCAAGTGTAGTCTCCGTCATCGATGAATTTCAAAAGTTGGTCGGCAAATTCATTAAAGCGAGGCGAATCAACAAGCAATATCATGTCGATATCCTGTGTTGCCCGGAATTCCAAAGTCGCGTTTTCCATTAGCACGGAACAGGCGGTGCCGCCAATTACTGTGTAGCAATCTTCGAATGGTTGAAAATTTTCCTTGAATAAATCTAATCCTTTTACCACTGAGCCTTCTCCAACATTTCTTTTAAGCAGGCCTGGACGCGTTCGTTAGGCGAATCCTTAAGCGACAGGTATAATGAAACTATATCAATTCGCCCGTCCATAGCAAATGGAGCCGGGTCGTATTTCCAAATTTGCAGTCGGACAAAACTATTCTTAAAAAATCCCAAATTTTCAATCGCTAGACCTTTCTCTTTAGCTAAATTCGCATGGGGGCCGCATGCAGCAAGACTTTCTTTGGGTGGTGCCATCATGGACACTTCAGAAAGGGCGGTTTCTCCAGCTTTAGGGAGCGATTTAAAAGCCTGTGACGGAAAAAGTATTATTTCTTTTTTGATAGGAGAATCCAAATAAGGGAGAGCCTTATCGAAAAGCATCCTTCCCATTTCGGAGCAACTGATTAATGTGGAATTTCCTTCCTTAGTTTCGTTTATGAGTCCGCGATCCAGAAGTTCCCTGCAATAACGAGAAACGGACATCGGAGTGAGATTATTTTGCCGAGCCGCTTCACTTTTAGATATCTTGGATTTTTTGACTTTGTACATCATGAATAGAAAAAAAGCCTGTGCAGAAACGGTCAACTTCGGCAGGGTGATATTTTTTTTCTGATTATTTTTCGAGAACGTTTTCCTCTGCTTGCGATAAGCAATTCCGAGAAACGGCAAGAAAAAGGACGATGTCGAAACATAAGGAATTTTTGCTTGGACCAGCCCCTTTCTTTGTGTTTCGTTCAACACGTCAAAGCCTAATGCAACAGGCATGTTTGTATTCAATTCAATTTGGTCTAAAATTTTCTTCTGAGTTTGCCAACGTAGGCTGCTCGCTCCGACATAGGATACAAGCAGAAAACGCCCGCCAAGAACATGTATTTCGTGGAACGCTTTTCCCTGACTGATATAGAAAGGGAGCCCCTTCGGCCCATCAGCAGGTCGAATTTCACATTGCATACCAAAATCGTTGAAGGCTTTTTCGATTTTTGGTCCGATTTCGTCTTTGAAAAAGAAGAAAAAGATAGCTTTATCCTCGTTTTAACATTTTTTTATAATATAACATTTTGTCGTGTTAAAAGCAAGAAAAATGTTAAGAGAATGCATGAAAATCGTAAATTTACGCAAAAAAAGCCTTTTTCACTCCACCTTCACCAAGAAATCTTCCCGTTTTAGCCCATATTCTGCGAAGGGGTTCTCGTCGGGGTAGCCCACGGGATTGCACAGCTGCAGATGTTTTTTGCCAAGCGGGTCGGTGTATTCGCGCTTGATGGCGGTGTGCGTGTGGCCTGCCTGCCAAATACTCCCGTCATCCAGGTTCTCGAGATAATCCACCCCGTGGAAATAGAAAAAGTTTGAGTAGGGATTCTGCCGATAACGTTCGGGCATTTTGAATTCCAGCGGAAGAAAGTGCGACATCATGATTTTCGGGCGTTGTGCAGTAAGTTCGCGGAACACGATGTCGTAATGCCGCCAGAGTTTGTCAGCGTTGTTCTGCATATATTTCCAGTGACGAGCGTCGAACCAGCGTGTTGCCCACAGGATTTTGTTCGCAATTTCGGACGCGGCAGGCGAATGCTTGTACTTAAAATCGCACATACCCATGCAACCCGCAACGCCTTCTGCGATGCGGTTTTCGAGCAACTGGATGTTCGGGATTCTTCCTGCTTCAGTAAGGAAGTACTTTATCTTGCTTTCGGATGTAGCAAATTCCTTGTCCGCTCCGAAGCGCCCCAAATGCTCAGTGATGATGTCGTGGTTCCCGAAGCACACATAAACCGCACTGTATTTTTCGGCAATGAACTTCAGGAACTCCACATAGGTGAAGTAATCGTTTGCGATATCGCCCGCAATACAGCAGGCATCCGCCGGCAAGAAGTGGCGTTCAAAGTAGTCTTCGAAATGTTTGCGTAGTATGGCGACAGTGCGGGTCATCGGCGCATAGAAATCAATATGCAAATCGCTGATAAAGTAGTAAGTCATGTCTCAAATCTATACTTGGGTATTTGGGGCGTCAAGGGGACGAACTGCGAGTTGGATTTTCCAAAATTTCAACGAAATACGGACTTTTTTCGAATATTCCAAATTTCGTTGAAAGAAAAAAAATCGATTTCAGAAGGTGAGGATTAAAAAAATGGCTTGACAATTTCAGGAAAAGATCTCAAAAGTGTTTTTTTAGCGCAATAAAATTGGCTTTTGTCACTAAAATGTCAAATAATTTGCGTATATTTCCTTATATATCGGAAAATCTAAAGGTTTAAAATGGTTTCGCCGAAGTCGTTAATTAAGGAATTGTATAGCAATTTCGAATTGATAGAAGCCCTTGTTCGAGCGTGCAAGGAGTGTCCCGCCATATCAAAGGATGATGTTTTTTCATTAGCAAAAGCTGTTTTTAAACAGAATCAAGAAGATGCTGATAATGCTATTAGAGCGTTGATAAACAAAGAGATTCTCTTTTCCCTGGATCAGGGAGACAATTATATTGTTCAACAGCATGTTAAAGATTTTTTTCTGCATCTTATAAAAGAGCAGGATTTGGGTTTAGAGTCGGTTGTTGCCGCTCAATTGGAAAATCTAAGACGAATAAGCGGCGAAATCCAAAAAGGCTTAGATTCTTCTGATCTTTCTTTGATTCAGTCTAGAGCAACTGAATTGACAAATCGAATTGAAGAAACAATGGCTCAGTTGCGAGATGATCGAGATGCTATTAGGGGAATCATCGAAAAGGCAAAGATGCTTCCGGCTGATACACCCATGTCGGTTCGTTATAGGGACGTGCTAGATTGCTATAATCAATATGTTGAACCGATGGTCTCGATGTTAGATCAGGAAGATAATGGCTTCCAAAATTTGACTCATCGAATTGAAGACCAACTCAAAGAAGGCATAGACCTTTTCAATCGAATTCAGGGTATCACTAAATGGCAAAGCGCTATGAATAGCGCTATTGTTCAAATTCATTTGTTGAGAGATTTAATCCGAGAAAATTTGATTTTATTTAAGGATGAACTTTCTCCCCTTCGTAATGATGTCCTCAAGAATAATGCCCTTTCTCGCGCTGTAACAGCAATGCTTTCTAAAATACGAAAGAAGAATAGTGTTCGCCGGGTTGTAGATGTTTCTGGGCTAAGGCTTGGGATTTCCAAAAGGGCAGTTCGCATGACGGATGGTCCTGTAATGCGGCGATTTGCTGCAGATGTACTTGGTTTTGTTCCTGCTAAGGTTGTTTTTCCGGAAGACTTTGAAAAAACATCAGAAAATGATTTCCCGATAAGGCTGGAAACGTTGCTTAATGATGTAGAAATGTTTCATGGAAAAATTCTCCTTATGCAGTGGCTGAAGAACCAATATCCTAGTCAAGGTGAACAAAATCTTCTAAACGCTTATCTTTTGCTTCTTCAGAATATCCCTGATAAGTTGAAACAAATGGACGAAGAACAATCTGTTGATCTTGTTGAACATCGAATGTATTACTATCCCCATATATTGGAGAACTGACGATGAGTTTGGAAAATAACTTGAAACAACTAAAATTTGCACAACAAATTTTTGAAGCTTTATCAGCAGGCAAACATATAGATGCTGTTGTTGATGCTGAATGGTGGAGTGCGTTGCAAGGTGATTATGGGGACGATTACGTCGCTTTATTTGGTGCTCTTGGGAAAAAGATTGTTTTTGATCCAATGAATTTTGCGTATTTTCAATTTGAAGAAAATAATTTGGCATCTGCACAGGCGCAAAGAATAGTCTTGTTTTATCTGTTACTTTTTAAGAAAAAACATGAAGAAGGCGCAAATCTTATTGAATTTAATCGTTGGAATATAAGTGATGATTATTTGAATGCTATTCGCGAATCGAATGAAGAAATCTTGAAAATTGAAAAAATGGATTCAGAAAAAGAGTGGAATCGAGTGATTAACAAAGCTGAAGATTTAGGTTTTTTGAAAAAAAATGAATCTGGTTATGTTTTACTGAATGCATCAAATAGAATTCTTCAATTGTTTATGGAATTTAATTCTGATAAGAATGAGTTGAATTTGCCTGCTGATGAGACTGAAATGTCAGAATTATTGGATGAGGAGGCAGATGATGAAGAATAATCCTAATGGCATAAATAGACTTGTCCTTATTAATAGTGCGAATTATGAACTCGCTGAATTACCTCTAGATGAATCCGTTTCTCTTGTTGGTCCAAATAATAGTGGTAAGACTAGCCTTATAAATGCGTTACAATTCCTTTTTATTAGGGAACGCAAGCACATGGATTTCGGGAAGCATGATATTCGTGCGACCATGAAGTTTTATTTTCCCTCGCCAAGTTCCTACATCTTGTTGGAAATGCAAATTCCTGCAGGGCAGATTGTTGTTGGATGTGTGGGAAAAGGTGTTTCTAATGATTGTCAATATTTCACATATCATGGTTCTCTAAATATCAATGACTTTAAAAATGATGATGGCTCTGTAATTTCGGAACCTTATTTAAGAGATTCTTTTAGCAAAAAAGATTTACCTACTGTACACTATTTTACAAAACCGACGGAATATTTTAATTGTCTCTATGGAATATCTAATGAACATGATATTAGACTATTTGCTATTGAAAAGAGTAAGTTAATTGGACTCTTTCAAAAAGTTCTTGTAAAGACCTTGAATCTTGATCGTCTTAAAGCATCAGATTTAAAAGGGTATTTGCTACAGAATAGTAATGCGGATTACTCCAAAGAAATTGAGTTTAATGATATATGGAATAAGGCTTTTGAAGATGTAAATGCGGCTCAATTCCAATATGATGCATGTATAAAACTAAGCAAAAAAATTGAGGATTTAAGACAGAAAACAGAGATTATAAGAACTTTGCGTGGTCGTATTGGTTCAATGACTCCGAAAATAGACGAGGCCTTAAATGAGTGGGAAAATTATAAAAAGAGTCAATACGATTGTTTGAATAATCAGAAAAATTATCTTGACTCTGAAATTGATGAATGCGGAAAAATTAGAGAAAATCTTTTTGCTCAAAAAACACAGTTAGATACTGAATTGGAATATTTGTGCAAGCAAGATGATCTTTTGGATCAGTACAGTCAGAAATTCTTTATGGTAGAAGGAGATGTGCTTGAACAAAATATAAATAGTTTGCAGGATGAGATTTCGTCAAAAAGAAATTTGATAAAAGACTCAAAACCAAGTGATTTGCCAGCTATTCAAGAACAGATAAAAGGAATTACTGCTAATATAGAGAGTTTAACTCAGGATTTGAATAATGGAGAAAATCTTTTCAAGAAAGTTGCCCAAAAGAATCTTTCGCAAGAAGAAATGGATGTGCTGAATGGCTTGGCGAGTCGTAAATTGTTGCAATTCACAACGGATGATTTGGGCGACGTTGAAGGCTTTTTAGAAAAATTTAAGTCTTGGTTGCAATCTCAAGGTTCCATTCTTGAATTAAAGGGCTTATCTATTAATCGAAATAATATTAAAATCCCATTTAAGGAAAAATCTGTAGAAGAAATACAAAAGAATATAGAAACCCAGTCCAAATGGTTGTCCCAATATAAACAACAGGAAGAAGCTCTTCTTAATATTCAAGCAATTCAAGATTGGATTAAAGAGAAAAATGGTGCGCTGAAAGAGATGCAATGCGAATTTAAGCAATTTGGGGAATTTAAAGATTTGCAGAAAAATGAAGCGGAACGAAAATTTCGTGAGCAGGAAATAAATGCGGAACTTGCGCAAAACAAGGAAAAGTATAATGAAAGCCGCGCAAAAGAAAAGGGGTATAGACAACAGCAACAAAATATAGAAAAGGCTATTTCTGATTTAGATAATAAGGTTAAGGTTGTTGAAAATTTAAAGGAATCACGTTTAGACAAGTTTGATGAATTTGCAAATTTGTTAAAAAAGAGATATTATCCTTGTCAAAATGACGACTCGGTTTTTGACTTAGAATTGGCTTTGAAACAGCAAGAAGATGACTGTAAACGTTTGAAATCGTATTCTAAAAATATTTCTGAAATATTTACACTTTTCCAAGCGGAAGGTTTTACAAAGTTTTTAGGATTAGATGGTGAGGATAATCAAATTGACAAAATTATTGAATACTATGAAAATCGAGAAGAAGAAAAAAAGGCTTTAAACCGTGATTTTACCATTGCTGTAAAAACGGTTGCAAGTATTCTTTGGGAATTAGACCATCAGTACGAAAATTTTTGCACGAGTTTGAATGCGTACAATGGTTTGATTAGGAATGTGAAAATTTCTGATTTGGAGAGACTTTCTGTGGACGTGAGCCCTAATGATTCGCTTTTGTCAGCTGTAAAAATGATTGCTAAACATTGGACGCCGCAAGACAATAATCCAAATCTTTTAAATAGTTTGCAAGAAAACGAAAATGATGAAGTAGAAAAAGCTCGAATGGTTTTGAGCCAATTCTGTTTAAAGAATGGAAACCTTAAATTGGAGAATCTCTTTGATTTGAATTTGAATGTGCAAAAAAATGGTGGTGAAATGCAGGTTATGACATCTGTTGACGATGTTGGCTCTAATGGAACCACGCTTATGGCAAAAATGATTTTCGGCCTTGCTTTGTTGTATATGATGAGTGATAAAAAGAAATCTGCGATGTCTATTTGCTATTTAGATGAGGCAGCAAGTATTGATACGCCAAATCAGAAAAGCCTGATTGAAGCTGCAAAGAAATTTAATTTCAATATTCTTTTTGCTTCTCCGACTGTTCAAAATACAGCGCATTATTGTGTTCGAGTTGAAAATCGAAATTCTCGGAACATTATCACACGTAAACAGTGGCAGCGTTTTGAGGAACTTGTAAAGTGAATAACGAAGTCTGGTTAAAAGTACTGCAGAAAATTGCAGATGAAGAGGAAATACCGTTTTCTCTGGTGCCCAAATCTGTTAGAGAAAAATTGCAACAATGGGGCGAAAGTAGCGGAGCTGTTTCTTTGCAACGTTCCCAAGCGGGTGCTGGTCGGGTATTTAAGGTTGTAAATCTGCGAATTGTTGAAAAAGAAATTATTTCGTTAGATCCAAACATTGATGTAAACGCTCTATCGTCGTCAAGATTACGAAATTTGGCTATAAATAAGGACACAAAGGCTGGTTTAACAACTCTTGAATACTCCTATTATCTTTGTAAGGCTATTGGAGATAATGTATTTGTTAATGAAGTCAATGTTTCAGATGTATCAAAATCAATAGGATGTTTTGCCTTGCCTGTGAGAAATGATTCCGAAGGAATTATTTGTAGAGGTAGTTTATTATTGGTGGAAAATCAGCAACTGCTTGATGATTTGAAATGGGTGCCAAGTGGTTTTACGGGAATAGTTCTTTACTATTCGGGAAATTTGTCTGCCCGATTACGCGCGTGGTTAAAGAGGTGTTCTTTTGCAGGCATAATTCTTTTTCCGGACTACGATGCTGTAGGAATTAGTAATTTTGCGAATCTTCTTGATGATATTCCCAATGCTAAGTGGTTTTGGATTCCCGATTGGAAAGAAAAACTTGCTAAGTATGGATGCAAAGAGCTTCGGAAAAAAGGTAATCAAGATTCAATGTTTGAAAACTTGTGGAATCACTTCAAAGAAAATGGTTTTCCAGATAGTGAATTAGAAAATTTAATGACTGAGATTAGAAAACAAGGTAAAATGCTAGAGCAAGAAGCCATTTTAATTTAGAACGATTTCACCCAAATACAAAAAGATATTTAGACACCATGTCTTTAAAAGAACAAGGACAAAGCCACTATTTTAAACATTTGTAATAGATATGCACACCTCTTGTGTAGGCGCTCCTGCAAGCGCAACAGCGCTGTGACACAATCACAAGAGTCATGCTTAATTAGAAATCGGTATTACTAAACGATCTTCTTTTTCCCCGCTCCATTGAACTTGATACGTATGACCATCAATTTGATCAAGTAAAATAAAATTATATGTATTTTGCGTCGGGTATAAAGTAAAACGTCCAACAATTTTTTTCTGATCTAATAGTTTTATAATGGCATGGGGGTTAAGCACAGTTTCAAAACGATAATCGGGACCTTTGGTTGAGTATTGAACTTGCCAAATTTTTCCAGTCATTGTATCAAGTTTTAAAAAAGTCCACATATTTTTTGTAGGAAACAACCGGTATCGAGCTTGGGATTCCGAAATCGACGATTCTGCAAAAACAATTGAGTTCATGCAAAGCAATACGCACAGTAAAAATACCTTTTTCATCCGTCATCTCCTTTTGATAAAGCAGTGTTTCTACAACAGTAAATATAAATCCAATCCTATGGCATTTTTTGACAATTTGCCCCATTCTCTGCGAAAAAAAGCGCGATAAATTTCCAAATCACATAAAAAAGATGACTTTGGGGAAATTATATGCCTTCTGCTCAAGCTTTTTGCGTTAGGGATAGTGACCCTTGGCGGCGCTGTGGCGCCGTTTTAGCAGGTAAGCGGCGAGCGGAGCGAAGACGGTTGCCGCTAAAATATAGCCCGGCCCGCGCAGTGGCGCGGGAAACGCCCATTTTGTAGTTTTTTTTCTGTTATAGTTCAAATCTATTACCACCTATAGTTAAATAGTATGTATTTATGCCTTGACAGGGCCGATTTCAAATTCTATTTTATTTCACACAAGATTGGTAGGAATAACAAAATGTTTTGCGATTCCTAAGCATTCGAAGGAGCGCCTATGATAAGTGACTGTCGAATGCCGAGAGGCATTCTGAAAACGAACTAGCCGAAAGTCTTACGTCCTTAAGGCTTTGCAGGTTAGAAAAACAAGTCGAAAGGACACCCCAGAAAAAATTTTAGCGAGCAAGGGTCAGCGAAAAACCCCGTTGCTTGCTGCAACCTAAAAGGAATTTTAACCATGACAACACAGAATAAGCTCCATTTTGAAACTCTCCAGGTTCACGTTGGCCAGGAACACGCAGACCCCACAACCGATTCTCGCGCAGTTCCCATCTACCAGACCACTTCCTACGTGTTCCATAGCGCTCAGCATGCCGCTGACCGTTTCGCCCTGAAGGACGCCGGTAACGTCTATGGCCGTATCAACAACTCTACGCAGGGTGTGCTCGAAGAACGTATCGCTGCCCTCGAAGGTGGTGTTGCCGCTCTCGCCGTCGCTTCCGGTGCAGCTGCCATTACCTACGCCATCACGGCTCTCGCCCGCAAGGGTGACCACGTGGTTGCACAGCGTACGGTTTACGGCGGTACCTTCAACCTGCTGCAGCACACGCTCCGCGACTTCGGTATCGAAACGACTTTCGTTGACACCCACGACCTCAAGAGTGTCGAAGCTGCTGTCAAGAGCAACACGAAGCTCATCTTTATCGAAACGCTCGGCAACCCGCATTCCGACATCCCGGATATCGAAGCCATCGCTGAAATCGCCCACAAGAACAAGATTCCTCTGGTGATCGACAATACCTTCGGTACTCCGTATCTGATTCGTCCGCTTGAACACGGTGCCGACATTGTGGTGCATTCCGCTACCAAGTTCATCGGTGGCCACGGCACGACTCTCGGCGGTATCATCGTGGACGGCGGCAAGTTCGACTGGGCTGCATCCGGCAAGTTCCCGCAGTTCACCGAAGTGAACCCGAGCTACGGAATTCCTTTCACCGCGACGGGCGCCGCTGCTTACGTGATCTACGTTCGCACGATTCTCCTCCGCGACGAAGGTGCTGCAATTTCTCCGTTCAACGCATTCCTCCTGTTGCAGGGTGTCGAAACGCTTTCTCTCCGCCTGGATCGCCATGTGGAAAATACCAAGAAGGTTATCGAATTCCTCACCAAGCATCCGAAGGTTACCCGCGTGAGCCACCCGAGCCTCCCGAACCATCCGGACCACGAACTTTACAAGAAGTACTTCCCGAATGGCGGCGGTTCCATTTTCACCTTCGACATCAAGGGCGGTCAGGAAGAAGCCTTCAAGTTCATCGATAGCCTGAAGATCTTCAGCCTGCTTGCTAACGTTGCCGACGTGAAGAGCCTCGTGATTCACCCGTACACCACCACGCACGCCGAACTTTCTCCGGAAGAATTGGCCGCAGCCGAAATTACCCCGGCAACGATCCGCGTGTCTATCGGTACGGAACACTACGAAGACATTATCGCTGACCTCGAAAACGG
>Ga0256406_1003249_pt1 | contig 20597 bp, 24 predicted proteins | sample RumenRJG_03DNA_FD_185986 | JGI IMG/M metagenome (GOLD analysis project Ga0256406, IMG submission 185986) | Bovine rumen microbial communities from Lethbridge, Alberta, Canada - RJG_03 | ecosystem: Host-associated > Mammals > Digestive system > Stomach > Rumen | place: Canada: Alberta | collected... | reverse complement strand
GACAAGAGTAACCAACAACCCTAACTATGAGCATACCCATTTTCAACTGCTTCAAGAGCAAGCAGCAGAAGCCACGCAACAAGATCATCGTGTTCGCCAACCAGAAAGGCGGAGCGGGAAAGACTACTAACTGTGTACTGTTCGGCAACACTCTCATCGAGCACCAACATCCGTTTGTCATGATTGACGGTGACCCGCAGCGCAGCATCGTGAAGAAGCACGAGCAAGATCATGAGCGTTTTCCGGACTTGCAGCCTCTCTATCAAATCTTCCCTTCTGATCTCGACAATGAGCAGCGTACCTTGGAACTTGTCAACGCCATGCGTGAGGAGGTATACGATTTCGTTGTAGACACTCCGGGCAATCTCTCACTTCAAGGCATGCTTCCGCTCTTCTTTGCAGCCGATGCTATCATCACCCCGATACAGTTGGAGAAAACATGCATCAACTCCACGAATGCTTTCATTGAGACGCTGCTCATGTGCGCCAAAGAGAATGGCAAAGATGACATCCCGCCAGTCTACTTTATCCCTAATCAGTATAACAAGGGATGGGGCCGCAAGGATGAGCTTCAGGAGCGTCAGAAAGACATCGACTACTACAACGGTATTGGCAAAGTTACACCGAAGGTGCCCAACGCAGCCGAGATTCAGCGTTACAACACCCTCTTTATGACGGACCGCCAAAAAGAGATCCTTGCCCCATGCCACAACTTCCTGCTTGAGCAGATCTATAATGAACAAATAACGAAGAAATGACAGACTTGCAATCCCATCCGATGACTTTCGGGAGTATCCATGACTATCTTCGGAGAGCCAACGGAGAGACTGCAGTCACAGGAATCCCGTGGAGGAACAACGGACAACAACAGAACGAAGAGACTAAGGACTCAACGGCTAAGACAGAGGATACTGATTCTGATACTCCCAAGAGTGAGGTGAAACCTAAGTATGGTGACGACAAAGGAGAAGCTCAGAACTCTAATAAGGAGCAACCATTATCCCTAAAGGAGCCAACAACACCTGCTTCCTCAAATCGCAAACCGTCAAGTAGAACCAAGAGGAAGACAGTTGTTTCGGATTTGAAGCCTACACCGAAAGCACAGACGAAAATAAGCGGCAGCTTCGAACAGATGATTGAGGACTTCGACCAGATGAAGGAAGCTGGCAAACGACACCAGTTTTTCGTTCCCGATGATGTCTACAATGCTCTCCAGCTTACGTACGGTGAGCGAAGAATATCGGCCTTCTTCACTGTCCTTGCCCGGGAGTTCATAGCCAAGCATAAAGAAGACATGAAGCAGCGGATAGCATCCCGAATAAACTTGCTTTAGGACAGTACAGATCAATAACGAACCATACTATCAGATGACAAACTATAGAACCCAACCTAAGAAATGGACGGAGGAGCATGACAATATCCTTATGGAGCGCTTCTCCTCTGACTTCCTCAGCAACATCGCCAAAGAAATCGGCTTTACACGGATGACCGTCCGTAAGCACGCCCGTATGCTCGGTCTGTACAAGCAGTCACCCACACGGCGCAACTATGAGGCCAGAGCCTTGGTGGAGATGGAATACAATAACCTAACCTATAAGGAGATGGCCAAGCGTACGGGAATGACTATCACCAGCATTGAAAACATCGTCCGTGAGCTCGGTCTGAAACGCAGCCGTGAACAGCTGATTACCAACATCAGCAAAGGCAGGCAGGAGACGAACCGCAAGGAACGTGCCCGCATCATCTACGGTCTTGACCAAAAGACAAAGCTGAAGTTCTTCTCCAACAAGAGCAAGATCCGGCTTCGTGGTAAACTAAAGAAATTAGGATACATCGTCAAGAAAGGCGACAGTACCTTCTACTATACTGACGACCTGCAGCGTAACCCCAGACTGGAGGAGAACGGCAAGGCGTTCAGATTCAAGTTCATGCCATTGCCGGAAATGTGCGTGGAGGAAACGATTCATGATTCCGCATCTCCAGCCATTTCGGCAAATGGATGAACAACTCTCACGATTGATTAACTACTACTAACCACAGACAACTACAACATCAACTTATTGACACTATGAAACTTACAGGAAAGATTACTAAAGTCCTGCCCGTTCGGACAGGCATGACGAAGAAAGGCGGCACATGGGCAGCCCAGCAGTACGTACTTGATGCTGGCAATGACGGCAGTGTCCTCTTAGAGGTATTCGGCCAGAAGGAGATAGACTCCTTTGGCATCACCGAGGGAGAGACCCTGAGCATTACTTTTGTCCCTAAGGTCGTTGAGTCAGGTGACCGCATCTTCGGCAAGAACAGTATTACGGGCGTTGAGCGCCAGGAGTCTGAAGCCATAATGGAATAGCCTTATGTTCAGTACGATAGTAGTCGTCATCGTCATTCTGTATGTCTTCGGCTATATCGGCATGTTTGTCTTCGACCTCTTTATCAAGAAGGATCCTACTGATCTTATCCCCAAGCCACAGGATGTGGAGATAGACATCACCGACGAGGCCGGGCAGTTCAAGCCTATCCTCGTCGAGAAGGATGACAAGACAGGACCGAAAGCTGCCATTGAGGGGAACAAGCAAGCGGAAGAAGTTGATCAGACTCCCAAGGATATCCAGCCTGTTACATCTTCCAATGGCGACGTTGCACAAGAGAACCCCACTCAAGAGCAGGTCGATGAGCCGAAACAGACAGACATAGATACCAAACGACGCATCAGTGAGCTTGTCAAACTCCGGAGACAAGAGATGCTGGCCGAGGAAATGGGAGACGAAAGAATACCAGAGTCAGTCTCTCAAGAAATTAAGCCGGAGATTCAGGATAACAAAGAGAGCACTGTAGCTGAAGTCTCATCATTAACCCCGAAATCTACAGTCCCTACTGTTGACGAGGACGCTAAGCCCATTGGTTACTATAAGCCGAAGGCTCCCGCTCAGCCCGAGCATGCTCCACTCAAGTTCTTCGAGTTCAAGGTAAGAATTGAAGCAACAACTCAGCTGACCAAACCGCAAGGCGGTCTTACTGCCGAGCAGTTGAGTAAGGAAGCCAAAGAGCTGACTACCGATGAGAAAATGAAGTTACTCAAGGAGATGGACAACTACTGGGAGTTGAAAGAGAACTCCCGGACTCTCGACGAGGATGAACGGATAGCCATTGAAAAGGCAAGAGAAGCCCGACATGAGGCTCATCCGACATTCTCAGCATAAATGAAATTTTCTTTGCGAACTATATTTTCATAACTGTATTGTTAAAGGGTTAACAATGTCTTACCTACTAACCTAACCATTGATTGACACCCATAAGACAGTCAGACGGAAGAGGGCTGCGCCGTGAGGCAAGGGGATCAGACGGCCGCATCCTGCGGAACTCACCCATCTTCCATTTTCATGTGGTCTTTAATTTGTAACATATTAACTCAACTAACCAAACTATGTTACAGAAACAATTGAGTACCATTATGAAGTCTTGCGTGAGCGTATGCAAGAGTATCCCGATGAAGCGTGTGGCTACATTCGTAGGAATGTTCCTTTTCTGCGCTGTCGTGACCTTCGCCCAAAGCAAGGGAGCCGGCGGTTTCCAGAAAGCCATCACCGAGGTATCGAGCTATCAGACCCCCGTCAGCAACCTGATGAAAGCCATTGCGGCAGTAATTGCCCTCGTAGGCGCCTTTTCCATCTATTTCAAGATGCAAAATGGCGACCAGGACGTCAAGAAGGCTATCATGCTGACCATTGGTGGCTGTGTAGCATTCCTTGCAATGAGCGAGGCTTTACCCTTGTTCTTCAAGTAGTTATACTTGCTTATCGGGAAGGTGTCCGACTGTCCGAAACGTCGGAACGGACACCTTTTTACTTAGAACATTCTTTGCTTTTACGATATACAAATGTACAATAAAATGACACTAAAATGGATCTAAACTTCAACGGAGTACCGGTTTTCAAGGGTCTGCAGAAGCCACTGGAGTTCATGGGTATCCGCGGCAGATTCCTGACCTTTGCTGCCCTTGCCATCGGTGGCAGCTTTCTCGGTTTCCTGCTGTTCTCCATCGTGTTTGGCAAACTCGTCGGCTTCATCGCCATGATCATCCTGATTGCCATCGGACTGGCCACCATCTACATCAAGCAGCGTGGCGGACTCCACAACAAGAAACGGCACCGTGACATCTACTTCTTCTATAAGATGTATGAGCACTGATGCACACGAAATTTAGCAGACGCACTACTACCTATAATCAAGACGACACTAACCTACCATGACAAATAAGAAAAAGCCGCTCGACGGCCTCTTCGCCCAGTTGCAGGACATCAAGGATGCTAATGGCAAGCTGATGAACACGGTTCTCTTCTCGAAGAACGGCAATCCGTCCGTTATCATCGAGATAGAGAACCCTGTGCAGCAGTATGCCACGGATGCGATGCTTTACCTGGCTTACACCGATGTGCTGAACAATATCGTCCAGACGCTCGGTGAGGGCTATGCCTTGCAGAAACAAGACATCCTCTGCAAGCAGTCATACCACCACGAAATCACGCCCGACATGGAGTTTCTGACCCGCAGCTACTTCAAGTACTTCAACGGCCGACCCTACACGGAGATCCGTACCTTTCTCATCATCACCCAGGAGGCGGTGAAGTCTGCCTTTGTAAAGTATGATCCTAAGACATGGCTCGACTTTCATACTAAGGTGAGCAAGGTCATGGACATCCTCAAGGAGCGTGGCATCTGGCACAGAAAGCTCAACAAGGATGAGGTCAACGAGTATCTCCACCGCTTCATGGCATTCAACTTCAAGTCCGGCCCGTTCTCGATGCAGAGTTTCAAGGCCGGAGACGACTGCCTCAAGATGGGTGACAAAGTCGTGAAGTCCTTCGACATCGTGGATGTGGATGAGATCGACCTCCCATCCCTTATTAAGCCATACCAACCTGTGGCAGTCAACGGATACGTGATTGCCACGGATCTTCTGTCTTTCCTCAGTGAGATTCCTGACACAGACTGTGTCATCTACAACCAGATCATCCAGATTCCACAACAGCGCAAGCTGCTCCGTAAGTTGCAGGCCAAGGCGAAGCGACACGGCAGCATGCCAGACCCGTCGAACAAGATAGCGAAGGCAGACATCGAGGTCGTGCTCAACATGCTTGCCCAGGACAGTAAGCTGCTCGTCTACACGAACTTCAACTTGCTTGTCAGCTGTCCCATGGAGAAGCTGACGCCCGTAACAAGCTACATTGAGACCAAGCTCTATGAGTGCGGAATCTTTGCAAGCAAGTCCGCCTATAATCAGTTAGAGCTCTTCATGGACTCCTTTCCCGGCAATGCCTACAGTTTCAATCCCGACTATGACCTTTTCCTGACGCTCAATGATGCAGCCCTCTGTCTGATGTTCAAGGAGCATCTGAAGCACTGTGAGGATACACCGCTCAAGACATGGTACACCGACCGTCAAGGCCTTCCTGTCTGTATTGACATCACGGGAAAGGAAGGCAGAGTGAAGATGACCGACAACGCAAATTTCTTTTGCATCGGTCCAAGCGGAAGCGGGAAGAGCTTCCACATGAACAGTGTCGTCCGCCAGCTCTTGGAGCAGGACACTGACGTGGTGATGGTCGATACGGGTGACTCTTACGAGGGTATATGCCGCTATTTTAAAGGCACTTACATCACCTATTCCAAGGAGCATCCCATCTCAATGAATCCCTTCAAGATCACGGATATCGAGTACGGACAAAACTTCGGCGAGAAGAAGAACTTCCTCAAGTCTCTCATCTTCCTCATCTTCAAGGGCTGTGAGGCCCCGACAAAGATAGAGGATAAGATCATCAACCAGACGATTGTGGAGTACTATGAGAACTACTTCGATCCTTTCCACAAGTTCACGGATGATGAGCGAGAGCAGCTGAGAAAGCGCCTTCTCTTGGAGGACAAGAAGAACGGCACCTACGAGAAGCAGGAGAAAGAGTTAGAGGACAAATATAAACACTACGAGTATGAAGCGACTGATTCATCTGAAGAGACAAGGTACGCCGAAGGTTCATCTGCCTTTGGCGGACAGAGTGATAGAGGTGATAGTTTCGGTTCTGCTGCTGACGATACTGTGGCCGACCATGATCATCTACATGCTGGTCAGGAGAAGGAAGCCTACGGGCGCATCCAGCGAAAAGTGAACAAGCTCCACGACCTCATCAACGACAAGGCAGCCTCCGAGGGAGAGAAGGTTGCAGCCAACAAACAGCTCATGCGTCTCATGCCACAGCTCATTGAGGGCAACTACCTTGTCACCATCGAGCAGCGTATTGACCGCATGGAACGCCAGCGCCAGAAACTACAGGTAAAGGATCTTAGTTTCAACAGCTACTACGAGTTTGCCTTAGAGCGTATCCCTCAAATCATGGCCGAGAAACATATCGAGTTTGACATAGACAACTTCGCTGCTATCCTGGAGCAGTTCTACAAAGGCGGCGAGCTGGAGTGCACGCTCAACAATGATGTGGATGCCAGTTTGTTCGATGAGAAATTCATCGTATTCGAGATCGACAAAATCAAGGATGACCCTGTACTCTTCCCCATCGTAGTGCTCATCATCATGGATGTTTTCCTCCAGAAGATGAGGATCAAAAAGGGTCGCAAGGCACTCATCATCGAGGAGGCATGGAAAGCCATCAGCTCGCCGACCATGGCTGAGTACATTAAGTACCTATATAAGACGGTGCGCAAGTTCCACGGCATTGCCGGTGTCGTCACCCAGGAGCTGAACGATGTGATCGACTCACCCATTGTAAAGGAGGCCATCATCAACAACTCTGATGTGAAGATTCTTCTGGACCAAAGCAAGTTTAAGGATCGGTACGATGACATCAGCGCCATCCTCGGTCTGACACAAGTTCAGAAGCAGCAGATCTTCACAGTCAACGCCTTGAACAACCATGACGGGCGAAGCTACTTCAAGGAGGTGTGGATCTGCCGTGGTCAGATATCAGACGTGTATGGCGTCGAAGAACCGCCTGAGTGTTACTGGGCATACACGACCGAACGGGCTGAGAAAGAGGCATTGAAGGTCTATGAGCGCCATTATGGCAATATCCAGACTGCCATCACTAAAATTGAGGAAGACCGCAAGAAGTTGGGTATACGCAAGTATCTCGACTTCGCGGTGCAAGTTAACAAGAAACAGAAAATCCTACCACTATGGGACAAATCAGACTGAATCCGATGTTCCCCCAGGGGAATAACATGCTGAGATATGCATTCTTGCTGGCTTTACTCATGTATGCTGTCATCCATGCCAACGCCTACTGGAAGGTAGTCGTTGACCCATGGACGACAGCTCAAGTGTCAGCCAATGCCGGTGCACAGAAACTCATCGAGGACAAGCACAACGAGCGGTTGGATACCATCTCAGAAAAGCAGAGGAAGATCCTTCAGTACACGGCCACGATGGAGAGCATCAAGGAACTCTACCAGTTGTCGATGACCAATATCCGTGGCTTTGGTGAGGAGACCGCCTACTACAATGAGATTTTTAATGTAAGTGCGGAGATTCTAACCACTCTGCCCACGGTGACAAAGTATATCGCATCCAATCCGGTGAAGAACTATGTACTCTGTTTGAACGAACTTGCCGATGTTGCCATCGAGACCGAAGGACTGATCCATGACTTCATCGACATCGTGAATAACGGGAAAATCAAACGGCCGAATATACCTATCTTGAATAAGTATATCCCCAACGGTGGCGGTCGGTACAGCATGGGACAGGGCGACGGCTACAACTTCATGGACCGCTATACCCGTCTGACACTGGCTAACAAGATCTACTCACGTCTGTTGGAGATTAAGTATAAGATGCAGGTTATGGAGATGATGTGCCAGTACGGAACCTGGGGAGAAGTGTTCTTTGCCATAGACCCGCAGACCTGGGCCTCCGTGTTTCAGGCCAGCAACATGGTAGACGGAATCATCAACGACTGGAACAGACTGTCTAACTAAAGCACAGACTTATGAGACTACACATTATTGTATGTATGTTGATAGCGGCAATTCTTTTCCCCTTGCAGGCCCATGCCGGTTTTGACTACCCTGATGACCAGCCGACCATCGAGGCATTGATCTCTTTGCACAAGCTAATCAAGAAGGAAGAGGAGAAGGCCTTGGAGAAGGTAACGGCCAGCTATGGCGAGCAGAGTCTGGTAACGAAGGGTGCGACAAAGTTCAACGATGTCCGTACAACTCTGAACACCAAACTCAACAACGCCTACAGCTATGTCATTCTCGGTACGGCACTCGCATCAACGGGAACCGACCTCTACAAACTGATCAACACATACAGTGAGTTTACGAAGAACACAGCCAAGTATGCCTTCAAAAAACCGGCGGTGATGTGGTACTATACCGAGGCCAACTTTGCCTGTGCCCGGGAAGTGAAGAACATCAAGACGATGTATCTAACCCTTACTGTCAGTGGACTGAATGTGATGCGGGCAAGCATGGATGAGAAACTGGAGCTGGTCAACACGCTACACAGTTACATCTCCAACATGCTCGGCATCATCGATCAGGCCAACCTATGGTGCAGCATTGTTGCGATGGGTGGCTTCCACTATGACTACATCTGGGATATTCTCAACTCGGATGTGCGGGATGAGATAGCTACTCAAGTCATCGGTAAATGGTCAAAAGGATAACACCCAACGTAGGGGCGGCCCTTGTGGCCGTCCTAACTAGTAAGAACCATTAAGAATAAAGGATTATGCAGAAGACATTTATTATATCGTTGCTGATGACCATGACGGTCATCCCATCTTTTGCCCAGCGAGTCGTTCACGACAAGCAGAAGGAAAAGCAATGGCGCAGCATGGAGACTGGTCCGTGGGACTTCGCTCCAGACTGGTACTACTACTTCCTTCATAAGAACTACTCCGGTGCTTACACCAAGTGGGAATGGCACGGTCTGAAATCCGGTTGGCGCGTTCACTTCAAGGAGAGCAAATCCAACGTCAAGACTATCATGCCTAGACGTGTAGCCCAGGAAGAGGCTCAACGACTGAAGATCAAGAAGGTCGAGGAAGAACGTGTCAAAGTCAAGGAGATACAGGATGAGGAGGTGATCCGTGCTGCCGACCGGAATGTCGATCTGGTCTACAATAGTTTCAAGGATGACTTCGGGCGGATGCAAGGCTCCATCACCGAGGGCCTCACTTACTGTCTGACCAAGAGCAAAGGCAAACTTTCCCCTCAGGTCAATGAGCTACAGCGCCAGAACGACATGCTCTGTGAGTCCATCGCCTACACCCATAAGCAAGGGCTCGGCTACGAATTGGAGAACACCAAACGTGAGAAAGCCTATATCGAATACAAAAAGCAGATGGAGCAGCTTGTTTCCCGTGTGGCTCACCTTGTTGGAATGGCACAAACTTACTACTAGGCCTCTCCCTAACCCTCCCCCGTAGGGAGGAAACTGTTTCGTGAAAGTAATAACATTGATAACTACTATCTATGATTAGTGATTTAACCTTATCGATATTCATGCCGCTGACCATCTTCCTTGATCAGCTACTGACCATGGGCCTTCCTGCCATCGACGACAGTCTGATGCGGTTGCTGGAGGCCATGAACACCTTCCCCAAGTCAGCAATCCTCGGCAATACCATCGGTCTTGCCAAGATGATCGGTTTGTGTCTGGCCCTCTGCATGGGCTCTTATGAGTGTTGGATGATGATGCTCGGTCGTCGTGGCATGGATGTAATGAAGCTTCTTCGTATCGCCGGACTGTCCATCTGCATCTCCTGCAGCACCTACATCTGCTCTGCTTTGAAAGTACCAGGACAAGGTCTGGAGGATGTTGCCCGTCAGATGGCCAACTCCAAGAACAAGGAAGTAGCTGCCTTGGAGTTGAAGGTAGCACAGAAGCAGGACGGCTACCTCAAGCGTCTTCGTCAGGTGCAGGACAGTATCGAGACTGCCAAACAAGTACAGGCCATTGGTGAGGATGCTCACTGGTGGGACAAATTAATCTACAACATGGAGAACCTTGGGTCCACCATCAACAACTATGCGCAACGGGCTACTGTGGCTGCTGAGACGAAAGTCAGTGAATGGATCAATGATGTGATACGCTTTGTGGGAGAGCTCATCTTTCAGATGTCCTACTATGGCATGCTTGTAGCCCAGCGGATCTTCATGACGATTCTTGCCACCTTCGCCCCGATCATGTTCGCTATGTCAATAGTCCCGCCTTGGAGCAGTGCGTGGTCCCAATGGATATCGAAGTATTTGAGTCTGTCGCTATGGGGATTTGTGACATACATTAGTCTATATTACATTGACTTCATCCTCGAATACAACCTTTTAGCGGATATCAAAGCCTACGACACGCTATTGCGAGGCACGGTCAACTCATGGGACCAGATTGGCGCGTTAGGCTTGCAGGGCATCGGCTCCAATTGTATGTATGCCATGGGAATGTTAGTGGGCGCCTACGTCATCCGCTTTGTTCCCGAAGTGGCTTCATGGCTTATCCCTGGCTCAGTCAGCTCAGGTGCAGGTACTGCCGCAGGTGGTATGGCCAAGAGTATCGTGATTGGAGGCGGTGGTTATGTGGCCGGTGCGGCAACAACTGCTGTTGTCGGAACGATGACTGGCGGGGCTAACATGGCTGCCTCAGTAGTAGGTGCCGCTCAACAGTCACACAGTGACGGTGGTACTGCGGCACAGCAGGTCGGCCGTACCATCTTTGCACAGACAGGTCTCGGTGCTTCCTACAGTCATGGAGCCGACAGTGCCCGCTCTATCAATAATGTTGGCAAGTCCGACTCCAACTATCGGCCGGGCGGATCTAACGAAAACTAAATGTCAAGAATATGTTGATACAATCATTAGAACAGAAAACGAAACTTGCTCTGACGACGGTGCTTCTCACACTGGTCTGCTGTACGGCCATCTGTGTGTTCACCGTCTATCAGAGCGCCAAGCTTGTCAGCGAGGAGCGTAGCCAGATCTACATCCTCGATGGTGATATACCTTTCCTTGCCGAGCGAAGTCTGCAGGAGGCCAACTTCGTCATGGAAGCCAAGGCACATATCCAACTCTTTCACCAGTACTTCTTCAACCTGCCACCCGATGACGACTATATCAAATGGACGATAGGAAAGGCGTTGTACATGGCTGACGGAACAGCAATGAAGCAGAAACAGGCGATGGAAGAGAACGGCTTCTACTCGGATATCATATCGAGCAGTGCCGTATGTACCATCAAGTGTGACTCCATCCAGTTTGACGAGCACACCCGTAAGTTTAAGTACTTCGGCACCCAGTTGATTAAGCGTCGTAGCCGTGACCTCCGACGCTCCATCACAACCGTCGGAGAGATTGAGAATGTGCCAAGGACTCAGAATAACCCTCACGGACTGCTCATCACCAATTGGCGTACACTTGAAAACAAAGACCTCGACTATTAAATTGTGAATCATGAAGATATTCAAGAATACCAAGGCAAAGAAGGATGCCAAGATTGCAGCAGTCATCAAGGACTTCCTGACCAAGTTCAAACTAAAGGAGAAGATAGACCTTGCCAACCAATGGGCAGATGCCCATAAGAAGAAAGTGTCGGTCATCACAATCAGCATTCTCACTTTATCACTTGTCATAGGCAGTTGGCTGACACTGACCGCAGACTACACTGAGGCAGATCTCTTCTCGGAGATGGCAAGCGTAGAGCCGGCCTTTGATGGCATGCGTCGCATCCAACGGCTGAAGAATATTCAGGTAGACCAGACAATGAACCTGACGAACAGGGGACAGAAGCTTAAGCATGAACTTGACTCTCTCGTCCATCTGCCTGTCAAGACCCATAAGGACTCAGTGGATATCATGGTTAAGTACAAGCAACTGGAGATCGTGGTCAAAGCCCTGGACAACAAGCAATAACAAAAAACGATATGATATGGACTTACAGAAACTCAAACGTCTGAATCTTAGACAACCTAAGTACATCTTCCCCCTTGTCGTCTTCTTTCCCCTCATCGGACTCATCTACTTCGGTATGGAGACCTTCAAGGGTGGCGAGAAGACTGCCAAGAATGTCGTGACCGACTCCATCAACATGAGTCTTCCCGAAGCTCATGGCGAGGGCATGGACGACAAGATGAGTGCGATGAACAGCCGCTTTGCCGAGGGAGGCGCCTTCTCGGCAGTCGATGGTATCGGCGACGAGGTGGAACAGAAAGACACTACGGGCAGCGGCTATAACAGTGAGGAGATGGAAGCCATCCGCAGGGAACAGGCCGAGCGCCTCTGCCAGATGAAAGCCGAGCAGGATCTTCGCGAGCGTCAGCAAGCCAACATGAACCGTATCAACGGCTATGGCAGTAGCGGCCGGTCCCAGCAGGATGAACTAAATGACTATACCCGTGAACTGGAGCGCATTCAGAACCGCAGCATGGAACGACAGAACCGATATTATGCCGAGCAGGAACGTCGTGACAAGGAGGCCGAAGCTGAAGAGAAGCGACAGCAACAGGAAGTGATCGATGCACTCACGGGCAACAACAAGAAGAAACAGAAAGCCAAGGAGAAGACGGAGATCGTTGAGAAGGTGCAGGAGAAGAATGCTGAGCAGTTCAATACGGTCACCTCTACTGAGAATGTTGATGAGCCGCTGATTAAGGCGATGATAGACAAAACAACCAAGGCACGCGAAGGCACGCGGCTTCGTTTCAAGCTCCTCGATGACGTGACGGTCAAAGGCATTAAACTCAAGAAGGGCTCTTACCTTTATGGCATCGTGACGGGCTTTGGCCAGCAGCGAGTCATGGCAAACATCACAAGCATCCTCATCGGCAACAAGTTCATCAAGGTCAACCTCTCCGTCTTTGATAACGACGGTATGGAAGGCTTCTATGTGCCGGAGTCTACCTTCAGGGAGATGGTGAAGGATGCCGGATCCAATGTGGCCGCTCAGAATATCCAGTTCGATGTCAACAGCAGTACGGGCATCTCTCCGGAAGTCATAGCCTTGCAGGCTCTGCAGAATATGTATCAGAGCACGAGTAGTGCGATATCGAAGAACATCCGCAAGAACAAAGCCCGCATCAAGTATAACACGATTGTTTACCTAATCAATACCCAGAACGAATGAAGAAGACACTTTTTATGATGGCATTGATAGCAGCTGCTGTCTTGCCATCCCATGCAGAGATGACGGAGAAGAAGGACACCGTCAACATCCATTACATCCACAAGCTCACTCCCGACGATGAGCGTATCTTCGAGAGCAATCTCCAGAAGACGACAGTCTATGTCAATGACCAGGTGACGACTCACATCATCATGCCGGAGAATATAAAGATGGTCGATATCTCAACTGACAAGCTCGTAGGCAACCAGTGCGCCGACAACATTGTCCGTCTGAAACCGAAGTCAGCCATGATGGACAACGAGTTGGCCGGTACGGTGACAGTTATCGGTGAGCGACATATTGCCCAGTTCACCATCTTCTATACGAAGGGCCCGAAGAAAGCCCACTCCGTTTATACCGTGCAGCAAGAGGATCTGCGTGACTACACCAATCCCGAAGTGAGCATGACCCGTGGCGACATGGCCCGTCTCGCATGGTCCATCTTCTCGAGTAAGCGCAACTGCTACCGAGTGCATAGCAAACAATATGGCATCCGTGCGCAGGTGAACAATATCTATACGGTTGGTGACTACTTCTTTATCGACTTCTCCTTGCAGAACAAGAGCAACATCAAGTATGATCTTGCCGAGATTCGACTGAAACTGATGGATAAGAAGGAATTGAAAGCAACGAACTCTCAGACTATTGAGTTGACGCCCGTCTACATGATCAACCATGCCACTCAGTTCACGAAGAACTACCGCAATGTTCTTGTACTGAAGAAGCTCACCTTCCCTGAGGAAAAGAAGCTCCGCCTTGAAATTACTGAGGATCAAATCAGTGGCCGTGTCAGCTACCTCGATATCAACTACCGTGATATCCTCAATGCAGACAGCTTCTCCCCAGAGTTACTAATGAATCTGCATTGATCCTCCGTAGGGGCGGCCCTTGTGGCCGTCCTAACACAGATCTATTCCTCAACCTTTTCTAACAACTAATCATTTCAACAACCTTCCCTTTAGGGAAGGCTTGGATAGGCTCTATGGAAGAAACCCGTGAACAGCAACAGATGTACAGCATGTTTCGCTCGTGCATCTATATCATCCTTATCGTCGAGATCGTGATGAATCTACCCATCACGACCTCCAATCCGATGATCGGCTTTGTCCTTGACGTATTCCACCGCTTCAAGGTCTTCGACTCTATCGGCTATTGCAAGGTCATGGAGTTCATCTGCATCACCGTGACGTGCATCGGTACTAAGGCGCAGAAGAGTCTGCGTTGGAATCTCAAGACCATGGTACTCTATCCAATCGTCACCGGTCTGACGATGACCATTCTCTGCTTCATCTTCCATGGAATGCACATGAACGGCTCTTTTGCTGGTTATCCGCTCAACCGCTGCCTCTATGTTCTCTTTTCAATCGTCGGAACGATGCTTATCCATCAGGGACTTGATGCCATTGCCAAGTATCTTAACATGAGAATCGGTGATGACAAGTGGAATTTTGAGAACGAATCCTTTGAGCAGAGCCGTGATAAGATCGAGAACGAGTACAGTGTCAATATCCCCATGGTCTACTACTACAAGAAAATGCTGAATCATGGCTGGATCAACATCATCAACCCCTTTAGAGCAACCATCGTCCTCGGAACGCCTGGATCAGGTAAGTCATTCGGTATCATTGACCCTTTCATCCGCCAGCATGCTGCCAAGGGCTTTGCCATGATGGTCTACGACTACAAGTTCCCCGCTCTGGCCCGTAACCTCTTCTTTCAGTACTGCAAGAACAAGAAGAAAGGAACGTTGCCGAAAGACTGTGGCTTCCGTATCGTCAACTTCACCGATGTGGAGTATTCCAATCGCGTGAACCCTATCCAGCGGAAGTACATCCCAGACTTGGCAGCAGCTTCAGAGACGGCAGCCACGTTACTGTCTTCTCTCAACAAGGGCGGAGGTGAAAAGAAAGGCGGCAGTGAGGCTTTCTTCCAGAACTCAGCCGAGAACTTCCTGGCAGCTATCATCTACTTCTTCGTCAACTTCCATCCTACGGGCTACAAGAACGGAAAGAAACTGAACCGGTTCGTACTATGGAACGGCCAGAAGCTACGGCTCGTCATCCGCGGCTGGCGTGACTACAATGCTCTTGATGCCAAAGGCAATGTAGTGCTCGACTTCGTGGATAAAGACAGCAACAATGTCTCTACCGATGCCGATGGAATGTACGTTGACCTGAATGGCTTCAGCTATCTCAATCTCAACAAGCAGGAGATACGCATCGACCGCTGCTGGTATGAGGACGACAAGGGAAATGAGGTGGAGCCGGACACGATCACGGGTGAGTACAGTGACATGCCGCATGTACTGTCGTTCCTCGGCCGCAGCTACAGTGAAGTCTTCGACATACTCATGCAGGACCCGAAGATAATGTCCCTGATGGCACCTTTTCAGAGTGCCTATAAGAATAAGGCCAATGACCAGTTGGAAGGTATGGTCGGTACGCTCCGTGTCAATGCCGCCCGTCTTGTTTCCCCTGAGGCATACTGGGTGTTCACCGGTGACGATTTCGACCTGAAGATCTCTGACAAGGAACATCCGAGTTATCTCGTCATTGCCAACGACCCGGAGAAGGAACAAGTCATCGGATCGCTCAACGCACTCATCCTTAACCGCCTCGTGACGCGTGTCAACTCTAAAGGCAATCTTCCCGTGAGCATTATCGTCGATGAGTTGCCAACACTGTACTTTCACAAGATCGACCGTCTGATAGGCACGGCTCGAAGCAACAAGGTCTCTGTCACCCTCGGCTTCCAGGAGCTTCCACAGTTGGAGGCTGACTATGGTAAGAACGGCATGCAGAAGATCATCACTACCTGTGGCAACATCTTCATGGGCGCGGCCCGTAACAAGGAGACGCTTGAGTGGGCGCAGAACGATGTCTTCGGTAAGGCGAAGCAGACGAGCAAGTCCATCACCATCAACGACTCAAAGGTCAGCACAAGCATCAGTGAGAAAATGGATAACCTTGTCCCTGCCGCCAAGATTGCCGACATGGCAACTGGCTGGCTTGCCGGACAGGCTGCCCGTGACTTCACGCCCACGGAGCGCAGTTCCTTCAGCAATATCAACTTGGAGGAGAGTCCTGAGTTCAAGACGACGAAGTACTTCTGCAAAACTAATTTCAACATGGGTAAGATCAAGCGCGAGGAAGCACAGTATGTGGACTTGCCCAAGCTCTACACCTTCAAGAGTGCCCGTGATAAGGAGATTATGCTCAACCGCAACTTTACCCGTGTGAACAAGGACATCGATGACCTTATCAAGTCACTGCTGACTCCAAGTACAGACTAATATCAACATTATTAACCAATAAAACCAGTAAACTATGAACATTTTCGATCCCATTTTTCTAATGATTGTTATTTGGATTGTGGTAATCATCTTGTCTGTCATGATCTTATATGATGGATTTAAGGTCAGAAAGGTCATTAAGGAGACCTTGGCTGACGTGAAGAAGGAAAATAAACTCGGTCTGACATTCTATGATGAGCCAGGAGAGGTATTCCTTGCTGATGAGATGAAAATCATTCAGGCAAATCCCGGAGATTGCGCAAACGGCGCATTGGTTGCTCTTATATCTAACGATGGAAGTTCAAGGCAGCATGTGCTTTACCGTAATTCAGATGGGATAGACTTTTACGATGACCAAATCATATCCATCAGAACAGACTTGGAGTTTCGACAAATCGGTCAGTTCGTATATAGAAGTGTAAACCACAGTATCCTGACAGTCCCTATCGTGGATTTGTTTGAACGTGACGAAGAGTGACACCATTGGCAGTAATGTTGAAAATATTTATACTTTACTGCCAAATCTCGCCAATTTCGGCACACTTTCGATGACTGTGCAATTGGGCACGCATATTGCATAATGCTATGTGAAGTTCGGAAGTCGGACGAAGGACAACGAAAGGAGTCCGGAGGACGATGGAAGAGCTGAGGATAAATATAGAACTAACAAATAATTGGAGGTTTTGCATTATGTTGTATCCAGTATTAAGTAACATGAACAATTGGTTGGACAATGATTTCGATGATATGCTTGACACAAGTTGGATGCCCCGTGTGAACTTCACGGCGCCTGCAATCAATGTCAAGGAAAATGATAAGGATTACGAGATTGAGCTTGCCGCTCCTGGCACCACAAAGGATGACTTCAAGGTGAACGTTGACAAGGACGGTTGCCTTACCATCAAGATGGAGCATAAGGACGACAAGAAGGATGAGAACAAGAAGGAGCATTATCTGCGCCGCGAGTTCTCTTACAGCAATTACGAGCAGGCTCTGACGCTGCCTGATGACGTTGAGAAAGACAAGATCGAAGCTAAGGTTGATAACGGTGTGCTTCATGTAACGCTTCCTCGTACGCCGAAGGCCGAGAAGGAGACCAAGAAGATTGAGGTTGCATAACCGACAAGCTTCACTGCTCAGTGGCACAGGGACTGTCCTCTTTACAGGGGGCAGCCCCTTTTTTCATTGTCGATTCAATATAAACCTCCTATGCCGGTGTGGTCAGTGTGAAGCTGACTGCATCGGCCTTTTCGTTTTTAGCCTATAGAAGTTTTTGGTAGGCCAACCTCGGTGTTCCATCATCTGTATTAATGATTCCACAATAATGAAAGCCATACTTCTCAAGACAGTGCTGCATGATCTTGTTGTCTCGGTGAGTGTCAATGCAGATATTATCAGTAATGCCAAAACAATGGTCGAGGATATCTCTCATCACACCATGATACTCCGGAAAACTGGCAACACGATGGATGACATAGTATGGCTTGGCAGTATTTAACCACGCTCCATCATAAATCTTGGCATAAGTCACGTCGGGTCCAGGGATGAAGGCAAAGGTAGCAATAGCCTTATCTCCCTCCATCAGCAAATAGCTATGCCCATACTCAATATCTTTCTGCAGTTGACTGGTCGAAGGATGGTCCTTTCCCCATTGGTGTGGATTGCCGCTATCGCGCATAATCTTACGTCCGCTCTCAATCAACTCAAGTACAACCGGAAGATCAGAAGCTATGGCTTTTCTGACTAAGCGTTCCATATCATTGAAGTAACTGAGGATACTTCTCCAATAACTTATCCTGTAAATTGGCAAAGTTGTCATAAAGGTTAAGCTGATAATCAACAGACATGAACATATTGTACTGCGACATGTTGATGCCAATGACATTCGAATCCTCATTGTAAATAACTGGAAGACGAATGTCACCATAGGCAAAGCTCATAGCTCTGCCGTTCCGCTTGTATTCTTTGATCTCTTCGATGAAACTCTGCTTGCTCATTGCTTCTCAAATTTCTCCTTGCAAATTTACAGCAAATATCTGAGTTGTCAGAATAACTTTTCGTATTTTTGCAAAAAATATGACGTTCAAGGCATCTACATATTACGTTTGGTTAGGCGCCAGCTGCGACTATGCCCATAAAGAGAGGGTAAGCAGTGGCGCCTATCGTGCCGAACGTGGCGGTAAGGTTATCGACAGTTTCATCTGTACTGACGACCACACCACAGAGTTCCGCATGCTGCTTACTGCCATGATCCATGCCATGGAGACTTTACCAGAATCCTCCGATATCGTCTTCATGACAAATGTAGCCTATCTTCAGAACTTCAATAGAGTACCAACAGCCGATACTGCCAATGCAGACTTGATCATCCGTTGTCGCGAACTCATTCCGAGACATACCTCAGTATCGGTGAAGATCGTTCCCTATCACAAATATCCTGTTCTTTCAGAACTACATCAGCTGACGCATCAAGCTATGGATGACTATCGAAAAAGTCGTTAGCCTCAAAGGGAACTCTCGATTAGCACAATCCGCTTATTATCTCAGCTACCTTCTCCAGTCCTTCCTTATCTTCCTCACTGAATGTATTCAGCCCGGTACTGTCAACATCCAGCACGGCCACGATATCGTCATTCTTTAGTATCGGCACGACTATCTCTGATCTGGATTTTGATGAGCAAGCAATGTGACCAGGGAATTGCTCAACGTCAGGAACAATGATCGTCTCCTTCTTTTCCCATGCTGTGCCACATACGCCCTTGCCTTTGCTGATGGTGTAGCAGGCAACCGGACCTTGGAATGGCCCGAGCTCTAATTGACCGTTCCTCACAATGTAGAAGCCAACCCAAAAGAAATAAGGCAGCGTGTCATGGAGCAGAGCAGCAACATTAGCCAAGGCACCTTCATGGTTATCAACTCCTTTTATCATGGATTTAACCTGTGGAATCAGCTGAGCATAGAGTTGCTTCTTCTCACCCCGTGCGATGTTTTCCTTACGCTCAAGTTCAAGATTAATATGAACTAAAGTCATGCTCTGGAAGTAAGCCTTGAATCCCGGATCTTTCCTTTTCAGCCAAAGGTTATACTGATCTTCCAACTCGTCCAAGACATGTTCCTTCATTTCAGTCAGATCTTGTCCGATAGGGATTGTGCCGTAAAGTCTCCAATACGTCAACACACAGTCCTTCCATAGATCTTTGAGATACAGTTTCTGCTCCTTATTCAGTTTCAGGAAGCCTTTCTGCTTCTTTGGTCTGTTATTCGGGTTGCTCATACTTTCATGCTAATTTTTCGACAAAGATACAAAAATCTATTGGATGACACGGATTTGTCAAAAGAAATAATTAAATTTGTGGTCATCAAAGCAACAAAAAACTGACAAACTATGATAGACGATATATTGGAAAACAACCGTCGCTTCGTTGAGCGGAAAGGTTATGGGAAGCATATCACGGACGGGAAACCTTCCGGACGTACGCTGATTGTCACATGTATGGACACGCGACTTAGTGTGATGTTGCCAGAGGCATTGGGCATCAAAAATGGTGAAGTGAAGATGGTGAAGGTCGCTGGCGGTGTCATCCTCGATGATTACGACGCCGTGATGCGCTCTATCATTGTCGGCATATATGAGCTTGGCATTCAGGAGATCATGCTCATTCATCATACTGACTGTGGTGCTGGCAAGATGCATGGACACCACATGGAGGAACTCATCCGGCAGCGCATTCCCGAAAAGCATGTCGATGAAGTAGAGAAAAACATCAACTTGAGTCAATGGCTTGAAGGCTTCGGAGACACGGAGCGTAGTGTTCGTGCAACAATGGATCGTGTGAAGAACCATCCTCTTGTACTAAATGACGTTATCGTACTTGGCTTCATTATCGATTCGACCACTGGTCAACTGACAGAGGTAAAGGACTAAAGAGGGATAATTCACGGAATCTATCTGTACGTGCCATGTTGCAGCCAAATATGTAAGGATGAAAGGTAGTTAAGGATGAAAGGTAGTGTAGTGTCCTGATCATTTCTTCTGTTATACTCATAACTTCGGATAAAGAGAAATTAACTTCACTCTTGCATCCTCTGTACGGAACTGCCAGACAATCTTCTTGCTTTCGTCATTCTTGTCGG
>Ga0256406_1003248_pt1 | contig 20600 bp, 20 predicted proteins | sample RumenRJG_03DNA_FD_185986 | JGI IMG/M metagenome (GOLD analysis project Ga0256406, IMG submission 185986) | Bovine rumen microbial communities from Lethbridge, Alberta, Canada - RJG_03 | ecosystem: Host-associated > Mammals > Digestive system > Stomach > Rumen | place: Canada: Alberta | collected... | reverse complement strand
AAAGGGGTAAAAGCGGCTCCATTATCGTTTACGGAACAGAAGAGATTGCTACAGCCCTTGCTGGACCTCCTGAAGAGCATTGATTATCAGATTGATTTTGATGAGCAGAAGATATACTGTGAGCATGGAGGTACCCGTAAGGAATTGGTCGTATATCCTGCCATGTGGAGAAAACCACAGGAATCCAATGTGATATTTGTGAGTAAAGCGCTGATCCAGTATGCGAAGCCGTATGCGCTGGATCAGATTGAGAAAGAGTTTTTATAAAGCCCTCCGGGCGACCTGGGAACGGACGTCCCTTATGGGCCGTCCCTACGCATAGAACGTGAAAGGAGCACCTATGAACCTGAAGAAACTCTTTTTACCCTTCTGCCTGGCCTTTTCTTTCTGTCTGCCTTTGGCCCAGGCTTACCTTCCTCAGCAGTTCAGCGTACAGGAAGCGATGCAGAAAGCGCGTGTCAGCCTGACCATGAAAAGCGTGGAAGGGACGTTATATGACTTATATTTGATCAGCGACGATGAACAATACCTGGGTGGGCATTATTTTTGGGCGAAGGATCCCTATGAATCCAACTACCAGGGCCATTACACGGCGTACCTGGCGCCTTCCGGCAGCAATGTTCCTGCCCAGCAGCAAGCTGTGGATTTTTCCACTCAGCGCCGGAACGGAACCCGAAGTACGCTGGTCATCAGCGGATCCGGAGGCAATCGAAATGGTTTTTATGTAGCTCCGGGCAAGGCTGGGATGCCGGATATCCTGATTCTCACCCAGCGAATGACGGGCGGGGGCAGTTTCCTGACTACCGCGTATCTCATCAAAGAAGGAAGCCTGCAGCCGCTGCGGTATATGAACAAGAATCGGTATATTACAAAGGGGCATAGCGCCGGTTTCAAGAAACTCCATTATCTGGATGACGGAACCTTTGCCGTGCCCTGGTGGAGCAATGCCAGGCCGGGCGGCGGACGGTTCATTACCGTGTATATGCTGGATGTAAAGGATAGGCTGCTGGTCGAGGCGTATCGGATGAATGATGAGGAGGAGTAAGGGAGGAAACGGGAATGTAACACGTTGCGCCCGCACTCTCCGGGCGTTACGGTCGCAGGTTCCGTTTCGGGGGCGGGTTCACCGCCGGCCTGCGTTGCAGGCCTCTGTTGAACCCCTACGAATGCTGAGATAGGTTGGTTACATTGTTGTCGTAGGGGCGGGTCGGCTTGACCCGCCCGCACCAGGCCCGACCGGCGACCTGGGTTTGGACGTCCCTCATGGGCCGTCCCTACGACAACAGGCCTAACCGTTCATCGCGGATTCCGTAGGGGCGCACCAGTCGGTGCGCCCGCCCCCGAACGCCGATTATACGACCGTAACGGATACCAAGTACGGCCGTAACGTAATAATTCCATTCAAAAAAATCCGCCCCACGTGGGGCGGATTTTCTCCTAAGCGGGCGGTTCACCGAACCGCCCCTACAATTACTCTCTTTCCTTTTTCGCCAGCTCGGGCAGGATGAACCCGATGCCGATCAGCACCAGCGGGGTGATGATGTTCATGGCGAACTGGAAGTACCAGGTGTCGGTACCGCTCTGCACGCCTCTGGGGAACATGCCCATGATGCAGGCAAACGCGGTGAACGCGAAGCACCAGAACCCGGCCAGCATGCCCAGGCCCTTGCTCTTCACGAAATGGTACTCGGAAACGTACTTGTCTGCATGTTTCTTCAGCATCATGTAGGCGAAGAATACCCACAGGTACCGCAGGGGCATGCACACAGCGTTCAGACGGATCAGCCAGTTGTACAGGCTGGTCATATCGCCGATACCCAGGGCGGGCACAATCAGCAGGATGGAAACCAGGATGGCGGTCAGTTTGTAACCGGTCACCGGCACGCCCTTGCTGTTCATCTTGGTGAACACTTTGGGAACGAATTCAGGGTCCACGTCGGCCAGCAGGATCTTGATGGGGGCGTCGATGGAGATGGCCAGGGTAGCGGCCTGTCCCAGACCGGTGCAGATGGCGTAGATGACCACGAACGTGCTGCCGATGCCGTAATATTCACCCAGCTTGGCGAAGCTGTAGTAGGCACCGTTCATCATCAGGTCCTTGGGGATGTTGTTGGGGTCGAACATCAGGCCCATGGCGAAGGTCCCCAGCAGAGCGGTGATGGCCACCATGGCAGCCATGAAGATCATGGATTTCGGATATTCGGAAGCGGGGTGCTTCAGGTTGTTGACGTAGGGGCTCAGCCGTTCGCAGCCGCCCACGGCGAAGACCAGAATACCCAGGGTGGTCATGTAGTCAAAGTCGAACGTGGGCATCAGGGTATCCCAGTTCAGGCTGTAGGTGAACGTCTTGGCGGTGGTCAGATGGGGCGCAGCCAGGGCCAGCAGGATGTACAGGATGCTCATGACGAACATGAAGGAGCCGGCCAGGGCACCGATCCGTTTCAGAGCGCCCACACCCTTGGAGGCGTACCACAGGAAGAAGAAGAAAATCACGAGAGCGATCAGCTGCAGTACCAGGGGGGACATCAGCTTGGTCAGGGTGCCGTTCTGCAGCACGGCCCAGCCGAAGGCGATGACCATGTTCTGGGGTTTCTGGGCCAGGTAGGGCATGTGCACGATCCAGTAGGTCCAGCCGGCGAAGTAGGCCAGTTTGGCACCGCTGGTGGAACGGATCCAGGAGGACACGCCGCCTTTACTGTCTTTGAAGGTAGAGCCCATTTCCCCGACCATCAGTACATAGGGGATGAAATAGAGCGCGAACATCAGGATCCAGGACACGACGGCCTTCAGACCCTGGTTGGCGTACCCGTTGACGATGTTGCCGAAACCCCATACAGAGGTAAAGGTCATCAGTCCCAGGGCAGGCCAGGTAAGAACTTTGTTGCTTCCATTGGATGAGTTTTTGTTGTCCATGTGGAAAAGCCTCCTTTTATAAGATGTAAATATTATAACATATACATTAACTGCCTGACTAGTTAATTGCATAAACTTTTGAACTATTTTGTTTCTTATGGTACAATGAAAACCATGGAGGTGTCATTATGAATCAAACGACAAAAGATTTGCTGAACCTGATCCAAAACAGTACGTCCCCGTACCATACGGTGGCCACCAGCCGGAAGCTGCTGCTGGAAAACGGCTTCACCGAACTGAAGCTGGGCGCCGACTGGGCCCTGGCTCCTGAAAGCAAGTATTTCGTAACGGTATTCGACTCTTCTCTGTTCGCATTCCGCACGGGCAAGGCGGGCAGCCGCGGCCTGAAAGTGGCAGCAGCCCACACGGATTTCCCCTGCTTTAGGCTGAAACCGGCGGCGGAAGTGAACACCCAGGGCTACGGCACCCTGAACGTGGAAGGCTACGGCGGCATGATCGTGTCCACCTGGATGGACCGTCCCCTGTCCCTGGCCGGTAAAGTGGTCACCCGCACGGCGGACCCCTTCAAACCGGAAACCCACCTGGTGGACTTCAAGAAACCGCTGCTCACCATGGCAAGCCTGGCCATCCACATGAACCGGGAAGTGAACGATGGGTATAAATGGAACAAGCAGAAGGATGTGCTGCCTCTGGCCACCATGCTGGGGCAGGACAGCAAGGACAAGACGTTCTTCCAGAAATTCCTGGCCAGCGAGCTGGGCGTAAAACCGGAAGACATCCTTTCCTTCGAACTGGGCACGTATCCGGTGGAACTGGGCTGCACCTTCGGCCTGAAGGATGAATTCATCTCCTGCGGCCGGCTGGACAACCTGACGTCCGTCATGGGCTGCCTGAAGGGCATCATGGACACCACGGATACGGAAGGCCTGAAGGTTGCCTGCCTGTTCGACAACGAGGAAGTGGGCAGCAACACGAAACAGGGCGCCGACAGCCTGGTGCTGAACAACCTGCTGCACCGGATCTACGGCAAACTGGGGCTCAGCGAGGAAGCGCTGTACGAAGACATGGCCAATGGCTTCATGCTCAGCGTGGACGTGGCCCATGCCCTGCATCCCAACTATGTGGACAAATGCGACATCACGAACAAACCGCTCTTGGGCAACGGCGTGGTGCTGAAACAGGCCTGCAGCCAGTCCTACGCCGGCGATGCAGAAGCAGTGGCCATTGTGAAGGGCCTGTGCGAAGCGAACCATATCCCGTACCAGGTGTTCGTGAACCGAAGCGACATCAAAGGCGGTTCCACCCTGGGTTCCATGGCGTCGGCCCTGACACCCATCCGGACCATGGATATCGGTGTGGCGCTGCTGTCCATGCACAGTGCCCGGGAAACCATGGGCGCCGCCGACCAGGATGCGTTGCAGGATCTGATTACGGTGTTCTTTGGATAATTGTCCTTCCCTGAAAGGGAAGGGGGACCAGCCGAAAGGCTGGTGGATGGGTTTTATGTCGAACAATCGATGGTAAAACCCCCTACCCGCAAGCGGGCCCTTTCCCCCTTTCAGGGGGACACAAACAAAAAGAGGAGGCCATCAGGCCTCCTCTTTGCTTTCCAGGATCAAATTCCTGGCTTTTTCCATATTGATTCGCAGGGCTTTCACGACCTCTGCGAATTTTTCTTTTTCTTCCTCACTCAGCGGCAGCTCCACGACCTTTTCCATGCCGTTCCTGCCGATGACGGCGGGGACCCCTACGAACAGGTCCTGCTGGCCATATTCCCCGTCCAGCTCCACGGAGCAGGGGAGGATGCGCTTTTCGTCGTGCAAAATGGTCCGCACCAGGGTGGCCGCGGCGCCGGCGATGCCGTATTCCGTGCACCATTTGCCGGACACGGTGACCCAGCCGCCTTTCACAGCCTTTTCCTGGATCACGTCCCGCTGGAACTTCACGCCCCGGGCCTTTTCGAACTGTTCCACGGTCATGCCGCTGAAGTTTAGCAGGGACCAGGGGATGAACTGGTGATCCCCATGCTGGCCGATCATATAGGCGCTGAAGCTGCGGGCGTCCAGGCCCGTCACGTCGCTTAGGGCATGCTGCAGGCGGGCGGAATCCAGCAGGGTACCGGTGCCCAGCACCTGGCTGCGGGGCAGGCCGGACAGGTTGGCGATTTCGCAGGTGATCAGGTCGCAGGGGTTCGTGATGTTCACGAAGATACCGTTAAAGCCGGCGTCCATGATGCGGGGGATGATCTTCGCCACCTGCAGCACGCTGTTCTTCAGTTCGTCGTCCCGGTTGAAGTTTTTGCACAGCTCGATGTCGCCCACGGCGTTCACGATGATGTCGCAGTCGGCCAGGCCGGCCAGGTCCACGGATCTATACAGCACCCGGTTGGGCATAAAGGGTACGGCGTCGTTCAGATCATTGGTTTCACTGATGAGTTTCTTTTCTTTGACGTCACAAAGCAGGATTTCATCGGCGACGCCCATCATGCCCAGCGTATATGCCACATGGGCCCCAACATGGCCGACTCCGACGATCCCCACAACGCGTTTTTCCATAACTTTGTGCCTCCTGGTTTCATAGTTAATTGATGTATTAAATATAAACTTTTGTCAATCCTATTGTACCATGATTCGGAGGTGGGTAACAGGGGAACGGGGTAGGTATACAGGATACAAGAGGTATTTGTGTCCCCCTGAAAGGGGGAAAGGACCCGCTTGCGGGTAGGGGGTTTTACCATCGATTGTTCGACATAAAACCTATCCACCAGCCATTCGGCTGGTCAGCTACGGCATAAGCGATGAGCTCCACGCTAAAGCGTGGGCTCCCTGCTTACCCCTTCCCTTTCAGGGAAGGACAATATACCGTCCTTACTTCTCCGCAATGCGCTGCAGGGCCAGGCTGGCCTTCTTGTACACCATGTACGTCAAAAACGACACCACGGCGTACTTCAGCAGGTTGAACGGCAAAATGGTGAGCAGCAGGAAATCGGTCAGGGAATGGACGAAGGGGTTCGTGGCGCTGGCCATCTTTAAAATGGCCGCCAGGGGGATCTTGTACAGCCGCACGTACATGGGGATGGCCAGGTACTGGTTCGCCACCACGGCGAACACGCTGGCAAAGCCGCTGCTGAGCACCAGAGCCGTCAGGGCCCCATGCTTCGTCCGGTGCAGGTGGTAGAAAATGGTGGACGGCAATACGTACGCCAGGGCACACAGCAGGTTCATCCCTTCGCCCACGAACGCGCTGGAACTGCCCACCAGCACCAGCTTGATCAAAATCTTGATGACTTCCGTCAGCGCCCCGGCAATGGGCCCCAGGAAGAACCCGGCGAACAGGGCCGGCAGATCGGAAATCTCGAACTTCATATAGGCCGGCGCAAAGGGCAGGGGGAACTCGAACGCCATCAATAACGAAGACAATGCCCCCAGCACGGCGATGAACACCAGGGCCCGGGGAGATAAGGCACGATTCACAGGAAACACTCCTTTTATATATTGGATAGGAAAAATCAATGACAGTGTAGCAAATCCCCAAAAACCTGTCAAATTCCGTGACAGGAGGGCAATTTTATTGTAAAATAAAATGCAAACTTACATCGAATGGACTACCGGATTGCAGGAAAGGAGCCGACAAGTCTTGGCAAAACAACTGATCGTCAATGCGGATGATTTCGGCCGCCATGTTTTCATCAACCGGGCGGTGGAACTGGGCGTGGAAAAGGGCCTGATCCGATCGGCCACGGTGATGGTCACGGGCGCGGCCTTTGAGGACGCCATCGCCCTGGCCCGCCGTACGCCCGCCCTGGGGCTGGGACTGCACTTCACATTGGTGAACGCCCGGCCGGTGCTTCCGCCTGACCAGATCCCTTCGCTCATCGACCCGGCCACAAACGAACTGTGGCCCGACCACGGGGTGTTCGTGAAGCGCTTCTTGGCCGGAAAGATCAGGATCAACGACGTGGCCCGGGAATGTCAGGCCCAGCTGGATGCGTTCCTGAGCACGGGCCTGGTACCCACCCATGCGGACAGCCACCAGCACATGCACGTGCTGCCCGGCATCATCGACGTGGTCATCGGCCTGTGCCTGGACCACGGCATCCCGGCGGTGCGGATCCCGGCCATCCCGGTGAGCCTTCTGGCCACCCGTCCGGGGAACCTGGGCGAACAGGTGGGCCGGATGGGGCTTCATGTACTGGCGGAACGGGCCCGGCGCAAAGCCGTGGCAGCGGGGCTGCGGGCGCCGGAACACTTCGGAGGCATCGTGGCCGGGGAAGCCGTGGACAAGAAGGCCCTGCGGCGCATCCTGCTGAACCTGAAGGACGGCACCACGGAAATCATGCTGCACCCGGGCACGGACAACAAGATCCTGATCCCGGCCACGGCCTGGGACCACGATTTCGAAGGGGAACTGGAAGCCGTCACCGACCCCGATATGGTGGACCTGGTACAGCAGCTGGGCATCACCGTGGGCAATTTTACGAATTTATAGGAAGGACGTTACCATGATCTATACTGTTACCTTCAATCCTTCTCTGGATTATGTGGTCACCCTGCCGAAGCTGGAAGTGGGGGCCATCAACCGCACGAAAGGGGAGGAGATCTTCCCCGGGGGCAAGGGCATCAACGTGTCCTGGGTGCTGCGGAACCTGGGCATCCCCACCCGGATTTTGGGGTTCAAGGCCGGCTTTACCGGCGAAGAGATCCAGCGGCTGGTGGAAGCTCGGGGCATGGACTGCGACCTGCTGCCGGTGGAACAGGGTTTCTCCCGGATCAACGTAAAGGTGCGGGCCGAGGAAGAGACCGCGGTGAACGGCCAGGGACCCAAAATCGGGGAAACAGACCTGGCCCGGCTTTTGAAACAGCTGGAAGCGTTGCAGCCCGGAGATATGCTGGTGCTTTCGGGCAGCGGCCCCAGCGGCTGTGCGCCCACTCTGTACGGCCAGATCGCCCATTTGATGCAGCAGCGGGACATCCCCTGCGTGGTGGACGCCACGGGGAAACTGCTGGAAAACGCCCTGGACGCGGGCCCGTTCCTGGTAAAGCCCAATAAGGAAGAATTGGAAGACCTGCTGGGCCGCAGCCTGCCCACGGAAGCCGCCCTGATCGACGGGGCCCGGGAGCTGCGGAAACGGGGCGCCCGGAACGTGCTCATCAGCCTGGGGGGCGACGGTGCCCTGCTGGTGGATGACCTGGACGTGGTCCATCGCCACACGGCGCCGGAAGGCCACATGGTGAACACGGTGGGGGCCGGCGACAGCATGGTGGCCGGGTTCCTGGCCGGCTACCTGAAGAACAGAGACTATGCGGAGGCCCTGCACTGGGGCATCTGCGCCGGCAGCGCCACGGCGTTTTCCATGCATCTGGCGGAAAAGGAAGCTATTGAAAAACTGGTAAAGGGGAATTGAACATGCAGATCACGGACCTACTGAAACGGGAAAGCGTGGAACTGAACGGCAGTGCCACGGACAAGAAAGACGCACTGGAAAAGATGGTCGCCCTGATGGTGAAACAGGGCAACATCGCCGACCCGGAAGAATATAAGAAACGGGTGTTCGCCCGGGAAGAAGAAGGCAGCACGGGCGTGGGCGAAGGGGTGGCCATCCCCCACGCCAAGACGGCAGCGGTGACGAAGCCGGGCCTGGCGTTCATGCGGGTGAAGGACGGCGTGGAATTCGACAGCCTGGACGGCCAGCCGGCCAAACTGTTCTTTCTGATCGCCGCACCGGACACGAAGGACAACGTGCACCTGGACGTATTGAGCCGGCTGAGCACCCTCTTGATGGACCCGGATTTCATCGACGGACTCATGGCCGTGGACAGCGTGGACGGGCTGTATGACCTGATCGCCAAAGCCGAGAAGGAAAAGTTCCCGGACGAGGAAACCCAGGAAGAAGCTCCTGCCGCAGAAGAAGCCAAGCCGGAAGGGTACCAGGTGCTGGCTGTGACGGCCTGCCCCACGGGCATCGCCCATACGTACATGGCCGCCGAAAGCCTGGAGCAGCACGCCGCCAAGCGGGGCATCTCCATCAAAGTGGAAACCAACGGCCAGAGCGGCGTGAAGAATGCCCTGACCGCCGACGACATCGCGAACGCCACGGGCATCATCGTGGCCGCGGACAAATACGTGCCCATGAACCGGTTCAAGGGCAAACGGGTGGTCATCGTGAAGGTGGCGGACGGCATCAACAAGGCCGACCAGCTGCTGGACGAGGCCCTGAGCGGCAATGCGCCTGTGTTCGAAGGGGAACAGGGCGGGGCCGCAGCAGCTGGTGCGGAAGCAGCCGCCGCGGAAGAAAGCCAGGCCCGCAAGGCCTATAAGCACCTGATGAACGGCGTCAGCCACATGCTGCCGTTCGTCATCGGCGGGGGCATCCTGATTGCCCTGGCCTTTCTGTTCGATATGGGGGCCGCCGGTACGGCGAACTTCGGCAGCAGCACGCCGCTGGCCAAGTTCTTCAAGGACGTGGGCGGGCTGGCCTTCAGCTTCATGATGCCCATGCTGGCCGGGTTCATCGCCGCCAGTATCGCGGACCGTCCGGGCCTGCTGGTGGGCTTTGTGGCCGGGGCCATGGCCGCAAGCGGCGGCAGCGGGTTCTTCGGGGCTCTGGTGGGCGGTTTCGCCGCCGGGTACCTGATTTTGGTGCTGAAGAAGTTCCTGAGCTTTTTGCCGGATTCCTTGGAAAACCTGAAACCCATTTTGCTGTACCCGGTGCTGGGGCTCATGATCATGGGGGCCCTGATGGTGCTGGTGATCAACCCGGTGATGGGGGCCGTGAACCAGTGGGTAAACGGGGGCCTGACGTCCATGAGCGGCGGCAGCAAGGTTCTTTTGGGCCTGGTGCTGGGCGGCATGATGAGCATCGACTTCGGCGGCCCGCTGAACAAGGCAGCCTATGTGTTCGGTACGGCGTCCCTGGCCGGGGCTGATGGCCAGGCCGTCAGCTCTCCGTTCATGGCGTCCGTGATGATCGGGGGCATGGTGCCGCCTCTGGCCATTGCCGTGGCCTGCCGGCTGTTCCCGAAGAAGTTCACGGAACAGGAACGGAGCTCGTCCCTGACGAACTTCGTCATGGGCCTGAGCTTCATTACCGAAGGGGCCATCCCCTTTGCGGCCGAAGATCCCAGCCGGGTCATCCCTGCCTGCTGCATCGGGGCAGCAGTAGCCGGGGCGCTGTCCATGGTGTTCGGGTGCACGATCCCCGCACCCCACGGCGGCATCTTCGTGTTCGGCGTGGTCCACAACTGGCCCATGTACCTGGTGTCTCTCGCAGTTGGTACGGGCGTAGGGGCCGTGCTGCTGGGCGTGTTGAAGAAAAGTAAGTAAAAAAGAAGTCACTAGTCTCTAGTCACTAGTCGGCAGCCGAAGGTGAAAAAATTCGCCTTCGGCTCATTTTTTATTGTTCTTCCCTGAAAGGGAAACTCTGTGTCCCCCTGAAAGGGGGAAAGGACCCGCTTGCGGGTAGGGGGTCTCACACCCGAGGTAAGACCCATCCACCGTCCATTCGGACGGTCCCCCTTCCCTTTCAGGGAAGGACAAAACCCTTTCCTATTCCCATAGGCTCTTCTATCTCCTCTTTCTTCTGCTCGTCCCATCTGGTATAATAGAGTGTACAAGTGTCAAAAACTAAGGAGGCTGTTACTATGGTTCAATTCACGTATACGATTCAAGATCCCCAGGGTATCCACGCCCGTCCCGCCGGCATGCTGGTGAAGGAAGCTGCCAAATTCCAGTCCAAATGCAGTGTGGCCGGCAACGGCAAGACCGGTGACCTGAAGCGCATCTTCTCTCTGATGGGCATGGGCATCAAACAAGGCATGGAACTGACCGTCACGGTGGAAGGCCCTGACGAAAAAGACGCCGCCGCGGCTCTGGAAGCCTTCCTGAAAGCCAACCTGTAAAGAGAGGGGGAGATTGCCCATGAAGCTAGTACAGGGTAAGGGAGCTTCCGCCGGCGTGGCCGTAGGGCCCATCCTGGTAAAACCGGCCGGGCAGAACCCTGAAATCCGTCTCACCACCAGCCTGGATCCCCAGCAGGAACTGAAACGGTTCCACGAGGCCCAGCAGCAGGTGGTGGAAAGCCTGGAAATCCTGAAAGAAAAAGCCCGCCAGCAGGTGGGCGAGGAAGAAGCCGGCATCTTCGAGGTCCATCAGATGATGGTGCAGGATCCGGATCTGTGCGACGCCATCACCGGCCTCATCACCGGCGAGCACTTCACGGCGGAAGCGGCTGTGAAGGAAGCGGGCAAGCAGTTCGCCGCCATGCTGGAAGCCATGGACGACGAATACATGCAGGCCCGGGGCGCCGACGTGCGGGCCATCTGCGGCCAGCTGGAAGACGCCCTGACCCGCAGCGGCGGCAGCTGGACGGAACTTCTGACCCGTCCCAGCATCATCTGCGCCGACGACCTGACCCCCAGCGAGACCCTGCAGCTGGACAAGAAGCTGATCCTGGGCTTTGTGACTTCCAGCGGCAGCGCCACCAGCCATACGGCCATCCTGGCCCGGACCATGAAGATCCCGGCCGTGGTGCACACGGGTGTGCAGCTGGACGAAAGCTGGAACGGCAAGCTGGGTGCCATGGACGGCGCCGCCGGCCGGTTCTATCTGGACCCGGGCGAAGAAGTGCTGGATGACCTGAAAATCAAACTGGCCCGGCACCAGGCTGCCCAGGACGCCCTGGAAGCCTACCGGGGCAAACCCACCGTTACGGCGGACGGCAAGCAGATCGCCCTGTTCGGCAACATCGGCCAGCCGGAAGACATCGACCTGGTGCTCCAGAACGACGGGGAAGGCGTGGGCCTGTTCCGCAGCGAATTCCTGTATCTGGGCCGGGACAACTATCCCACCGAGGACGAGCTGTTCGAAGCCTACTGCACCGCCGCCCAGGAGCTGGAAGGCCGCAAGCTGATCATCCGTACGCTGGATATCGGCGCCGATAAAAAAGTGGACTACTTCAAACTGCCGCCGGAAGAGAACCCGGCGCTAGGCTTTCGGGCCATCCGCATCTGCCTGAAACGGCCGGAAATCTTCTACACCCAGCTGCGGGCCATCCTGCGGGCATCGGCCTACGGCCAGGTGGCCGTCATGTTCCCCATGATCATCAGCGTGGAGGAAGTGCAGGCCGCGAAAGAGCTGCTGGAAGCCGCCAAGGTGAAACTGCGGGCGGAAGGCATCCCCTTCGACGAGGACCTGGAAGTGGGCGTCATGATCGAAACGCCGGCGGCGGCGCTTATCAGCGATGACCTGGCCAACGAAGTGGACTTCTTCAGCATCGGGACCAACGACCTGGTGCAGTACACCCTGGCCGTGGACCGGCAGAACGCCGAACTGGAAGAGCTGGCCAGCGCCGGGCATAAGGCCGTGCTGCGCCTGATCCAGAACACTATCAACAACGGCCACGCCGGTGGCTGCTGGGTGGGCATCTGCGGGGAAGCGGCGGCCGATCCCAAGCTGATCCCCTATTTCATCGCCATGGGTGTGGATGAACTGAGCATGAGCCCCGGCAAGATCCTGGCGGCCCGGAAACTGATCAGCACCACCCACGCCCTGTAAGGAAGGGTTAGACAAGTATGATCGATCTGGATTTGAAACAGGCCGCGGACAAGGCCATTGCCCTGCAGCCTCAGAAGCGGGTGCTGCCCCTTCTGTATCAGGACCAGGCTCTGTTCATCAAGCGGAAAGTATCGAACCACCGGAACACCTTTGCCAAGAACAGCGTGGAGGCGGCGTTCTGGTGCGAGGTGTATAAAATCAGTACGGTGAACCAGTATTTTCCCCTGGCACCGGAAATCGTGCTGCTGCAGGACGATTATTTCGTCATGAAGGCCGTGGGTAAGACGCTGCAGGGCGTGGCCAAGGAAGCCCCCTGGGCGGACTGCCGGGTGAAGGCGTTCGCCAAGGCGGGGGAGGCCCTGGCCCGGCTCCATCAGATGGGGCTGCACCACGGGCGCCCGGCCCTGCGGGACATCGCCTACGACAAGGAAGCGGACAAGATCACATTCCTGGACTGGGAAAATGAGAAGCGGTTCGTCACCGCCGACCCCCGGGCCATCGACCTGATCCTGTTCATCCACAGCTGCTTTCGGGAGCGGTGGAAGGACCGGGAGCTCCTGGACGCGGCCATGGGGGCCTACTGCAACAGCCCCATCGGACGGGAAATGGTGCGCCAGGCCCAGAAGCTGATCTGCGACCACAAGAAGGCCTTCGCCTTCTGCGAAAAGCTGCGGCGGTTCGGCTGGCGCGACGTAAACAGCCTGGACGACGCACGAAGATACATTATGGAGAGAGAGTAGGGGCTGTTCTGCAATTGATTTGTCCTTCCCTGAAAGGGAAAGGCCTGGCTGTTTCTTTTCTGTGTCCCCCTGAAAGGGGGAAAGGGCCCGCTTGCGGGTAGGGGGTTTTACCATCGAACGTTTGACGTAAAAACCTATCCACCAGCCATTCGGCTGGTACCCCTTTCCTTTCAGGGAAGGACAATAAATAAGGAGTATAACCATGAATTTCGGACCTCGATTGGAAGCGGTGGCGGCCCTGGTGCCCGTCTGCCATACCCTGGTGGACGTGGGCACGGACCACGCCTACCTGCCGGTGCTGCTGCTGCAGCAGGGCACCATCCAAAACGCCATTGCCGGGGATGTGGTACCGGGGCCCTGTGACGCCGCCCGGCATACGGTCCGGTCTTTCCACCTGGAAGACCGGATTTCTGTGCGTCAGGGCAGCGGGCTCACCGTGGTCCGGCCCGGCGAGGTGGAAGCGGCCGTCATGGCCGGTATGGGCGCCGAGACCATGCTGCAGATCCTGCGGGAATCCCCGGAGGTATGGCAGCACCCGGCGTTCCGGCACCTGATCCTGCAGCCCATGAGCGACAGCGACCGGCTGCGCCACTGGGCGGAAGATAACGGCTGGGCCATCGTGAAGGAAGACCTGGCGGAGGAGGGCGGCCGGCTGTACGAGCTGCTGCACCTTTCGCCCCAGCCCGACTGGACCTACCCGGGCAGCTGCTGGGAAGTGGGGGACGACCTGGTGCGCCAAAACCACCCCCTGCTGCCGAAACTGCTGGAAGAGCGCTGTGCCAAGTACCGCCACCTGCTGGAGCAGATGGACAAAAGCCCCCGGGCCAGGGCCAGCGACCGTTACCAAACGTATGAAACCATTCTGGAACAACTGGAGGCATTGGAGAATGGAAGAAAATAAAGAAGAAAAAGAATTGAAGGAGACCACCGTCACGGACATCTGCCTGTTCATGAACGAGATCGCTCCCGTCCAATATGCGGAAAGCTGGGACAACCCCGGCCTGCTGCTGGGCCATCTGGGCCAGCACGTGCACAAGATCATGGTGGCCCTGGACCTGTCCACGGAAGTGGCGGAACAGGCCATCGAGCAGGAATGTGACATCATCATCACCCACCATCCCTACTACTTCAAGCTGCCCAAGACCCTGGCAGTGACGGACACGAAGATGGAAGTGCTGTACGAGCTGATCAAACACGACATCGCCCTGTATGCGGCCCACACGAACCTGGATGCGGCCAAGGGCGGCGTAAACGACGTGCTGGCTGCCCGGCTGGGCCTGGATGACGTCAAAGAGATCCCCCGCAAGGACTGCCCGGAACAGGGCCTGGCCCGCATCGGGGTGCTGGATGCTCCCATGGACCTGAAGGACTTTGCTGAAAAGGTGAAGGAAGACCTGGGTGCGGAACACCTGACCTTTGCCGGCGGCGAAGAACCGGTGTACAAAGTGGCCGTCGTGGGCGGCAGCGGGGCTGACTTCATGGAAGACGCCCTGGCCGCCGGGGCCGATACCCTGGTGACCGGCGACCTGAAGTACCATGTGGCCCAGAAGGCCCTGGACCTGGGGCTGAACATCGTGGACGGCACCCACCAGCTGACGGAATCCCCTGTAGTGAACAAGCTGGAAGCCGTGCTGAACGCCTGGTGCGAAGAAACCGGCCGTCATTTTGAAGTGGTCCGCGCCGAAGAACAGCGGATCCTGCAAACGGTGTAAGGGAGCGATGGAGGAATGATCAAGGATTTGCAGTTGGGGAATGCCATGGAACAGCCCTGTCTGGTGCGACTCCAAAAGGTGGGCACGTCCTCCAATGGCAAGCCCTATGCCAAAGGCCTGCTGGAAGACAACAGCGGCTGCATCCCCTTCATCTGTTTCGAAGCCGGTCCCATCGGCCGGCTGCGGGCCATGGAGCAGCCTTCGCCCTACCTGATCGGGGGCAAGGTGGACCTGAACAAGTACTCCAACACCATGGCCTACCAGGTGATCGTGCACCAGGTGCAGTCCGTGCCGGAAGGGACCGACCTTTCCTGCCTGCTGCCCAGCGGCCACATCGACCTGGAAAAGTACGAGGAAGAATTCCATACGTTCGTGGGGCGCATCCATGACGATGCCCTGCGGAAGCTGGTGGAAAGCATGTTCGCCGGCGAAGTCTGGAAACGGTTCGTGCGCAACCCGGCGGGTATGCGGCTGCACCACGCCTATGTGGGCGGCCTGCTGCACCATACGGTGTGCGTCACCCGTCTGGCGGTGGCCATGTGCGGCGCCATCGGCAACGTGGACCAGGACCTGGTGATCGCCGGGGCCCTGCTCCACGACATCGGCAAGCTGCGGGAGATCTCCGCAGACCTGGGCTTTCCCTATACCACGGAAGGCCGGCTCATGGGACACATCTCCATCGGGGCCATGGCCGTGGACCGGGTGGCCCGGCGTATCCCGGAACTGCCGGCGGCCAAACGGGAGCAGCTGCTCCACATCATCCTGAGCCATCATGGGGACCAGGACAAAGGGTCGCCCATCGTGTGCGCTACCAAGGAAGCCTTCATCGTGCATTATGCCGACGAAGTGGATTCCATCATGAATCAGTTCCATGAAAAAGAACGGCCCGAAAGCTGGGAATACGACAAAATGTTACAACGGTACCTGTGGAAGGTTTGACGGAGCAGGCCTTTCTATGGTATCATTCAATATCGTGAGTGCGGAAAGATAATCGCGGCAGCCTTTCGGCTGATGAGGAAAGTCCGAGCTCCGCAGGGCAGGATGCTGGATAACGTCCAGTGGGGGCGACCCTAAGGAAAGTGCCACAGAAAACAAACCGCCGGCTTTGCCGGTAAGGATGAAACGGTGCGGTAAGAGCGCACCAGCGGTCAAGTGATTGGCCGGCTTGGTAAACCCCATCCGGAGTAAGACCAAATAGGGAAGGGATGAAGCGGCCCGCTGATCCTTCCGGGTAGCGTCGCTTGAGCCTGTCGGCAACGGCAGGACTAGATAAATGATTATCACTAACAGAACTCGGCTTACCGGGCACTCACAACCCTGATTTTAAAACCTTGCGTTTTTGCGTAAAGGAGGAGATACAATGGATATGCTTCAGATCGGTGATGCAGCCAGCTTCGAAAAGCTGGTGCAGAACAGCGAAAAACCGGTGCTCGTGGATTTCTGGGCCACCTGGTGCGGCCCCTGCCGTATGGTGGCGCCGGTGATCGAAGAACTGGCGGGTGAACACACGGAAGTGCAGTTCGCCAAACTGGATGTGGACCAGGTGTCGGACATCGCCCTGCGGTTCAACGTGGCGGCCATCCCTACGGTGGTTCTGTTCAAGGCCGGCAAGGAAGTACAGCGATTCGTAGGTGTACAGCCCAAAAGCGTGTACGAGCAGGCACTGAAAGCGTTATAATGCATTTCATTTTTGAAGGGAAGACGTTGCATGAAGAAAGTTTCTTTTGTAGTGCCCGTCTTCAATGAAGAGGAGAATATCCACGAGTTCTACAGGCGCCTTACGAAAGTAATGGCGCCTTTGCCGTATGACTACGAAATCCTGTTCATTGACGATGGTTCCAAAGACCGTTCCTCCCAGCTGGTACGGGAACTGGCTGATCAGGACCCCCATGTGCAGGGGTATGTGTTCTCCCGGAACTTCGGCCATCAGCTGGCGCTGACCTGCGGGCTGGATCAGGCCACCGGGGATGCGGTAATCTCCATGGACGGGGACCTGCAGCACCCGCCGGAAATGATCCCCCAGCTGCTGGAAAAGTGGGAACAGGGGTACGAGATCGTCCAGACGGTACGCAAGGCCACCGAGGACGCCACCTGGTTCAAGAACATAACCTCCCGCTTATATTACAAGCTCATCAACTCCATGAGCGAGGTGCGCATCACGCCCGGGGGCAGCGATTTCCGGCTCATGGACCGGAAGGCTGTGGACGCCCTGGACCGGTTCCGGGAACGGGCCCGTTTCATCCGGGGCATGGTGAACAACCTGGGCTTTCGGTATACCACTCTGGAATTCGTGGCGCCGCCCCGGTTCGCCGGCCATTCCAAGTTCAGCCTGAAGAAGATGCTGCGGTTCGCCCTGGACGGCATCACGGCCTTTTCCCGGGTGCCGCTGCGCCTGGCCCTGTATGTAGGGTGCATCGCCGGGCTGTGCAGCCTGCTGCTTTTATTCCATGTCATTTATGTGAAATATGTGGAGCAGGATGCGGTACCGGGCTGGACCACCCTGGCCTGCGCCGAGTTCTTCCTGGGCGGCGTGGAGCTCATCGGCATTGGGATCGTGGGCGAATACGTGGGTCGGATCTTCGACGAAGTGAAGCAGAGACCTTTGTATATCATTCGTGAACATATCGTGAAAAGTGACCCAAAGCAATAGACATTGAATAAGTGAATTGTTATAATTAAAACTGGCAAAACTAAATTTAAAAAAGCCGAATCACAGCAATGTGAACGGGGGAACCAAAGTGGGGTTAATTTCTTCGGAATAGGGCATCTCGACCCGCACCCGGCAGCTAACTTCGTAGGCGTAATCGAGAGGATGTGTTTATTATATTTAGGAGGATGATGCTGGGCGTAGTACTGGCAGCGGCCACCACGGCGGCGACGGTATTACCGATGCAGAACGTATTTGCCAGTTTCAAGCAAGGCCAGTCGGGCCCGGAAGTAGCAGCCATCCAGGAACAACTGCTCATGGAAGGCTATGACATCGGGATCCCTGACGGGGTATATGGGGCCCGCACCGTATCGGCGGTCAAGAAATATCAGGCCAGCATGGGTCTGAAGCCGGACGGGGTCATCGGGGACTTCACCTACAAAAAATTGATGGGCAAGAGCATGCCCACTCATCGGCAGCTGCACGACAACCGGGGGAGCTATGGCGGTTACGGCTATGGCAACTACGGCAGCGGCATGGCCAACCAGCTGATCAGCGTCGCCTATGATTATGTGGGCGTACCGTACGTGTTCGGCGGCACCACCCCCTGGGGGTTCGATTGCTCCGGGTACACCCAGTATGTGTTTGCCCAGATGGGGATCGACATCCCGCGGACGGCAGATGCACAATATTATGCCTACCCGAAAGTTTCGGCTGACGACCTGCAGCCGGGCGATCTGGTATTCTTCGAAACCTACGAACCGGGTCCTTCCCATTGCGGTATCTACATCGGCAACGGTCAGATGCTGCAGGCAGGGAGCAGCACCGGGGTCACGGTATCCAACGTGTTCGGCGGATACTGGGGTGCCAGATACATCGGGGCAGCCAGAGTCCTGTAAGAGTAAGAAAAACGCCAGTGGAACCATTCCGCTGGCGTTTTCGTCATACGTCATAGGTCATACGTCATACGCCGATGGAGAAAATCCGCCCTTTCGGGGGCGGATTTTTTATGGACGAAAACCGGCGGGCCCGGGACGGGGTTACCGGGCGACACGGCCTTGCGGCCGGTCTTGGTAACCCCCTACGGTGCCATATCGAACAATCGATGGTAATCCGTAGGGGCTTCTTTCGTAGGGGCTTACCAGAGGCCGCAGGCCGGCGGTAAGCCCGCCAGGCAACGTTACACCCCGCCCGCAACGCCCTGAGACCCCGACCGCAACCAGTGTCCCCCCTGTGGGGGGAAAGGACCCGCGTTGTGCGCCCCGTTATCCGCCCTTTTCAAGGGCGGGGGACCGTTGCGCATATGCGCAATGGTGGTGGGTTCTTTATTGAAGCCGATACCGCAAGTTGGGGAACATCGCCCGCACTTTCGGTGTGAAAAAATCGTTCGGCCTGACGGCCTCAAACCCCACCACCAGCCTGACGGCTGGTCCCCCGCCCCCACAGGGGGCGGACACCCTGTTGTCGCAGGGCCACGTTTCAAATCGGGTTTACCGGGCCTCGCGGCCTGCGGCCGGTCTTGGTAAACCCCTACGGATTGCAAACAAACAATCGATGTACACCGTCCTCCCTATCCACTAGCCACTAATCACCAGCCACTCCCAGGTCCATCCCTTCTCCTTCTCCCGAACTTATGGTATAATATTATGATTAAAAGTGTATAAACTTTCGTTTGAGGAGAAAGCCTATGAACGACGATGATGAACTGAAACAGACACAGCCGCAGCCGGAAGCGGGCGACCCTGCCGCCGATGACGACATGGGCGCCATCAAGGTGGCCGACGAGGTCCTGAGCATCGTGGCCGGCCTGGCCGCTTCGGAAGTGAACGGGGTATACGGCATGAGCGGGGGCATCCGGGAAGGGCTCACGGACATGCTGGGCAAACAGAACTTTTCCAAGGGCATCAAGGTGTACACGGAGGGCCACACAGTGCGGGTGGAGGTCCACGTGATCATCACGTACGGGTTCAACATCCCCGACGTGGCCATCAAGCTGCAGGAAAAGGTGAAGGAAGCGGTGGAATCCATGACGGGCTACGAGGTGACCGGTGTGGACATCCACGTGGAAGGGGTCAAGAAAAAGAAAGAAAAGAGCCAGATCGAAAAGGACGACACCGACGAACTGGTGAAGAAATGGGAAGAAGCTCCGGACGAGCCGAAAGCGGAACCCGGCGCCCTGCCGGCACCGCAGGAGGCCCCTGCACCGGAAGACCATAAGGAAGAAGCCCCGGCTGAAGCGCAGCCGGAGGAAACCACTGGGGAAGGAACTTCGGGGGGAGACAAATGAGCATATTCGACCGGATCATCTTGACGCTTTACACCATCATCATGGGCGTGGTGGCGGTGCTGACCATCATCGTCAGCCTCCACGTCATCCCGCTCCACGACCTGATTGCCTTCGCCACCCGGGTACCGGGCCGCTGGGAATACACGGTTTCCGGCGCCGTGGTGCTGCTGGTGAGCTGCCGGCTGCTGTTCGCCAGCTGGAGCCGGGGCGGCAGCAACGACCTGACGTTCGACAACGAACGGGAAGGGAAGATCCACGTGAGCCAGCGGGCCATGGAAGACTATATTTCCGGGTTCACCAACGATGTGTACGGAGTGTACGGCTCCAAGACCCGGGTGAAGCTCTTGAAGGACAACCAGCTGAGCGTGCGGGTCAACGCCTCCATCGAGCCGGGCATCAACATCCCGGACACCACGGATGAGGTGAAGCGGACGGTGAAGAAGAACATCAAGAACGTGGTCGGCGTGGATGTGGCCGACGTGGCCGTCTACTTCAAGCACATCAAAGCCAAGGAATAGCTGGAGGAATGGAACCATGTGGCAGGAAATCTTAATGAAATTGTTTATGACCAGCCGGTGGCGCATCATAGGAGCGACCGTGGGCCTGGTGGTGGGGATCCTGTTCCTCCTCCTGGGCTTTTTCGCCACGGTGTTCCTGCTGGTGTGCATCGGCATCGGGTTCTATATCGGCTATAAAATGGATGCAGGGGAAGATCTGGTGGATCTGCTGGACAACCTGCTGCCTCCGTACCATAAATAAAGGAGTACAAATCGTATGAGTAGAAGAGA
>Ga0256406_1003247_pt1 | contig 20621 bp, 16 predicted proteins | sample RumenRJG_03DNA_FD_185986 | JGI IMG/M metagenome (GOLD analysis project Ga0256406, IMG submission 185986) | Bovine rumen microbial communities from Lethbridge, Alberta, Canada - RJG_03 | ecosystem: Host-associated > Mammals > Digestive system > Stomach > Rumen | place: Canada: Alberta | collected... | reverse complement strand
GATTTGACATCAGCAGCCAGGCGACTTCTTCTGAGTCATCATTGTACCTTCAGGAACAAGTTGTGCCACATCTCCCTCACCCGCGATGAATGGTCGCGCTACACCCGTCTGCTTCGGCCAAGAGGGATTGCCCTGCTGGAGAGGCAGAAGGAACCCACGCGGTTGGGACGCGTCATTTCGTGGCTGAAGAACCGCTCCCTCCACTCTTACCCCATTTATCGGCTCACTTATTGGTTTTATACCTATGTGTTTGAAGGGCGTGTGAGGAAGATGATTGTAGGGCACTGATTCTCTTTGCCCGGCATGATTTTTGCAAAAAAGTATTTCCTTTTCTTGCTTGATTCCGCAGAAAGGTATAACTTTGTGAGATAAAACCCGTATTCGGCGATGAGAATAGTCTATTGTATTGATTCTGTATGTCGCGTGGGTGGCATGGAAATGGTCACCATTGTGAAGGCGAATGCCCTTGCCAAAATAGCAGGCAATGAGGTGTGGATTGTGGTCACCGATGCAAAAAGTCCCCCGATTCGCCCCTTGGACGGTGTTCATCTGGTGGATTTGGACGTGAATTATTACACCGATTATTATGGCTTAAAAGGATTCTACAAGAAGAATCGTCTGCACAAGGAACGTCTGGAGAAACTGCTGAATGAGATCAAGCCTGATGTGGTTGTTGCCACAGGGAAACACGAGAAAAACTTTTTCTCTTCATTGCGGCTGCCGTCGAAGCCATTGCTCATCCGCGAGATGCACAGCGAGAAACATTACCGCAAAAAAATAAAGAATATTACTCTGCGGCAGAAAGTCTCTGACTGGATGGCAACCCAATATGATTACCATTGGAAGATAAAGGGTTATGACTACATCGTCGTATTGACCGAGGAAGACAAGGAACAGAATTGGAAGGGCTGGAAGAATGTCTTGGTGATGCCCAACCCCATCACGTCGGTGTGCGAGGAGAAATCCACCTGCGAAAACAAGACTGCCATTGCGGCAGGACGCATGGCAGAACAAAAAGACTTTGCCTCGCTCATCCGCATCTGGAGCAGGGTGGCTGAGAAGCATCCCGACTGGCGGCTGGAGATATGGGGAAAGGGAGACTTGGAGGCTGCCTTGCGCCAACAGATTAAAGAATCTGGACTGGAAGGTAAAGTCTGTCTGATGGGCTACACTGCTGAACCGTTGAAAAAGATGAGCCAGGCATCCATGTATCTGCTCACCTCTCGATACGAAGGGTTGCCGCTGGTGTTGATCGAGGCCATGTCTGTGGGACTTCCCTTGGTCTCCTACATATGTCCGACAGGACCGAGGGATATTATCGAAGATGGGCAGAATGGTTACCTCGTGGCGGTGGGCGACGAGGAGACTTTTGCCGAGCGTGTGTGCCAACTCATCGAAGACGGACCGCTCTGCAAGCAGATGGGGCAGGCTGGACTCAAGGAATCGGAGAAGTACAGGATTGAGGATATTGCACAAAGGTGGATGCAACTCTTCCGGGAGTTGCTGGCAAAAAAGTCTTCAAGAAGAAATTCCCGCAGAATTTCATGTTTCGGAAATAGGAGAAGTTATCACCATTCATCAGAAATCACCGCCATCCCATAAGGAATCGTAACGTTGCAACAAAAAAATGGCGGTCATTCCGTGATGGAATGACCGCCATTTTTTGTATGGGTCACTCTGCCAGACAAGCATCCAGCATCTCCTTCAGGAAGTGCTTCATGTCCTTGTCCATGTGTTGGCCGATGAAGACGAGTTTCTGCATGCGGTCACCATAGGTGGGGTCCCAGTCGGCTTTGAGTTTGGGCTCGGCGGCTAAGAGACGGTCGAGTTGGTCTTTCGGCATGGTGGCGTACCACTGTCCGCAGTTCTTGAGCGAGAACTGCTTGCCTGCCTGCTCGAAGAGGTAGCAGATGTCTTCCTCACCCTTGAACCAGCAGATGCCCTTGGCACGGATGATGTTCTTGGGCCACAGACGTGCCACGAAATCGTCGAACATGCCGAGTTTCATGGGGCGGCGGGCAAAATAGACGTAGGTGCCGATGCCATATTCCTCAGCCTCACCTTCATCGTGATGATGATGGTGGTGATGATGATGCTCGTGTTCTTCCTCATCATCATGGTGGTGATGGTGTTCATGTTCTTCTTCATCATCATGGTGGTGATGATGCTCGTGTCTTTCCTCATCGTGGTGGTGTTCATGTTCCTCTTCTTCATCTTCATCGTCATCGTCGTGGTGTTCGCCTTCCACTGCTTCAATCCAGGCAGCGGAGGTTGCCACTTTGTCGAAGTCAAACATCTTCGTGTTCAGGATTTTGTCGAAGTCCACGTCGCCGTAGTTGCATTCGATGATGTCCGCCTTGGGTTGGATGGCGCGTACAATCTGCTTGATGCGTGAAAGTTCGCCGGGTTCCACTTCGGCAGCCTTGTTGAGCAGCACGATGTTGCAGAACTCCATCTGTTGGATGACGAGGTTCTCGATGTCTTCTTCACCGATGTCAGGTTTCTGCAAAGACGTGCCCGAGCCGAATTCATCCTTCATGCGGAGGGCATCTACCACGGTGACGATGCAGTCGAGTCGTGGCAGTCCGTTCATCCAGTATTTCGGTTCCATCGTGGGGATGGAGCAGATGGTTTGGGCAATAGGTGCAGGTTCGCAGATGCCCGATGCCTCGATCACGATGTAGTCAAACTGCTGCATCTTCACCAGGTCGGTGAGTTGTTCCACGAGGTCCATCTTCAGCGTGCAGCAGATGCAGCCGTTCTGCAGTGCCACGAGCGAGTCGTCCTTCTGATCGACGATGCCACCCTGCTGGATGAGGTCAGCGTCGATGTTCACTTCGCCGATGTCGTTCACGATGACGGCGAATCGTATGCCTTTCTTGTTGCCGAGTATGCGGTTGAGCAATGTTGTTTTTCCGCTGCCCAGATAACCCGTGAGCAGCAGCACTGGTACTTCTTTTAATGCCATAGTTTTTACAATTAACGTGCAAAGTTACGACAATTTGGGAAGAGAAAAAAGTTTTTCGTGGGTTTTATTTGCTGTTCCGAAGAAATGTGCTACCTTTGTCCGTGCTTGGAGTCGATATGGGAAACTCCCGAAACCGTTCAAAAAAACAAGGAAAATGTTAAACATGGAATTAATAGGGGCGGCCGTGTTCGTGCTGTTCGTCATCGTGGCGGTCATTGCCATTTATGAGTATGTAGTCACGCAGCGTAAGTTGGTGGACTTGGACGAGAAGTGCAACAATGCGCTCAGCCAGATTGAGGTGCAACTCAATTCCCGTTGGGATGCGCTGATGGCGCTGGCGAAGGCAGCCACGTCCTATGCCCGTCATGAGGGCGAGACCCTGGCTGCCACCATTGCAGCGCGCCGTGGTGTGGAGATACGCACGGCAGCCGATGTGGCTGAGCAGCAAGACGCCTATGCCGAAGTGTTGAGCCGCTTGATGGCTGTGAATGAGTCGTACCCGGAACTGAAGTCTTCCGACCTGTATGCCAAGACGATGGACAGCATCAGGTCCTATGAGGAGAATGTCCGCATGGCACGTATGATTTACAACGATTCCGCCACACGGATGAACCGTTATGTGCGTCAATGGCCGTCGAGCATCATTGCCAGCCATCTCAACTTCGGATTGCGTGAGTATCTGAAGGCTGACGACAAGCAGAAGAAAGGCATGCCCGAACTGTTTGGCGAGGGGTCAGTGCAGGAGCAGGTATAAACTTGCGCATTGTCTTTCGGCTTCTGCCTATTTCACTTTCACATCCACCGTTCCATTGCGTTTCTTCGCCGTCAGTTTCACGTCGCGGAGCCTATGCTTTTTGTGGTCGAAGATGAGTTCGCTGTCGAAGGCAGTGCCGCCGATGCGTGTTTCGAAATGTACGTGTGGGGTGGTGGCGTTGCCCGTTTGTCCTTCGAGGGCAATCACGTCGCCAGGCTTCACCTTCTCCCCCTTCTTCACGAGGTTCTTCGAGTTGTGGGCGTAGCGCGTTTCCAGCCCGGTGGGGTGGCTGATGAAGACCACGTTGCCGTAGCCGCTCATCTGTCCTGAGAAGGTGACCACTCCCTTGAAGGCAGCCCTCACCTTGTCCTTTGCCTTCGTCTTGATGTCAGAGCCCTTGTGGTTGGGTCGTTTGCCGCCAAAAGGGCTGATGAGTTTGGCATCCTCCAGCGGGTATTGCCAGTCATGCGCCTTCATCTTCCTGAAGTTGATGGTCACCTCGTCCGTCTCCTTGAACGGGTCTTCCGTAGCCAGCACCGTGTTGCTGCCCTTCGTTCCTTTGTGCGAGGTGAAGCAGCCTGTCAGCAACAAAGCCGTAGTGGCGAGTGCCACAATGAGATGGTTTGTTTTCATGCCATGAATCTCCTTTCCAATGCAAAGTTACGATTTTTTTTCCGTATTTGGCAAAAAACCTCTAACTTTGCAGCCGATTGAATGAAAACAAAGATTTACTTGTAAAACTTAAATGAGAATGAAAAGACTGATTTTGACAATGTCTGTGCTCATTGCTGCGTTGACGATGAGCGCACAGGACGAGGTGCTGCAGAAGTACAGCGACATGGGCGACATGAACACCACGGTAGTGACGAAGCGGATGCTGAAGAACCTGCCGCTTGAGCAGTTCAACTTGCCTTACCTTTCCGATCTCATCGACCGCATTGACAACATGAAGATTCTCGTTTCGCGTGGCGACAAGGCAGGCAAGGCGCTGGGCACGAAACTGCCCGGACAGTTGTCGGGCAAAGGCTTCAAGACCGTGCTCACCACCAAGAAGGATGGCAGCGACATCACCGTGATGCAGTCGAAGAAAGACCCCAACAGCGTGGTGATACTGATGTATAAGAAGCCTCAAGCCATTGCCGCCAGTCTGAAGGGCGACTTCAGCGACATCGAGGACTGGAAGTTCGGAGAAGAAGAGTAAGGAGTTAAAAATTAAAAATAATATCTCACACCGCCGGAGAGTTTGACGAGGATGTCGAAAGGTTCGTCAAACTTGATGCCCTCAAACTTGTCGTCCGTCACGGTGGTCATGAGTTCGAGGTCGGCAGAGAGTTTCTGGCTGATGCGATAGTCAAACATGAGTCCGAGCCTTCCGGCAATGCCCACATGAGTGCCACGGTCGCGCACTCGAGACTCGAAACTTGCCGCACCCGTTGTCTTTCCGTCCACGATGTAGAAGAGTGCCTTGTCAGGCTTCTCGGGGTCGAAGGGAGTCTGCTCCAACGAGTTCAGCGCGCCCGGATCCTTCAGCGACTTGTTGCCCGACATCATCATGCCCACACCCATGATGACATGCACATGGAGAGGGTAGAACTTGTTGGTCAGCGCCACGCCCGTCACGTCAAACATGGCATCGGCATAGAGTTCCATTGCCATGAAGCGGAAGAATCCGTTGTCGGTGTAGAGCGGTATCTTGTTGCCGTCGGCATCCGTCCTGACCATCTGCGGGCCATGCCATGCCTGATCCACCGTTTCGTAGTCCACACGGTTCTTCACGTTGTGGATGCCCAGTCCCACGCGTGCGCCGAGTTTGCGGTCAAAGTATCTTCCGCCATACACCTCCAGTCCCAGTCCCATGGCGTCGCCAAAGTAGCGGAAAGGCGGATGGTCGGTGATGTTGTCGCCCACGCAGAGGTTGGTGGCGAGATTGCCGCCTACGAACCACTTGCGGGGCCACGTGTGCAGTTTCATCTGATTCTTCACCCATCGGAGCGAGTCGGTGGCAGTCCTTCCGATTCTGCCTGCCCGTTTCTCCTGCGACTTCTCCTTCATCTTCTTCTGTTCCTCCACCAGTTTCAGGAAGTCCTCCGTAGGCACGTTGCTCACCTGGCGGTTGTTCTTCGTAGCCCTTTTCCGCGCCTCCTCCACACGTTTGGCAGCCTCTTCCGCATTCTTTCTCGCCTCAGCGGCTCTCTGCTCCGCCTTTCGTGCCTCTTCGGCAGCCTTCTGCACAGCCTCAAGGTCTTGCGCCTGAGCCGCGAGCACCATTGTGAGCAGCAGCACAAATGTCAATGTCTTTTTCATTATATATATATAATATGTGTTGATTTAGCAGAAATTCCTTCTCTTCTCTCTCATTCTCATCTCAATGCGTCACAAAGGTACGCATTTTCTTCAGTTAAAGAAACAAAAAGAGGGCGAAAAAGAAAGAAAAGTGCTACAATTTGCAAAAAATGCACACAAATTAACAAAATATTGATAAAAACTTTGTACCTTTGCATCGAAATCGTATATTTGCATCGTGAAACACCACAGATGATGGCGGCAGCATCGAGCGATAGGTACTTTGTCTTGAGCCGCTGATGTACGAAAAACATTGGATTCACCAGTAATCAGTCAATTAACAGAAACAAAATCAACAGAAAGTATAACAATCAAAAAGAATGAATGTTATGAACATCAAGCATTATCTTTCAGCGGTTGCTGCCCTGGGCTTGTTGGCAGCTTGTAGCGAATATGACCCCGGCATGTCCGATCAGGCGATTGACTTGACCGATGCCGAAATCGAGACCATCGAGGAGTACAGAGCCAACTTCATCGCGCGCTATGGCGAACCAGCCGAAGGACATACATGGGGCTTCGGCGCAAAGGGTAGTGAGGATGAAATGGGGACACGTGCAGTGCAAGTGGACCGTAATATGTGGACAATTGTTGTATATGAGGATGGCGAGGTGAAGTTAAAGAGTACAGTCGGTACATATCGTAAAGATGATTATGATGATTATTACAACTATTCTTACATAGAGAAAGCTGGATATAAAGTTCCCGGATTCCCTTCTCCGATAGATGATCTGTATCATTTTGAGAAGGACGGTCAAACCTATGCATGGACTCAGCAGCAGGTGGACGCATTTGAAGCGCAGCAGACAGGTGTGAATGAGTACAACTTGAGTCAATTTGCCAATCTGGCACCTACAGGTGACGTGACAGACGAAGAGATTCAGTATGTATCGTGGTGGTTCCGTACTCATCCTAATCCGCAATCTGTCACTCCGCCATTTAAGGAGTTCTTCATTCAGGATATTTCACAAGACCATGACCGCGTATCTTATCCAAGTGGTGCTCAGAAGAACACGGCTTATACGAATATGGATTATTTCTCCGTGAAGACATCTGATGGATACTGGGAACACATCAGTAACCTCAATCAGCAGAAAGCTAACCCAATTAGCAATACTGTTCCCAATGCTGTGCTTGACGGCGATACGATAGCCTTGAAGACTCTCACGCAGTCATACCCTGAGCGTACATTGAAGTATTGGTCGAGTGAAGGTCCTTATGAGAGGGGTGTCGGAGATGTCATTAACAGAGATGGTACTGCATACACGACGAGTTTCTCTTACCACAATTCGGATGATAATACAGACTATGAGAATTACGTACTTGTTCACCTGAAGTTTGTTGGTCCAATCTCAGGCAAGTTATATGATGGATATTATTTAGCATTTGATTATGAATTTCATAAGAAAGAAGGAGTAAATAATCCTGGTGAACTTACCGAGATCCAGCCCGACGGTTACTACAGCAACTGGATTGTGAAACTTGCTCCAGGTAATCCTCAATGGTCAGACCACAAGTGGTATCGCATCATGTGTGAGGACTTGGGTTCTACCGACGACTACGACTTCAACGACCTTGTATATGACGTGTATTTTACAGGTACAGGTACAGATGCTGACCCATACGTTGCTCACATCGTGGTGCAGGCATCAGGTGGTACACTGCCTATCTACGTTGCCACTCACGAGGAGGACGAGAACTTTGAGGCTCACAAGATTCTGCAGGGTGGAAATGCCAAGAAGATGACAGACAAATTGTATCAGCCAGTCAATGTATCTGCCGGTGTCACGACCAATCCTTCTAATGAAATTCTTTTCGTGATGAAGGACGAGAATGGTAATTTGTTGACAGGTGATGCAGGTACTGACCCAGACAACATTCCAATCCTCGTTACTTCGTTGGATAATAGTCGCCAGACCGCTTCGGGCAAGAACACTTTCATTTTGCTGACCGCAGAGAAGGATCCTACACCACAGAAGATTTGTATTCCTGGCAAAACGGTGCGCTGGATGAAAGAGCGCAAGCAGATTGAAACCAGTTACACCAACTTCGACAAATGGGTTACGGGTGGCACAGGCTCTGCCTATGACTTTGGTGGTACTCAAGATTGGACTGTAACGGGAGTCAACCCAGGCAATCTCTATTGATTCCACTAAATACAAAAAAGAAACCACAAAAATTTGAAATTTTATCATAATTGTTTGAAGCGGGCGCGACGTGATGTCGCGCCCGCTTCGTTTGTTCACTCCTTCACGTCGAGTGCTTCGCCAGCGCTGCTGACGCTGAGACTGTCGAGCATCTGGGTGAATGCCTTGCCAGGATAGAACTGGATTTTCTTCACCTTGATGGTCTTGATGGCTTCGTCGCCGTCGAGGTCGTTCAGTGCCTTCACGGTCTTGGAGGTGAAGGTAGGCTTGAACGAGCCGAACTCACCCATCTTCACGCCGTGGCCGATTGCCATGTAGTGGACGAGGCGGTTGACGAGGGCGTCGATGACAGCCTTGGTCTGCGAGGGGTTGACACCGCAGGAGTTGGCGCACTCAGCCACGAGTTGGTCAGTCGTGACAGCGGGGAAGACGATCTGACGGAGTTTGTACACTTCTGGCTTTCCTTCGCGGAAATTCAGAGCCATTTTTGCTTTACGGAATTGAAGTCCCATAGTTTTGAATTGGTTTTAAAGGGTTAATATAAATTAGGAATTAGGAATGAGGAATTAGGAATTGCCATGCGGCGAGTGCGCACATCGCGTCAGCCTAATTGTCAATTAAAAATTAGGAATTAGGAATGAGGAATTAGGAATTGCCATGCGGTGAGTGCGCACATCGCGTCAGCCTAATTGTCAATTGTCAACTGTCAATTATCAATTCTCAATTATGCATTATGAATTATGCATTAAACTAACTTCCAGCGTGATGGGTTCGCCCTTCGCGTATGCCTCATACACATGTTGTGTGAAGGCATCAAAAGTATCTTGCTGGCGGTCGAGTTCCTGGAGTTCGGGGGGCAGGGTGGAGTCGGTTTGTCCGATGAGTATCACATTGCTCTGCCACTGTTTGAGGGCATCCCAGCCGAACATCATGATGGCTTTGCCTTTCTGACGGATCACCTTGAGGGTCATGGGCGAGAGAAGGGAGGCAAAGCACTTGCACCTGTAAGTGCCCTGTGGCAGTGCATCGTGAGAGCGCATGATGCTGTGGGGTTCGTGGGCGTGACAGAAGGGTGCTCCGTCCAACATGAGTTGGCTGCGGATGCCCTGTGGAGAGTGGTGGTATCGAAGAAGTTGAATGTGCATGAGTGTTTCGTTGTATGTTGCGTGCCGTTGGCGCTGTCTCGTAAAGTAAATTATATGTTGTCAAATGCCGTGGATTTTAAGAAACAAATTACCATAATTAAAATAATTTAAGTTTCGGGAGTTCTTTTTTCGCCCCACAGATTGCACAGATGGACACAGATGTTCTGTCTTGTCATGCGTTTTTTCTTACACAGATTTGACTTCGTCGAGCTAAACTGTCTGAGAAAAAATTTGTGTCCATCTGTGTAATCTGTGGGCAAGAAAACGCACCCGAAACTTCATCAAATTAGTTTCAGAAAAAGCAAGTTGAAGTTCTTTCGCTGAATAGTTACACCAAAACTTTCGAAAATTGAAATGATGATAATTAGTTTCCTAAAACACACGTGAATCTGACGAAAACAACAAATGATTGGATTCATGTCTCAGCAGGCAAGCAGGTACGCCCGTTGCACGATGCCCACGTCGATGTCGGTCATGCGGCTCTCCACGTATGCCATGGCACAGACGATGGCGACGAGGGCGGTCTGGTTGTCCCATTCGAGGCGTTCAGCAGGTCGGATGCCGCTGCGTTCGCTCACGGTGGCGATGTAGGAGACGGTGTTGTTGCCGTCCTCGGGCGGTGCCCACCGGTAGATGATGTCCTTGAGCGTGTGGAGGTGGTGCAGGGTGATGTACGTGTGCAGGATGCGGAAGGCAGCGCGGAAGCCGAAGAGGTCGCTCTGGAACTGCACAAACTCGCGGTCATGCTGTTGACGGAGTTGCCCGAGCCACCGTGTGCGGTCACTCCTGCGTATGTTCAGTGGGTTGTGGTTTCTCTGTCCTCGTGTCATAGTGGTCGATGAGCATTTTAAAGATGTAACAAAGGATTTCAATCAATGTCCAGATGTTCTTGTTCATAGTGTTGCTTTTTTTTGTTTGGCGATGCAAAGTTACGGCGGCTTGTCCTCCATGTTGTGCAATCATGTACGTTGTGATGCAATTCTATTGATTATTGGTGCATTTTGTACAGTGTCTCAGCGGCAAGGTGAAGAGCGGCGGCGTGGTTGACGACATCCTGTTTGGTGGCGTGGACACTGGCGGCGACAAGGAACCATCCATCAAGGAGATGCAGGACTTCAACGAGGAACTCGGAAAACTCTTGTGGTAAGGCATTCAGACGTGAAAATGCAGAGCCTGCACCCGAAACGGTGCAGGCTCTTTTTTGACTATTTACATGACGGCTGTACGGCGTAGCCAATTTTCATGAATATTCTTATTGGATTCATCATACTGACGTTAATATCATTATTCATGAGGATTGACGTCAGATGAATCACTGACAATTTTTGTTTTTACACGCCAATCTTCATCAATAGTTCTGGGAATTGGGGGATGAAATAGAAAGAGTGGGGGTCCGCTAAAACAATCTCTTTTTTACTATTTAACATAACGTGCATTCGAGGTCACACAGGTTTAACTTTCGGGAGTGTTTTTTCTTGCCCACAGATTGCACAGATGGACACAGATGTTCTGTCTTGTCATGCGTTTTTTCTTACACAGATTTGACTTCGTCGAGCTAAAGGTTCTCTCTAATTGCACGGATTATTGTCGTCGCAAGCGGCGATGACTGATGAACATAACATCCCGCATGGCAGGAGCCATCGAGGCTCCAACAATCTGTGCAATCCGAAAAAATCTGTCTGAGAAAAAATTTGTGTCCATCTGTGTAATCTGTGGGCAAGAAAACGCATCCGGAACTTCATCAAATTAGTTTCAGAAAAAGCAAGTTGAAGTTTCTTCGCTGAATAGTTACACTTGTGTTCCCGAAAGTCAAGTGAACTACACAATATTGTTCTTGATCACCTGTTCGATGACAAGTGGGTAGTGTTTCATTTCCAGTTCGTGCACCTTGGCGGCAATGTCGTCAGGTGTGTCTTTGGGGTCGAGATCCACCGAGAACTGGGCGATGTGTTCGCCAGCGTCAAGTTCGGGATTGACGAAGTGGATGGTGATGCCCGACACCGTTTCGCCAGCCGCCTTCACCGCTTCGTGTACGTGGTGTCCCCACATGCCCTTGCCGCCAAACTTGGGCAGGAGGGCTGGATGAATGTTGATGATGCGGTTGGGGAACTGGTCGATGAGGTATGTTGGAATCTTGGGGAGAAAACCTGCGAGGATGATGTAGTCGCAGCCGCGCACGGTCTGAATCACGCGCCGTGGTTCGTCGAGCAGTTGCTGACGGGTGATGACGGTGGTGGGCACTCCGAGTTTCTCGGCGCGCACAAGGGCGTAGGCGTCGCTGCGGCTGCTCACGACGATGGGTATCTCCACTTCGGGCTTTCCCTCGAAGTAGCGGATGATATTTTCACAGTTTGTACCACCTCCTGTGACGAAGATGGCGAGCCTGATAGGTTTCTCCATTATGTTATGTCTTTATTTTTCTTTTGGGAGTTAAAGGAGTTAGAGGGAGTTAAAGCCGATACTCTGTTAACTACTTTGTTTCTCGCGTTCGGTGTCGTGTGCTATCCTATCTGACCAGGAGGAATCTCCTCAAAGTCGATGTCTTCGATCTCGAGTGCCTTCTCAGCAGCAGCCTTTTCCTCCTCCTCGCGTTTGCGTCTGCCGAGGAAGAAACGGTAGCGGTCCAGTTCGTCGGCAAACTCATGGGTTGCCCACACCAGGATGGCTGCATCGTCGATGAGTCCGATGGCTGGCATGAAGTCGGGCATGATGTCGGCAGGAGTGACCACATAGACAAGGGCGCCTACGATGACCGTGAGGTTGAGGAAGTTGTATTCTTTATATTTGCCGGTGAAGACATCACGGATGTACTGGCAGATGAAGAGAAACTCGTCCTTCACCGCCTTCAGCCCCTCTTTAGTGGCATATTTCTTTGCCGAGGTGAAAAGTTCCTTGAGCTTGTTGGGGTGCATGGCGTAGTATCTACCTGCTGCTGCCCATCCGCCCTTCTTGAAGTACTTCGTGTAATCCATACCAGCGTGTCTTTTGTTATCTGAGCGTTTGCATTCGCAAATGTGATGCAAAGATAATGCAAATCGGGCACAATTCAAAACACTTTTAACTTTATTTATATGCGCAGGAAGGGATTTCCGCAGCTCGTGCTGCATTTTGGTGGATGATTTGGAAAAAAATCGCTACCTTTGCCCCCCATGAAAGTGATCTACAACCGATTCATTCCCTTCGGGAGTTACCACGGGCTCAACCTCTTCGGCATCATCTTCGTGCAGCAGAGGTGGGGACGCATGGCACTTCACGAACTGAACCACGAACTCATCCACACCCGCCAGCAGTTGGAGATGGGCTTTGTACTGTTCTTTCTGTGGTATGGAGTGGAGTTTCTGGTGCGGCTGGTGCAGTGCCGTTTCAAGATGGAAAGGGCTTATTACAGCATCAGTTTCGAGCGTGAGGCGTATGCCCACGAGCACGACAGAAACTACTTGCGCCACCGCCCTTTGATGGCATGGACACGCTACTTGCGGCGGCATTGAACTACAGTTTTTACCCTCCCCTCGCCCGAAATCAAAAAAAATATGTCGAAAATCAAAAAAAAGTCTTTCTATCTTTTTGTTTATTAGACTATTTGTCTTAACTTTGCATTCGTTTTAGAGGTTCACCCGACCTTCACGACGTTTACACATTATTATATATATAGGGCAAGACTAACAATAAAAATCGATAAAATTATGACAAAAGCAGAAATGGTTGCTGAAATCAGCAATGTGACTGGAGTGGAGAAAGAAAAGGCGCTCAAGGTGATTGAGGCCATGATGGTTGTTGTGAAAGAGAAGACTGCCGACGGCGAGGACATCTTCCTCCGTGGTTTCGGCACTTTCACCACCAAGACCCGTGCGGCAAAGATTGGCCGTCTCATCAAGGAAAACAAGTCGGTTGTTGTGCCTGAGCACAAGATTCCTTACTTCAAGCCTTGCGAGGACTACAAGAACCTCTTGGCAAAGTAACAAGCGGCATGGATGCAGAAGGAGGGTTGCACAGTCTGGTGCAACCCTCCTTCTGCATTCCTGAATCGCACATCACATGAAGGTATTTTCCCCCACACAGATTATGCGAATCTCTCATCCCTTCCAAATTCGTGGTGAGAAAATCAAATTCGTGTTCAGTTAATGTGGAGCTGAAATGAAGGCGCCCCTGCATCACGCAGAGGCGCCTCCTGATTTGTTAGATTAGCTATATTAATGAAAAACTTACAAGTCCGCGGCAATCTGGCGCATGGCGCACAAATCACCTAAGACATTGCAAAGGTACAACTTTTCTCGCAATATTGTCTAAAAAAAAGAGAAAATTTTCTATTTCACAAATAAAAAAGCAAAGAAATTTGGGTGTGAAACAAGAAAAGGGGAACTTTGCAGTGGCATCGCAAACAGAAGCATGCCACACCCGAAAGATGCACACATCTAACTAACAAATTAATTAAAGTCTCGGAAGTCATAAAAACCACAGATTGCTCAGATTACACGGATTTTTTGCTGAGAGAAATTTTGACAAATGTCACAGATTTTGCTTTCTTGGCGAAAGCCCATCCAGATGACTTCAAGAGTCAGAACGACTCTCATCTGTCAAATCAAGATGGAACCTTCAGCTCGCCTGTAGGGCAACTTGCTACAAGCAAGTGCGTAGCCAATCAGTGTGATAGCCTGTCCATCAGCGGATAAATTTGAGTAATCCGTGTAATCTGCGGTGAAAGAAGAACGCCCGGAACTTAAACAGATTAACTATAACATGAAAAAGTTTTTACTGACCCTCGTGGCGGCTGGCATGACACTCGCCGCCGCTGCACAAAAGCAACTCTACATTCCTGCCGAGTGGAAAAACCCCTGGAAACCTGACTCGCTCCTCTACAAGGAGTCAGACCCCGACGGCAAATACACCTGGTCGAAAACCCGTTCGCGCGAAAGCGAGAACTTCATCTGCTATTGGGACAAGGGCTACGGCTCGAAGGCGCCCGATGAACTCTCGAAGAGCAACTTCTACTATGTCGATATCGACGACCTGCTGAAGAAGGCAGAGAGTTTCTATGCCCTCAACATCGGCAGACTGGCGTTCTGCAACGAAGCACACTCCAACGTGAGCAAGTACAAGATGATGATCCTGATGAACCACAGCGAGGAGTGGATCTGCTACGGAGGCGGCTACGACGACCTGATCGGCGCCCTGTGGCTCAACCCCTCCACCTGCAAGCCCGTGGGGCACTCGGTGGCACATGAGGTGGGACACTCCTTTCAGTATCAGTGCTTTGCCGACCTGAAAGGACACGCAGGCTTCCGCGATGCCGTGGGAGCAGGCTCCGCCTTCTGGGAACAGACGGCACAGTGGCAGGCGGCACAGGCTTACCCCGAGGAGAAGTGGAACCAGTCGTGGAGCATCTTCCACAACACCGCCAACTACGCCATGACACACGAGTGGATGCGCTACCAGTCCTACTGGTGGCACTACTTCCTCGTGGAACGCTACGGCATCGACATCATCGGACGCCTCTGGCGCAACGACACGGGCAAGACGAGCCAAGACCCCAACCAGTCGCTCATGAACCTGCTGGGCATCAGCGTCAGGGAACTCTACAAACTCTACTTCGACTATGCCATGAAGATGGCGACACTCGACATCGACGTGGACAACATCCGCAACGAGGCTGCACCCTACATCGGCACCTACACCTACAAGTCCGTTCCGCTGGGTGGCACGAAGTACCAGGTGGCTTATGCCAGTTGCCCCCAAAGCACCGGATTCAACGTCATACCCCTCTCGGTGCCCACTGCCGGAACCACCATCAGCACCGACTTCACCTCCCTCCAGTCGAGAGCCAACCTTGCTGCCGACGACCCGAAGGAATACTTCAACGGTGAAAGCCGTTTTGTCACAAAATCAGGCGCTTACTACAACACCACCGAATCCTACAACTCTGCCAGAGGCTTCCGTCTAGGCTATGTAGCCCTGCTCAGCGACGGCTCACGACGCTACCTCTACGAGGACTCGCTCTACTGTGCCGACGACACGAAGGCTGGCGAAAAGACCGTCACGCTCACTGCCACCGTGCCCGAGCAGACCGAACGGCTCTTCCTCGTCGTGGTGCCTGCACCGCGCCGCTACTATCAGCACCAGTGGGACGATGCCGGAAGGATGAACGAGGCACAAATCATCGCCAACGATGACCAGTGGCCCTACACCGTCGAATTCCACAACACCAACCTGCTCGGACAACCCGTCATCAGCGACCAACTCGGTGTGACCGACGCCACCCTGACCTTCGACGTCAATCTGCCACGCCATGCCACCGACCACAGTTTCGTGCCCGTCACCCTCAACGACGCCCGTGCCCTCGCGGCTCTCGGCACCGCCTTCCAGATGCCTGCCGCCGAACTTCCCCGACACCTCGCCGCATGGAGCAGCGCTGCACCCGCCGAGGACGAAATGAAGTTCTATGCCGTCAACCCCACCACGGGTTCCTACGTCAATGCCGGTGCCACCGCCTACGAACCCGGACACTGGTTCAACGCCAATGGCGCACGGTGCGACTACGGCAGCGGCTACGTCTTCAGCGAATTCCAGCCCAACGAACTCGCCTTCAAGGTCGGGCAGTTCCCCGGACGCCTCACGGTGGGCAAGACTTACACCATCTCGCAGGCACTCCGCTATCGCAAAGGCGGCACCACAGCCACCGTCCGCTTCATCTTCCGCGTGCATTGCGTGGCTGCCGACGCACAAGCCTCCTGTGTGCTTGCCGACGTGAAACAGGATGACCGTGTGATTGACTACATCACGGGCATCTCCTCCCCCATCGGCACTGCCATCTGCACACCGAACAAGAAGGTGATGGAGAACGGACAGGTCGTGATCTACCGCAACGGCAGACGATACAACACGTTGGGAGTGGGGACGGAACTTGATTTCTGAACCACGAATCAATCTTTCCAACAACAAAACTTCAACAACTTAATAGTTCGGAAGCCATATAGACCACAGATTGCACAGATTACACGGATTTTTGCTGAGGGAAATCTTGACAAATGTCACAGATTCTTGCTTTCTTGGCGAAAGCCCATCGAAAGCCCATCTGGATGACTTCAAGAGTCGGCACGACTCGCATCTGTGAACCTTTAGCTCGGCGCAGCCAAATCAAGACAGAACCGCTGCAATAACCCGCCCATCAGCGGATAAAATCTGAGCAATCCGTGTAATCTGTGGGGCGAAAAAACACTCCCGAAACTTCAATAATTTAATGCATTTAAGTTTCGGAAGTTCCACACGCTTCATTTTCAACAACGAATAAAACGAATCATTCTAATTTAACGTCAGTTCGATGAATCTTAACAAAAATAATTTATGGAAAATTCGTGGTTAAGTAGGTGAACAAAAATAGTTTATATGATGCGGCAAGCCGCATTTTTCTCGGACAATAATTACCAATAATTGACGATAATTTTATCCAATAATTATTATTGGAACCAATTTTTGGAAATTATTGGTAATTATTGTCCGAGAAAACAAGCCGCTTGCGGCGAAAAGAAGAGACATCATTGTATAAGATAATTTTGTGTGGTTACTTAATTTATGTCCCAAATAAACACGAATTACCATGAACCTTTAGCTCGGCGTAGCCAATTAATCACGAACTTTTCATGAATTTAATTATTTGTGGTTTTCGTCGAATCCACGTTAATTTATGAAAAATTGGCTACGCCGAGCTGAAGGTTCGTGGTTAATTTAAGGTCAAGGTAGGGTTTAGAGTAAAAAGGAGGTGTGCCACAAACAGCACACCTCCCTCATTTTAACAAATTATTAACCAAAAACCTTTTTACTTAACGAAAACTTTCTTCACTTCGCCATTCTGGTACTTCACGATGTTGATACCCTGCTGGAGACCATTCTGCTTAGCACCGCTAACAGAGTAGTATTCAACAGCAGCACCCTGAGCAGCATTGTCAGCCACAGCGTCGATAGCCACTGGAGCCTCCTTGCCGAGGTAGTAGAGTTCGAAGTCGTCCATGATGATCCAGTCGTTACCGATAGTAGCGTCCTTACGGATACCCAATTCCACATTACCAGCCTCAGAGAGATAGAAAGTCAAAGAGTTAGCGTATGCAGTAGGATCCTTCTTGCAAGCAGCATAGAAGCCCTGCATAGAAGATGGGTAGTAGTAAGTCACCGCTTCCTTGGTCTCATCGTTGGTGAACGTAATCTTTGTGTCAAGAGGATATGAACCTTCGTCATGACCAGTGTATTTGAGCTCTTCCTTCTGTTCCGACTCATCAAGAGTTCCATTCATGAAGTGGAATTCAATTGGGTAGTTAGTACCGTCAAGTTCGTTAGTCTCCCAAGCAGTAGCACACTGAGTGAAGGAGTTCTCCGTAGCCTTGAGCGACTCGATAGCCTTGACATAAGAATTCCACTCATTGTCGCTGCTCTTGGCAAAGAGCACCGCATTGTGCTTTTCCCAATTCTCTTCGCCACCGGCAGCGTTGTAAGCGTCAACCATATTCTTGTCCACGCCACCACCATCACGATAGCATGCACGTACACGGAATTCGTAAGTACCTGCTGGCAGACCAGACACCTTCTGAGAGAAAGTGAATTCAGGACGGTTCCAGAGTTCAGCGTTCGTTCTCTTGCCAGTGTCATCGTAAGAATACTCATTGTTAGTTGCAGCACCCGTGCCAACAACAGTCCAACCCTTTTCAGGACCCTCATCGAAGCTTGGGTTGATGAGCAGGAAGGTGACAGACTTAGGATCAGTCAAAGTAGCCTTGTCGATACCATCGGCAGCATACTTCACCTCATTATATTTCACACCGATAGCCAGTTTGAACTCATCCAGTTTCTCAACAGTAGCAAAAGTCTGCGTCAGATAAGCATTCTGCTCTTCAATGACAGTAGCCACCTTGGGGTCAGAGAGGAAGTCAGCGATAGTCTCGCGGTACTCCAGATAAGAAGCGTATGCGTTGTAACGTGCAGTGTTGTCTTCTGCGTCAGTGTAAACATCATCCGCACTCTCACCCAGGTCTAACGTCTCGTCCAAAGCAGTTTGGATGATAGACGCCTCAACGCTGCTGTCATCATACTTAGCAAGCAATGTGGAGAAGTTCTCGATGCTGTGCCAGTTGTTGAGAGCATCATTAGCCTTCTTGATGTAATCATTAGCCTGAGCAATAGTTTCTGCAGCAGCCTGGTAAGTAGCCTTGTCATCAATAGAAGCAGGAATCTTAGCAAGGATTTCGTTAGCAGCAGCCCGGTCACCAGCCCATGCCAATGCTACAACAGCCTCCTTCACCTTGTCAAGGCTTGGCTTAATCAGTGCGTTGAAGTCAGGAGTTTCACCATAGTAGAAGAGTTGGAAGCCTGTGATAGAATAGAAACCATTTGTAGATGCTTCTACCCAAAGGTCGCCATCAGTCACCTCAATCATGTCAGTAGAAAGAGTATTCCAAGAATCTCTTGTGTTACCGTTCCACCATGCACGTGGTTCTGCACGCTCAGAACGTGAAGACTGTTCGCCACTTCTGATGATGAAGTGAGTGTCAATAACATCAGCACCTTCGTTTGTCCAAGACTCAGCCATACCTGTGAGAGAGTAGAAGCCGTTTGGCAGACCACTCAAGTACTGACCAATCACAGAAACACCGTTCGTTGGAGTTGGAGCCCATGCCTTACAAGAAGTCATGTGGTGGTCGTAGTAAACTTCCCAACCTGGACCGCCACTACCAGTCTTGTACCACTTGAATGGAACGGTGTCGTCAGAGCCAGAAAGTACAACGTCGCCAGAATAAGCAGTCATTGCATCCTTCTGCTCCTGATTTTGACTGTTATACTCCATGTCACCCCATACCTCTGGCCAGTTCTGATACTCCCAGTAGTTTCCCTCTGCATTCCAAGTAGGATTGTTTTCCTCGTTGGTGAAGAAACGGTTAGTAATGAATGGAGAGAAGTCCCATGCACCATTTGCATTCTTTGGAGAAGACTTCAGATAGTCAATACGTGCAGCATACAAAGCGGTTGCCAAAGTAGCGTAGGTATCCCACTCTTCTTCACCTTGATATTCATAATTTTCAGAGACACTTGCCTTAGCAGCATCAAGTGCCTTGTTCAGCGCATCCTTGCCTGGATAGTCGGTAGTGGTAGCCAAAACATCCACAGCCTTAATGGCAGCATTCAAAGCAACCAAGTCGTTCTTGGCACCCTTTGCCTCATCCAAGAGAGCAAACAATACTTCCTTTGCAGTTGCACAATCTTCTTTGTCCATATCAGCAGAAGCACCATATTCCATATCAAAAAGTATCAACTCATCGCCAAGTTTGCGCTGCAAGAAACCAGGATTCTGGTCTCTCAAATCTTCCAACTGAGCATAGAGGTCATCCACCTCTTCCTGCAAAGCCATCAGTTCAGCAGCTTCGCCTGCCTCACCAGCATAGAAGAGTTTGAAGTTGGTTACCATGAAAGAGTCAGCATCGCCTTTCTTTTCCTTTGAGATACCAATCTTCACATAACCAGCCTCTGTCAAGAAGAAAGTAACAGTGTTATACTTAACATCACCATCATCATATGGCATGTACTTACCTGCCTGGAACCACTTGAGAGAACCAGGAACAGAAGTTGGTCCCCAACCTTTTTCACCATAGTCACCGTCAGTCATATCCCAACTGCTCTCGTCGCCAGCCTCTGCCATATCATAGATTTTTGAATCCTGATAATCGAACAGACGTGGCATCAGAGGAGTCTTGAAGGTACGTCCAGCAGTAAATTCATTGCTTTCGATGTTGTACTTTCCATTTTGTACATAAAGCAGGGCATTATCTACCCAATCTTCTGTACCATAGGTTTTAGGGTCAACATCCCAAGAAGTACCAATACGATAGTAACCTTGGCACTCCAACTTGTACATACCAGCGGGCAACTCGATGTACTGGTAGAGGTCAGCTTCAGCGCCATCATACAATTCGAAGAGACCACCAGTTTCAGTAGTGTTACCACCTTGATGGTCAAAAACCCAAGGAGCTTTGTCTGCTTCAGTAAATGAAGGATTACCAATTTTTCCAGTAATCTCATCACCCACCGCCCAGTTTTGGGCAAAGGTTGCAACAACACCCATCATGAGCATTGATGCCGTAAGTAGAAATTTCTTCATAACGGAAAAAATTTAATAATTAATAAAAGATTTATTTATCAAAGATTTATTTATCACGTTTTACTTTCTTGCCGAAAAGTTGCTGCAAAAGTAGAGAATTTTCAAATATGAAACAAGAGCTGTTTTCTTTTTA
>Ga0256406_1003246_pt1 | contig 20636 bp, 14 predicted proteins | sample RumenRJG_03DNA_FD_185986 | JGI IMG/M metagenome (GOLD analysis project Ga0256406, IMG submission 185986) | Bovine rumen microbial communities from Lethbridge, Alberta, Canada - RJG_03 | ecosystem: Host-associated > Mammals > Digestive system > Stomach > Rumen | place: Canada: Alberta | collected... | reverse complement strand
GCGCTACCTTGACACCGAACTGCTGGACGGATGGGACGAGAGGGAGGTGCTCAAGAGACAGAGCTAGCTCCGGCGACTGGGACGGGACCCTGGCTGACGAAAGTGCGAAAGACTATTGACGGAACCTCAAGGAGAACTTTACCTGGGTACTGCCTTTCGTGCTCGTGTGTTCCCTCGTCATGGCGGTTGGTTGGCTGAAGGCTGCCCGTCGTGAGCACCAAGGTGCACGCGGCCCCATCGTCAGGGTGGCGCTTCTCGTGCTCCCCCTCGTGCTCGTGTGGAGTGCGTCGGAAGCGGTCTCGCGCGTGAACTATGAGCGCTATGGCTTCAATGGCACAAACGAGAGATTCACGGGCTCGTTCGCGCGTGTGTGCTCTGACTTGTCCGGTATCGACACGGGCGAGAAGGACGAAGGACTCTGGGTATCGAGGAAGGCTCTCGAGAGCGCTATGGGAGCGAGCCCGACGCTTGCAACGATCCGCGAGTCCGTAGAGGGGTCGTGGGACGAGTGGGATGAGTCCTTCGATGGGCATGAGGTGTACGGCGACCTTGCGTACTGGGCGCTCAGGCAGGGCTACTACGACGCAAGGAAGAACGCGACCGCCCGCACCGCCAGCGCGTTCTGGTCGAAGGTTGACGCAGAGCTGCGAAAGGCGGAGAGGACGGGTAACATAGCCGCAAAAGGAGGCCTGAGGATTTCTCAGGTGGCACCGCCAGTTGGGACAACCGACCTTCTCCCCTGGGCAAGACGAACACTCGATACATCGGCGACTCTTCTTCGCTTGGATGTCCTTCAGGAACACCTCATCGAACCGGGATGGAAGCCTGTGAGCCCGCCGGGTATGTTTGCGTCGGGGGAGGTCAAGATGCGCGTGCTCCTTGGTGGCAACACGCTTGTCAATGGTGAGGTGGATGATACGTCCAAGAAGGCGGCGGCAGTATCCGCGGTTGACTACCACCTTGGGCGTGTCGGTATCGCGGCAATGCGCATCATGAACCTGCTGCTCCTTCCTGCCATCGCGGCTCTCGTCGCGATGGCTGTGCGCGGGAGGGTGAAGCAGCCCGTGGAATCACTGCTCATCGCGCTCGGTCTGGCGCTCACTGCGCTCGCATACGAGGCCGCGACGGTCTGGTACGTCTCGTACCAGCTGAGCGTCTTCAGCTTTGATTCCTACCTACTGGAGGTGGGTAAGTACAGCCCGGAGTTCTATGTTGTGATATCGATGCTAGAATGTCTTATATTTGCGGAACTTGCAGGTTTGGAGCACAAGCATGCCAGATAAGATCCTCGTTACGCGCTCGTCCATGCCGGACTTCGAGGAGTATGCGGAGGAGATAAAGCCCATCTGGGAGAGCCACTGGCTTACGAACATGGGCGTAAAGCACCGTCAGCTCGAAGCAGACCTTGCGAGCTACCTGAAGGTTCCCCAGATTGCGCTCTTCGTGAACGGCCATTCAGCGCTCGAGTGCGTGCTCGAGGCCATGGGGCTCAAGGGCAAGGTCATAACAACGCCCTACACGTTTGCGTCCACGACCCACGCCATCGTTCGCAAGGGGTTGGAGCCCGTGTTCGCAGACATTAAGCCAGACGACTATACGATTGACCCTGCCTCGGTCGAGCGTCTGATAGACGAGGACACTTGCGCCATCGTCCCCGTCCACGTCTATGGCAACCTATGCGACGTAGACGCAATCCAGGACATCGCTGACCGTCACGGCCTCAAGGTCATCTATGATGCCGCGCATGCCTTCGGAGTGTGGCGCGGCGACGTCTCCTCCGCGTCGTTTGGCGACGCCTCCATGTTCTCGTTCCATGCGACCAAGGTGTTCAACACCATCGAGGGGGGTGCCGTGTGCTTCCACGACGCTGGGCTCAAGACGCTCCTCAACGAGTGGAAGAACTTTGGCATCACTGGTCCCGAGGACGTTGAGTACGTAGGTGGCAACGCCAAGATGAACGAGTTCTGCGCGGCTATGGGCATCTGCAACCTTCGCCACCTCGATCGCGAGATCTCGAAGCGCAAGCTGGTCGCCGAGCGGTACTGGGAGCGTCTCGACGGCGCCCGGGGCGTCAGGGTGTCGCTGCCCAAGGAGGGCGTCACCCCCAACTACGCCTACCTGCCTGTCGTGTTCGACGACGACTTCGGCGCCTCTCGCGACAACGTGTATGACACCCTTGCCGAGCAGCAGATCTTCTCGCGCAAGTACTTCTACCCGCTTGCGACGGATTTCGCCTGCTATCGCGGCCGTTTTGACAGCTCAAGGACGCCTGTGGCACGCTACGTCGCGAGTCATGTGCTCACACTGCCCATGTATGCGGACCTCGCACTCGAGGACGTCGACCGAATCTGTGACATCGTTCTGTCTTGTGGCAGGAGCTAGGCTGGGAGAGCACGGGTGAAGCAGGAAAAGGCAGCTACGACACAGGCGCCGATGGTCAGCGTCATAGTCCCGGTGTTCAACCAGCGGGACTACGTCGAGCGCTGCCTCAGGAGCATCGCAAGCCAAAAGTGCGACTTTCCCGTTGAGGTTATCGTCGGCGACGATTTTTCTACGGATGGCACACGCGACGTGCTTAGAAGCCTCGAGTCCGAGCTTCCTGACTGGTTCCACATCCTCCTTCGCCCCAAGAACATGGGCCTTCGAGGTGAGAACAACTGCAACGACCTGCTTCATCGTTGCCGCGGACGCTACATGGCAATTCTTGAGGGCGACGACTTCTGGACATACGACGGAAAGCTGCAAGCACAGGTCGACTTCCTGGAGTCGCATCCGGACTACTCTGCCTGCTACCACCACTGCGTTGTCGTTGGTGCGGATTCGAAACCAAACGGCGAGAAGTACCCTGAGTGTCCGAATGGGGAGTACACCTTCAAAGAGTTCTTCTACATGAGCCTACCCGGCCAGATTGGTACTTCGCTCTACCGACGCGAGCCGTACCTCAAGGCGCGCGAGGACATCACGCGCATGCGTCTTTACGATTCCTATCCAGGCGATCGCAGGAATGCATTCTTTATACTCACGATCGGCAGGGTTCGTTGCATGGAGCATGTTTGGAGCGCCTATCGGCATGTGGTCAAGGGCGGATCGAGTTACTCGTCAAATGTGAGGGTCGACGAGAACTACGCTCGCCAAGAGCTTCTCTTCGGGAAGACCATCATCCAGTTTGCTGAATCGCGCCAGAACGAAGAGGCCGTGTTTGCTGCCAAGATGACCTATTACCGCACCTTGCTCAAGTGGAGCGTTGGAAAGGTGCGCTGCTCGACAATGCGCGAGACGCTCTCGGAACTAATGGGGGAGAAGAGCCACCGCCTGGCCTACCTTACCTCGCCCTTGCGCTGGTATCTCGTTCTGGCCTCTCGCATGCTTCGGGGCAGGGGAGTGACCCTTTAGAGACAGCATTCGGATGACCGGCGTTGTTTGGGCGGACTTCAGACTTCGCAGGTGATACGATTGGCGTTAGCCTACCGCCCTTGCAATGGAGGACACATGAATAAGAAAGCTCGGTTGACGCGGTCAGGATGCGTACTCTCTGCTGCCGTCTTGCTCTGCTGCGCGCTGGCTCAACCTATTGTCGCTCATGCTGCAACCAGCGTTTCTGATGGCGTGTACGTGATTTCTTCCGTCGCGTCGAAGAAGACCGTTGCCGTGGAGTCCAATCGAAAGGTCAGCGGAGGAAACGTATTCCAATGGAAGGACAACTCTAGGGTTGGTGAGCGTTGGCGTCTCGAAAAGTCGGGAAGCCACTATGTCGTGCGCAGCGTCAACACCAAGCTGGTACTGGATGTCAGCGGCGCTGGTGGGGCAAATGGCACTAACGTCCAGCTTTGGGGCGAGAACGGCTCGGCTGCTCAACAGTGGGATCTTGTAGATAACGGTGACGGATCATATTCTCTCAAGTCGGTATGCAATGGGCTAATGCTCGATGTGTCGGGTGGAAGCGACCGCGATGGTGCCAATATTCAGGTGTGGCAGTCAAACGGAACCGCAGCCCAGAAGTTCGTTCTCGAACCCACGGGTTCCCTTGCGGAGGGGTCGTACACCGTGCAGTCCGCGGTATCCTCGTCAAAAGCAGTCGACGTCCCCTCGGCGTCCTCCTCAAACGGGGCTCGGGTTCAGCTGTGGGAGAAGAACGGCAGCTCAGCACAGCGATGGTCTCTCACATACGACTCGCAGACTGGCTACTACAAGATGACGGCGGCGTGTTCCGGTAAGGCTCTCGACGTGCCCGGCGGCAATGGGTCCAACGGAGTGAGGATTCAGCAGTACCAACCGAACGGCTCAAGTGCCCAGAGTTGGGACATCAGGAAGTCAGTGGGCGAAACCTATGCCATTAGGACTCCGCTAACGAGCAGGGCCCTGGATGTTCCTGGCGCGAATGCCCACGACGGTGCCTCGGTGCAGTTGTGGGATGCAAATGGCACCAAGGCTCAACAGTGGACTTTCGAGCCTGTTGTCAGCGTAGTGGAAGATGGTCTTTACGCAATCAAGAGCTCCCTGGACTCGTCAAAGGTCTTGGATGTCGAGTCAGCGTCGACGAGCCCGAATGCGCGAGTCCAAATCTATTCTTCAAACAGCACTCTCGCTCAAAAGTGGGCCGTGAGCTATGACAAGGAGGCAAAGGCATATTCCGTCAAGAGTGCAAACTCGGGACTCTATCTCACGGATGCCAACGGAACGCTTTGTGGGTCCGAGCAGCTGACCGATGAATCTCGTTGGACAGCCTGGCCTGGCTCTGGAAGTGGCGTGACATTTGTCAACGTTGCCTCGGGAAAGGCGCTCGATCTTTCGGGTGCGTCCACTAGAAGCGGTAGTACGGTCGGCACATATGCTGTTAACGGAACTGCGGCACAGTCTTGGAAGCTCGAGAAGGTAAGGCCAATCGAGGACGGAACGTATGTATTGACAACGTCTTTGGATCACGACATGGCATTGGACGTGTCTGGAGGCTCGAAGTCCGATGGGGCGGCCGTGCAGGTCTATAAGAGCAATGGAACTGCCGCTCAGGCTTGGACGGTAAAGTCTTTGGGCTCTGGCAACGTCTCGATCGCCAACGCGGGATCAGGAAAGGCGCTTGACGTGCAGAACGGAAGCGGGTCAATCGGAGCGGTCGTACAGCAATATGCACCGAACGGAACTCCTGCGCAGATGTGGATGCCAACCATTGGCGTCAAGGGAGGCATCGTGCTTGTCTCCGGACTTTCGAATAGATTGGCGTTGGGTGTGAGTTCCTCTAGCTCGAGGACGGTATTGGTCGATGCCGGCTCGGATATGGCAAGCTGGTCCTATGCCAGGACAGTCGTGAACGCGAGTGTGAGCGGCGATGCGGGAAGCGTGAGCGGTAAGGATGCCTCTGGGCTTAAGTACGATAAGTCATACTTGGACAAGATGCGTGCAAAGGCGGTTCAAAAGGGAAGCGATACGAATTTCTATGTCTGCGTGGATGTTGACCAGGCTCGAGTGACCGTGCTGCAGAAGTCTGGCGGAAGTTGGAGCGCCGTGAAGACGTTTGACGTGACAACGGGCGCGTATGGCGGCAAATGGGGAGCTGGCACAAACAACTCGAAGACCGGTCTCTTTAAACTGCATCACAAGGCCCCTGCGCTCTACGAGGGAACGACGTGGGTAAATGACTACTTCAGCTGCTTCGTTACCGCATGGACTGCGAACAGGAGGCAGGGCGATTTCAACCTTCCGTCCTACCCCGAGTCTCGTAACAGCTCGACTCCCTATGAGATGGGTCAGGGTTTCCACTACTCGATCTACGCAGAGTTCAGGGCTCAGGGCAAGTCTGGCTACGTTCATAAGGGATCGGGATGCATCTGCATGCTTCGCGATGACGCTAAATGGATATACGACAACGTTCCGACCGGCTCGACGGTTGAGTCATTTGCCAGCTATAATCCGAACCCGACAAACTGGACTATTGGCAGCTGGCCAAGGTAGCGAATAAGTCGAGTCCACAGAGCGCGTGTATGAAAGTGTTGGACGGACGGCGCCATCAAAAGTGATGGCGCCGTCCTGTGAAGAGGGGCATGCATGAGACAAGGAAAGCTTGCGAGCGTCGCCGTGGTCATGTCTACGTACAATGGCGAGAAGTACGTGCAAGAGCAGTTGGAGAGCGTACTTGCGCAAGACTATGGTAACGTAGCCGTATTTGTGCGCGACGATGGGTCGCGTGACGACACGGTAAAGGTTCTTGAGAGCTATGAACGAGACGGCAAGATCAGTCTTGAGCGCGGCAAGAATGTTGGAGTGGTACGCTCCTTCTTCTCGCTCTTGAAGTCGGTGGCAGGCAGGTTCAACTACGTTGCCTTTTGCGATCAGGACGATCGTTGGCATGTCGACAAGGTGTCGCGAGCCGTGAGCGTTCTTGCGGAACGTGACGAACGAGTGCCGCAGCTTTATTGCTCCGAGTATGTCTTTTGCGACAGCGACCTGCGTCCGCAAGGAAAGAGCCACTTGAACCAACGCGGGGTTGACTTTCCGACGATGCTGTATGAAAACATGGTGTCTGGCAATACGGTGCTGATGAACGACGCCCTAGTGCGCGCGGTGGTAAACGCAGGAGTCGACGGCGTATATTGTCACGACTGGTGGTGTGCCCTCGTCGCGAGCGCGATAGGTGAGCTAACGTTTGATGACTTTGCTTCGCTCGACTACAGGCGTACTGGAGCGAATGTAAGCGCAACGGGAACTGGTGGCATGTCGCTCTTGCGCTATCGTGCGCGAAAGTTCCTGCAGGGTGACGAACTCGAGAACGTGACGCTTCAGCTGAAGAAGCTCGAGAGCGACTTTGGAACCACAATGCCCATGGAGAGACGCCGTCTCCTAGGGCGGTTTCTGAACGGCGGGCGTTTGACCAAAGCCGTAACGCCAATCAGGCTTAGACAGAAGAAATCAGAAGAGCTGGCGCTGAGAATACTGTTTCTCTTGGGAAGGCTGTGATGGGAAAAGCCCGCACAGTAACCATAATCGCCTAGTGATGCGTGCCCGTCGCCGACGAATCTCCGTGGCGGTGGGCATCCTTGGTACCAAGTTCTTCTCTTAGGGCAATCTCTTGTGCAAGATCGTTTACCTTGCTTTTGAGCATGGAGATTTCTGCGGAGTTGCTGAACACTTTGATGAGCAAGAGAGCGATGATCAGTAGGTACACGAAGTTGATGGGTGAGATGAAGCCTAGCAGCCCTGCCATCCAGATTGCAATGCCCGGAAAAGCCGCGACAACAACGAGGAGAAGGGACAGAACGACCCAATAAATCGAGTCCTCAACGAGAATCTTGTCCTTCTGTATGCGACGACAAACAATCGCGAATGCGAGAACTGCGCCAAAGAGTATGAGAATACGCTGCTGAAGTGCCACGAAAGCTCCTTACCTGAGCCATTGGAAGAGCAGGATGGACAGACAGGTTCTGCTCATGTATTTAACGACGTTGGAGAGCTTGAGGTAGCTCTCGCCACCTTGACGCTCGCGCATCTCGGCGGGGACCTCGACCACCTTGTTTCCTTTGCGGATGGCCCATGCCACCGTATCGGGCTCGGGCGCAACATCGAAGCCTGTGGCAAACATCTTGATCATGGAGCGTCCGTACATGCGCATGCCGCTCGTTGGATCCGTGATGGTGACCCCCGTCGTCATCTTGACGAGATGGGTTATGAGATGAGACCCCAGTCCGCGCACGCCCGTGAAACGCTCGCCATTGAGGAAACGGGACGCAATTACGATGTCCGCGCCATTCTCGTCCATCGCCCTTGCCATGGTTCTGATGAAAGCCGGCATGTGCTGGCCATCTGCATCAAATTGAATCGCGGCGTCATACCCGTGACGGTAAGCATACTTCATTCCGGTTCGAAAAGCGGAGGTAAGCCCCGTGTTGACGGGAAGGTTGACGCCGTGTAGACCTTCCCCACGTATGATCGACTCAGTATCATCTTTTGAGCCATCATTTACTACGAGGTAATCAATGTCTGGGCATTGCGACGTAAGCTCTGCGACCGTGGAGGAGAGGCACTCCTCCTCGTTGAAGGCGGGAATTATGGCGAGGACGTGCATATGCATAGTATCCTTAGCGCTGGGAGACGTACGACATCCATTCTAGCTTTAATGTTTGGTACGCTTCGAAACTACAGAGTCAAAGCGTCAGCCAACAATCTTGTATAGACGCAGCCTGTCACCACTTGAAAGTACAAGCTTGAGACCCGGTGTATCTGCACCGACGCTGTCGACGCCATGGAAATCTGCTCGCGACTTAGCTCCGGTTCCCCTGAGGTTGATAAACGAGAAAACTGCATCGCTGTCGTCGAGTACCAGCACGTAGCGCGCGCCCGTCTTTTTGAGTGCCTCGCGGGTGTCGGGACTCTGGCCCATGTGGCTGAGCCAGGTTCTGATGCGCTGACTTTCCAAGGTCTCATTAGGCGCGCCGACTCCCGTGAGGGTGCGATAGTACGTTCTTATGCCATAATCGCCATAGGCGAAGAGGCTTCCGTCTGCGGGGTCGTTAATGACAAGATCATCACCAACTATCGGGGTGGCCTTGGCAAGGAAGTCCTTTTCCTTCTGTGACAGCGGAGAAGTGCTGTCATACACATCCGTCACGATGTAGCACATGTCGCCAAAAGCAGTGTGGAAGTCTGTATTCTGCATGTCTGGGTCACGCTTGGCCTCTTGTGGGGACTTATAGAAGCCAGGGAAGTAGTTCACCAAAGCGAAGACTGCGATAACGATTGCGATGGTCGCGACATTGTGGCCTGCGACGTGGATGCCGTCGAGCCTCTTGCTGCCGAGTCGATCAAGCAGCTCGGCGACGTAAGAAAGTCCCAAGGCGGCGCACGGTATGGACGCAAGGACGAACATGGAGGCAAGCCTCATGGGGTCCGTGTACCAGAATCCGCCGAGAAGGAACCGAGAGCGTCCAGGGATGCCAGTGTAGGTAGCCACCCAGAACAATATGAATCCAGCAACAAGGTACGAGAGCGTAATCCAGCGCGTCTTGCCAGAAAGGGCCGCTCGCACTGCGCCCACGATCACAAGCACGCCAAGCAGGAACTGCGGAGCGAGGTTGTAGCAAAAGTCGTTGGTGTAGGTGAGTGCAAACAGGTTGTAGAGCATTTGCTGCTGTGTTGCATACGTCTTCCAGTTGTGGGACACGATTTCGTGGAATGCGGGCAATCTGTAGCAGAAGATCCAGAATGCAAAGCACAGCAAGAGGAAGGCTGCCCATCCGACCCAAGGTAGCGCTTTCGCGACAAGCTTCGGGCGATTTTCCAGAACGCGCGCTAGGGCATCGTGGACGAGCCTTGCGCACCAGAACATCAAAAGCACCAGCGCCGTGAATATTGTGTTGGGGTGGAGGAGCGCAAGGCCGGCCAGGCACGGCAGAAACACAAGCGTCCCAGTGACAGAAGTCCTTCGACCTGAGCCAAGGAACACGAGCATGAAGAGGGCCATGGCAGAGGGGAGGACGCAAAAGCCAACAAGGTTAGGGTATATGGGACCGAACATGATGAGCTGCCAGGGGAACGAGGCGAATGCCATGCAGACGATGGACCCTGCTCTAACTTTATTCTTATCGCCATCAAACGCGAGGGTGAGGAGGGCGGCCCAGCCAAGGGGGTAGGCGATGGAGGTCATCACAAACTCGGATGCATTGATGGCGACGGTGACCTTGCACTGGGTGAGCTGTACTGCCAAGGCGCAAAACGCATGCCAGGCGGAGGGATAGAAGCCGGAAGAAGCGGCGGGACAGATTGCCTTATCTGCCTCCGTGAGATATGCAGAGACGCCTAGGGAAGAGAATCGACCGGAATCCGCAAACGCACGAATCACGTTGAGGTGCTGCGCAGTGTCGAACGCTTGGAAGAGGGCGTCGGGCGAGGGGAGATTCTTTAGATAGACCAGCAGGCCGAGTGCAAGACCCACGCCAAGGTAAAGAAGCGCTGTGAAACGGTCGACAGATGGTGCTGCAACGGTCTTGCCCTTTCTGCGCACCAGTAATGTCGCAATGAGGGCCGCGCTGAGTATGGGCGCGACGAGGATAGGCGCACTAGAGGGAATGCCAACAATCGCTAACGCTTGGCCGATGATTGCGTATGCGCTGATGCTGACGAGGGGGGAAAGCGTCGCGCTCCAGAATATGTCGAAGCCAAGCCCAAAAAGCAAAAGCGCATTTGGAACAAAGAGTAGCAGGTAGGTCGCAAACACAAGTACAAAGCTAAGCCACATGAGTTATCCCAAACGATATGATTGAGGACGGTCTTGTCGCGTACGCGGAAAGAGTAGGCTGCCTTGGATGACCATTGACAGCCTCATTGACAAGTCTAGCAAATCATGGCATCGGGCTTCGAACCCCGAAGGGAGAAACGGTGAGCAGAGATCCAAAGGTAACGGTAGTGCTTCCTGTCTACCGGGAGCCCGTTGACGTCATCAAGCGCGCCGCAGACTCTATCGACGGCCAAACCTATGGCAACATCTCGACGCTCGTTGTTCTGGACGACCCCGACAACCTTGAGGCGAGAGAGTTCCTTGAGGAGTATTGTGGCGATAGGGAGCGCTTCTCGCTGAAAGTGAACGAGAGGAACCTGGGGCTTGCTTCGTCTCTTAATTCGGCAATTGCGGACATAAAGGATGGTTGCGACCTTATTTGCCGCATGGATTCCGATGACATTGCTCACAAAGAGCGCGTGGAACGAGAGGTGGCGTACCTATCTGAACACCACCTCGACCTTGTGGGCTGCTTCATGAACGTAGTCAATGAGGAGGGCACGTTCCTGTATCGTGCCGATGGGCTTCCGACGAGCGCGAGTGAAGTAGCGAAGGCTCTGGGGTACAACAACTGCGTCATGCATCCTACATGGCTAGGGAAAGCCGAGATCCTTGCAAGGGGATATCGTCCGATACCGCTTTCAGAGGATTACGACTTTCTTCTTCGTCTGGAATTGGATGGATACGAGATAGGAAACTGCCCGGAAACGCTGCTGGACTACACGATTTCCTCGGGTAGCATCTCGAGATCGAGCCTCTTTCGCCAGTACCTATTCCAGAGGGAGCTCACAAGAACTTACAGAGAGGGTAAGGTTGCCGATGTCGAAGAGGTCCAGCATAAGGTAGACGATGTCTGGACACCGGCTCGTGAGTGGCGGTTCTCAAGGGCGTATTACCAGATGAATGCCTTTCTTGGATCGGCCAGTGCGGCGAAGCGGCTGGCTCACGTGCTCCCTCTGATAGGTGCCCTAGTTAAATCTCACTGGTATGTGGGAAAGGCGTATAGGCTTGCGCGTGTCAGATTGATTGCGCGGCAGACGCTACAGGCGTCTGCCTGAAATAAAACTCATATATACTTGTGAGCAATTCATCGGTTGGGGGATTACTCCCCGCAGCATGGGAGGTTTCATGAAGCGATTCACATACAGTCCAAAGGTTGCGCTTGTTGCGATGATTTCCGCAGGTGCATGCACCATGGCAGTGCTTCTTCCCCAGACTGCTCTGGCCCAAGATCCTGCTTCCGCCGAGGTGGAAGCGTCCTCGCAGCAGGCAATCACCAGCGAGAATAACTCCAATGGACCTGCCTTAGAAATGACTGCTTCCAATAGCGTGCAGAACGCGAGCAGGGAGTCGAACGATTCTGGTAACGTTTCTGCGCCTTTGTCGGAGACGGCATCGACTGAACCAGAGGAGGTGACAATCGGAGATTCTAACAATGGCATAGAAGGACAGCCTGCAGAAAAAGATGCCGAGACAACACCTGCTGGCCAAAGTCCCGTAAAACAAGACGCAGTTGCAACGGAAGACAAGGTCAAAGAAGACGGCCGTACGGTAGCCGATGGCACGTACGTGATTGAGTCCGGTACATCTGACCCGCAGGTCCTTGATGCCGCCGCAAACGGTAACGCTCCGGGCACGAATGTGCAGACGTATACGTTCAATGGCAGCGGCGCTCAGAAATGGGACGTCACGTATGACGAGGCGAACAAAGGTTATTACGTAGCCAAGCATGGGACGGACCTTGTGCTCGAAGTGCGTGGCGGCGTTGCTGCAAATTGCGCAAACGTTCAGCTTGGGAAGAAGTCCGTCGGGCTTGCGGCGCAGCTTTGGGACATCGTGCAAAATGGCATCGCCTACACGTTCGTGTCGCATCTTGACGACAAGTACGTGCTCGATTTGTACGCTGCCGGTAGGTCAAATGGCACCAACGCCGAGATCTATCAGAGCAATGGGACTGGCGCGCAGCAGTTCTATCTGCTTCCGACGAATCCGAACGTGAAGTCAAACGTTGTGCTAGAGGATGGGGCCTATTCCATCAAAGCTAGCGTTGGTAGCAATAAGTCTGTGGACATCAGTGGTGGCAGTTGGAACGCGGGGGCAAACGCCCAGACCTGGGATTCAAATGGAACTGGTGCCCAGAGGTTCTATTTCCACCGCGATTCCGATGGCTACTATGTCATATCGGTCGTAGGCACCGGAAAGGTGCTTGACGTTTCTAGCGCTCAGTTTATGCCTGGCGGAAATATCCAACAGTGGAACTACAACGGCACCGATGCGCAGAGATGGGCGATTTGCAAGAACGATGATGACACCTTCACCTTCGTCAACAAAGCGAATGGCTTGGCCATGGACATCGCTGGCGCCTACGCGGGCAACGGAGGAAACCTCAATACCTATCGCCAGAACGGAACGAAGGCACAGAGGTTCAGCATCCAGCAAACCAATGCGTATTCGGACGGAATCTACTCCATTCGCAACTTCAACTCCCTCACGAAGAAGACGGTCGACATCCAGAATGGTTCCAACCAGTCGGGTGCAAAGGCTCAGCTATATGACATAAACGATACGCTCGCGCAGCGATTTGAAGTGGTGAACAACGACGACGGAACCATCAGCATCAGGACTGCCGCCTCTGGTGGCTGGCTGACACGTGGCGCCGACGGCCTCGTGATTCAGTCTGGGTCTTCAAAGAGTAGGCATGATGGCAGCATTGATGACTCCATGAAATGGGCTCTGGGCTGGAACGGATCGTTCTTCTCGCTTGTAAATGTTGGCGCGGCGAATACCGCGGGCAAGCAGATTGTCATGGACATCTATGCTGGGTCGGCAGCGAATGGGGCCCAGGTCCAGACATACGAGTCGAACGGTACTGACGCACAGCACTTCCTGTTCTCGGCTGCGCAGTTAATCAGAAACGGTGCGTACAAGATTTCTTCGGCATTAGGGCTGACGCTGGATGTTGCGGGTGGCTCTGGCAATAGTGGTGCAAATGTACAGGGGTACGCTTCGAACAACTCTGCCGCACAGAAGTTCTACGTGTCGTATCTGAACGGCGGCTACATCATCATGAATGTCGCTTCTGGGAAGGTCCTCGATGTTCTGAATGGTTCCATGGATGATGGCGCGAATGTGCGGCAATGGGACAAGAATGGTACTGGGGCACAGACTTGGGACGTGGAGATTGCCGACGGCGGGAACGTAATTTTCCTCAATCGACACTCCAGAATGGCGCTCAATCTGACGGGCTCGTCAAACGGCGCAAACGTAAACCAAGCGAAAGAGGACGGCTCTCTTAATCAGGATTGGCACCTGACTCCCACCGCAGTGAACGGATGGGTCACAAGTGGCGGCGGCTACTACTATTACGACGAGTACGGAAATCGCACCCAATGGTCGTATGTCGCATACCGTGCGTGGGAAAAGGTGAAGAACATCGGCAGTACCTCAAGGTATATATTCGCCATAGACAATTCGAACTGCCATACCGTGGTTTTCAGCGGTTCGAAGGGTAATTGGAAGCCAGTGTTCGACTGGGTTTGCGGCGTTGGCAATGACAAGCTTGGCAGGACGTTCAGGGGCATCACGTATGTGACCAACAACAGGGGATATAGGATGGGCAACGACCCGGACTACTTCTACTGGACGTCATTCAAGGACAATGTCCTGGGTGGTCAGCGCTTCCACTCCATTGCCTACTATCGTCCGAATGGCACAAGTATCAAGAACGAGCATTCCGCGGTGTTTGACGGACGACTTGGACTGAAGATTACCCATGGCTGCGTCCGGCTTCCGCTCGAGAACGCTAAGTGGATTTATTACAACGCTCCCGCAGGCACGACTGTGGTGAGCTACGACTAGCTATTACGAGTGATATTGCTTGGGTATTGAAACGTGGGTCCCGCTCATATTGATGCGGGACCCACGCTTTAAAGCACGCGGTTGCGTGGTGACCATTCGGGCATAATCGGGTGGGGCACTAAACAAGGGAACTTGGATTGCCAAGTGGTGTGAAGAGTAGGGCAGGGGACGCCAAGGTTCGGGTTTAACGCACCTGGAGCCCACCGGCCTTTTGTCTACGCAGTATGGCGATGCTGGCAATCAGCCCCAAGACTAAACCAGACGTGCTGATTGCGAAACCGATATCAGTTCCCAATGGACGATAGGCGATACTTACCTTATGGCTTCCCGGTTGAAGTGCGACTCCGATGAATCCGTAGTTAGTTCTGAACGTAGGAGCTTGCGTGCCGTCGACCTTGGCACTCCAACCTTTCGCGTAGGGTATTGCAAACATGCATACTGACTTAGAATCTGTGGAAGTGCTGCAGGAAACACTCGTCTGGGAGTCAACATGCGCCTTTGCGGGAGTTGAGATACCCGTGATAGCGTCTCCAGACGCTCGTCCTAGATTCTGGAAACCCTTGGGGGCATTGTCTGAGACGATAGCGGTGCTCTGAACCAGCCCTTCTCGCTCTTGCGGTGTTTGAGACTGCACTGAGGACTCGGATGTCGTTGACTCGAACACAGTGACCAGCGACGTTTGGCCCTGGGCCTTAAGTACCCTTATCGAACCAAAACTTGCAAGCGGCTCATATCCATCAATGGGGATGTCACCCCTGCTTGCGATGTATCGGACTCCGAGCATTCGCTGAAGGGTGGGATGAATCATATCGTCACGCGTGGCTTGATAGGCGCTTATTTTTCGGATCGCGCCAGGCCAGAGTTCCTTGTAGAACAACTCCAGGTTGCTGTTGATTGTGGAGTTATATGAGTCGATACCCATGAAGCCTTGGGTGAGCGCTGCGTTTAGGTCGCCCATTGCCATGGAGATGCGATAGGTGTCCGAACCTTCTTCATCCTGCGACTCGATAAACTTTAGAGCTGCGGACATATCGCTTTCGTAGGATGCATCAGCTTTGGGAAAGTCGGACTTGGTGCACCAAATTCGGCTGTTCGTAATGAAAAAGCCATCGACGATGGACGACGATAATATCGCGGCGGCGAAAAGGACCACGACAAGCTTGCATCGCCCTTCGCGATTACGCGCCATGATGATGCTTAACACGACAAGGGTAAAGAGTGCGAGGGAGAAGTACAGGCAAATAAGCCGACCGTCAAGCGTGTGCAAGAGAGACCAGGCAAGGGTTGCTGCCGTGAGAGCTGCGCCAGCAACGAAAACGGGGAGGTTGAGCCTTCTCTCCAGAAAACAGCGTTCCCATGCCACTGCCATTGCGATGCATATCGGAGCCGCCAAAGCAAAACTTGCACGGTAGCGGACTGCGGAGAACACGTTCGACAGCGCGGGCAGGAAGTAGTTGACACAGTAAAAAATGCAAAGTGCGCTGGCAATGGCAACCAGAATCTTTTCGCGCCTATCCGCCTTAGTCAATTCCCACCAGGCAAACTGGAGAAGCAGTATTATCGCCGCGACGGAGAAGCCCATCTGGGTCATTTCGTATACGTTGGTCTGACGAAACGCCTCTGTTGCGGGGACGAGGTATTGCGGGAGCTCGGCGCTTACGGAGACGAGACCGTTACCTAAGAGACGGCTCACAAGGTAGGGAAGCCATTTCAGGGGCACAAAGGCCTTTGCATAGTCAAGCATGCGTTCCGATAATGGCGCCTGGCCGGACGAGACGACGCGTGACGACTCCTGAATCATGGCAGTTCCATATGGAACAAGGGTAACGCAAGATATGAGGACGCCGCATGCAACTGGCAGCGCAAGCCGCCAGAAGCCAGATAGATACGAGCGCATTCCGGTGGAGTCCGTTGCCACGGGGATACGAAGGAGGGCGTACGCAAGCGAGAAGAGCATTACGGCGAAGCCCGAGTACGTGCTCATAATGATGGAGACGGCGCTTGCTATGGCAAGACCCCAGAAGCGTGGCATGGACCAGCTTTGCATGAGGAGCTCGAGCATAAGCATCATGAGCGTAACCATCACGATTGAGGCACCAATCCAATAATGCTGACCCCACAGCATCAGGAAGCCGCAGAACGCATAGAGCACGGCCCCGACGATCCTTGATAGTGGTCGGCTGCAGTAGAACGTTAGAACGTGGTCAAATAGAAGCCCGCATAGGAGCATCTTCACGCCCTGCGCAATTACAAGCACAAGCGACAGATGCTGTTGCCCAAGTAGCAGCGCAAGAGGAGCGATTACAAGGCAAAATGGGTCAAGAGTCCATGACTGATATGACATGAAGCTGGCGCCTAGACCGTAGTTCATGTTCCACGTTCCCAGAGATTCGGTCGATACCTTTCGTATGAGGTCAAGGTAGTATGGCACGTACTGGTCTACGGTATCGGAGCCCATGTCCCTGTATGCAAAGTAGGACGTGCCGTCAAGAAAGTTGAAGTACACTACCAGGAAGCCAAGCGCAATGGTGGCCACGAGTAGGATAACTTCTGTCGCTGTTCGCCTAACGCAGGGAGCTGTGATGCTCTCGAAAAGGTGGACGTATAGGGAAAGCAGCGCGAACGCAATGAGGCACATCGGCCCCAGATAGTAGTAGAGTGGCCAGTTCATATGCTCCCCCAGGAGATTCAGGTGACAGTCAGCATGCCTTATCAATGCAATATAATTATAAAGACTATTGCGAATGTCTGACGGTTCGGTCACTCCGGTGTGGTCCAATGTGTCGTGTCTCTCCTAGGAGGTTTCCTTTGATTAACTTCAACGTACCGCCTTTTGTTGGGTGCGAGATGGAGTACGTCCGCGAGGCGTGCGAGAAGAACCACAAGATTTGTGGTGACGGACCTTTCAGCATGAAGTGCCACAAATGGCTCGAGGATCGCTTTGGCGCACGGAAGGCCCTCCTGACAACGAGCGGCACTGCAGCACTCGAGATGGCTGCCATCCTCTGCGATCTCAAGCCTGGTGACGAGGTCATTCTCCCAAGTTTCACATTCTCTTCTACAGCGACTGCATTCCAGATGATGGGTGCAACCTTGGTGTTCGTGGATATCAGGCCCGATACCATGAACATTGACGAGACAAAGATCGAGGCGGCGATAACGGACCGTACGCGAGTGATTGTGGCCGTCCACTACGCTGGTGTTGCCTGCGAGATGGATAAGATCGTGGACATCGCGCATCGTCACGACCTTCTGGTTGTGGAGGATGCGGCGCAGGGCGTCATGAGCACCTATAAGGGTCGCGCGCTGGGCACCATCGGAACGTTTGGCTGCTATTCGTTCCATGAGACCAAGAATTACTCGATGGGCGAGGGCGGCGCCATCCTCGTGAATGACCCTGCATACATAGAGCGCGCGGAGATCATTCGCGAGAAGGGCACCAATCGGCAGAGGTTCTTCCGCCATCAGGTCGACAAATACACATGGGTTGACCGCGGTGGGTCCTACTTGCAGAGCGACATGAACGCCGCATACCTCTACGCACAGCTTGAGCATGCGGACCAGATAAACGACAACCGCATGGCAAGCTGGGATGACTACTACGAAGGACTTTCCCCGCTAGAACGCGAGGGAAAGATCGAACTTGCGACGATCCCTCAGGATTGCGTCCACAACGCGCACATGTTCTACCTCAAGACGCGTGACTTGGAAGAGCGTACGGCGCTTATTGCATACCTAAAGGAAAGAGATATTCAGGCGGTCTTCCACTATGTGCCGCTCCACAGCTCACCCGCCGGAAAAAAGTTCGGTCGGTTCTGCGGCGAGGACGTCTATACAACGAGCGAAAGCGACCGGCTCGTTCGCCTGCCCATGTACTATGGCCTTACCCCGGCGGACCGCTCGGCAGTTATCGACGCAGTGAAGGAGTTCTATGCCTAGGACCCTCATGCTTCTTGGTGGCGCCCGTCATCAGGTGCCGGCCATAGAAGAGGCAAAGCGGTTGGGCTACAGGACAGTGCTCTGTGATTATCTGCCAGATAACCCAGGGCAGTTTGTGGCAGACGTCTTCTATCAGGAGAGCACTACCGATCGGGCAAAAATGCTCGATGTCGCCCGACGCGAGAAGATAGATGGCATTCTGTCGTTTGGATCGGATGCCGCGCTGCCGTCGGCTGGCTACGTAGCAGAGGCACTGGGGCTTCCCACCAATCCCCTAGCATCGATAAACACGCTGAGCGAGAAGTACCTGTTCCGTCCCTACTTGGCAAAGAATGGCTTCAACTGTCCCAAGGCGGTGTCATTCCCGACCGAGAAGGACGGTCGCTCGGTGCTGGAGCTCTGCCGGGGCATGAGGTTTCCCGTGATTTTGAAGCCCACGGACTCGAGCGGCTCCAAGGGGGTGACGGTCGTCCCAGTGCCGGATGCGGCATCGTTCGATGCGGCCATCACGGCTGCGACGGAGTTTTCCCGAAACGGAATACTACTGTGCGAGGAGTATCTCGAGCGTGGATACCCTCACGTTATTGGCGGGGACATCTTTGTGATCGACGGGCGTGTACGGTTCTGGGGGCTTATGGACGCCGTTCGAGACGAGTCTCTGGGTGGACTCGTTCCCGTGGGGGAGGCGTTCCCCAGCGGACTTCCTGTCGACAAGGCCGGTCTCCTGAAGAGCGAAGTCCAAGGATTGGTCACGAGCCTTGACCTTCGTTTTGGCGAGATGAATCTAGAGGTGATAATTGGCAGGGACGGAAAGCCCTACATCATCGAGCTCGGTGGGCGTGCGGGTGGCAACATGCTGCCCCTGCAGCTACAGGATGTAAGCGGCGTGAACCTGACACAGGCTAGCGTACGTTGCGCGATGGGGGACTTCGATTGTGCCGTCGACTTCGACCCTGCGGCCGGGACCGGAGACGCAGTTGCCACCTTGGTTCTTCATGCAAAGAGGAGTGGCAGCTTCGCCGGCGTACATGTTGACCCTCCACTCGAGCGGTACGTCTATCGCACTCAGGTGTTCGTGCATGAGGGCGATCGCGTGGAGGAGTTCGTGAACGGGTCAAAGGCACTGGGGATACTCTTCCTTAGGTTCCCGAGCGCTGACGTCATGCGAGAGCTTTTGGCTGAGTCGTCTCACCTTGTGAGCGTGGAGGTTCGCTAGGTATACGGCTTGAGCGCCCTAAGCCTAGCGCCGACCGCGTTTCAGCAGCTCCTCCACTATATCGCACATATACTCCATGTCTTCCTTGTCGTAACGCTGATCTATGGGCAGGGGAAGGATGTCGCGTGACAGCCTTCCTGACATGCCTTCCAGCCTGGCGGCTCCCGGCCAGAGCGTGGGGACATAGATCTTCCTCTGTTGCATGGCCGACCGTATGGGGGAGGCGTCCCTCACAAGAAGGGGATACATGAAGGCGCCCGGGCGTGCGACTGGCACAAGCTCGTTCTTCTCGCCAAGACGGTCGTGCACAAATAGGAAGTTCCTCAGTCGAGACTCCGCGACAGCCTTGTAATCGATACCCCGTAGCAGGTTGTGGGTGATTTCGCTCATGGCAGACATGTGTTCGCCTGCAAAGAGATGCTCGCTTGCAGAGTATTCGCCATAGTGGGCGTTCGCGCCGTCGTCCATGCGCCCCAGAAGATGCAACGCGTGCTGTGTCGACTTCGCTTGCGGTAGCGTGTGGGCGAGTTGCGCGTTCGTGTAGAGATAGCCACCGTCTGGCACGCCAAAGAACTTTCGGCAACAGTAGAGCGTGTCTATGCCAGGCAGCGGAAGCCGGAAGAATGCCTGGACCTCATCGAGTATTAGCCTGCCGTCACAGTAGTCCCGTGCTTCAAGGACGTCGCCCTGTGCAAGCTGGCCATAGTAGTCGACGAGGTAGAGATAGTCTCCTGCGGTTAGGTTAATCGTGTGGTAGTCGGGTTTGAAATCTTTGGTCACATCGTATGTGCGAATGGCGACTCCCGCCGCCTTGCAGCTCTCGCCTACGGAGTCGCACAGGTACATGGGTATCCAAATGCTTTGGACGCCACGTGCCTCCAAGAGGTAGAGCAGGCAGGAGCGGGCGGCGTTTAGGGCGACGGCGCCCTCGTGGTATTCGCTGCCGCAGAAGTGCTCTAGTTCAAGATAGCCGCCGATTTCTTTGTGGTGCATGCTCTTCTCCCCATTGCCACGTCTCGTCCGCGGAATAGCCCCGCGGCAATCTTTGGGCTTATAGTAGTATGCGAACTTGCGACTATAACGAAAACCCACACCAATGGGAGGCACCTATGGCCAGGATTGTCAAGAACCAGACGAGTGACCTGCTCAGGGACGGCTTTGCGCGCAGGATGGCTGACAAGTACCTCAACATGCTGTTGTTTGAGGACGACAACGACATGTTCGACCCGGCGTATCGCTCCTGGGCGCACCGTCACGGCTTCTGCGTCGAGTCTGCCTGCGCCTTTGGCCTGAACGAGGACAACATAGACGATTACCTGCCAGACTACGACTACTTTCGCGTATGGCCGCTCAACTCGTGGC
>Ga0256406_1003245_pt1 | contig 20641 bp, 11 predicted proteins | sample RumenRJG_03DNA_FD_185986 | JGI IMG/M metagenome (GOLD analysis project Ga0256406, IMG submission 185986) | Bovine rumen microbial communities from Lethbridge, Alberta, Canada - RJG_03 | ecosystem: Host-associated > Mammals > Digestive system > Stomach > Rumen | place: Canada: Alberta | collected... | reverse complement strand
ATATTTTACACTATCCCAAGCTGTGTATCAGGCGGTATTTCCTTTTTAATCTGAGTTTTTTATTCGATATCTTCTATGGAGGTACATTATGAAGAGACACCACTTAATGACAGCCTTTCTGGCTGCAATTGCAGCGGTGATGATGCTTCCGGCGATTGCGCTTGCGGATACGCAGGCGCCGGCGCACAGTAAGACTCTGACAGACAACAAGGACGGCACGTATACGCTGAATCTGTCTGTTACAGGCGCTTCGTCGAGCAGTGTCAGCAAGACGAAGGCGAATGTAATCATCGTAATGGACGTGTCCGGAAGCATGGATTTCCATGTTGAAAGCGACACGGGCAGCATGGGAACCACTGACTCAGACAATCCGAGGGGTAATAACGTCTTCCAGCTGTATAAGCAGACCGGGGACTGGTACTCCGGCTATACTTACAGCGCGATCAGTGATGACGAGAACTACACAGGGAATGTGTATTATCGGTGGAGAAATTCTTATCAGCGTTACTACGGTTCGCGCTATACTGCAGACACCCGTCTGGACGTGTCGAAGGCAGCAACGACGGATATGATCGATCAGCTCGCTGCGAACAATACTTCGGCAGACGATGATACCGTAGAGATCGCGTTCGAGACGTTCTCTACCTATGCGAACCAGAACGCCGGTACTTATGGCCGCTGGTACAGCGGAAGCGACATGTCGTCACTGAAGAATGCGGTCAACAATCTGTCCGCGGGCGGCGGCACGAACTGGGATGACGCGCTTCACGATGCAACAAATGTAACCAGACAGAAGAAAGATGGGGATCCGACGTATTACATCTTCGTCTCTGATGGAAATCCGACTTACCATATGAATGAAAATCATACGCAGCGATATGGCGACGGCAGTAATACGACATCGAGTGATCTGACGGCGGCCTATGCGGAGGCGGATCAGATCAAAGAAGCCGGGTATCATTTCTATGGAATTGGCGCGTTCGGTAATGTGAGCAATATGCAGACGCTCAGCAGCCGGGCGGGCGGAAGCTATTTCAGTGTTACGGATGGCGAGACACTGAGAGAGGCATTCGCTTCGATCATTCAGTCGATCACACAGGGGACCGGATATGAGAAAGTATCGATCACAGATGGCCTGACGGATGTGACGGCTTCTGCCGTTATGGAAGACGGAGCAAAGGGAACAGATTTCACCTATTCGATTGAAGGTCCGGATGGTACCAAGCATACAATTGAGTTGAATGATGACGGAACCATCAAGACTGTGGATGGCGGTACAGACGCAGTGACGCTGACGGATTCGGTCGGACACAGCCTGACGCTGACTCCGGGCAGCGCGTTTCCGATGGCAACGCAGTCTGATGGCAGTGTCCAATGGGATCTGAGCAGTCTCGGAATGCTTTTAAACAAGTACACTTATACGGTCAGCTTTATAGTCTGGCCGAGTCAGGATGCATATGACACCGTTACAGATCTGTATAACGGCACAGTCGATTGGGATGATGTCGATCAAGATCAGTATATCCGAACATTAAATGATGACGGCACTTATTCCTATTCAGTAAGGACGAATACGAAAGCGACACTGAACTACACCGCGGTTGAGTCGGTAGACGGCAAGACGACGGAAACCGATGGTTCTGCGGATTATGACGATGTACCTTCAATGCCGCTGACGAAGAAGGTCGTTTCGGTCGAAAAGAAATGGATCGGTAACGAGCCGGATCACTCTGTCACGCTGGAGCTCTATGAAGATGGGAAAGCGACGGGTAAGACCTTCATACTGAATAAGGATAATGGCTGGAAGGCCGATGCGGCGATTTCGCCGGGACTTAAGGCGGAGGGCCAGGTTCTGCTTAACGGGCACGATTATCGGCTGGTGGAGGTGAAAGGCGCTGACAGGAATTACGAATTCAGTTCCGAGATCTATCATCCGATGCTTGTTGACAGCGCGACGGAGATCACCGATCAGAATCAGGGAGATAATGTCCTGACCGGCACCAATGCTGAGAAGAGTTCCCTGAATCTCTCGAAAACCGTTAAATATGCAAGCCCGGATCTGAGCGGAAGCAAGGATCAGCTCTTCAAATATTTTGTGAAAATCACGGATAAGCAGGACCAGGATATCCGCTTCTCCATCGTCGATTCGAATGGCCGGATCGTAAAAGATACGGACCGCGTCACGGGCGCGTCTCCTGAATCGGAATCCGGCGAAGCGACCGGCTATTACACTGCGGTCAGTGGAAGCACGGTAGAGGTCTGTATCAAGGCAGGCGAACACGTTCACTATGAGCATATTTCGACCGGATCCGCTTACGAAATTACAGAGACGGACATCCCGAAGGGATATACGGTATCTGATATTTCCAATAATGCCGGAGATGCGGCGACCGATGCGGCGAATCCGGCAAAGACAACCGGGACCGTTGCGAAGTCGGATCAGAACTACGGCGTTGAATATACAAATACATATAAGGCCGATCCGGCGTCCGCGTCGATCACGGCAAAGAAGACACTGACAGGCCGGGATCTGAAAGACAGCGAATTCAGCTTCACGCTGGCGGCGGAAGACAATGCGCCGATGCCGGAGGGGGCAGAAGACGGCAAGCTGACAGTTAAGAACGATGGAACGGATGTCAACTTCGGAAACATTGTCTATACGAAAGCCGGAACCTATCGCTACACTATTACTGAAGAGAAAGGTGATAAAGGCGGCGTTACCTATGATTCCGATATCGAAGAGGTTACGGTCACAGTCACAGATAACGGAAGCGGGCAGCTTGAAGCAGTGGTCCGCGGCGACGGAGACGATGCGGCGTTTGAGAATACTTATTCAGCGACACCGGTGTCGGCGGCGATTACGGCGGTCAAGAAACTGACAGGCCGGGATCTGAAGGACGGCGAATTCAAGTTCACGCTGACCGCGGAGGATAACGCACCGATGCCACAGAATGCTGAGGATGGCGCGGTCACCGCAGAGAACGAAGGCGAGGCCGTGAACTTCGGCAGCATCACCTATGATAAGGCCGGAACCTACCACTACACAATCCGGGAGGAGAAAGGCGAATCCGGCGGTGTGACCTATGATGACAGCGTGAAGGACGTGACGGTCACCGTTACCGATGATGGCGAAGGAACGCTGCACGCAGTAGTCAAGGGCGACGGAGACGATGCGGCTTTCCGCAATTCTTACGAGGCGAAGTCCGCGACAGCAAAGATCACGGCGAAGAAGTCGATGGAAGGCCGGGATCTGAAGGACGGCGAATTCAGCTTTACACTGAAGGCAGAGGATAACGCGCCGATGCCGGAAGGGGCGGAAGACGGCAAACTGACGGCAAAGAATGACGGCACGGCAGTTGATTTTGGCAGCATCACCTATGATAAGGCGGGAACGTATACCTATACGGTAACGGAGGATCCGGGCAGTCTCGGCGGAGTGTCATACGACACGACTCCGCGCGTGATTACCGTCACAGTGACTGATGATCTGAAGGGCCAGCTGCATGCGGAGGTTAGCGGCGGCGGAGATGATGCGACATTCTCCAACACATATAAGACCGGAACGACTAGCGCATCGATCACGGCGGTGAAGAAACTGACCGGTCGTGCGATCAAGGACGGCGAATTCCTCTTCACACTGACAGCAGAAGATAACGCGCCGATGCCGGAGGGCGCCGGTAACGGAACGATCACTGCAGAGAACGAAGGGGAGGCTGTGAACTTTGGCAGCATCACCTATGATAAGGCCGGAACCTACCACTACACGATCCGTGAGGAGAACGGCGGATTAGGTGGAGTGACCTACGATGACAGCGTGAAGAATGTCACGGTTACCGTTACGGATAACGGAGACGGAACGCTGACGGCGAAGGTTTCTGGTGCCGGAGAAGATGCGGCGTTTAACAACAAGTACAAGGCAGCATCGACGAAAGCGTCGGTTACTGCGAAGAAGACGCTGACTGGTCGGGATCTCGCGGACGGTGAGTTCAGCTTTACGCTGGCGGCGAATGACAGTGCGCCGATGCCGGAAGGCGCCAGTGATGGCAAGCTGACGGTTGAGAACAGCGGAACAGCAGTTGATTTTGGCAGCATCACCTACGACAAGGCGGGAACATACACCTATACGGTGACAGAGAACGCCGGCGGACTGGGCGGTGTCAGCTATGACAGCACGAGTCACATCGTGACCGTGACCGTCAGGGATAACCTCGACGGGACAATGACCGCATCGGTAAGCGATGATGGAGAGAACGCAGCGTTCTGCAATATTTACAAAGCGGACCCTGCATCGGCATCGATTACGGCAAAGAAGACGCTGAGCGGCCGGAATCTGAAGGACGGCGAGTTCCGCTTCACGCTGACCGCGAAGGATAACGCACCGATGCCGGAGAAGGCAGAGAGTGGGACTTTGACGGTGAAGAATGCCGGACAGGATGTAAATTTCGGAAGCATTACTTATACGAAAGCCGGAACCTACCACTATACGATTCAGGAAGAGAATGACGGTCTGGGTGGCGTGACCTATGACGACAGCGTAAAGGACGTCACGGTCACCGTTACGGACGATGGCGCCGGAAAGCTGAACGCGGTGGTCCGGGGTGACGGTAGTGATGCGGAATTCGAAAATACGTATTCTGTGACATCCACATCGGCATCGATCACGGCGGTGAAGAAACTGACCGGCCGGGATCTTGCAGACGGCGAATTCAGCTTCACGCTGGCCGCAAAGGATAACGCGCCGATGCCGGCAGGTGCCAGTGATGGTCAGCTGACGGTCGAGAACAGCGGAACGGATGTTGATTTTGGCAATATCAGCTACACGAAAGCCGGAACCTATCATTACACGATCAGTGAGGTGAAGGGACAGCTTGGCGGCATCACTTACGATGAGAGCGAGAAGGATGTAACGGTCACCGTTACGGATAACGGCGACGGGACTCTGACGGCAGCAGTGGACGGCGCCGGTAAAGATGCGACCTTTACTAACGTATATAAGCCGGAAGACGTCACGCTCGAAGGCGATACTGCGCTGAAACTGACGAAGAAGGTAGAGGGACACGACTCTATTGAGGCGTTCCGTTTCAAACTGAGTCCGTCTGATAATGCGACGAAGGAAGCGATAGAGAACAAGGACCTTGAGATAGAGAAGGATACCGCAGTGACTTCAGCTCAGATTGCGGATGGCGCGTCCGAGACCGTGAAGTTCGGCGGCGTGACGTTCCACAAGGCCGGGAACTATCAGTTTACGGTCGACGAGACGACGGAGAAGTCGGATCAGGGCTGGACATACGATACAAAGACACACAAGATCAATGTCACAGTAACAGATAACGGCAATGGACAGCTGGAAGCGGCGGTGGAAGGCAATAATCCGATATTCACCAACAGCTATAAAACTGAGCCGGTCACTCTGGAAGGGGATACGGCCCTCGAAGTCACGAAGAAAGTGATCGGGCATGCATCCGTTGAACCGTTCGAATTCAAGCTGACGCCGGATAAAGATTACGGCGATGCAGTAGAGGGCGCAGAACAGACTGTAAAGACGTCGGATCGGATTGCAAAGGGCGAGTCGGAGACGAAGCGCTTTGACAAGATTACCTTCAAGAAGACCGGGACTTATGAGTTCACCGTCGATGAGACGACAGAGCCGAGCAGCGGTGGCTGGACGTATGATACCCAGACGCACAAGATCACTGTTGTGGTGACGGATAATGGAAAGGGCCAGCTGGCTGCTGAGGTCAAGGGCAATAACCCGGCATTTACGAACAGCTTTAAGCCGGGCAGTCTTTCCGGAGATACGGCAGCAACTGGTACGAAGGTGCTGAGCGGCAGAGACATGCTGAAGGACGAGACCTTCGAATTCAAACTGAGCGGCGCGGACGACGCGACGAAGCAGGCAATCGATGATGGAGAAATCACGATCGAAGATGATACTGCAACCGTCACGGGAGCGAAGGATGGAGAGCCGGCAACGTTCACGTTCGGAACAATCAATTTCAGCAAAGTCGGAACGTATGAATTCGCAGTCAGAGAGACTAAGGGCAATGCAGCCGGACTGACTTATGACGACGAAGTACATACATTCCGGGTTGAGGTAACCAACGATAACGGCATGCTAAAGGCGGTGCAGAAGAACGTGCCGGAGTTCACCAACACCTATCAGGCAGAAGGATCTTACACACCGGAAGGCACGAAGACTCTGCTGAACACGGATGGCAATAAGATCACAATGAAGGAAGGACAGTTCCGTTTCAATGTGAATTATGCCGGAACCGATGAGACGGTCGCATCCGGAACGAATGGAAGCGGCAAGGATGCCGGGATCACCTTCGATACGCTGCATTACACCGTGCAGGGTGACAACAGCCTGGAAGAGCTGGTCAGGAAGGGCTACGCGATTCGAACGAAGGACGGCGATACGACGAAGTACACGCTGAACTACACCGTGACGGAGGAGCCGACCGATAACGAAGCGATCCAGCATAACACCGAAAGCCGCAATTTCACCGTTGTCGTGACCGACGACGGAAGCGGTGAACTCAAAGTGACATCGGAAGACGGTTCGAAGAATGATTTTGAAAACCTGTACAAGACCGATGAGGCGACGGTCGACATGAACGGCGTTAAGACAATCCGCGGTTCGCGTCCGCTGAAGGAGGGAGAATTCACCTTCACGATCACCGGCAGCGAAGGCGCTCCGATGCCGGAAAAGACCGAAGTGAAGAACGATGCAAACGGTGGTGTGGACTTTGGTAAAATCAAGTTCACGAAGGATAGCCTCGGGGATGAGACCGAGAAGACATTCAAGTATAAGATCAGCGAATCCGGGAAACAGGCCGGCGTGACAAACGATACCGAGAAGACTGTTACCGTAACGGTGACAGACGACGGTAATGGTCACATCACGGCGGAGACCGATCCGGGCGAAGCGCCGCTGTTCACGTTCACAAACACGTATGAGCCGACACCGGGCGAATCCTCGGTGACCGACCAGATTAAGGTGAATAAGAAGCTGACCGGCAAGTCTCTCAAGGATGGAGAGTTCAGTTTCATCATAAAAGATAAAGACGGCAATGATGCCGCAACCGGAACGAATGATAAGGATGGCAAGGTGACGATGTCACCGGTCAAGTTCAGCGAGGCAGGAACGTACACCTATACGATCAGCGAGGTAACGGGCGGTGCGGAACGGATGACCTATGATACGTCAGAATATCAGGTCACTGCAGTCGTGACCGACAATTACGAAGGAAAGCCGCTGTCGGTCAAATGGGTATACGGATCCGGGGACGCGATTACTTTCAATAACAGTTATCAGAGAACTCCGGTATCGATCAACCCGACGGTCATGAAGAAAGTCACCGGTGATGCGCCGAAGAAGGATGAAACGTATTCCTTCATTATCAGGGGGAATGATGGTGCACCGATGCCGGATGGCACGAGCGGAAGCTCCAGTACCGTGAAGGTTAAAGGGGAAGGCCAGGCGGAGATCGGCACGATCACCTACGATAAGACCGGCACATATACTTACACGGTTCAGGAGGTGAAAGGCTCCGACAAGAACTGCACCTATGACAGCTCCGTATTTACGCTGAAGGTCACCGTGACGGAAGGCGACGGAACACTGGTCGCGAAGCAGTCCATCACAAAGAAGGGCAAGAACGGTACGAAGTCGATGAACAATATCACGTTCACCAACAACTATGCTGAGACGCCTGCTCCGGTTCCGGGCAAGACGAACAAGATTGTCAAGACCGGAGACAGCAGTTCGTTCAGCCTGTGGCTGCCGATTTTGTTCGCAGCGGGTGCCGGATTAGCCGGTGCGGCCGTGTACCGCAAACGGAGAAGTTAACCGGGCGAGTTGGATATCAGATCATAACAGCAAAAATACCCGCTATCCGAAAGGATGGCGGGTGCTTTTTATCCGGACGGGAATGCCCGCGCAGCCTGCGGCCCCGGGGCCAGCAGCCGATTAAATTATTGCTTAATATAAACAAAGCGAAAAAACATTGTTGAAGAAAACAGATTTCAGAAATGTGATAATATTGTCAGAATCTACCACTTGAACCGCGTTTGGAACGTTGTATAATTGAGATTGGAAACGCGGACAAATGTCCAACTCTAATATTATATTCATGGAGGCTAATAATGGATACTGGAAAACTCAACAGAATCGTTGCTAAGATGAATGAGCAGAACATGCCGCAGATGATCATCACGGACCCGACTCCGATCTTCTACCTGACGGGCAAGTGGATCATTCCGGGCGAGAGAATGCATGCTCTGTACATCAATGTGAACGGTGACAACCACTTCGTCATCAACAAGCTTTTCCCGCAGACTGAAGATCTCGGGGTTCCGATCACGTATTACGATGATATCGAAGATGGCGTTGAAATTCTCAGCCAGTATGTAGATAAGAATGCGCCGCTCGGTGTCGATAAGAACTGGCCGGCGAAATTCCTTCTCAGACTGCAGGAGCTGAATGGCGCAAGCGCTTACCTCAACGGTTCCAAGATCGTCGACAAGGTAAGACAGATCAAGGATGAGAAGGAGCACAAGCTCATGAAGGAGTCCGCTCTTAAGATCGATCAGGTTATGGATAAGCTGATCCCGTGGGTAGCGAAGGGCCTGACTGAGAGAGAGCTGAATCAGAAGTGCGCAGAGCTCTGCAAGGAAGTCGGATTCTCCGGCATGTCCTTCGACCCGATCACCGCTTATGCGAAGGGAGCTGCAGATCCGCATCACATCACCGATGACAGCAAGGGCAAGCACGGCGACTGCGTCATCCTGGATATCGGCGGAATGTGGAAGGACTATGCTTCGGATATTACCAGAACGGTATTTATCGGTGAAGTCAGCGAGAAGCAGAAGGAAATCTACAACATCGTCCTCGAAGCGAACAGAAGAGGTATCGCTGCTGCGAAGCCGGGCAACAAGATGAGCGATGTCGACAAGGCCGGACGTGATTATATCACGGAGATGGGCTATGGCGAATACTTCACGCACAGACTGGGCCACTCCATCGGACTGGAAGACCATGAAGTCGGCGATGTTTCTCTCGCAAATGACGAGATTATCGAGCCGGGTCAGTGCTTCTCCGTTGAGCCGGGCATCTATCTGTATGACGAGGGAATCGGCGTAAGAATCGAGGATATCGTATATATCACAGAGGACGGCTGCGAAGTTCTGAACGAGTATCCGAAGAAGGACATCATTGTCGTTCCGGACGGCGAATAGTTAATAAAGGGGGATTTCCCCTTCTGGAGGCAGATATGGCAAAAATTACAGAAGGTTATATGCCTTTCGCGGGCTATCAGACTTATTACCGGATTGTCGGTGAGCAGAAGGACAACGGAAAGCTTCCGCTGATCTGCCTGCACGGCGGACCGGGTTCGACTCACAACTACTATGAAGTGCTCGATAACGTAGCGGATGATGATGACCGTATGATCGTCATGTACGACCAGATCGGCTGCGGCAATTCCTACGTGGACGGTCACCCGGAAATGTGGACACAGGATCTGTGGCTGGATGAGCTGGATGCGCTGAGAGAGCATCTGGGACTCAAGAAGTGCCACATCATCGGACAGTCCTGGGGCGGCATGATGCAGATTGCGTACGCGATTGAGCGCGGGGCAAAGGGCGTCAAGTCGTACATCATTTCTTCCGGTCACCCGAGCAGCAGCCTGTGGGCAAAAGAAGGCCTGAGAAGAATCAAGATGATGAACGAGGACGATCAGAAGGCGATCAACCATGCACTGGAGACGGAAGACTTCAGCGGTGAGGCTTATCTGAAGGCTGTTGATCACTATATGGACAGATACTGCAACTACTGGAGAGAAGATCTTCCGGAGTGCTGCACGAGACCGAAGAAGTCCGGCGGCGAAGCGTATCTGTACGGCTGGGGCCCGAACGAATTCGTTCCGTCCGGCACGCTGAGAGACTTCGAGTATGTTGACCGTCTGGGCGAGATCAAGGTTCCGTCCCTGATCATGAGTGGTATTTCCGATCTCTGCTCGCCGCTGGTTGCAAAAACTATGTACGACGGAATTCCGGATTCCAAGTGGATCCTCTGGGAGCGCGCGAGACATACGACGTTCGTCGATCGTCACGATGATTACTGCGTTGAGCTGATCAAGTGGATGAACGAACACGAAGATCACGAATAATCAGTCATAAGACTCGGTAGCGAAAGCGGCCGCACAATTTCTGTGCCGCCGCTTTTTCCGTATTCTTATTCAATTTCGATGAGAAGAAAGAGGAGATCATTATGTTGCATGAAGTGAGTTTCAAATCGTTTAACGAAAGAGATGAAGTGCAGGGCTGGATCTATGTACCGGCAGCTGATCCGATCGGAATCGTGCAGCTGGTGCACGGCTTCGGCGAGCACTCGAGACGGTATCTCCATATGATCGTCAGCCTGATGGACAGCGGCTTCATCGTTGCGGCCGATGATCATGTCGGCCACGGTAAAACAGCCATGATGAATGACACCTGGGGCGACTGGGGCGACAAGGGTTTCCATACGATGATGGAGGACGAGCACAAGCTGGCGGAGATCGTCAGAGAGATGTACCCGGATCTGCCGTATTTCATGTTCGGCCACAGCATGGGATCGTTCATTGTGCGTGACTACATGGCGAAGTACGGCGAAGAGCTCGATGGTGTGACGCTGTGCGGCACTTCCGGTGAATTCCCGCATGCGAAGGAGGGAATCCAGATGCTGCAGCAGCTGGTCGATGAAGGCCATGGTGAGGAGCCGGCCGGTGAGGCAGCGAATGTTGTGATGGGATGGATGTTCTCACGCTGTGATGAGCCGATTCAGCTCGGCAACGAGTGGATCTGCGATGACCCGGCGGTTCAGTACGACCACGCGCACGACCCGTTCGACGCGTTCACCCGCCCGACCACGAACCGCGCGTTCCTGTATTTCTGCCAGATGGTCGATGCGATCACCGGACCGGAATGGGCGGAGAAAATACCAGAGGATCTGCCGGTCTATATCATCGGCGGCGATCAGGATCCGGTCGGCGAATACGGCGTCGGCATCTATCAGGTCGCGAACTGGCTGACCGACAGCGGTCACAGCGTGATCACCAAGGTGTATTCGGGTTACCGGCATGAGATCCACAACTACAAGGATCTCAAGTGGGTTGTGGAGTCAGGAATCAGCAGTTTCTTCCAGCTCTGCCTGGGCATCGATCCGGACGACGAGGACTGGGACGAAGAATAGCGAATCAGTGAGAAAGCGCTGCGGCGGCAGGAGACTTATCCTGCCGCCGCAGCTTTTTTATGCCACGCCGGAACCGGATTTCCGCTGATCGGAAATTCATGAACACTTTACATGCCGGTTGTGTCTGCCGGAACCGGGGCTGCTTTTATAAAGAAGTTCACCGGATCAGACTCTTTTGTTGTCCGAATTTCAGAGACTTCATTGCAAAAACTTTACATTGCCCTTACATCCGCGCGATAGTTCATATTCAATTCCTGAAGCATACTTAACATAAAGGAAAAGTGAAGAATGTTAAGGAAATACGCTTGGAATCAAGCGTAAAATGAGGGAGAAGGAATATGAACGAAACAGTAAAGATTATCTTTGGACTGCTCGGCGGGCTTGCAGTATTCCTGTACGGCATGAACATGATGAGCGACAACCTGCAGCGGGCCGCCGGGGACAGGATGAAGCGGATCCTCAAAGTTTTAACCATTAACCCATTGATGGGCGCGATCTCCGGTGCGCTGGTAACCGCGGTTCTGCAGAGCTCGTCCGCGACAACAGTTATGGCGATCGGCTTTGTCAGCGCCGGACTGATGAACCTGCCGCAGGCGATCTCGATTATTTTCGGCGCGAACATCGGAACGACGATGACCGCGCAGCTGATCGCATTCAAGCTCAGCGACTACATCTGGATCATCATTTTCATCGGATTCATAGTCATGATGCTGGGCAAGAGCCGCACCGCAAAAGCAGTCGGCGGAACCATTCTCGGCTTCGGACTGCTTTTTCTCGGAATCGATACGATGGGATCGGTCATGAAGCCGCTCGCATCGAGTCCGGTGTTTGCAAGCGCGATCCGGAAAGTCGCGAACGTTCCGATCCTCGGCGTTCTCGTCGGCACCTGCATGACACTGGTTGTACAGAGTTCTTCGGCAACGATCGCGGTGCTCCAGAATATCGCGACGCAGCCGGGACCGGACGGAGTCAGCTCGGTGATTGGCCTGACGGGCGCGATCCCTGTTCTGCTCGGCGACAACATCGGCACGACAATCACCGCGATCCTTGCATCTCTGAACCAGACCCGGGATGCGAAACGGACAGCGGCTGCGCACTGCCTCTTCAATGTGTCCGGCACACTGCTGTTCATCTGGTTCATCAGGCCGTACGCGAGACTGATCCAGTACATTTCGCCGAAGGGCAATGAATTTGAAGTGATCTCCCGTCAGATCGCGAACGCGCACACCGGATTCAACCTGACGATGACGCTGATCTGGCTGCCTCTGATCGGCGTGATGGTCAAGATCGTTACAAAAATCATCCCGGATAAGGAAGGGCAGATCCGTACGGTGCAGCAGCCGATGTTCCTCGACAGTGCGCTGATCGATCAGCCGATTCCGGCGCTCCGCCTCGCATCCAGAGAGATCGTCCGCTGCGTCGAGATGGTCAAGAAAATGCTGAATGGTGTCGCGGGACTGTCCGGAAAAAATTCCGACCAGCAGGTCGAACTGCTGCAGAATGTCAAGGGCGATGCGGACATCGAGCAGCGGCTTTCAGCAGACATCAACGAGTACATGGATCAGGTGTTTACAACCGGCGCGCTGTCAGAGAAGCAGGCCAGCGAGGCGACCGGAATCCTGTTCATTCTGAACGAAGTTGACCGTGTGTCCGTGCTGTGTAAGGATATTTCGGACAACATCATATCGGTCAAATATTACTCGCAGGAGGCGATGGCCGATCTGCAGAGTGCGACGGATCGGATCCTGCAGATGTATACCCATTCTTCTGAGGCAGTGCTGGAAGGTGTGGATCCGAATCTTGCAGAGCTTCAGGCCGCAAAAGAAGAAATCGATGAGATCAATGAAGAGCTCCGGAAGAAGCATATGGAGCGCGTCAGCCGGGGCATCTGCAGTCCGAAGCTGACCGGGCCGTACAACACGCTGCTGCACGATCTCGACCGGATCGGAAACTGCTGCGTGAATCTCGCGGATATGTCCCGAGGCGAGCAGAAATTCAGCTCGTACCTGAAGGACGTGCCGGGCGCCTCGCCGGAAGTTTCCGTCGCTGCCGTGATGGAAGGATAGAAATCTCCATATGATTCGAATTAAAACACCCTGCTTGTCCGAGTTTGCCGGGCGGCAGGGTGTTTTGATGTCTGTTTGCTTATTTACCATCTGAATCCGGCTGTGTGTCCGGCCGTTTCGCCGGATAATCCCGAACCGTCTTCTCGAGGCAGCGGATAAAATCCTGGATCAGCGAATTGCTGTCCGCATGTTTCTTGTAGATGATGCCGATTTTCCGGGTCTCCGTAGGTTCGATCGGCACAATGGTCGGTCTCAGTTCCGGAGGCAGATCGATAAAACTGCTGATATCGAGCATCAGAGCGGTACTGATCGAAACCGCGCGCCCGGTCGCGACGTTGGAGAGGATCGACAGCATGCTGCTGGTCCGGTCGTTCGGCTGGCGGTAATGAATGTTGTGATCGGCCAACAGCTTCGTTATGCTCCGGTTGTCATAGTGATTCGGGATTAAAATATATTGATTTTCGAACGCACTCATCGGGACGGAATCCAGATTCGGTGTGTTGTGCGGAAAGATCCCATAGAAGCGGTCTTCTGTGAGCAACTTCCGGTCAAAATCCGTATCTGACCAGGTGATGTCACTGACACCGATCTGGATCGTGCCGTTCTGAAGCCACTTGTTGATTTCGAATGGGTCGCCGTTCAGAATGTTCGTCGAGCAGTTCGGATGCTGCTTGTGGAATCGGGCGATGGCCAGCGGGATCCATTTGATTGAAACGGATTCGATGGTGCCGATTGTCAGCATTTCATCTCCGCTGAGTCGGACCTCGGAGATCGTGTGCTTGAGATCGTCCGCGGCACTGAGCAGCATCTCAATCTTCGGCAGTATCCGGAGAGCCTTATCGGTCGGCTCAAAATGATTATCCACTCTTTCGATTAACGGAAATCCAAACTCTTCTTCCAGGCTCCGGATCATATATGAGATACCGGAATGAGTATAGCCGAATTTCTTCGCAACCAGTGAATAGCTCCCTGTTTCGCAGACCTCCATGAAAGCCAGCAGTTTGTTTGTATCCATTTCAAATCATTCCCTTCATAATATGATGTCAATACCAATATGACAGGTCCCCAGGGCATACAATTAAAAGCGCGCCTGACGCAATGCGCACACTGCACTGCATCGGACAGGCGCCAGACGGATAGAAATGTTTGCATTTTCTACTCATATTATATGTTAAGAAAATATCGGAATCAAGGATGGCGGGGAATCCGGACGGATTTCATATACATTATGAGATCGTTGAAATTTGAATGTTTTTACCTATACTGAAAGAATTTTTTACAGACTGTAATATTTTCGAAGCATCAAAAACAGATGAAAAACACGCTTTATATAGACAATTTTTTAACAAATTAATATAATGCGAATTGTAAGGAGAAACCGGAAGAGAAGGCAGGAAAGATGTACACGCTGGGAATAGATATCGGATCGACAACTTCAAAATGCATTCTTCTGCAGGATGGAGAGCGGATCGTGGCCAAATCGCTGCGAGTCGGCGGTATGGGTACCGCCGCGCCGGGACAGGCTGTTCAGGATATTCTGGATAACACGTCGCTTCAGTCGGCAGATATTGCCCGGACGATTGTCACCGGCTACGGAAGAAAGAATTACTCGGAAGCGGACGGAGAGGTCAGCGAGCTGACCTGTCACGCGCTGGGCGGTCATTTTATCTTCCCGGATCCCAGGACTGTCATCGACATCGGCGGTCAGGACGCGAAAGTCATCGTACTTAACGAGCGCGGACAGATGACGAACTTCGTCATGAACGACAAATGCGCGGCCGGCACCGGACGGTTTCTGGATGTTATGGCAAACATCCTGCAGATGGATATCAATGATTTCGGCGCCTACGCGGCGAGATCTGCAAATCCGGCGTCGATTTCCAGTACCTGCACCGTATTCGCGGAGTCCGAAGTAATCAGCCAGCTGGCAAACGGAGCCGGAAGAGAAGACGTCATCGCGGGGATCTGCGAAAGTGTCGCCTCCCGGGTAGCCGGACTGGCCAGACGGGCCGGCGTCAGACCCGAGGTATGTCTGTCCGGCGGAGTCGCCCGTAACGATGCGGTCCGTAAGGCGCTGGAGCGAAGTCTTGACGTAGAGATCGCAGTGTCACCGCTGGCACAGTATTTCGGGGCGATCGGCGCAGCACTGTACGGGTGGCGCCATTCATCAAAATAGTAAACAAGCGGATTCAATCCACACAATATATTAGCAATCAATGTTATAGGAGGAGAAAAATGGCAGAGGAAAAAAAGAAAACACGCCGCCCGATTGATCCGAATTCGGCAAAGTACAAACTCGGAAAAATCGCATCGGATGCGTTTGCTACTGCGATTGAAGCGAAGAAAGAAGGAAAGCCGGTCGCCTGGGTATCCAGCAACTTCCCGGTTGAAATTCCGGAAACGCTGGGTCTTGCCACCGCTTATCCGGAAAACCAGGCAGCTGGTATTGCAGCGCGTGGCGCTGGCGAGCGGATGTGCGAAGAGGCGGAAGCCGAAGGCTACTCCAATGATATCTGTGCATATGCGAGAGTCAGTTTGGCTTACGCGAAGCTCAAGTCATGTCCGGAGCAGGATGTGGCAATGCCGGATGTGCTGCTCTGCTGCAACAATATCTGCAACTGCATGATCAAGTGGTATGAAAACCTGTCCATTGAGCTGGGGATTCCGATGATCATGCTGGACATCCCGTTCAATCCGGATTACGAGGTTTCGGATGCTGAGGTCGCCTATGTCAGCGCGCAGTTCTGGGATGCGGTACATAAGCTGGAAGACCTGTTCGGTCTCAAGTGGAGCGACGAGCGATTCAAGGAAGTAACCGGTTTCAGCTGCCGTTCCAGCCGGGCGTGGCTCGAAGCGACCGCGCAGGCGAAATACGTGCCGTCCCCGTTCAATGGTTTTGACCTACTGAACCACATGGCCGTAATGGTCACGGCGCGCGGCAAGAAAGAAGCCGGCGAGGCGATGGAGTGCCTGCTGAAGGAGTACAAAGAGAACCATGAGAAGGGCGTCAGCACATTCCGTAATGAAGAGAAATACCGGATCATGTTCGAGGGAATCGCGTGCTGGCCGTACCTCCGGGTGACTTCTCACGGATTGAAAGACCGCGGCATTAACATGGTTACGACGATCTACGCGGATGCGTTCGGCTTCGACTATAACTCGTTCGATGAGATGGTCCGCGCGTACTGCAGTGTACCGAATGCGATCAATCTGGAGAAATCCAGAGACAAGCGGATCAAGCTGTGCAAGGACAACCATGTGGAAGGACTGCTGGTTCATACGAACCGGTCCTGCAAACTCTGGAGCGGATTCATGTACGAGATGAGCCGTCAGATCGGAAAAGCCTGCGACATCCCGGTCGCAAGCTTCGACGGAGATCAGGCGGATCCGCGGAATTTCTCGGAAGCACAGTATGATACCCGTGTTCAGGGCCTGATGGAAATTATGGAAGCGAACAAGGAAGCGAAGAAAGAGAAAGAAGCGAAGGGGGAATAATGATGATCAGCGAAATCTTTGACAAAATGCATTCGGCTGCGGCTAATCCGCGGAAACTGATGGATTCCTACCTGGCTGAGGGAAAGAAAGTCGTGCTGACAGCGCCGGTCTACACGCCGGACGAACTCATTCATTCGATGGGATTTGTGCCGATGGGCGCCTGGGGCGCGGACGTAGAGCTGAACCGCTCGAAAGAATATTTTCCGGCGTTCATCTGCTCAATCGTTCAGTCGATCGTCGAACTCGGAATGAAAGGTTCGTATAAGGGCGCGAGCGCACTCGTGGTTCCGTCGCTCTGCGACTCACTGAAGGTGCTCGGAGAGAACTGGAAATATGCCGTAAAGGACATTCCGTTTATTCCGATGACTTATCCGCAGAACCGGAAGCCGGCATACGGCATCGCCTTCACGAAGGCCGGTTATGAACGCGTGATCCGCGATCTCGAAGCGGTCGGCGGAACTTACAGCGAGGAGGCGCTTGCCGAATCGTGCCGGATCTACAACCGCCACAACGAGGTAATGCGGAAGGCCGAAGCTGCGCTGGCAAAGCATCCGGAAATCACAGCAGCACAGCGGAGTGACCTGTTCAAGAGCGCATTCTTCATGAAGAAGGAAGACCACACCGCTCTGGTTGAGCAGCTGCTCGATGAATTGGAAAAGCAGACTCCGGCAGAAGAAAAGCTGCCGATCATCGTCTCCGGAATCCTGACCGATTCACCGAAGCTGAACGAGATCATCGATGAGTTCGGCTTCCACATCGTAGCGGATGATGTGGCGGCACAGTCCCGTCAGTATCGAACCGATGTACCGGATGAAGGAGACGCGCTGCAGTCGCTGGCCGTCAAATTCGCAAATATGGATAACTGCTCCGTCCTGTACAACGTCGAAAAACCGCGTATCAAATGGATCGTGAATACGGCGAAAGAACTCGGTGCAAAGGGCGTCCTCGTCGCGATGACCAAGTTCTGCGATCCGGAAGAGTTCGATTACGTAATGATCAAGAGATCCTGCGAAGCAGCCGGAATCCCGGTCGCGCTGATCGAAGTCGACCGGCAGATGAAAGAGTTCGAGCAGATCCGGACCAACCTCGAAACCTTCCGCGACATGCTGGAGGCATAGCACGCGGAACGGTATCCGGAAGGCCAATGAGACCAGACCCGCAGGGTCAGGTCACCACAGCATATAACATATTCAGAAAGACGAAAACAATTCAGGAGGCAATCAAATGAGTCAAATGAAACGACCGCTGGAAGGAGTTAAAGTCGTAGAGCTGGCAACATTCATCGCGGCGCCGTGTACCGCAAGATTCCTTGCGGACCTGGGTGCGGATGTTATTAAAGTCGAAGCGCCGAAGGGCGATCCGCTGCGTTATACCGCAGTCAATGAAGGCCGTCCACTGGATCAGAAGGAAAACACTTCCTATGATCTGGAGAATGCCGGCAAGAGATGCATCGCGCTGAACACGAAGACAGAAGAAGGCAGAGCTGCACTGGAGAAGCTGATTGCTGATGCGGATGTATTTATCTGCAACTGGCGTCAGCCGCCGCTGAAGCGTGCCGGTCTGGACTGGGAGACACTTCACGCGAAGTACCCGTCATTGGTTATGGGTTATGTTTCAGGCTACGGCGAAAAGGGTCCGGACAAGGATCTGCCGGGATTTGATTTTACCGCTTTCTATGCGCGCGGAGGTATACTCGGTCCGCTCAGAGATAAGAAAAGTGCTCCTATGCTGACCGTTCAGGGATTCGGCGACCATCAGGTCGCTATGAATCTCGCGGCCGGAGTCCTCGCTGCTCTGTACCGTGCGAAGATGACAGGAGAAGGGGATCAGGTTGTCGTATCGCTGTTCCACAGCGCAGTCTGGGATGTCTCGCTGATGCTCCAGGCCAGCCAGTATGGATCCGACAGCTGCAAATTCCCGATGGAGCGTTGGGAGAACGGCAATCCGCTGACAATGTGCTACCAGACGAAGGATGATAAGTGGCTTCAGATCGCGATGCCTCAGTATGACCGTCACTATCCGGTGCTGATGAAGGCGATGGGCCACGAAGAGATGATCGGCGACGAGCGGTTCTATCCGCAGAAGAATCTGAAACCGAACCGCAAGATGTTCTCAGAGTGGATCAGCGATCAGTTCCGTTCAAAGGACTGCGATGAGTGGTGCAAGATCCTCGATGCAGCGGATCTCCCATACGCGGTTGCTCAGAACTGGGATACCCTGCTTGTAGACAAACAGGCCTGGGCTGCGGATATCTTCTATGAGATGCAGTACAGCAACGGAAACAAACGGACTTTGGTTCGTCCGCCGGTCATGTTCAAGGAAGGTGGTCTGCCGGAGTACAACAGAGGGCCGTACCTCGGAGAGCAGACAGAAAGCATCCTCAAAGAATACGGTTATTCGGACGGAGAGATCAAAGAGATGGAAGAATCCGGAGCTGCAATTCCGATGGATCCGGCACTTAGAGACTAAAAGGGTGAGACGTGGGGCTGGAACAATATCGCACTTTCTACATTATTAGTATGCAGAGCTGTCAGCAGATGACAGCATCTGCACCTTAATAGGAGGAAAAAATCATGAAAATTGCTGCTTACGAAGTTCGGCCGGACGAAAAGCCGATCATGGAAGATCGTTGTAATGAACTGGGTATCGATGTAATTATGACAGATAAAAACCTGGATGACACCACGGTTGAAATGTCGAAGGGCTGCGACGGAGTGACGACGCTCGGACAGAGTACGTTCACCAAAGGCGTCATCGACTATATGGCGGAGAATGGAGTCAAAGTGGTTGCCTTCCGCTGTGTCGGCTATGACCGCATCGATGTGGACTATGCGAGAAGCAAAGGACTCAAGATCTGCCACGGAAGCTACGCGCCGAACGGCGTTGCGGAATACACGGTGATGGCGATCCTGATGTGCCTCCGGAAAGCAAAGAAGGCAGAGTACAACACCGACGATAATGATTTTACCCTGAAAGGTAAAATGGGCAGAGAGCTCCGCTCACTGACCGTCGGCGTAATCGGAGCCGGAAAGATCGGCTATACGGTCATCAAACTGCTGTCGGGATTCGGATGCCGCATTCTGGCATACGATATCTACCAGAATGATGAAGTCCGGAAGCTGGCGGAGTACACCGATCTCGATACAATCTACCGGGAGGCGGATGTTATCACGCTACATACGAATCTGACGGCGGATACCGAGAAGATGATCAACAGCGATGCGATCAACAAGATGAAGAACGGAGTGATCATCGTCGACAACGCGCGGGGCAACCTGCTGGATATCGATGCGATCATCAAAGGTGTGGAAACGGAGAAGATCGGCGCGCTGTTCCTAGATGCCTTCCCGGGCGAAGAAGGAATCATCCATGAGCCGCATGATGAAGACATCATCCGGACGCCGAATATGCCATACTTCAAGCTGAAATACCTGCGCTCCTTCGTAAACGTTGTTCACACGCCGCACATGGCGTTCTTCACGGAGGAGGCAGCCAAGTCGATGGCGCTGAGCGGCGTAGATGGCATCTACGAGGTTCTGACGACCGGAAAGTCCGCTCACGAAGTTCCACAGTAATGCAAAATAACCAATAGTAGGAGGAACAAATGATTCTTGATAAAAAGCATGCGCTTCAGCAGAAGCTGTTCCGTCAGTTCGCAGAGAATGAATTCACGAAGGAAATTCAGGATGAACTGGATCAGACGGGTGAGTTCAACTGGGATATGCACCGGAAAATGGCGAAGTACGGTTTCATGGGCACGAAGATTCCGAAGGAATACGGCGGCGCCGGCGGTGATACGCTTTCATTCGTGCTGATGGACGAAGAGTTCGCGAGACAGGATCTC
>Ga0256406_1003244_pt1 | contig 20647 bp, 16 predicted proteins | sample RumenRJG_03DNA_FD_185986 | JGI IMG/M metagenome (GOLD analysis project Ga0256406, IMG submission 185986) | Bovine rumen microbial communities from Lethbridge, Alberta, Canada - RJG_03 | ecosystem: Host-associated > Mammals > Digestive system > Stomach > Rumen | place: Canada: Alberta | collected... | reverse complement strand
ACTCAAGACCGGACAGCTGCTGCTTACCAAGGCCGATCTTGAAAACCGCGAGCGCTATTTGAACGCCCGCGACACCTTGGGCGCGCTCTTCGAGTACGGCGTGGTGCCGGTCATCAACGAGAACGACGCGGTGAGCACCAGCGAGATAAAGATAGGCGACAACGACACATTGGCTGCGCTAATCGGCGTGCTCGCCGAGGCCAGGCTCGTGATCCTGCTTACCGATCAGAAGGGGCTTTACGACGCAGATCCGAGGAAGGATCCCAAGGCAAGGCTCATCCGCCGCGTGGGCAAGGTCGATGATTCCATCTTGAAGCTCGCAGGCGGCGCGGGGAGCGATCTTGGCACGGGCGGCATGCTCACCAAGATCCGCGCCGCCGCCATCGCCCAGGAGGCCGGAGTGGGGCTGGTCATCGCCTCAGGCGACCGTCCCCAGGATCTGCCTGCCCTGGCGTCGGGCAGCGGCGAGGGCACCTACTTTACCCCGTCGGACCATCCATCCCTCTCGCGCAAGGCCTGGCTTTCGAGCGCCACCATCTCGCAAGGGCTGATCACGATCGATGACGGCGCCGCCAGGGCTTTGGAGCAGCACGGCTCAAGCCTGCTGCCTTCGGGGATCCGCAAGGTCGACGGCGACTTCGTGCGCGGCGCCACCATCGACATCGCCGATGCATCAGGCAAGGTGATAGCGCGCGGACTCTCGCGCTACAGCTCAGGCGAGCTCAGGCTCATCGCCGGGGCCCACAGCGGCGACATCGAAGGCATACTGGGATTCACCCATGGGGACGTGGCGGTGCACCGCGACGATCTGGTCTTGAGGCAATAAGGGCAGGAGGAGAACATGGAACAAGCCTTGACTTTGAAAGGACTGGCCAAGATGGCCAGGCAGGCCCGCGACGCAGCCGATGGCTGCAAGTGCATGGGCACGGCGCAAAAGAACCGCATCCTCATGGATCTTGCGGAGCTGCTTGAAAAGCGGCGCAAGGCGATCATGGAGGTCAATGCGCGCGAGGCTGCCAAAGCCAGGGAGAACGGCTTGCCCGAGGCCATGGCAGACCGCATGACGCTTACACAGTCGCGGTATTCGGAGATGGTCTCAGGCGTGCGCGCCGTGGCCGCGCTGCCCGATCCCGTGGGCAGGGTGCTCGACGGCAGGACGCTGCCATCAGGACTTAAGCTGATGCGCCGCACCGTGCCCCTGGGGGTCATCGGAGTGATCTTCGAGTCGCGGCCCAATGTGACCATCGACATCGCCTCGCTCTGCCTAAAGTCGGGAAACGCCTGCATCCTGCGCGGCGGCTCGGAGTGCCTTGAAACCAACATCATGCTGCATGAGGCCGCCTCCGATGCGCTTACGCAAAACGGCGCCGATCCTGCCGCGGTGTCGTTTGTCTCAAGCCCGGACCATGCACTGGTCAAGGCCATGCTCTGCATGGATGACTGCATCTCCGTGATAATCCCCCGCGGAGGTGAGAAGCTGCAGAGACTCTGCAGGCAGGAGGCCACGGTGCCTGTGATCACCGGCGGCTTTGGCATCAGCCACATCTTCTGCGATGAGAACTGCGACATGGAAAGGGCGGCGAATGTCATCGTGAACGCCAAGGTCCAGAAGCCCTCCGCCTGCAACGCCCTCGACACCATGCTCGTGCACCAGGCCATCGCCGACAGGATGATCCCAAAGGCGCTTGAGGCGCTGCGCCCGTTCAAGGTCAAGGCGCATGTCCACGGCGGCGCGATGGTGATCGCAAGGGAGTGTGGGTACCCGTATCTTGAAGAAGGGAACGAGGATGACTTCTCAAGGGAGTTCCTGGCCCTTGAGATGAACGTTGCGATAGTCGAGGATGTGAAGGCAGCCTGCTTGCACATGAGGCGGCATGGCGCCAGCCACTCCGATGCCATCCTCACCGACAGCGTAGCGCATGCCGAGTACTTCGTGAACCACGCCGATTCCGCATGCGTCTATGTGAACGCCTCCACGAGGTTCTCCGACGGCGGGCAGTTCGGGCTTGGCGCCGAGGTCGCCATCTCGACCCAGATGCTCCACGCCCGCGGCCCCATGGGGCTTGACGCCCTCACCACCTACCAGTGGGTTTTAGGCGGAGATTACTTGTCAAGGAAATGAGTTCCATGAGATGAAGAAGACAGAATTCCAAGTACTGAATAAACACATTCGGTAATCAAATCTATGCTAATATAACATTATACAAATACACAAAACTATAAGCCTAATATAATATAATCACTAGGATTATTAAAAATGAATGTCTTGCAGAATATTATATTTAAAGACCTAAAGAGTAGCTATACGGATAACCTCTTTTTTAATCGGGAAAACAATTCTGCGTATTTTGATTATAAAGATCATAATATAAGAATATTCAAACATAGATATATTGCGTCAAATACCTTTTACAATGCTTTTGATCTTTCGTTTTGGAAGAGAAATTGCGGAATTAAAACGCTGTTTCTAACTTTGCGTGGTCGAGGAAAAGCAATTGCAAGAATAGGCCTTGGAACAAGGCGGTTCAATAAGATATGGCTTGAAGAAGCGGAGCTTGATTTGGACTCGGAAAAGGGAGGAGAAAAAAGGATAGAAGTCAGAGATGTCGACTCATTGGAGGATGGCATCCTTTCCTTTGATCTTATAGCCCTTTCTGAGGAGTTTGTCTTTGAAGGAGGCTTCTACAGCACCGACGATGCTCAGCAGAATGATGTGAAAATGGGCATTGTCGTGACTCACTTCAATCATCAGAAGGAAGTTGCATCCTTCTACGCCCGTTTGAATGCAGAGATCCTGTCGACGCCTGAATTCTCAGGCAAAATAAAAATGGTTATCGTTGACAATTCAAACAACCTCGATCATTCGAATTTTCCCAATGCAACCATAGTTCCAAACAACAACTTGGGCGGATCAGGCGGATTCACGCGCGGCCTGATGTATTTGCAAGACAATGGATTCACCAATTGCGTCTTTATGGACGACGATGGAGATCTGCTTTTAGAGAGCATAGCCAGAACGGAAAAAATCTTTGAATACGTCAAGGACAAGCAAACCGCTATTGCTGGAGTTCTGCTTCAGGAAGATCATCCGAACATCATCAGGGAGATGGGGGCGACTTTCAATAAGAAAGGATTCGTGGAACTCAACTACGCTGGAATAGACTTGGACAACGCGCTAAACGTTGTTCGGATCAGCAAGCCTAATCCATTTGTAAACTACGGAGCCTGGTGCTATTTCGGCTTTAATGTCTCGGCTGCCAAAATCCTTCCTTTTCCTTTCTTTGTGAGAGGGGATGACATCTATTTTTCGCTTCAGAACAAGTTCAACATCGTATCCGAAATTGGAATTGCGTGCCTCGTGCCGAGCTTTGAACTCAAGGAGAGTCCTTTGACGCGTTATCTTGGAGTACGCTCGGAACTTCTAATCACTCTCTCCAAAAATTCCATCAGTGCTCGAAAAACCGTGTTGAAAAACCTCTGGCATCGTTTTTTTGGACAACTCTATTCGTACAACTACGCCTCTTGCCTTGCCATAACGCGGGCTATAAGCGATATAAATGCCGGAGCAAAGACTTTCTTCTCGGATCCTGATGCAGGAAAAGCCCGCAGTTACATCTCCTCACTTCCTTATTCTGAAAAGAAGACTACCACATGTTTTAAATCAGAAGATTTTCTTGAAAAAGATTATGATCGAAAGCCAAAGTTCTACAAGCTTACAAAACACAAGTTTGTCAGGCATCTGACTATTAATGGTCTTCTTCTACCCAAGGCATGCACTTTGAGGACAATTTTTATTCTTCCAAAGAGCAATGAGGCGAACAAGCGTGACATCTATCGTCACGACACAGTTTATTACTACGATGACCGCAATGAAACCGGTTATTTTGCTCATAGGCAGACCAAGGCCGGGGTACATGCCATTATCGGTTTTGTCCGGGAGTTTATGAAGTTTAAACACAACTATAGGAAGCTCTGCGCTGAGTACAGGAACGTTTCGGCACCTGAGGATTTCTGGAAGAAGCAGTTCGGCTTTGAAGAGAAATGATTGCAGGCCGGCGTCAATGCCGGCCTGACCCGAGCCAATTTGCCAAGTCCATACCTGGGCTTTATGGACGGCAGTCGAATGAAATTCGGCTGCCGCCAATGTGTTTTCACAGTGGCATGTGCTTCGGTTTCGGTTCGCCGCCTGTCTCGGTTTCTGTTCACCCGATTTTCTGAAGGATTTTCTCCTGCACTATGTCGTAGCCGTCGCCTTTGTTGGACTTGATGAAACTCAAGCGGTTGGTGAAGCCCTCGGGAATGTCCTCCTCGTGGTGCGACACGAAGAGCACCGAGGTCTCGCCGTTCTTCATGATGTAGCTGATGAAAGCCTTGACTTGGGCGCGCGCGAAGCCATCGAGGCCCTGCAGCGGCTCGTCTAGGATAAGCAACAGCGGGGTCTTGACCAGCGACCTGATGATGAGGAGCATGCGCTGCTGGCCAAATGAGAGCTGGCGGAAGGACACGTGCTCGCGGTCGGCAAGGCCTGCTGCCTTGAGCCACTCGCGCGCGCAGGCGATCTCCTCGTCGCCGGGGTGCGTGTAGAGGCCGATCGAGTCATAGAAGCCTGAGAGCACCACGTTGATGGCAGGGGCGCTCACGCGGTAGTCGAGGTGCAGCGATCCTGAGACATAGCCGTAGCACTTCTTGATGTCCCAGATGCTCTCGCCGCTGCCGCGCTTGTAGCCGAACACCGTGACGTCGTTGGCGTACACGAGCGGGTTGTCGCCGGTGATGAGCGAGAGCAGTGTGGACTTGCCTGCCCCGTTGGGGCCCATGATGTGCCAGTGCTCGCCGCGGTTCACCGTGAAGTTGAAGTGGTCGAAGATCACCCTCTGGTATTCGACGTGGATGTCGCGCATCTGCACGATCGGGCCCGGCGCCATGGGCTTGAGCGCGAACTTCGCAGGAGTCTTTGGAACCTTGACGTCGGGGATCGCGGCAAAGCCCAGGAGCGCCTTGGCATCCGGGTCTTGCTCTATCTCCGCGCGGCTTGAGATCTTGGTGATGGCCATGTTCTGGATGATGCCCATCTTGGTGAGCGTGGAGGGGATCTCGGATGGGCGGTTCACGATCAGCACCACCGGAGTCTTGTAGCGGGTGTGGACCTCGTCTATGAGTCCTAAAAGCGCCTTGCGGGTCTGAACGTCGAGCGCATCGAACGGCGTGTCGAAGACTATGAGATTGGGCTTTGAGCAGAGGGCCTGCGCCAGCAGGGCCTTGCGACCCTCGCCGCCTGAGAGCGTGCGCAGGGGCTTGTCTAAAAGCTTGCCGAGGTTCATGCCCTCGACCACCTCGTCACGGATCGCAGGATCAGCGCCCTCGAGCAGATCGGCAGGAGTGAGGCCGATTTCCTCCTTTGCCGTGGTGGCATCGGAGTTCCTCATGTTGTAGTCATCCTCAAAAAGCTTCATCTGCTTTTCAAATGACACTAGCACGGGGTGGTAGTTCTCCGGAGCGATGCCAGAGATCTTCTCAAGCTCTCCTGCAAGGGCGCGCGCGACCGAGGTCTTGCCGCTGCCGTTGCCGCCGATGAGGACTATGAGATCCTCGGGCGCTATGGTGAGCGAACCGAGCTTCACAGCTATTTGCTCAGCGGCTGCATCCTTGTTTAACCGAAATGATGCGTTCTCCCACGAGATGGTGCGGCTTGTCATGATCCCTCCTCAAAAATGGCAGGGCGTGCGCCACGCACACGCCTGCACCTGCTGTGCAGGTGCATTTTACCCCGCCACCGCAATGGGCGGGCGCTCACACATTTGCGCCGATGCGTGCGAGAATTTGCGATCAGTGCTCCAACTGCGTGATTTAACATTGAATAGAGCGCAAAAAGCCATTAAAGTTGAACTCAACGCGCAAATGCATGCGTTGCTTTTGGCCTTTACTTGGCGCAGAAAATGCGCATGGGTCCAAGGATCTAGATCAACGCGCAAAGGCAGATCCGCAATTTGGGATCACAGCACAAGCGCCGCGCCAGATGCTGGCTAGAATCAATGTAAAGGGAATGAAAATGCCCCGCTTTGAAGAATGGGGAGGAGATTATGAGTACAAGCAATGACAATTTCGCAGTCCTGCTCAAGCCAGGCGAGGTGCAGCCCGCGATCGAGAGGGCGGCGCAGTATGCTAGGTTCGCCCCTGAGATCAGCGTCACCGCAGTGAGGATCATCAACAACTTCACTGACCAGAACCGCGATGACAGCGAGAGGCGCGTCAAGGCCGAGTTCGAGGGCCTAAAGCGCAGCTTCTCCTCCATAAAGAACTTCAAGCTCAAGGTGCTGTTCTCAAAGAACGTGCCTGAAGCCTTCATTAAGGAGTGCGGGGAGGGCGGCTACAGCATGGCCATCATCTCGGCCAACAAGCGCAACACTATCAAGGATCTTTTTGTCAGCACCATCGACAGCACTGTGATGCGCAACTGCCCGATTCCGCTCCTGGTGGTCAAGGATGTCAACAGCGCCTCTGCCCAGGGCAAGGCGATCCTGATTGCGATCGACTTTGAGGAGAGCTCGCACCTGCGCGAGCTTGACGAGTGCCTCTTCAAGTCTGCAAAGGAGTTTGCCGATCGCTTCAACGGCGAGGTCCACGTGGTCAACTGCGTCTCCCCGCTCAACCGCGGACTGATGTCAGGCGACACCGGCCTGTCAAAGTTTGTGGCAGGCGGTTCCGTGAGCCGCATGAACATCCATCAGAACATAGTCGAGGAGTTTGCCAAGGCTCACGACATCCCGCTTGATCACACCCACGTGGTGGAGGGCAGGATCGACGAGGAGATCCCCAGGCTCTGCGACCGCCTTGAGGCGCGCATGGTGTGCATGGGCAGCAACCCCAAGTCGAGCTTCCTAGGATCCATTAACTCAAGCGCCTGCGAATTGGTGCTTGAGCAGATCCGCGGCGATGTGTTCATCGTAAACACAGCTCGTCTTGACTGCTGCAAGTAAAGGAAGAAAACATATGAAGGCGGCCGCATGCGGCCGCCTGATGGCAGGCCAAGGCCCGACCTTGTCATGCTATCTTCCTTCCCCGAACCTTTCCTGCATATCAAACCAAGATCTTGCGCCACCTCGTTTGGAGCGCCAATCCTTTTGGAACTCTGTTGACGTATAATTAAAAGACATTTTTATTTCAGGTGACTCCTTCCTATGTTCAATCCGTTCAGCGCTCTTATCTCATTCATAAAGAACGACAAGAACAAGGAAACCCAGATCAAGTGGTCCTTGTACATCAGGGTTTGGAAGGAATTTGGACTGCCTTATTGGAAGCTGCTGGTTTTGGCAATTTTTTGCACCACTCTAGCCACTTCGGCAGAGGGGTATGCAATCACGCTAGTCCAGAAAATCATCGACAAAGGGTTCATTGAAAAGAACATGGCCTATCTTTATGTGATTGGCCTGCAGCTCATTGGCGCATACATCTTCAAAAGCATCTTCAGCTACACCAGGACAATTTCAATAGCCCGCGTCGGCTTTCTTGGCGCGTGCAGCCTGCGCAAGCGCCTGTTCAGGCACATGGTCTACCTGTCGCAGGACTTCTTCCAGCAAGTACAGACCGGACCCATCATGAACGGCTTCACGGGGCTTGCCAACATGATGCTCGCAATGGTAACGACCAGCGTCATGGGCATGATCCAGAACATCGTGAGCCTCATCATCATGGTAGGACTGATGTTCTGGTACGCCCCGCAGATCACCGCAACGCTGTTCATTCTGGGACCCGCCATAGCTGCCGTCGTGACGATTATCGCCCGCCGCCGCCGCGCAGTCGCACGCAAGCGCTTCATGTACGATGCGGCCTCGATGTCGCAGATAACCGAGGACATCCTGGGCATAAAGACCATTCAGGCGTTCGGCACTGAGGAGTACGAGTACCGCAAGATCTGCGGCATCGAGGACAACAGGGTCAAGACTGGCATGAAGAGCGCGAGCCTTACTGGGATCCAGTCGCCCGTGCTGGAGGTGATGATCTCGATTGGGCTGTGCGGTGCCCTCATAGTCGGAGGCCATTTCATCACTGAGGGTGATCTCACCACCGGCGACTTCACGGCGTTCCTGCTAGCTATGACGGCCGCGTACAAGCCGGTCAAAGGGCTGACCAACGTCTCTGGCGGCATTCAGGAAGGCTTGGTGGCGGCCGAGTCGCTCTTTGAGATGTTCGATCACAGGCAGGTGATCGAGGACGCCCCCAATGCTGTGGCGCTCAGGCGAGGGCCGATGCAGGTTTCCTTCAACGACATTCATTTCTTTTACAACCCCAACGAGGGCGAGGTCATAAGAGGGCTGTCGCTTGACGTTAAGCCTGGCCAAATCTGTGCCTTCGTCGGAAAGTCGGGCGGCGGCAAGTCCACGATGTTCAACCTCCTGCTGAGGTTCTTCGATCCACAGCAGGGATGCATAAAGATCAACGGAATCGACATCAGGCGCTATACGCTGAAGACCCTCAGGGGTTCGATGGCGCTGGTGTCCCAGGACGTTTTCCTCTTTGACGACACCATCTACGAGAACATCAAGTACGGAGTTCCCAAGGCCACGCGCGAGCAGGTGATGAAGGCGGCGGAGGCGGCCGAGGCAGCCGAGTTCATCAATTCCTTCCCAGAGAAATACGATATGAGGGTGGGCGAGCGCGGCATGTTGCTCTCTGGAGGACAGAAGCAGCGCATTGCAATCGCAAGGGCGATCCTGAGGAACGCTCCGATCCTGCTGCTTGACGAGGCGACCAGTGCTCTTGACAGCAATTCCGAGGCGTTGATCCAGAAGGCATTGAAGAAGCTGATGAAGGGGCGCACCGTGTTCGTGATCGCCCACAGGCTTTCAACAGTTCTTGACTCGGACGTGATCTGCTTCATCAAAGACGGCATGATCACCGAAAAGGGCACGGATGCGGAGTTGGTGGCTTTGAATGGCGATTACAGGAAGCTTCGCGATTTGCAGTTCAAGTCTGACAAACCAGGCGGGCAGTGATGGTGGGAAGCGCCGTGATTGAAAACTGCTGTCTTGCAAGCTGGAGAAGTGCGCGCACATGAGGATCCTGTTTTGCTCGTTCCACCCGGTCTTCACCGGGACTGGAGGCGCCGAGAAGGTTTTCTGGAGCATGGCGGATCACTTCGCGTCCATAGGCGATGAGGTGCTCTGCCTTGGGTTTGAGCGCAAGGCCGATCCGCTTGCTCCAACCTTTCATCCGCATGGAGCTCTTGTCAAGGTCGCAAACCCCGGCAGGTACTATCGCAAGTCGCCCTTGATCCAGCTTGCGTCTGCACTTGTCTTTTTCAACTCCGGATGGCGCAGGAGGCTTCGCGACAGCCTAGAGGGCAGGCGCAAGGGCCGCCTGATCATGGAGGCGGCAGACGGGTTCAAGCCTGACGCGATAGTCGCCTTCCAGCCTGAGATGACCTATGTCCTAAGACACTCAATCAAGACTGATGTTCCTATAGCGACTGCGCTGCACTGCGACATCGATACTCTGCTCAAGGGCAAGGAGAGGCTGTTTCCCGCGCTTGAAAGCTCGGAGGCAATCGTGGTGCTGCAGCGCTCCTACCTTGCGGATCTCGCCCGGTACATTGATGCCTCCAAGGCTGTCTTCATTCCTAACGCCATCCCGCGCCAGAATGGCTGCTGCGATCAACACTCGCGCGTGATAGTCATGGCAGGCAGGGTCTGCCCCCAGAAGAACCAGCTTCTGGCTATAAGGGCCTTCGCGATTTTCTCTAAAAGTCACCCTGGGTGGAAGCTCAGGATCTTCGGCGATTGCAGCTATGACAAGGGCTATTATGAGCAGTGCGTGGGAGAGGCATGCACATTGCAGGTCGAAGATCAGATCGAGTTCATGGGCGTCACGCAGAAAATGCGAGGCGAGCTTCTCAAATGCTCGATCTTTGCATTTCCTTCGATCTTCGAGGGTTTCTCGCTGGCGCTTGCAGAGGCAATGGCTCTTGGAATGCCCTGCGCCTGCCTCAAAACCTGCACGGGGCTTGCTGATATGGTGGAAAATGGCAGGAACGGGATGCTGTCTGAACCGACTCCCGAGGCGTACTCAAAAATCCTGTCAACCCTTGCAGATGACCCCGCCATGCGCAGTCAAATAGGGAGCGAGGCGAGGAAAAGCATGGAGGAGTACTCGCCGGAGAGGATCTGGGGCAAGTGGGAAGGCCTACTTTTGAGCATTGCCAGAAAAGCTGAGCGTCACGGATCATCTGAACTTTAAAACGAGAGGAACAACAATGCACGAGCACGACACCCCTTTTCTTGCAAGCAGGGCTTTCCCGGCACTTGAGAGAATGGCGCCGGAGGATCGCCGCCGCCTGGTCGATCCGCTCCAGTCCATCAGGAGGGCCGCAAGGCTTCACATTGATGCCGAGAACCTCGAATACGCGGAGCGGCATTTTCAGGATCTCGAGGAGCGGATCAGGAGGGATGTCGGCCGAATCGGGGCAGAGTATGATGAAATAATATACGATGGGGGGGGAGAACCAGCGAACTGAACGCTTTTTTGTCCGAGCAAAGCAAGAAGTCCGTGGTTGTCAGGCTGCGCAAGATGCTGGTAGACGAGCCAATCATGCTCAAGTCATCCCTGATGCTTAAAGGAGTCTTCACCGAGCTTGAGGCTGCGCCTGAGCTTTCCCAGGATCCCAGATGCGCCAACGGGGTCAAATGCTTCATTGCCAAGGGATGCAAGGACTTCGCCATAAGCGGCTTCCGCTGTGGCAGCGATCTCTTCGACTACAACGCATTCATCTGCGACTGCATCAACTTTAGGATTGAAGGGAATGTGTTTGCAAACGCACGGATAAAGTCTATCGCGCTCCTGAAGGAGGCCACCTCCTTCATCATCAGCGGCAACATGATCCTGAAGGCGGGGATGGGCGGGGTTTTCGCAAACGGCCTTGTAGACTCGGGAATCATCGAGAACAATCGCTTCCACAATGGGCAGGACTGGCATAATTTCTGCGCGGCGGTTCTTTTGGGTTCGGTTCCGGTTACCAATCCTGACACCGCCTACAACGACTTTCAGGACATCATGCTCTATGACCTGCTTGACAGCCCGCATGAGATCATCGTGAAAGATAACTTCTTCGTCGACAACGACGCGCAAGGAGTCTATTCCCATGCCTCGTACTCCGTCTGCATAACCGGCAACGTCTTTGCGGAAAACCAGAAGGAGGGAATGTGTCTTGACTACGGAACACTGGGCTGTCTCGTGGAACGCAATGCGTTCGTGGGCAACGGAAGCCGCGCGAGGATAGTAACCGAGAAAAACAAGTACAACATGCTTCCAGGCCTGTCCATCGACAACTCCTCCTACAATCTCGTGGCGTTTAATACTTTCAGCGGCAACTTCGGATCAGGAGTCAAGGCAGTGAGGGCAAGTTGCAGAAACGTCATCTGCCAGAACGACGTGTTTTGCAACAATGCCGGAGCTTCGGACTTTGGGCATTTCTTCGGGATTGAGCTTGCCAGCGATCGCAAGCCAGACTACGACGGCGTGTCCGGGCTTGATTTCTGTCCGTGCTATGAGAACATCATCGCGGGAAATGTGATAACGGGGCCGCACTACTCGGGCATCTACCTGGGGCATGACTCGTACTGCAACGACTGCTTTGACAACAGCATTGAAGGATTCACCAATTTCAGGATCGAAAACATGTCCGAGTATTTCAACTCGGCTCTGAACAATGGATGAGAGCTCGGATCATGCAGGCACCGCCGCGTGGCGGCGCCTGCATGACAAGGACATGGATGGCGATTGCGCCGTCCATCTGATTACTTACGGACGAAAATGGACATCGCCAATCTCAAGGTACTGGTATGCGTCAACGAGTTCTGGGGCGCATGGAATACGGCGTGGGGAGGCTACGGCTTCCTTGCAAGGATGCTCCTTCCCAAGGCGCTTGGCGTAAGGCCTGAAAACTTTCATGTCTGCCTTGGGCGGCGGAAGGGCGGCTTTGTCGGGAAATTCTTAACAGTGGAGAAGCGCACGACGGAGGAGGGGTACACGCTCCTGAAGCTCCCGCGCATAAAGAGGCTGGCTGCAAGGATCGTCAATTCATATGATCTGGTGATCTCGATCGAGGCCACCGTCCCTTTCATCTTCTACCTCGACGGGTATCTTAAGAAGAAGATCCTCTTTTGGGTTCAGGATCCGCGGGAGACAAGCGACTGGGACAGGTTCAAGACCATTAAGTGCGCAGCAGAGTGCAACTACTACTCGCAAAAGGACTACGACCAGGTCTCCAAGTGCTTCAGGGATGGCGGGGTAAAGTTCGTCACCCAGGGGCGTTGCCTTTCTGAAAAGGCGATAAGGCTTTATAAGCTTCCAGCTGACACGCCGATGGATTTTCTGCCAAACCCCATAGAGATCGACTACAGGATCTCTGAACTTGGGAGCAAGGAGGATGCCGTCATTTTCCTGGGCAGGCTAGACACGCAGAAGCGCGGGTGGATCTTCTGCGAAATAGCCAAGCGGATGCCACAGTACCAGTTCTACATGATGGGCCAGTCCTCGGATGATTTCGAGTCGAGCCAGAACGGTTTTGTCAACAAGTACGCCGGGCTTGCGAACCTGCACTTCATGGGAAGGTGCGTCGGGCAGAAGAAGGATTCGATGCTGCGCAAGGCCAGGATCCTTGTCAACTGCTCAATTCATGAAGGCGTGCCGGTTTCCTTCCTCGAGGCGTTTTGGTACGGGGACTGCGTCATATCATCCCTCGATCCAGACAATCTGGTCTCGCGCTTTGGCATCGCGCTAAAGCGCTCCGACGGCGATGGATACGATTCGGTCGACGGTTTTGTCGATGCCATAAGTACAGTGCTGGAAGACAGGGAACTCTGGCTCTCCAAGGTGACCAAGGCATATGAGTACGTTAGCAAGGTGCATTGCCATGAGGCCTTCAGAAAGAGCCTCGCCGCCATGGCGGACGGCTTGGAACTCAAAAAGGTAGAATGAAAGCTGGTGCCTGCGGCGTCAAGCTGCAGCTTTGCTTTCGAAAAGATCTAGAGCATGAAATACTCCAACATCTTGTTTGCGCCTTCAGACGGGTGCGATGAAAAGCAGGATCTCTACTGCGTCATGCAGCCTGGAACATTGTATGACCGTCCAGGCGGCCGCATGCTCATGAAGGCCTATTCATCGCTGACCTTCAACGGCTATTTCAACGTCTTCCCCGTCAGTTTTGTCAGAGATGGGCTTTCATGCGTCAATGCGCGGCTGCGCCTCAGTGGCAGCGGCACGATCATCGTCACCTTGATCTGCGCCTTCTGCAGCTCCCAAACGGTTGTGATTGCAAGCAAGGAGCTTGATCTCTCCGGATCCGAAATGGAGGAGATCCGCTTTTCCATCTCAGGCCTAGAGCCGAACAGCCTGATCTATCCAAAAGTGGATGCAAGGACGGACGCCGAGATCGCCGCGATGAGCTTTCACGTCGACCCTGCGCCCGGCTTTATCCCGCGCGATGTCGTCCTAGGCGTCGTAATCACTCATTACAACCGCCAGCTTGAAGTCTCGGCGAACCTGCGAGCGCTCGAGTCGTATCTTGCAAGGCATCCTGAGCATGCCGGCAGGGTCAGGATCGCGGTGGTGGACAATTCGTCAAACTTCGAGCCTGACGCAGGCTCTGGCGCCGCTGTCATCAAATGCCCTAATTTCGGCGGATCCGGCGGGTTCTCGCGCGGCCTGCTGCACTTCAAGCGTACAGGGGCCACACACGTGCTGTTCATGGACGACGACGGGGATTTCGAGCCTGAGAGCATTGCCAGGCTCTGCTGCATCTTCGCGCTGAGCAAGGATCCATCTCTTGCGGTGACCGGGACGCTGCTCGATTCATTTCGCAAGACCGTGATCGACGAGCGCGGCGCCGTGTTCGACATCTGCAGGCGCTACGCCATGTCATGCGGCTTTGACATGGCCAAGATGAAGGACATGCTCGAGGTTGAGGCCTACGACTGCAGGTACAATTATTCGGCGTGGTGCTTCTTCGCGTTCAGGATTGCCGACGTGCGCTTCTATCCTTATCCATTCTTCGTGCGCGGCGACGACACGCTCTTCAGCATCCAGAACTCGTTCAATGCCCGCCCCGTGATCGGGATAGGGTGCTGGATCCCTTCATCAAGCAGCAAGGTCGGTCCTAAGATCTGGTACCTCGACATCAGGGCAAACCTCATTTGCAGCTTTTTCGTGGACTCATCCGTAAAGCCAATTCTGCAGATCCTCAGGAAATTCTTTTTCAAGCAGCTCTACATGTACAACTACGGATCGGCGAAGGCCATCCTCAAGGCATGCCAGGATGTTTTTGAGGACAAGGGCTTGCTCTTCAACGACTTCAGCGGCAGGCAGATCAGGAAAGTGTCCGATGAGATAGAGCGGAACTTTCAAAGCGAAAAGCTCGCCGACATCGGTCTTGTAAAGCCTGAGCTCTCGACGAACCGGATCCCCAAGAAGAACTTGCTCTTGAAGACCATCAGCTTCTTGACGCTGAACGGACTTCTGCTGCCCGCCTTTGCCTGCCACAAGCATGTTGTCAGCTATGAGGTTGGTGACAAGTGGGGGTACAACCTTTCCTTTGCCCGCAGGGCGATGCTCTACTACAGCAAGGAGAACAACTATGGATACAAGGCTGTGCGAAATCCAAGACAGGGGATCGGCTTGTACTTGGAGTACAGGCGCACATTGAAGCTCGTAAGGGCAAAATACAAGGAAATGTCCGAGTACTACCGCAAGATGGCGATTGATGCCGGTTTCTGGGAGAAGGTGTACGATTTGGAGCCGCAAAGCTGAAATGTAACCGCACGGCTCCGGCAGCGGCATTGATGCCGAGCCATGCGTGATGAAAGGAGAGCGCCTTGCTCCTCAGACGTTGAACAGGAACTCGAAGAGATCCCCATCCTTGACTATGTAATCCTTTCCTTCCGAGCGCAGTTTCCCTGCTTCTTTTGCTCCTTGTTCACCGTTGTACTTGATGAAGTCGTCATATGCGATGGTTTGTGCGCGGATGAAGCCTTTCTCGAAGTCGGAGTGGATCTTTCCGGCAGCCTGCGGTGCGGTGGCTCCCACTTTCACAGTCCAAGCCCTTACTTCCTTGGGGCCTGCGGTAAAGAATGTCTGCAAGCCAAGAAGCTTGTAGCCAGCCCTGATCACGCGGTTGAGGCCCGGCTCCTTGAGTCCCAGGCTGTCCATGAACTCCTTGCGGTCAGCCTCCTCCATGGTCGCAAGATCGCTCTCAACTGCAGCTGACACCGGAACCACGGCAGAGCCGTCCGCCTGAGCTATCTTCCTGACTTCGTCGAGGTAGGGGTTGTTCTCAAAGCCGTCTTCTGCGACGTTGGCAATGTACATGACAGGCTTGAGCGTGAGAAAATTGAATCCCCTAAGCGCATCCTTGTCGGCGGCAGTGAACTGCACCTGGCGCAGGGCCTTTCCTTCCTCAAGCGCGGGCTTGCATTTTTTCAGGGCAACAACCTGGGCGGCAGCTTCCTTGTCTCCACCGGCCTTGGCGCGCTTCTCAAGGCGGGTTAGCGCCTTGTCGCAGATCTCAAGGTCGGAGAGCGCAAGCTCGGTGTTGATGGTGTCGATGTCGTCGGCAGGGTTCACCTTGCCTGAAACATGGATGACATTGGGATCGTCAAAGCAACGGACCACATGCGCAATGGCATCGGTCTCGCGGATGTTCATGAGGAACTGGTTGCCAAGTCCCTCGCCCTTGGAAGCGCCTTTGACCAAGCCTGCGATGTCCACAAACTCCATGGTGGCAGGAACGATCTTGGCGGGGTGGACGATGGCGGCTATCTTGTCAAGGCGCGGATCCGGCACCGGCACGATGCCGGTGTTCGGATCGATGGTGCAGAAGGGGAAGTTCTCGGCAGCGATGCCGGCCTTGGTCAGGGCGTTGAAAAGGGTGGACTTGCCGACATTGGGCAGTCCGACGATCCCGCAGTTGAAACCCATTTTTATAACCTCTGAAAATCCTGAATTAAGGCGGTTACTCCGCCTGGTACTTGAATCCGTTGACGGCCATGGTGGCCCTGTCGATGCCACGGCGGTAGAGCGTATCAATGGCGCCTAGCGCGCACGTGCAGGCTGCCGCCGTGGCATCCTTGTCAGTGCCAAAAGGCCTCCCCAGCACCCAGCTTATGACATCGTGCGATGGGGGCATGCCGATCCCGATGCGCAGCCTCAGGAAGGACTGCGAGTTGCCAAGGAACTGGCCGATGCTCTTAAGTCCGTTGTGTCCTGCAAACCCGCCGCCGAAGCGTAGCTTCATCTGCCCGGGCTTTAAGTCTAGATCGTCATGCACGACCAGGACCTCCTCGGGGCGGATCTTGTAGAAGGTGCAGGTTGCGCCCACGGCGCGGCCGCTCTCGTTCATGAACGTGGTTGGAAAGAGCAGCCTCACCTCATGATCGGCGATGCTCCCGCGCCCGCAGATCCCGAAGAACCTGGGCTCGGGGCGCATCGAGATCTTGTGCTCGTCGGCAAGCGCCATGAGGAAGTCCACGCCGGTGTTGTGCCGCGTGTGCTCGTACTCGGACCCGGGGTTGCCGAGGCCCACGAGGAGCCTCGGCAGGGGGATCTCATTAGTTTTCATCAATAATCCTCACGCCATCGGTTTCAGATGCTGGAAGTGCTTTGGCAAGCTCGTGCACGCACCTGCCGATGCCTGGAACCGTGAAATCCGGCTCTATGGCATCAAGCGGAAGGAGCACGAAGGCGCGCTCAGCCATCCTGGGGTGGGGGATCGTGAGCTCTTTCGTGTCCATGACTAGATCCCCAATGCAGATGATGTCGATGTCAAGCGTGCGCGGGCCGTAGCGGAACACCCGCTTGCGCTTGAAATAATCCTCGATGGCATGGATGCGTGAGAGCAGGTCAAGCGGCTCCACCTCTGAGTCAAAGGACATGGCGCTGTTCACGAAGTCGTCCTGATCCTTGTATCCCCAGGGCCTGGTGAGGAAGAGCGGCGCGACGCGGACATTCGAAACCCCAGGCCATCTGGAGATCATCTCCATTGCCTTGCGCACGCTCTGGGCCTTGTGTCCGAGGTTGGCCCCCAGGGACAGCAGCACGCGCGGCATCTTCAGGGATCCAGGTGCATGGAGGCGCGCCAGGCGCGGGCGCGGGCGAGGCGGTCCTGGCGCTCGGCATCGGAGTCGTCGGTGAAGACCTCGTTCGAGCCTGTGGCAGGCTTCTGGGGAACCTGGCGCGGGGCGCGCTCAGGCTCGGCCGGGCGCTCTGCGTGAGCCTCGGCGCGCTGCTGTTGCTCCTGCTGTTCCCGGCGGCTGTCCTTTTGCGCAAGCATCTGCCGCCTTTCGCTGGCGGTCTTGGCGCTGCGCTCGTAGTAGGGCTCCCAGAACTCGACGTAGGGGGTTAGATAGGGCTCGAAGCGCGCCCTCAGCCTGAAGATGTCAAAGCCGCCGCGGAAGAGCTGCTTCGAGGCGATCGCGGCCACCTCGTCCGGATCGGTGATGTTGAGGAACTGCAGCTGCAGCGACCACATCGAGCGGATGCTCTCGGCAATGCCCATGGGGATCGCCGTGACGGAGTTCTGCTCCCTGAGCACGGTGGGGCAGGCAAGGTCGGCAAGTTCGCGCACAGAGGCGGGGGATGCCATGGTGTCGTTCAAGGCCATGAGCCTTGAGACCTCGGCCTGGAACTTAGGCCAAAGGATCACCGCGTAGAGGAAGTGCGGCATGTTGCGCTTCTGATCGCGGCAGCGCTCGTCGGAGCTTTGGAGGGCGTACTCGACGAAGGAGTCGAACGACGGGTTGTCGAGGAACTGCTCAAGCCCTGCAAAGAGGATCTCGAACATCCCGTATTTGCGCAGGATCCTGTAGCTCTGCAGCCCGTGACCGGTGAGGAAGAGCTTGTTTACTTCCTCGAACATGCGGGCGTTGGAGACCTGCAAAAGCAGGTGCTCCATGTTGCGTATGGGATCCGAGGTGCGCTTTGAAATGGTGAAGCCCAGCTTGGCGGCAAAGCGCAGCGCCCTGATCATGCGCACCGGATCCTCGAGGTAGCGCCTCTTAGGATCGCCGATCATGTCGATGACGCCGCGGCGCAGATCGTAGAGGCCTGCGTGGTAGTCGATTAGCTCGGAGGACTTGAGATCGTAGTAGATGGCGTTGATGGTGAAATCGCGCCGCGCTGCATCCTCCTCGGCGGTGCGGCCGTAGATGTTGTCGCGCACGAGCATGCCTGTGCCAGAGGTCTGGTGCTTGAACGACTCGTGCTTGGGCTCCTGGTTTGACCTGAAGGTCGTGACCTCGATGATCTCGCGGCCGAACACCACGTGGCAGATCTTGAAGCGCCTGCCGATGATGCGGGAGTTCTGGAACACGCGGCGCACCTGCTCGGGGGTCGCGTTGGTCGAGACATCGAAGTCCTTGGGCTTCTTTCCAGTGAGCAGATCGCGGATGCATCCGCCGACCAAGTAGGCTTGGTAGCCGGCGCGGCGCAATCCCTCGAGCACGGCTATGGCCTGGGGCGGAATGTCCTTGCGGGTGATGCTGTGATCCTTGCGCCCGAGCACCAGGCGGCATGATCCCTTCCTGTCGACCTCGGCCTTGTTCTTTTTGAGGATCTTCTCAAGATCCGCAGCATTTAGGGTAATTTTGCTTGCCTCGCGAAATGTGCAGGCCGGCCCTCGGGCCGGCGACGTACTCGGCTTTTGCCGGTGTGGTATGCCTTTCAAATTTCCGGGGCATTATACCACAGCCCCTGATGCCGCCCCGGGCACGGACATGCCGCGCGGAGCCTTAGAAAACCCCAGCTGGCGCGGCGGCGCTGCGGTGCGGCAGGCGCGATGGGGCAAAGCGCGAGGCCGCTTTTTTCAAGATGTCGCGGCACTCCATTGAGGGCCGCGCCCACGAGCTGTCCTGTCCCAGGAAAGCGAGCGCGAGCAGGAGCGCCTGTTGCGGCGCCATCGCATCTGTGATCGCCTTTGCATGGTTCTGCTTTGAGAGCTTGAGCCCCGGGGATTCAAGCGCCAGCGGCAGGTGGAGGTAGGAGAAGCCCTCATGCCCAAGCGCCCTTGCCAGAGCCTCCTGCCTTGGGGTGACGTACATGAGATCCTGCCCGCGCACCACCTCGGTGATCCCGGTTGCGATGTCGTCGGCCACGCAGGCTAAGTTGTATGAGATTATCCCGTCCGAGCGCCTGAGCGTGAGAAAGCCGTAGGTGTCGCCGGTGTCCACCGCGCCCAGCAGCTCGTCCTTGAAGATCCCGCTTATCTCCTCCCGGGGCTTGAACCTGATGGAGCAGGGCGTGCCGGGAGGAGGAGGGGGCATGCGCTCAAAGCACCTGCAGGGGCTGTGCTTTAAGCTCTGCCTCGTGCAGGTGCACGAGAAGGCAAGGCCATCCTTCTCAAGCTTCCTTATCTTGGATGCGTAAAAGGGGATCCTCTCGCTTTGGAAGAGAGGCTCCCCGTCAAAGTCAAAGCCGAAGGCATCGATGTCCGAGAGCACCCGCCCGGCCATTCCCCCGGGGCAGCGCGGCGTGTCGAGATCCTCGATGCGCAAAAGGATCCTGCCGCCTTGCGATCTGGCCCGAAGCCACGCCCCCAGCAGGGTCGAGAGCGAGCCGAAGTGCAGCGGGCCGCTCGGGGTCGGGGCAAAGCGCGTCGTGTACATCTGCTCTCCACATCCGCATGGCCATTAAGGCCTACTACGCAAATGCCCGCGCATCGCGCGGGCATTTGCCTTCTCCTCCGAATCCTCCCTGAGGAAGACGGAGATCAGCCTTCGAGCTGCTTTTCCTTGATCTCGGCCAGGGCCTTGCAGTCGACGCAGAGGTCGGCAGTCGGGCGCGCCTCGAGGCGCTTGATGCCGATCTCCTCGCCGCACTGCTCGCAGTACCCGAACTCATCCTTGTCTATCTTGGCGAGGGTCTTCTCGATCTTCTTGATGAGCTTGCGCTCGCGGTCGCGGGTGCGCAGCTCCAGGGCGAACTCCTCCTCCTGCGACGCGCGGTCAAGCGGATCGGGGAAGTTGGCAGCCTCGCTCTTCATGTGGCCGACGGTGCGATCAACCTCGGAGCGGAGCTGATCGCGCCACGCAGTAAGGATCTTGCGGAAGTGCTCCTTCTGCGCCTCGTTCATGTACTCCTCGCCCGGCTTGGGTTCGTAAGGCTTCACGCCGGCAATTGCCAGCGGACCCATGGATTCGAGTTCCGATCCAGTATTATTCTCTTTGGCTGCCATAGCACTGCATCCTTAGCTGGTAAAACCAGCCCGTTTGATCAGGCCCTCAGGCAGGCAAGCGCCGCGCGCTTGCCTGCCTTCAGGCTTTGCGGCGCGAGCGCGGAATAACCCCGCGCGCGCTGTTTACAAGGGCTAGATTATGCGTGAACCCAACCTGTCCCGCAAGTGGCGCTCGCAGGAATTTGATCGCAAGCGCAAAGTCCGTCTTTTCCGTGATCCACGGCTCACGGCGGCATCAAGCCGCGCCGAAAAGGATCTTTGCGCTTGCGATATATAATCCATATAGTGGTTCTTAAGCGGCCCTTAAAAGGCGCGACTTTCCTTGATGCATCAAGTCTTCCGTGATGGCGCTCAATACCGATTTGGTAGTCTTGTTCATCAGCCATGCCCGCTGAGACTGGCGGTTCATCACGTAGTTCTCCTTGTTGATCG
>Ga0256406_1003243_pt1 | contig 20649 bp, 19 predicted proteins | sample RumenRJG_03DNA_FD_185986 | JGI IMG/M metagenome (GOLD analysis project Ga0256406, IMG submission 185986) | Bovine rumen microbial communities from Lethbridge, Alberta, Canada - RJG_03 | ecosystem: Host-associated > Mammals > Digestive system > Stomach > Rumen | place: Canada: Alberta | collected... | reverse complement strand
CCGTGTACCGAACGGTACGCACGGTGCTGTGAGAGGACGGGGCTAATCACCCCCTCCTACTCGATTTGTAAATAAATATTCAGTTATAGATTTATTCTATAGCAAATGATTTAAAAACAGTAATTGATAATCACTGCAGATATCGTTTAATATAAAATCATATATACGATAAAATACAGTCAGGAAGTGCAGAAATGTCTATAGTAATACAGAATGAACTGCCGGCCCGGGCTAAGCTTGAGTCGGAAAATATATTTGTCATTGATACGAGCCGTGCCACCACGCAGCAGATCAGACCGCTGCAGATTGCGATTCTGAACCTGATGCCTCTTAAAGAAGACACTGAGCTCGATATTCTCCGGGTTATGTCCAATTTCCCGATCCAGACGATGATCACGCTGCTGACGACCAAGAGCAGGACGTCGACGCACACGAGTCTTTCCCATCTCAACCAGTTTTACCAGACCTTCGATGACGTGGAGGATCGTTATTTCGATGGCCTGCTGATTACCGGCGCGCCGGTGGAGAAGATGGAATTTGAAGAGGTCGATTACTGGGAAGAGCTGACCCGGATCATGCAGTGGTCGCGCACGCACGTCTACACGACGATGCACATCTGCTGGGGTGCGCAGGCAGGGCTTTATTATCATCATCATATCAATAAGATTCTCCTGCCGGAGAAAATCAGCGGCGTCTACCGCCACAAGGTGCTGCATCGCAAGAAGATGATGATGCGCGGCATGGATGACTATTTCATGGCGCCGGAATCACGCTACACCGGCATCGATGAGGCGGCGGTGGCGAAGAATCCGGAGCTTTATGTCGTTGCGGCCGGAGAGGAAACAGGCAGTTTTGTCATTCTTGCCTATTCCTCCCGTCAGATTTTTGTCCTCGGCCATACCGAATATGACCGCTACGAGCTGGACAAGGAATATAAGAGAGATGTCGCCAAGGGGCTGAACCCGGCGATACCGGTAAACTATTACCCGGACGATGATCCGAGCCGTGAGCCGGTGCTCAGCTGGCGCTCCAGCTCCAATTCGCTGTACACCAACTGGCTGAACGTCATGTATCAGGGTACGCCGTATGATCTGACGCAGATGACGGATGTGGAAGAGGACAGCTATCTGAAGACCATGCTTGATAATACGCAGTAATCAGGTAGGCACAGATGAACGCCAAAAGAGGCTATGTACCGGAGGATGACCGGAATTTTTCGGAGCAGGCGATGCCTGTTCTGCGCAAGGCAGCCGGGAACCTGTGCTATCTTCTGGATGAAGGGTACAGCGTGAAAACGGCTTCTGTTTTTGTGGGCAATCACTACCTTCTGTCCGAACGGCAGCGGCTGGCGCTGGTGCGCAGCACGGCAGCCCGGGAGCAGGTCCGCCTGCGCCGGGAGAAATGCTGCCGGCCGCAGGAAATAAACGGCAAGACCGTGCTGGTCGACGGGTTTAACACTGTCATCACGCTGGAGGTCATGCTCTGCGGGTCGCCTGTCTTTGACTGCATGGACGGTGCCGTGCGGGATCTGGCGGCGCTGCGGGGAACCTACCGCATCATAGAGGAGACAAAGAGGGCAGCCGCCCTGCTTTTTTCCTGTCTCGCAGAATGCGGCGCAGCCGGCGCGGCCATTTATCTTGACAGACCGGTTTCCAATTCCGGCCGTCTCAGACAGCTGCTTGCGGAAGTGGGAGAAAACTATCCGCTTCAGCTTGCTTTTCATGTACAAAATGACGTGGACCGGGCTCTTTATGAGCAGGCATATGTCATCTCCTCGGATTCGGTGATCCTGGACCGGTGCCGGAGCTGGTTTAACGCCGGCCGGCTTTGCCTGGAAAGGACCGGTGCAAGGGCGCTCAGAATCTGGGAGAAGGAAGGCGGCGGCCGCCTGTCAGATGGGAGTTGAACGATGGACCTGCTTGTGACCGTTGACAGAAATTATCTTCACCCGCTTGCGGTGATGCTCAAGAGTTTTGCCTGCAGCAATGAAGGCAGCCATACGGTTTATATTCTGAACCGGAAGCTGACGCAGGAAGATGTGGATGCTCTGTCGTCTGTGCTCTGCGAACCGCGGCTGAAGCTCATTTATTACCCGATCAGGGAGCCCGCTGTCAGCGAGGCACCGACATCGGGACGGTATCCGATAGAAATTTATGATCGTATTTTTGCGGCGCACTATCTGCCGGAAACTCTTGACCGGGTCCTTTATCTCGACCCTGACCTGGTGGTGCTGCATTCTCTGGATGATCTCTGGAATCTGGATATGGGAGAATACTGGTTTGCGGCAGCCAGTCATGTGAAGAAGATCGGAGAGGTTTTCAACGCTGTCCGCCTGGAGGCGGAGACGATCGGGCCGTATATCAATTCCGGCGTGATGCTTATGAATCTGGACCTGCTGCGCCGCTATCAGAAAACAGGGCCGGTACTCGTGTACGTCAAAGAACACGAGCACAGCCTCATGCTGCCGGATCAGGATATCATCAGTGCCCTATATGGAGAGCACATTCTGAGCATTGATCCGTATATTTACAACATGACCGACCGGATGCTGAACGCACAGCAGATGCTGCCGGACAGCCCTGTTACGGCAGAGTGGGTGGAGCAGAACAGCCGGATCGTGCATTACCTGGGCCGCAGCAAGCCCTGGAAGAAAAATTATCAGGGGCGGCTTGGCTATCTGTACCGGCGCTACGAAGCAATGCTGGAACAGGGCAGTGCGCAGTAATCTGAACAGACTTCCTGGGAAAAACAGGAAGTCATTTTAATCTGAAAGGAAAACATTATGGGACTGAACAGTACGCCGAATGCCGAACGGATTCATATCGGCATTTTCGGAAAGAGAAATGCCGGCAAATCGAGTATCATCAATGCCATCACGGGGCAGAATCTGGCTATTGTATCGGATGTCAGCGGTACAACCACGGATCCGGTTTCCAAGGCCATGGAGCTGCTGCCGCTGGGACCGGTGCTGATCATTGATACGCCGGGCCTTGATGATGAAGGAGAACTGGGCAGGCTGCGCGTTCAGAAGAGCTATCAGGTTCTGAACAAGACGGATATTGCAGTGCTTGTCGTGGACGGCCCGAGCGGCATTTCGGGTGAGGACCGTGCCATCATGGCGCGTATCCGGGCAAAACAGATTCCGCTCGTGACTGTCATGAACAAAGCTGATCAGATGCAGCAGATACCGGAACCGGCGGAGCCGAACCAGATCTGGGTCAGCGCATTGACCGGCTATCATGTTTTTGAACTCAAAGAACTGATTGCAAAACAGTATAAAGTTAAGGATGAGAAGCTCAGAATCGTAGGAGATATTCTGCAGCCATCGGATATCGCCGTGCTTGTCGTGCCGATTGACAAGGCGGCGCCGAAGGGGCGGCTGATCCTGCCGCAGCAGCAGACGATCCGGGATATTCTGGAGGCCGATGCGATTGCCGTCGTGTGCAAGGAATATGAGCTGCGCGACACACTCGCGAGCCTTTCAAGGAAGCCGAAGATAGTTATCACCGACAGTCAGGTATTTGCCAAGGTTTCCGCCGATACGCCGAAAGATATTCTGCTGACTTCGTTTTCGATCCTGATGGCCCGCTACAAGGGCGATCTGGAAACGCTGGTCTCGGGCGTTACGGCACTGGATCACCTGCAGGACGGCGACCGCGTGCTGATCAGCGAGGGCTGTACGCATCACCGCCAGTGCGATGATATCGGAACCGTAAAAATACCGCGGTGGATCCGTGATTATACAGGATGCGACCCGGTATTTGAGACCACGAGCGGCGTGGAATTTCCGGATGATCTGAATCGGTACGCGATGATTGTGCACTGCGGCGGCTGTACGCTGAGCGAACGGGAGATGAAATACCGGATCGCCTGTGCGAAGGATGCCGGCGTGCCGATTACCAATTACGGCGTGCTGATCGCCTTTATCCAGGGAATTCTGAAACGGAGCGTGCAGGCTTTCCCGTCCGTTGCCATGTGCCTTGAGGAGGATGACTGATGCGTCTTGAAAAGGATATGCTGGGAGAGGTATCTCTGCCGGATGATTGTCTTTACGGAATCGAGACCGCGCGGGCTGCGGAGAATTTCAAAGTCAGCGGCCGCAGGGTGCACTGGGAGATGATCGAGGCGGTAATTGCCGTCAAACAGGCAGCGGCGATGGCCAACCGCGATGCGGGACTGCTGAGTCAGGAAAAGGCAGATGCGATTCTGGCCGCCTGCGGCGATATCCTCGCGCACCGCGCCGATGATGCATTTATCACGGATGCCCTGCAGGGCGGGGCGGGCACATCGGTCAACATGAACGCCGATGAGGTGATCGCCAATCTCGGCCTTCTGCACATGGGACATCGCTGCGGCGAATATCAGTATCTGCACCCGCTCGACGATGTGAACAGGAGCCAGTCGACCAATGATGTATATCCGACGGCCCTGCGGATTGCGGCAATCCGGCTGGTGCGCCGGCTCAGCGATGCCTGCAGCCGTCTGCAGGAGAGCCTGCAGAAAAAGGAAAATGAATTCGAGCGCATTAAAAAGCTCGGCCGCACCGAACTGATGGATGCCGTGCCGATCACGCTCGGCGAGGAGTTCGGCGCCTATGCGCAGGCAATAGCCCGCGATCGCTGGAGAATCTATAAAGTGGAGGAAAGACTTCGTCAGACCAATCTGGGCGGCACTGCAGTGGGGACGGGAAGCAATGCAAGCCGGAAATATATGTATAAAGTGACAGAATATCTGCGCGACCTGACCGGTCTGGGACTCGCCAGAGCGGAATATCCGATGGATCTCACGCAGAATAATGATGTTTTTGTCGAAGTATCCGGGCTGCTGAAGGCGCTGGCTGTGAACCTGTATAAAATCTCGACAGATCTGCGCCTGATGAATTCCGGCCCGTACGGCGGTCTCGGAGAGATTCATCTGCGGCCTCTGCAGGAGGGCAGCACGATTATGCCCGGCAAGGTCAATCCGGTGATTCCGGAGATGGTCTCACAGGCCGCCATGCAGGTTATGGCCAGCGACAGTGCTATTGCGATGTGCGCGGCAGGCGGTAATTTCGAACTCAATGCCTTCATGCCGATGATTGCGGACAACCTGATCGGCAGCCTGAAACTGCTGATCGGCGCGGCGGATGCGCTGCGCACGAAATGTATTGATGTGCTGGAGGCAGACGAGGAGGGCTGCAGGCGCCATCTTGACAATGCGCTTGTCATTGCGACGGCATTTGCGCCGTATATCGGATATGACAAGGCATCCGAATTGGCCCGCGAGTGCGGCAGCGACCGCGAGGCATTCTGCCGTATGGTAAGAGAGCAGGGACTTCTTGGTGAAGAGAAAATACAGGCGATTCTGCGAAAACTGTAAGATCGCGCAGCATAGACGAAGGGCGTGCGGAAAATTTTTCCGCACGCCCTTTCGCAATTTTTTATCTTCTGCCGCTTTGCAGCCCGCAGTTTTCAGCTTTGCTGCATTGCCGCTTGTTTTTCAGTACTGCTGCATTGCCGCCTGTTTTTCAGTTCTGCCGCTTTGCAGCCCGCGGCGAATCGCCTCTTGATTTTACGGTCTGATAGCCGATAGACCGCAGCCGGACGGTCATGCAGTTATAGCACTGCGCGGAACTTTCGCCGGTGCAGTTTTTATTGTTGTAGAGCAGGTATTTACCGCGCACCGGTGTCGGCGACAGATTCGGCATCACGACATTGGCCCCTGCCAGAATTCCCTTTTCACGGCCGAGCGGATCGATCGTCCCGAGTGCCGTAGTCGCCGGAATCAGGCCCTGCGGGAACATCAGACGCAGAATGCCCAGCATGTAGAGCGTCAGTTCCAGGCTGCCCTGCCGGCAGTCACGGAAAGGCGTATCCTTATGCGGAATAAACGGGCCGATCCCGATCATGTCCGGGTCCAGCTCTTTCAGGAAAAACAGATCATCGAGCAGATCGTCCGCAGTCTGATAAGGCGTCTCGAGCATCATCCCGGCACCGATCTGGAACCCGATATCCTTGAGGTCATACAGGCAGCGGATACGGTTATCCAGCGTCTGACTGGCCGGATGAAGCTTTTTATAGAGGGCCTGCGATGCGGTTTCATGCCGCAGAAGATAGCGGTCGGCGCCGGCATCAAAATACCGCTGATAGCTCTTACGCGGCTTTTCCCCGATGGAGAGCGTGATGGCGCTGTCAGGAAAATGTTCCCGCAGCTCTGCGACGATGCGGCATATGCGGTCATCCGTGAAATACGGATCCTCGCCGCCCTGCAGGACAAAGGTGCGGAACCCGTAGGCGTGCCCCTTATCCGCACAGTCCAGAATCTCCTCCTCGCTGAGCCGGTATCGCTGCGCATTCGCGTTGGAACGCCGGATGCCGCAGTACAGACAGTCGTTTTTACAGTAATTGGTAAACTCAATCAGACCGCGCAGATAAATATCGTGACCGAAATTTTCCTGCTGGCGGATGCGCGCCTTTTCGAAAAGGTACGACGCCGTCTCCTCGCTGCGGCCGTCCAGAAGAAGACGAAACTCTTCCCGGCTGAGCATTTTCTCTTTGTATAATTTATCGATTAATTCTTTCATGCTTCTCTTAAAAATTTTTCCAGATCGAATCGGTCTGATGCAAACACCGGCATATCCTTCCGGAAAATACGGCCCGAATAGCCTTCATGCGGCAGCGGGATCAGGCGCGTATCCGGATTTCGCAGAACATTGCGGTAGAGCGGGTCGCAGACCGCAATCTTCGCATGGTTCATTCTGGCGATCAGGCCATCCTCGTCGATGCCTTCCTCGATATCCGGCCAGAGCGCACCGGCGTGCATGCCGTTTTCTCCGGCAAAAGCAGTATGATTGATGCCGTCTGCCATCGACTGCGCGTAAACCTGTTCTCCGATAACGAGAATGTCCTCCTGCTGCACCGTATCTCTGCCGAAGGCATTGCGGTTTCTGCCGTCTTTTTCCGAAGCCCGGACGGCCTGCATAACCTGTTCAGCCATATATGGGCCGACCGGCAGACCGATGACGTACGGCGTTCCGGCTTTGGCGCGCATCATCTTCGCCGGCAGCAGTCCGGCCGAGGATACGCAGACGTTGACGCTGGCACGATAGGCATGGGCCAGATTGTCAAAGGAATCCTCCATGGCAAAACAGCCGTTGACCGTCAGGCCGGCGTCGGTAAATGTCTTCCGGAGTGCGGCCACGTTGTCCCGGTTGGAAAAATCGATCGGCGTGACGCCGAGCAGGTTGACGCTGCCGGGCACCTTTTCCTCGGAAGGGTCGGCAAAGCGCCGGATCCATTCGCGCAGCGCCAGGCCGACACCTCTGGTATACAGATCAAGTCCGTTTGTCGGAACCGGAATAACCGGTACGCCGGTACGCTGCTCGATCAGGTGGGCCACACCTTTATAGTCGAAGGCGATGATATGCGGAATGGAAGAGCCGCAGAGCATGATAAAGCGCGGATGCAGGTCGCGTGATGCCTGGGTGACATCGTCGATCAGGACATTGTCATCACCGAGGACGGCCGTGAGCTCATCGAGTCCGCTGCAGAACATCAGCGACTGCGAGTCATACCAGCGCGGTTCATCGTGTGTGGTATAAGTGGAATTGCATCCATCCGGATCATGCAGGATGCTCATGCCGCCCAGTTCAAACATGGCGGAGCAGGCACCGGTTACATCGGCTGCATAGGTAGATGTAAATACGTGAACATGCCAGTCTTTCATGAGCAGCTGCACCCCCATCCCTTATGCTGTACAAGCGTCGGCAGATCCTGCGGCGTATCCGCTGCCTGTGCGATCAGATCCAGCAGATGTGAAAGACCGCGGTAGCCGTACATGCCTGCATTTTCAACGAGATTGACGAAATAAGGCGTATCATTGAAATAGGCACTTTTCTGGCCGACGGCGACGATTTTACCGTCATGATGGCGGTCAGCCTGCCGCATATTCCAGCCGAGCGATGAATATACTTTGAGGTCCGGCTTGATCGCCTGAAGCTTCCGGAATACATCCTCGGACTCCGTGATCACGTCGATGAGCACCGATTCAACATTAAAACCATGTTCCAGCAGATAAATCGCAAATCCCAGAGGCTGTTCGATTGCGGTATAGTCAATGGAAAGCGGCGTGCCGTTCAGCTTCTGCCGCAGTGCCTGCGCCTTTTCCTCCGCCTCGGCACGCAGCGCGCGGGTCTCTTCCTGCGGCGGGGCGGCAATGCCGAGCGCCTCGCTCGCGGCCTTCATGTCGGCGTCGATTTCGTCATAGACGAAAGAAGAGCGCATGATCATCCATTTCTGTCCGAGCCGCAGCTTAAGATCGCGTCCTGCCAGTTCTGCCTTCCTGTTGAAGGTGAAGTTGATGCAGGATTTCTCCATCTCATGGAATTCATCGTAATTCTGCATGGTCGTCAGATCGCTGATCGAAATCCCGCTGCGCACAAGATGCTGATAAAGATCGCAGTATTTCGTCATCGGGAAACAATTGCCGACAAAGGATACATGATCCGGCAGGTGATCGGCAGGCTGCAGAACACGCAGGATCTGCTTGCGCAGATTCGGCATCGGTTCTTTCTTGCGGCGCATGATCGGATCCATATAGCAGTCAATAAAATCGATATCCGGATATTCTCTGCGGAGAATTTTGTAGACTCTCTGATAATTGACCGCCATGAAATGATGGATGCAGGAAGTGAAGATCATGACCATCCGCGGCCTCTGCGGCAGGGCATCGATGATCTTCTCCGTTCCATGCAGAACTTCTTCTTCCATGTCACCGTCCAGTATGTTGTCTTCGCCGACCGCGATGGTGGAGAGCTTTTTCATCGCATCAAAACCCATCTCCGCCGTGGTCAGGACGACGCCGCGCAGACACGAGGTCGGACAGACGTAAATCTGATGGCCTTCCGGTACGAGCGTTCCGTAGTGCACGATATTCCAGACGCCGCGGCAGGGACTGGAATAATCCAGACCGATGTCGGCGTTGTATTCGTATTTCATATCCTTAATCAGCTGATATTCATTCATGATTGACTCCGTTCTCCAGCATGAAATCAGCCAGCGCCCGGACGGCGCGTGCATAATCGCAGTCAGGGAAAAGATCCATGACAGGCTTTTTCTGTGCCTCTGCCTGTTCGATGTGGTTATCGCGCGGCAGATCCGCCGCTATCTGCGAGTGAATATCTTCGCAGAGCGTTTCGACCTTCTCACGCTCATCCGGCACATTGCGCCGGTTGAGAATCACGCCGCCGATGCTTGCGTAGCCGCGTGAGCGGAAGTTGTCAACGGCAGCCGCGATATTGGCTGCTGCATAGATCGCCATATTCTCACCGCTGGTGACGATGTAGACCTGGTCGGCGTAGCCGTCGCGGATCGGAAGTGCAAAACCGCCGCACACGACGTCGCCGAGCACATCGTATATCACAACGTCCGGCTTGATGATCTCAAAAGCCTCCCGTTCTTCGAGCGCTTCGAAAGCCGCGCCGATACCGCGTCCGGCGCAGCCAAGTCCCGGCATCGGGCCGCCGGATTCCGCACAGACGATGCCCTTATAACCTGTTGTAATCAGATCATCCAGCTCGGCGAGGTCGCGTTTCGCCCGCAGCACGTCGAGAATGCAGGTGATCCGCTCACCGCCGTGCAGATAGAGTGTGGAATCGGCTTTCGGGTCGCAGCCGATCTGCATGACTTTCATTCCTTTTTCTGCAAAAGCGCAGGAGAGGGCAGAAGCGACGGTTGATTTGCCGATGCCGCCCTTTCCGTAAATTGCAAAACGATACATAATTTCTCCTGTCTGGTAAAAAAAGTCCCCGTCAGAATCTGACGGGGACATACTTCGAGCCTGAAATGTTCTGGTGTCTCTTTTTGCTCAGATCATTCTTCGCAATCAGATTCCTGTATGAATTATAGCATGTTATGCGGCATAAGACAATTGAAGCAGTCCGTCTGCCGCAGCCGGATTACGATGTCCGGTGGTTGTCGAAATCCAGACTGTTCAGCACCTTGATATCGCTGACCGGTCCGTCATCTTCTTTATATTCCATGCCCAGGCGGCTGTACATCGTCTTTTTGACTGCTTTGAAAATATTCTCATAGCCGGTGCAGCGGCATAAATGACCGGACAGCATCTTGCGCAGTTCCTCATCCGAATAGAGTTTTCCTGAATTCAGAATCTCGGTGGCCGTCATGATAAAGCCCGGCGTACAGAATCCGCACTGCGCCGCTGTATTGTCGATAAATGCCTGCTGGATATCCGAAAGCTCACCGTTGGGACCGGAAAGTCCCTCGAGCGTTGTGATCTCCTTGCCATCGGCCCAGATAGCCAGATAGATGCAGGAGTTAAAGGCTTCTCCGTTGATCAGGACGGTGCAGGCGCCGCATTCGCCGACCTCGCAGCCGATTTTGACGGACGTGAGCCGGTAGTCATTGCGCAGCATGTCGGAAAGAGAGGCCCGTACGTCGACCATTTCCGAACGTTTTCTGCCGTTTATGGTGCACGTTACCAGTTTATACTGTTTTTCAGCCATTGATAACACCTCCGCTTCTCCTCACTGCTTCACGCAGTGCATCTTCCGCCAGCGTCCGGCACAGATGGAGACGGAAATCCTTTGAAGCACGCCAGCTGTCACGCGGCCGGACATCTTCCAGTGTCTGATCGGCAAAAAGACGGATGTTCTCCTCCGAGACTTCTTTGCCCCTGACAGCCTGTTCCGCCGTATGGGCCCGGATCGGTACCGGTGCGGCGACACCGAAACCGACACGCACATCTTCAAATGTTTTCCTGTCTTCGGACAGCTTTACATTGACGCTGCAGCCGGTGGTGGTGATTTCCATCGCATTGCGCATGCCGTATTTCATATAGCAGCCGGTATAGCCGCTGCAGGATTTCAGCGGAATCAGGATAGCTGTCTGCAGCTCATCGTGCGCCATTGCAACCTGATGCGGCTTGATATACCACTCGCTGATCGGAATGCGGCGTGTGCCCTGCGGCCCTTCCGTCTCCATGACAGCATCGTATGCCATCAGCGTGGAAGCGGAATCCGCGGAAGTCACGCCGTTGCAGGTATTGCCGCCGATCGTGCCGATGGCACGGATCTGCGGACTGCCGACCATGGAACAGGCCTCGGCGAGCACTTTGATATGTTCATTGATAATCGGATCGCGGCAGATCGCAGAAAAGGAAGTCAGAGATCCGATGCGGATATTGTCTTCGTCATCGATGGAAACACCGCGCAGTTCATCCATGCCGTAGATGCTGATCATCTCCCGGCCTGCCAGTTTGCCGCTGCGCGTATCAATCAGAACGTCAGAGCCGCCCGCAAGAATAACGGCATCCGGATGTTCATCCAGAAGGCGGATGGCTTCCTGCACGCTGTTGGCTTCATAAAGAGCCTTGAAATCATACATAGTCTGACCTCCTCCTTATCTGATCAGATGTTCTTCCGAAAATCTTCTGTAAAGAAGATGCGGATCCATCGGCAGTTCGTTAAATGCCACGCCGGTAGCCTGCAGTACGGCATTGCGGATGGCCGGTGCCACCGGATTGACCGGCGGTTCGCCCAGCGATTTGGTGCCGAACGGGCTTGTCGGCTCCGGATTGACAACAAATTCCGCTTCGAGATGCGGATGATCCATGAAGGTGGAAAGCTTGTAGTCGAGCAGGTTGCCGTTCAGCAGTTTTCCGGTCTTCGGGTCATACTTCATTTTCTCGGACAGCGCATAGCCGATGCCCATGCTCATACCGCCTTCAACCTGCGCCTTGGCAAGCTCCGGATTGATCAGTTTGCCTGCATCGTGCACATTGACGATGTTCAGCAATTTGATTTTACAGAGTGCGATATTGACCTCAACCTCCGCAAAGCAGCAGCCGAAGCTGTAGGCATTGGTTTTGGCCTGCGTCGTCTTTTCCATGGAAAGATGTTCGCTGCGCTCTCTGTCATACAGTGCAGCCGTTGCCAGTTCGCCCATCGTCATCAGAACACGTCCGTCGGTGGTGCGGACAATATTGCCGTCCCGGATATCCATGACAGCAGGCTGCATTCTTGTATACTCATATGCCTTCTCCAGTATTTTCTGCTTGAAGGCAGCGCCGGTATTGGCAATCGCCATGCCGGAAATATAGGTGCCGCGCGATGCATAAACGCCGGTGCCGAACGGAGAGACATCGGTGTCCTGCTGCGTCAGAACATGCACCATGTCAAGCGGCAGGCCGATGACGTCGGCGGTCATCTGCGCAGCGGCGGTGTCCTCGCCCTGACCGATTTCCGTCTCACCCATCTGCACGTTGACAGAGCCGTCCTGGTTCAGAACCATGCGGCAGGAGGAAGTCTCCAGGGCAATCGGCCATACGGCGGTGTTGTACCAGAAAACGGCTGTGCCGATGCCGCGGCGGATATTGCCGGTCTGCGGCTTCTGGTAAGCGGCCCATTTCTCTTTCCATCCGATATATTCCATACCTTTATCCAGAACCTGTCTGAAGGTATCGGAATAGAGCTCATTTTTGGAAAAGGCATCTTTATAGCCGACCGGCATCAGGTGGTCTTTCCTGTACTGCACCGGGTCGAGGTTAAGCCGGCGGCAGATGTCTTCGATATTGCAGTCGTTGGCAAAGGTCGCCTGCGGCATTCCGTATGCGCGCATCGCACCGGCAACCTGAATATTGGTAAAGACAGTCCACGAATCACATTCCACATTATCGCACGGGTAGAGCTGCGGGAAAGCGTTCATGCCTTTTGCGGCAATACCGTGGCCGTGCGATGCGTAGGCACCCTGGTTGGACCAGCACTCCAGTTTTCTTGCGACGATGTCGCCGTTCGGTCTGACCCATGAAATAATATGGCTGCGGATTGCGTGCCGTACGCGGCAGTTCGCAAAGGTTTCTTCCCGCGTGCAGGTAAGCCGGACAGGATGTCCGCCGACCTGTGTGGTGAGAAACGCGCAGAGCGGCTCATAGAGCGCATCCTGCTTGTCGCCGAAACCGCCGCCGATGTACGGCTTTACGATGCGGACACGGCCCCACGGGATGCCAAGCGCCTGCCCGACGATACGGCGCACGATGTGCGGAATCTGTGTCGAGGTATACACAACGATATAGCCGTCTTCCTCGTAGGCAAAACAGGTCGCGTTCTCAATATGGCAGTGCTGCACCGTCGGCGTATCATACCAGCCTTCGACCTTGATCAGCCCCGGCTCTTTGATGGCTTCGGCCAGATTGCCTCGGCGCACATCCGTGTGCGCAAGAATGTTGTGCGGATATTTCTCATGGAGCTGCGGCGCCCCGTCCTTCATCGCTTCCTGCGCATCGAGCACAAACGGCAGTTCCTCATATTCCACCTTGATCTTCCGGACTGCCTGTACGGCGGAAATCTCATCCTCCGCAATGACGGCGGCAACATCATCTCCATAATAGCGGACGTGCTTTGTCAGAAGATGCCGGTCCGCCACATCCTGGTGTGCCGGTTCCGTCGACCACGGATGGCCGGCAGTCGGGAAAGGAATGTCCGGAACGTCGAAACAGGTGACTATCTTAACGACACCAGGCACCTTCTCAGCCTCTGTCGTATCTATGGATTTTACGATAGCGTGACACACATCTGCATGCTTGACCTTGGCAATATATGCGCTTTTGTCACACAGATCGTCCGTATACCGCGTCATGCCGGTAACCTTATCGTGGGCATCAACACGCGGTACGCTTTTACCAACAAGCATAGTGCACACTCCTTTCATTAATGACAGTTATTTTATTAAGAATCTCTGCTTATTCTGATTATACATGATTTAACAGCTGATTTGTATCTATGAAAGCTGCAATTCGTATGATTTTTTAAGACAAGACGAATCTGTTTATTTTTAAGCGATCTGCTGTTATAATAAAGACAATGAAATATTATAAGGAGTGATTTTCAATGAACGATACAATCGATACACTGACAACAAGAAAAAGCGTGCGCAGCTATAAAGCCGGACTGATCAGAGACGAAGAGCTTCTGCAGATTGTCAATGCAGGACTTTCGGCACCGAGCGGTATGAATGCACAGCCTGTAAAACTGGTCGTGGTTCGTGATAAGGCTACGAGAGATCAGCTTTCCGAGATGAACAGGAAGATCATGGGTGTTGACTTTGACCCGTTTTACGGAGCACCGGAGCTGATTGTTGTACTTGCCCGCAAGGAACGGCCTACCTATCTGTATGACGGTGCGCTCGCTATGGGCAACATGATGAATGCGGCCTGCTCGCTGGGCGTCGGCAGCTGCTGGATTCATCGCGCGAAAGAGGAATTTGAGAGCGAGGAAGGCAGACAGCTGCTGAAGAAGTGGGGACTTGAACCGGACGAGTATGAAGGCATCGGCCACTGCATCCTTGGCTACACTGACGAGAAGGTAGCCGGCGACAAGATCATTCAGCCTGACCGTGTGCTTTATGTATAATTGACTGCAGGAGGGACTATGAACAGCAGTGAAACTGATCTGGACAGTCTGTCTCTGGACCAGCTCAAACAGGTCTATTCCATGAATTTCAATACGGCAGCCGGCATGAATCCGTCTGATAAGGCAGATCGGGTGCGGCTTGTCGCTGTCTATGGCCGCAATCTTGAACTGGCGCGCCGTATTTACGCAAAGGAACACGATGCGGATACGCTGCATCTGCTGGTAGAATCTTATCTGGATCTGCTGGATGTCATGGATACCGGCGTGCCGGATTATGACGATCTTGCCGAGCATGCCCGCGTGTATGCCGAGCAGCTTGCCGATACGGCAGCGGATCTGTACAGTTATCAGCAGCTGGATTCGGCGCTGACCTATGTCGGCATGCATGCCGACCGTCATGCACTCGAAGAGACGCTGAAAATGCGTATCAAGACGGAGAAGAAGATACTGCAGCTCGAGAGCAGTGTCAATCACAAGATCCTCCTCGGCGATACGTGCCGCGAGCTGATGTCTCTGTACTATGAAGACGGCAGGCTGGCGGAGGCAATCCGGCTTTGTCGGCAGTGCGTGGAACTGGATGATCAGGCGGCCCGCGAGGATACCGATAAGAACAACCAGCAGATCAACACCGAGATACTGTTTCAGGACTACAGCAACCTTGTCTATCTTCTGCTGGAAAATGGTGATGACGATGAAGCCTGGTATATTTATGTCGGGAAAAAGGTTTATCAGTATCCATTTGAGGATGAAGGCGCAAAGCAGCTGAATACCAGAATCCAGGAATATTTTCTGGGGCATAAGAAGACAGAATAATATGCGCAGAATAAAGATAACAGCGGTGCGGAAGGCATCTTACGACGATCTGTCCGCGCTCTATGAAAATCCGCTGGAAAATGCCTGCAGCGTACAGGAAGGGCAGGTATTTATTGCGGATGGCTGGAAGAAACCGGAAGGGCTGTGTGAGAGTGCATGGGAGAGCATGTCTCCCTTTGTGATGGCACTGGCCTGCGGCGGGGAAGATTTCTATGACGGCTGGATGAAAAATCCGAAATCGGCGATGATTTCCTGCAATGACGGCTTTCGGCCTGTCAGCTTTTATATTGAAGTGATTCCGGAAGAGGGGGATATTTCCGGATAGAGTAAGCGGCAAACCGGAAACGGCTTGCCGCCTGTTTGTTTCTGAGGAGAGAATATGGCACTTTATGCGATCGGGGATCTGCACCTTGCCGGGCAGACCAAGGTAAAGGCACCGATGCAGCGCAGCAGCAAGGTGTGGAAAAATCATGAGAAGAAGCTGAAAGATAACTGCAGAAGACTGATTCACCCGGACGATACGCTGGTTCTCGTCGGCGATCACAGCTGGGGACGGAAGCTGGAGGAATGTGAACTGGACTTTCAGTATATCGAGTCGCTGCCGGGGCGGAAGATTTTGCTGCGCGGCAATCATGATATGTTCTGGGAAGCGAAGAAGACGGCGAAACTGAACGCGATGTTTGCGGGAAAGCTTGAATTTCTGCAGGGCAATTTTTATACATATAAGGATTATGCGCTGATAGGGACGAAAGGGTATTGCTATGAAGGACTGGATACGCCCGAACATGCGGCCAGCCTGGTCAGGCGCGAAGCGGGACGTCTTCAGATTTCTTTCGAACTGGCACGGCAGGCGGGTTTCCGAAAATTCATCATGTTTCTGCATTACCCGCCTACGAATATTTACGAGCGCAGCAGCATTTTTACGAAGATGGCGGAAATGTACGGGGCGGAGCAGGTTGTCTATGCGCACTGCCACGGCAAGGCGCGTTTTCATGACAGCATCCGCGGCAGAAAAAACGGAATTCTTTACAGTCTCGTATCGGGTGACTGTCTGAACTGGGAACCGCAGAAAATTTTACCGTAAAATATCTGAAGCAATGCCGAAATTACGCAAATTTTCCAATAAAAAGCGAGAATATGTGTTATTATTAAACAAATACTTCGGAGGGGGTAGATGACTATGAAAAGAGATAAATATATCAAATGTTCACGTGCTGCCCGGAAACTGGAACCGGCGGATCTTGTGCTGAAGAATGCGAAGATTGTAAATGTTTTCACGGACCGGGTTGAAGAAGGCAATATAGCGATTACCAACGGCATGATTGTCGGCATCGGTGACTTTGAAGGCATCCGCGAGATTGATGTCGGCGGCCAGTATGTGACATCAGGTTTTATCGATGCGCATCTGCACCTTGAGTCGACATTGGTCAATCCGCAGGTGCTGATTTCAAAAGCGGAGCAGCACGGTACCACGACATTTATCGTGGACCCGCATGAGGTTGCCAATGTAGCCGGTACGGACGGCATTGATTATCTTCTTTCCCAGACGGAAAATGTGCCGGCACATGTCTATGTCATGATTGCATCCTGCGTGCCGGCCACGCCGATTGATGATAATGGCTGTACGCTGACGGCAGGCGATATGATTCCTTATCTGCGCCATAAGCGTGTCCTCGGACTTGGCGAGGTCATGGACTGCATGTCGGTCATCAACGGAGATCCGTGGATGAACGAAAAACTGGAACTTTTTGATGGCAAGGTCAAGGACGGCCACGCGCCGAATCTCACGGATGAGGAGCTGGCTGCCTACGTCATAGCCGGCGTCACGACGGACCATGAGGGAACGACGTATGAGTATGTCATGAAGGAACGTTCCATGGGCATGACCTGCCACATCCGTGAAGGAAGCGCAGCCCGGAATCTGGAGATGATTGTCAAAGGCATTGTCGAAAATAATACCAATACAGAAGGTTTCTGCTTCTGCACCGATGATAAGCATATCGAGGATATTACGGACGAGGGCGATATTGACCACAATGTCCGCAAGGCAGTCAGCATGGGCATCAACCCGATTGCAGCGGTAAAGATGGCGACGATTCAGCCCGCCAGATGCTATGGACTGCGGCGTACAGGTGCGGTGGCACCGGGATTCGACGCCGATCTCGTAGTCTGGGATTCCATCAAGGATTTCAACGCGCAGATGGTATTTTATAAAGGCGAACTGGTTGATTTTTCCAAGAAGATTCCGGAACCGCCTTGCCCGGCGAAACTGATGGATACGATTCATCTTGGCGAAATCGATCCGGAGAAACTGAAAATCCGGCTGGATGGAAAGCCATTCCCGGCGATCCAGATGATTCCGGAACAGATTCTGACCGAGCGCAAGGATATTATGCTGCCGGGCAATGAATATTTTGAGCCGGATGGCAATACAGATAAGATTGCCGTTTTTGAGCGGCATCACGCAACAGGCAAAATCGGTGTCGGTGCAGTCGTCGGTTTTAATCTGAAAGGCGGCGCCATCGCTTCATCCGTATCGCATGACAGCCACAATATCATCGTAATCGGCGACAACGACAGAGATATTCTCATGGCCGTCCACGAACTGGAGCGTACCAAAGGCGGCTATACGGTGATCCAGAACGGCAGCGTCTATGATACCCTGGAACTGCCGATCATGGGCCTGATTTCTGACCGGAATTATTCGTATGTCAGCAAGAAGATCAAGAAGATGAGTGCCCGTGCGCACCGAATGGGTGTGCCGAAGCAGATGGACCCGTTTATTACGCTTTCCTTTATGGCTTTGCCGGTCATTCCGGAGATCCGCTGCACACCGCGCGGTGTTTACAGCGTTTCAGAAGGAAAGTTCCTGCGATAGAGGCGTCCCTGTGTCTTTATGAAAAACATCGCCGAATATCGGCTTGACTATCATTTTCGGCTATGGTATAGTATAGAAAATTTAGTATGATAAACTGATGAAGCGGAGATCAAGCAGTATATGGAGCGCACAGAGAGTCCGGGCAGATGAGAGCCGGATCGTGACCGTTTTGTAAATGGACCGCGGAGGGCAAGGTGAAAGCTTTATACGAGGCGAGTATCCCTGACGTAAGGCATACGTTATCATGCCGTAGATATGTTGGTATCTAGTGAGTGTGTGGAGACACAAAGCAAGGTGGCACCACGGGTTTACAGCAATCCCGCCCTTGACAGAAGTATATTCTGTCAAGGGCTTTTTTTATTGCCTGAATGTAAAGCGAGGTAGACATGAGACAGACATCAATTGAAGAAGTGAAGCAAATCGCATCATCCGGGGATTATCGGCGGATTCCGATCACCAGAGAGATTCTTGCGGATATCCGGACACCGGTTGAGACGCTCCGGGCTCTTCAGAACGTAAGCAGCCACTGTTTTCTTCTGGAAAGTGTGGAGGACAGCCGCCAGTGGGGACACTATACATTTCTGGGCTATGATCCAACGATGGAAATATCCTGCAAGGATCATTTGCTTACGATCAACGCAGGCGGCCGCATTCAGATGAGAACAGATCATCCGGGCAGCAGCATCAAGCAGATTATCCGTGACAACCGGTCACCGGCGATCGAGGGCATGCCGACGCTGACAGGCGGTCTCGTGGGATATTTTTCGTATGATTATATCCAGTACGGCGAGCCGGCGCTGGACCTGAGTGCACCTGACGAGGACAGGTTTGATGATGTGAATCTGATGCTTTTTGACAAGCTGATCTGTTATGACAATCTGCAGCAGAAAATCATTCTGATTGCCAATGTTCACACAGACGATATCGATACTGATTACAACAAGGCGGTTTTAAGCCTTAATGAGATGGAGCACCTGATCCGGGAGGGGAAGCCGAAGGAGATTCAGAAAGGAAGACTTCTGGAGCAGCTGAAGCCAAAGCTTTCCAGGGAAGAATTCACAGAGAAAGTTGAGAAGACTAAGCATTACATACATGAGGGCGATATCTTTCAGCTGGTGTTTTCCAATCCGATGCAGGCCCGATTTGAGGGAAGTCTGCTGGATACATATCGGATACTCCGTACAACAAATCCATCTCCTTATATGTTTTATTTTTCCGGTGACGATGTGGAAATCGCCGGTGCTTCTCCGGAGACGCTGGTCAAGGTGGAAAACGGCGAGATCCGTACATTTCCGCTTGCCGGTACGAGACCGCGAGGCCGGACATACGAAGAGGACAGGGAACTTGAGCATGCGCTTCTCAACGATCCGAAAGAGCGGGCAGAGCACAACATGCTGGTGGACCTCGGACGGAACGATCTTGGCCGGCTCTGCAAATTCGGCAGTGTAGAGGTTGAAAAATACATGTGCATCGAAAAATATTCCCATGTCATGCACATCGGTTCGGCCGTGAAAGGAAGGCTGCGGGATGATGTTCAGGCAATCGATGCCGTTGACAGCGTACTGCCGGCCGGAACGCTTTCCGGTGCCCCGAAATTCCGTGCCTGCCAGCTGATCAATGAGCTGGAGCAGGATAAACGCGGTATTTACGGCGGGGCGATCGGCTATGTCGATTTTACCGGCAACCTGGATGTCTGCATCGCCATCCGCCTGGCCTATAAGAAAAACGGCAAGGTATTCGTCCGTTCCGGTGCCGGCATTGTCGCGGACAGTGTGCCGGACAACGAATATCAGGAATGCATCAATAAGGCAAAGGCTGTGGTGGAAGCCATTCAGAAGGCACAGGAGGTGTGAAGATGATATTGCTGATCGATAATTATGACAGCTTTTCCTATAATCTGTATCAGCTGATCGGTTCCCTGAACCCGGACATCCGTGTCATACGAAATGATGCCTGTACGGTCAGTGAGATCCGGCAGATGCAGCCGGACAGAATCATTCTTTCACCAGGTCCCGGAAGACCGGCGGATGCCGGTGTGTGCGAGGAGATTGTCCGGCAGCTTGCCGGAAAGCAGCCGATCCTCGGCGTATGCCTCGGGCATCAGGCAATATGCGAAGCCTACGGTGCGAAAATCACATATGCAAAACAGCTGATGCATGGAAAGCAGTCGCAGGTTTATCTGATGACAGACAGCCCCGTTTTTCAGGATATGAATGAGACAGTTCCGGTTGGCCGCTATCATTCCCTGGCAGTGGATGAGAAGACACTGCCGCCGGTGCTCAGAATTATTGCCCGCGCGGATGACGGCGAGGTGATGGCCGTGGCAGATGATAAAAAGAAAGCCTATGGACTGCAGTTCCATCCGGAATCCATCATGACACCGGATGGTGCAAAGATGCTTGCTAATTTTCTGAATATATAAGAAACAGGAGACCAGCTATGAAAAGTCAAGTATAAATTAGCAGAAATTTATCTTTTTATCCCATGGCTATAAAAGGGTAACTTTAATAGAGCTCCCTTACAGGTGCTTTTTCAAAATCTACTATGACCTCGG
>Ga0256406_1003241_pt1 | contig 20654 bp, 20 predicted proteins | sample RumenRJG_03DNA_FD_185986 | JGI IMG/M metagenome (GOLD analysis project Ga0256406, IMG submission 185986) | Bovine rumen microbial communities from Lethbridge, Alberta, Canada - RJG_03 | ecosystem: Host-associated > Mammals > Digestive system > Stomach > Rumen | place: Canada: Alberta | collected... | reverse complement strand
CACGGACTGCTCATAACGAACTGGAGAACACTTGAAAACAAAGATTTGGATTACTAACAAATTGAATACTATGAAGATATTAAAGCGAAGCAAAGAAAAGAAAGACGCCAAGATAGCGGAAGGCATCAAGTCACTGACTGACAAGCTTAAACTCAAGGACAAGATAGCCAAGGCCAACCAATGGGCAGACAAGCACAAGAAAAGAGTATCCCTCATCACCATTGGCACACTCATGCTCTCACTGATTGTTGGCAGCTGGCTCACCTTGACCAGCACCTACAATGAGGCCGACATGATGTCCGGGCTGTCCGACGTGAAGCCCGCCTTCGATGGCATCCGCCGCATCCAGCGCCTGAAGTCCATGCAGGTGGACCAGACCGTGGAGCTCACCAACAAGGGCCAGCAGCTCAAACACGAACTCGACTCCCTCGTCCGTCTGCCCGTCAAGAGGCATCAGGACTCCCTGGACATCATGGTGAAGTACCGCCAATTGGAACTCGTGGTAAAGTATCTCGACAACAAACAATAAACATAAAAATAGATGATATGGACTTACAGAAACTCAAGCGTCTGAACCTCAGACAACCCAAGTACATTTTCCCTTTGGTCATCTTTCTGCCCCTGTTGGGCCTTATCTACTTCGGCATGGAGACTTTCAAGGGTAACGGCAAGACTGCCAAGAACGTAGTTACCGACTCCATCAACATGAGCCTCCCCGATGCCCGTGGTGAGGGCATGGACAGTAAGATGACAGCGATGAACAAACGCTTTGCCGAGGGCGGAGCCTTCACCGCCGTTGACGGCATCGGTGACGAGTACGAACAGAAGGACACCACCGGCAGCGGCTACAACGACCAGGAACGTCAGCGCATCGAGGCCGTCAATGCCGAGCGTCTCCGCCAGATGAAAGCCGAGCAGGACCTCCGTGAGCGCCAGCAGGCCAACATGAACCGCATCAACGGCTATGGCAGCAGTGGCAGAAGCCAGCAGGAAGACCTCAACTCCTATGCCCGTGAGCTCGACCGCATCCAGAACCGCAGTATGGAACGCCAGCGTCAGTACCAGGCCGAGCAGGAGCGACGCGATAAAGAAGAGGAAGCCGAGGAAAGACGACAGCGACAGGAGATGATTGACGCCCTCACCGGCAATACAAAAAAGAAAAACAAGAAAGAGGAGAAAGCCGAGATTGTGGAGAAGGTTAAGGACGACAACTCCGAGAAGTTCAACACCGTTGCCAGTACCGAGAACGTTGACGAGCCCCTTATTAAGGCGATGATTGACCGCACTACAAAGGCACGCGAAGGCACAAGACTCCGTTTCAAACTCCTCGACGACGTTACCGTCAAGGGCATCCGCCTGAAGAAAGGGTCCTATCTCTACGGCATCGTTACCGGTTTCGGCCAGCAGCGTGTCATGGCGAACATCACCAGCATCCTCGTCGGCAACAAGTTCATAAAGGTTAACCTCAGTGTCTTCGACAACGACGGCATGGAAGGCTTCTATGTTCCCGAGTCCACTTTCCGTGAGATGGTGAAGGACGCTGGCTCCAATGTCGCCGCCCAGAACATCCAGTTCGACGTGAACGGCAGTGGCGGCTTGTCCCCGGAGATCATCGCCCTGCAAGCCCTTCAGAACATGTATCAGTCTGCCAGTTCCGCCGTATCGAAGAACATCCGCAAGAACAAGGCCAAAATCAAATACAACACCATTGTCTATCTTATAAACACACAGAACGAATGAAAAAGATTATTATCATGGCACTGATGGCCGCCGCCATCCTGCCAACCCATGCAGAGAACACCGCAACAGGTGACAAAACCACCAAGAGTGGGCAAAACGATACCGTCCGTATCCGCTACATCCATCGTCTCACGGAGGATGATGCCCGTATCTTCGAGAGCAATCTTGAGAAGACGGTCATCTACGTCAACGACCAGGTGACCACCCATCTCATTATGCCAGAGAACATCAAACTCGTGGACATCTCCACCGACAAGCTCGTTGGTAATCAGTGTGCCGACAACATCGTCCGCCTGAAACCCAAGTCCACGCTGATGGACAACGAGCTCGCAGGAACGGTGACAGTCATCGGTGAGCGCCATATCGCCCAGTTCACTATTTATTACACCAGAGCCCCGAAGCGTGCCCACTCCGTCTATACTGTCGGGCAGGAAGATATCCGAGACTATACTAATCCCGAGGTGAGTATGACCCAGGGCGACATGTCCCGTCTTTGCTGGTCTATCTTCACCAGCCGCAGGAAGTGCTTCCGTGTGCACAGTAAGCAGTACGGCATCCGAGCGCAGGTGAACAACATCTATACTGTCGGAGACTACTTCTTCATCGACTTCTCCTTGCAGAACAAGAGCAACATCAAATACGACATCGCTGAGATCCGCATGAAACTGATGGACAAGAAAGAACTGAAGGCAACGAACTCACAGACCATCGAGCTCACGCCCGTCTACATGGTCAACCATGCCGACCACTTCGTGAAGAACTACCGCAATGTCATCGTACTGAAGAAGCTCACGTTCCCGGAGGAGAAGAAGCTAAGATTGGAAATCACCGAGGACCAGATCAGTGGCCGTGTCAGCTATCTCGACATCAACTACCGTGACATCCTCAATGCCGATAGCTTCGCTCCGGAACTGCTGATAAACCTGCATTAATTGTCTGCTTGCTGATACGTGGCGAACGTCATAGTTATTCGTGGCGATCGCCGCGTATTAGTGTGGCGATTACCGCGTATTAGTGTGGCGACCATTACGCATTTGTGGAACAACAAGCAACTCGTATTTTCTAACGCACAACTGATTTTGAAATGGAAGAAACCCGTGAACAACAGCAGATGTACAGCATGTTCCGCTCGTGCATCTATCTGATACTGATAATTGAGATTGTGATGAACCTGCCCATCACATCAGACAACCGCATGGTTGCCTTTGTCCTTGAGCTCTTCCACCGCTTCAAGGTCTTCGACTCAGTGGGTGCCTGCAAGGTGATGGAACTCATCTGTATCACCGTTACCTGCATCGGAACAAGAGCACGGAAGAGTCTGAAATGGAACCTCAAAACCATGGTACTCTATCCCGTGCTTGCCGGAGCATCCATGATAGTCCTCTGTTTCATCTTTCATGGAATGCCGCTTAACGGGTCCTTTGCCGGTTATCCCCTTAACCGCTGTCTCTATGTCCTCTGCTCCGTTGTAGGCACTATGCTCATCCATCAGGGTTTCGATGCCATCGCTAAATACTTGGGCATGAAGATAGGAGACGACAAATGGAACTTCGATAACGAGAGCTTCGAGCAGAGCCGTAACAAGGAAGAGAACGAGTACAGCGTCAACATCCCGATGGTCTATTACTACAAGAAGCGGCTGAACCACGGCTGGATCAACATCATCAACCCCTTCCGTGCTACCATCGTCTTGGGAACGCCCGGTTCGGGAAAATCCTTCGGTATCATCGACCCGTTCATCCGCCAGCACAGTGCCAAGGGCTTTGCCATGATGGTCTATGACTACAAGTTCCCGGCACTGGCCCGCAACCTTTTCTACCAATACTGTAAGAACCGCAAGCAGGGCACGCTGCCAAGAAACTGCGGCTTCCGTATCGTCAACTTCACCGATGTGGAGTATAGTAACCGTGTGAACCCAATCCAACAGAAGTACATCCCCGACTTGGCGGCAGCCTCCGAGACAGCAGCCACCCTTCTGTCCTCCCTCAACAAAGGCGGTGGCGAGAAGAAAGGCGGCTCCGAGGCCTTCTTCCAGAACTCCGCCGAGAACTTCCTTGCCGCCATCATCTACTTCTTCGTCAACTTCCACCCGACAGGCTACAAGAACGGCAGGAAACTCACCCGCTATGTCGAGTACGACGGCAGAAAATTGAAACTCGTCACAAGGAAGTGGCGCGACTATAAGGCTTTGGACGAGCGCGGCAACGTGGTCCTTGACTTCACCGACAGGGAGAGTAACAACGTCTCCACCGATGCTGACGGCATGTTCGTCGACCTCAACGGCTTCAGCTATCTCGACCGTAACCAGAAGGAAATCACCATCACACGTAGCTGGTACGAGGATGAGAACGGCAACGAGGTGGAGCCCGACACCATTACGGGCGAGTACTCCGACATGCCCCATGTGCTGAGTTTCTTAGGCCGCAGCTACAGCGAAGTATTCGACATACTGATGGACGACCCCAAAATCATGTCCCTCATGGCACCGTTCCAAAGTGCCTATAAGAACAAGGCCAACGACCAGCTTGAGGGTATGGTGGGAACGCTCCGTGTCAATGCTGCCCGTCTTGTTTCCCCAGAGGCTTACTGGGTATTCACCGGCGACGACTTCGACTTGAAAATCTCCGACAGGAACAGTCCCAGCTACCTTGTTATTGCCAATGACCCGGAAAAGGAACAAGTCATCGGCTCGCTCAACGCCCTCATCCTCAACCGTCTCGTAACACGTATCAACAGCAAGGGCAACCTGCCCGTGAGTATCATCGTCGATGAGCTGCCAACGCTCTACTTCCACAAGATAGACCGTCTTATCGGTACGGCGCGAAGCAACAAAGTCGCTGTCACCCTCGGTTTCCAGGAACTGCCACAGTTGGAGGCCGACTACGGCAAGAACGGCATGCAGAAGATCATCACCACCTGCGGCAACATCTTTATGGGTGCGGCCCGAAACAAGGAAACACTTGAATGGGCCCAGAACGATGTCTTCGGCAAGGCCAAGCAGACAAGCAAGTCCATCACCATCAATGACTCAAAGGTCAGCACCTCCATCAGCGAGAAGATGGACAATCTCGTTCCTGCCGCCAAGATTGCCGACATGGCCACTGGTTGGCTCGCCGGACAGGCTGCCCGCGACTTTACGCCCACGGAGCGCAGCTCTTTCAGCAACATCAATCTTGAGGAAAGTCCTGAGTTCAAGACCACAAAGTATTTTTGCAAAACCAACTTCAATATGGCTGAGATCAAGAAAGAAGAGGCTCAATACATTGACCTCCCCAAAATCTATGCCTTCAAGGATGCCCGTCAGAAGGAAGTCATGTTGAACAGGAACTTTGCCCGAGTAAACCGTGAAATTGACGAGATGATAAAGAGCCTGCTCAACTCACAGTAAGTCATAGCAAGTGATAAAGTATCAATAGGGATATTCTCTCAATCTGTAGGGAATATCCCATTGTTCTTTACCAAATTATTATTATCTTTGTGCCATACATCAACAACGTATCTTATGAACAAAATCATTACGCTTATCATGTGTGTGGCTTTCTCCGCCACGGTGTCAGGACAGACAGTAAAAGTAGAAGATCGTGTCAAGACACTTAAAGGAGAAGTAAAGACCCTGAAGGGTCAAGTTGAAATGCAGAATGGTCAGATGGCTTCAATGCAATCCCGACTTAACGAGCTTGCAGACCGGAATGCTGAGTACAAGAAGCAGTTGGACATTCGTCAGATCCTTTCCGTGACAGTAGATAGTGTCAAGTATGGAATTGCTTCAGCTGAAGGAAATGCTAAAACTGGCAATGTCATTGTCACTTTGATGGCGCTTAATACGGGAGAGGACGCTTATCCAAAGATTCTTCATGGTGCATCCTTTAATGATTATGACGGCAACATCTATCAATGCCCGGAGGATTCAATGTCTATTGGCGGTCTGAGCAACTATGAAGTTCTCCGTAAGAATATCAATACGAAGATAACCCTAAAGTTCACGAATGTGTCGGCTAATGCGCGTATTTCAAACATCTCATTCTATGGAGGAGGCGGAACAACGCTCTTTAGCCTTCGTGACATTAAAATCGATTGGAAGTAGGAAATGCCGGTATCGTCAACTTATCAATTGATGATACCGGCTTTTGCGTTACCTCTCATTTGAGGAAAGAAGTATTCAACAAAAGTTGATTACCAGTCACTATCAGACTTAGCCTTCTTAATACCATTGGCAAATTCGGCTATAAAGGCATTAGTTTCGTTTTCTGCCATCTGCTTCCCTTTTTTGAAGATGCATTTGCCTGATTTCTCCCCGAACACAGCATCCTTACCCATAAAGTTGGAGCCGATGAGAGGAATAATCTTTCCATCACTCTGTCCTCCTCTTTGCACGATGTTCTTGAAGAAAGGAATGACTCTTATTTTGCCATCCTTGAATTCAAATGTGTATTTATAGCACACATCATACTTAGCCCATGACCATCCACCACTTACAGAGAAGCTGTCACCTTCATAGTCAACTATGATGTGATCATCTTCTGTACAATTGAGAACTTTCTGAGGGTTATTGAAGATACCCTCAAGATAACTCTTGGCGAACCGATAGAGGTCATGTTTGCTGATACTGTCAAAGTACAACACCTCATAGTTCTTACTTGCATCATTCTCCAACACAAAATTGTTGGGAGTCAGCACAAACTGTGCATTCAGGTTCATGGTAGCAACAAGTGCCATCAACGCTAAAATGATCTTTTTCATACGCAACAAAATTAAAAGTTAAACTTATAAGTACCTCTGAAAAAATCCAATTTCCCAGAGGCTTCCTTGTCTCACGACAAAGTCAACTAAAAACGCAATTATGGAAAAGTACGATATTCGATGTCAAGGGGGACGAAATCAGTCCTCCCGTTGAATTGTGAATAGCTAATTCTTCGGCTTTAACAGAACTCTCCAATACTCAAAGCTTTCTTTATACTCACCTATTAAAAAGGCACAGAGATACCATACATGGAAGTGTATGGGCAACCATGTAAGTAGTAAGATGATAAGAGTAGCGAAGAACAAAGGGAGTCCTGTCACTTTCGTCTCATCTTCTGGCTTTCCTAAATTTATCCACCACTGATAAATCTGTCTTAATCTATTCATCTTTTTTTCTACTATTTAAAGTTCAATAGCAATTCTGCTACAAGCCAATGCAACAGAATTGAGATGACGGACAATTAGTAACACCAGTTAGGTATTCCATTGGTAGTGTAGTACTGTATATACTGATTAACCTCACCATAGAACTCGGTCGAAGCTTCACTGGGAACATCTTTAGTGATTTGTTCCCATTCATCCTTGGTAGCCTGGGGCCACTTAGAATAATCTCCAAAGTGTACGCCTTGCTTTAAAAGTTCTGGAGCTACCTTGAGAAAGAACTTGATTATCACCTTCTGCTTGGCTGTTGGCTGGTAGAACTTCATTGGGTCAAATTCGCCACTACCAAAGATAGCCGTTCTGACATCCTCTTCAGTCCTACCTGTTGCGATGGCAAGAAGAGGTATCATGCCATTCAAAGTGTCAGCGTTGTAACCATAGTACTCGCAAAGATGCTCAAACACATCTTCTGGCGACATTCTCTGGACGCGTTCCGGAGAAATATACATTCTCTCCTCGCATTCCTCCTCCGTTAAATTCTCATGGAAGTCAGGGCGATGCCAATCATGGTATATCTCTGTAACCTCTTCAACGGCTTCTTTTGAAAGGATTCTGTTCTGCATAATTTCTGTCTTCGTCATAGTTGTCGTATTTTTAATGTTTCTGCCAATATTGGCATTGTAGATGTACTAAGAGCTAACTTAGTAGATCCTGACAGAAGACTTACTTGAGACGGTACCGATGTCATTAAGTTTTCTGCTGCAAAGTTAGTGCGTTAATGTATATCGTCCAAATTTTTAAGCAAATATTTTCTGATTTTATGTAATTTTTTCGGAAAGATTTACAAAAGCATGAGAACAAAACGTTTTAGCGGTATGTTACAAAGCTATAAAAACATATATTAGCTTATAATACAGCATTTTATGCTTGTTTTTGAGCATGGTTTTCAACATTAATTCTCGCCTCTTTTCAAGGCCAATAATAGTGTTATATTTGTTTATGTTTTTCTTATTCGATTTAGTCCTTAAATTGACCCTGTTTTCTTGTCTTGATTTGCTCCTATTTTCGCATGCTTTTTTGAAGGAGAAAACAGCAAGGTTTTCCTCTTTCAAATTCACATCCAAATCGAGGGAGCATTTTGCATACAATTTCATTGTTCAAATTGACAATGGGATTGGGAGTCAAATCATATTCTAAAAATAGGCTCTAAAAACCTTAATTATGTAGAATTGACTCAATGAGCACTGTTATAGTGGACAGATAAGGCTGTATATATAATGTATAAAGCGTAATTTCAACAAATCCAATAATTTTCTCTTAATAAGCATCAATAATTAGAAAAGATTTAGTAACTTTGGGACATAAAATCATCACGAGATGGAAACATCCACTAAACCAGTACAAAATCGCATCAAGGCTGAGCTTGCAGAGCAACAAAAGACCAATCACTGGTTAGCCCAGCAGTTAGGCAAAGGCGACAATACGATATCAAGATGGTGTTCCAACAAGATACAACCATCTTTGGAGCAACTTGGAAGAGTCGCTCAAGTACTTAATGTGGATATACGGGACTTGCTTCGTCCTACAAAGTAGAATTGTTCAATGTCTAAGCATAGCGACATAATGATATACAATAAACAAGATGCGCAAAACCATTTTGTTTTTATTCGCAATCGAAGAGACATAAGTAGCGAATATAAAACAGATCTATTATCAAACATCGTAAATAGAATAAAGAGACCTTTAGTAAGGTGTAAGAACGATGATGATAGGTCTTTAGCTCTTATCTCATTTTTTAAGGATAACTGCTTTTACTATAATGCGACAGCAGCCCTTGGAAAGTCCTTTAATGTACAGGCATTGCGGATTCAGACAAAGTTGTCAGAGAAGTATGGTACTAATCCCACTCACCCCAATGGGCTTTATTGCATATTGCCTATGCTCGTTGATGCCGGGTTCATTGAGAGACAAAAAGTAGGAGTATATATAAGATGTGCCAGCTATCTCCATCAAAAGAAATAGATGTCGAACTATACCGCAAGTCTTTTCTGTTAAACAATCCTCTGCTTAATGAGCATTATCCGATAGAGAACAACTTTTATTTTGAATTCATTGAAAGATAATAGTTAACATTGATACAATAACATATGATTAGAGAATTATTACTTAAACTGTTGGGCGCAGTGGATAAGAAGCAAATCGAAGAAAAATTTGCCTATCAGATGTCTCTTGTGTCTGAAAAAAACGAGGAGATTTGCAAACTTCAGTCTTCGAAGCAAGAACTTCAATTGGAAAAAGATTCCACGGCTCAAAAGTTTGAGGAAAAATTATCTATATCAAAGAAAGAGTTAGATGAAGCTCAGAATTTAGCAGAAAAATTCGAGAAGGAGAAGATTACCATCGAGAACGATTTTAAAGCTCGTCTACAAGAACTTGTCAATGAGCTAAATAAGGCTAATGAAACTATCAAAAACCAAAAAGGAAAGATTGATCAAGTATGTTCTGAATTTGAGAAGGCAAAAGAGGAAAATAAAGCTTTGCTAAATTCCCAAGAGCCTATGAGACATACTTTAGAAGAGAAGAAGTCCGAACCAAAAGTGGAGAAGAAAGATGAAAATGCAGAGTTAAAATATACTCAGGGTAAGTTACAACAACTCATCAGAGAGTTAAGTGAAACAAAGAAAGAATTAAAGGATGCCAAGGAGAAACTACAGCAGATAGAACAAACAAAAGAACAGCAGAAACTGGCAGAAGATAATAAAGATAACAAGCAACAAACTATAAATCAAAAGTCTGCTTCTGTTGAAAGTAAGCCCTCTAATGCTATAAATGGAACAGGTGGTCAAAAGAAAGAAGAGGACAAGAAATTTTCAAAACCAATGCCAGATTTGAAAATTTCGCCAGCAACATCTGTTCCTTCAAAGGACTTGCCATCTCCAGAAACGATTTACAGACCTACGATTAGAAATATAAAAGCTGTAATTGATTTGGAGAGGAACGATGAGTTCATTAAGGCAGATGAGTTTTTTAGTCGAGGTGATGAAGAAATTTCTAAAGTTAGCAGACACCTTGAAATGTGTGCTCAACTTGGAAAGGCGAGTATGATTTGTGCGTGCTGTTACACACCTGTTAAAATATCGAAGCGTACGACATCAAAAGGAGAAGGACTCTTCTTTACCCATTGTAATCATCAGGTTAACTGCCAGTGGAGACCTGTCCATGCCAGTGGAGACCCCTCGTTTTCTGAAGTGTCTTATACACCGTTGAATATGGCCCAACAGGCAAAAGTAAATGCATTCAAAAAAGATAGGGAAATTATTTCTAATGCTTTAACCTCAGACACATCAAAGAGTTTAGGGATAAATGCTGAAATAGATGTATTTCCTGTTAATAACATCCCCCATGTTAGCAAAAGAAAGACAGATTTCTTTTGCACATTGAATAATAGCGTAAAATTAGCAATAAATCTCCAAACAAGTGCTAATTACAACTCAGATATAGTTAGTAAAGATATTTTCTACAAGTTGAACGGCTACTTCATCTTATGGGTTTTCGGTGCCGGAGACGAGAATTATGATTATTTGAATTGGTTTATTTATAAAAACACGTTGTATGCCAACAAGCGTAACGTATTCATTTTCGACAAAGAGGCTCGTGAAGCTACGAAACGAAACGACACTCTTGTTCTAAAATGCAATTATCTTGACCCCGATGGGAAATGGCATTATCGTCAGAACACAACGGGAAACAATGGTATACTTATTAACTTAGATGATTTACATTATGACGATATGGAAACCAATAGGCCATATTATCATAACGCAAACATTGAATTCTTTCAAGCATATCCACAAGAAGAACCTCTTGCAAAGAACAAGCAGAAGAATAGAGAGCAGTTGCAGATGGACGTAGAAAACAATTGGAAAGTTGAACAGGAATACGTTTCTAAAGAAAGTGATAAAGCAGGAAACCCACCAACAGACACGACAGATTCTGCCCTTGCAATGTCTCAAACTTCGGATTCTACAGATATTGAAGATGAAACAAAAGTGAATGTACCTAATAATGATATAGAGGCTTCTAAAAGCGAAGAAGATACGCAACCGTCAATTGAACCTAAAACTGTATATGACGAACTTATTGAGTTGAAAGACGGCTTCGCGAAGTTCAAGCAAAATGGGAAATGGGGCATTCTAAAAGACGGCGGTGTTATCATAGAACCATACTATGACGAAATAGGCTCGTTCCGGAATAGGTTCGTTGGAATTTATAATGGTCTTGTAACAAAAATAATTAATCAACAAAATTGTGATACTATTAGGGAACTTGAATATCACTACCGTTCAACCATAAAGGCCAAATTCGTAGAAGATAATCAAAATGAATGGATTTTTGAAGTTTGCGGCGAGAGCAAAGCCGTTAAAGGCATTGTGTCAAAGAATGGATATAGTCGAATGAAACAAAAACCAAAGAGAGATGAATTTTATGATCTTACCATATTGAGCATAGTTTATCAGCCAGATACATCCTTCTTAATTCTTGGAGTCGTAACTTCAAAACTTCTGAACCGTCCTTATGACCACACAGATAAAGCTATTGACTTCAAAATTAATGGTGAATATAATGGTACTATCATTAAGAAGAAAGGAAATAAGTTCTATGTCAATCTGGATAATGGCGGAGTAACATATTTTACTAGGTCTTCTTTAGGCAGCCAGCAGGCTGATAATGTACAGCATGGTGATCATGTGTTGTTAAAAAAGATAGGATTTGATGATAAAATAGAAAAAACAATATGGGAAGTTACAATATGTTCCACATCCAAAAAAATGAAAATTTGTCTGCCTTTGACTGAAGGAGAATCTTCAATTACAGACAAAAGATTGGGAAAGTCATATACTTTTCGAATACGCAAAGACGGCAAAAAGTATTATGGATTAGTTGAACAGAATGAACGTTTTATAGCTCACCTTCCAAAGACAGGTGTTCCGACACATCAAGTAGGGGATCTTATTTGTGCAAAGATAAAATGCAAGATTAAGGGTACTGGAGAATATTTGGCGGAAAAATAAGAGCATTGTAAACACTATATTTTTGTCCCTGACTTGGTCTTGGAATAGAATATAGTATCATCATTATGAAGTTGCGCGCAGTCATAGAGCGGATCACGTATCAGAATGGTGAGAACGCCTATTCGATACTGAAGGCACGGGTGAAGGGGTATGACGACCTCGTCACCCTGGTCGGCAACATGCTTGACGTGACCGTGGGCACCGTACTTGTCGCCGACGGCCAGTGGAAAGTCAACCGGCAATACGGCAGCCAGTTTGTCGTCGAGAGCTACGAGGAAGCCATGCCCGCCACGCTCTTCGGACTGGAGAAGTACCTTGGCAGCGGACTTGTCAAAGGCATCGGGCCAAAGTTCTCCAAACTCATCGTAGCCAAATTCGGCATGGACACCTTTGACATCATTGAACACGACAGCATGCGGCTGGCCGAGGTGGACGGTATCGGTCCTAAGCGCATCAAGAAGATCCACGACTCGTGGATGAAGCAGCTCGACATCAAGGATGTGATGGTCTTCCTCCAGGGCAACGGTGTCAGCACCGCCTATGCTGCAAAGATCTACAAGGCCTACGGCAAGGAGAGCATTGACAAGGTGAAGCAGAATCCCTACTGCCTTGCCGACGACATCTGGGGCATCGGCTTCAAGACCGCTGATTCCATCGCTGCGAAGATGGGCTATGGCAAGAATGACGAGCGACGGTGTCGCAGTGGCATCCTCTATACCCTCAACCAACTCGCTAACGAAGGCCATGTCTATGCCAACCGTGACCAACTCTTGGAAGCCGGAGTAAAATTGTTGGAAGCCGACAAAGCCTCCATCGAGTCCGCCCTTGACAAGATGATAGCCGACGAGGACTTGAAGACCGAGGACGAGGCCATCTACCTGCCACCGTTCTATTTCAGTGAGGTAGGTACCGCCAACAAGCTCAAAACACTGCTCGCCACCCGACAGCAGAAGATGTTCGAGAAAGAGCCAGACATCTCAGCCATCAGTAAGAATACCGGCATCACCTACGATGACCTTCAGGCCGAGGCCATCCGCACTGCCGTCCATAACAAGGTCATGGTGCTTACGGGCGGTCCCGGCACTGGTAAGACGACCACCGAGGACGGCATCATCGCAGCCTTCAAGGAGATGGGGCTTCACATTCTCCTTGCCGCACCTACCGGCCGTGCCGCCAAGCGCATGACCGAGGCCACGGGCATGGAAGCCAAGACCATTCACCGACTGTTGGAGTTCAACCCTGCCGAGGGCTACAAGCGCAACGACGAGAACCCGTTGGAGGGTGACGCACTCATCATCGACGAGTGTTCGATGATCGACATCGTGCTGATGAACTCCCTCTTGAAAGCCGTTCCTGCCGACATGCGTCTGCTGCTCGTCGGCGACGTGGACCAGCTGCCGAGCGTCGGAGCTGGCAACGTGCTCCGCGATATCATCGACTCGGGTGTCGTCCCCGTGGTGCGTCTCACCCGTATCTTCCGTCAGGCACAGACCAGTCGCATCATCATGAACGCTCACGCCATCAATGCCGGGCGCATGCCCGACATCCGCAACGGCAAGCAGTCCGACTTTTTCTTCATGGAGTGCGAGGAGCCGGAGAAGATTGCCTCGACCATTGTCGATTTGGTCAGCCACCGTCTGCCCAAAGCCTACAACATACCGCGGAGCAGCATACAGGTGCTCACACCTATGCAGCGCAGTGTCATCGGAGCCAACAACCTCAACATCTCCATCCAGCAGCGGGTCAATCCCACGGGCAACGGTCTCACACGTGCCGGCTTCACCTTCCGTAAGGGCGACCGCGTGCTGCAGCTCAAGAACGACTACACCAAGGAGGTGTTCAACGGCGACATCGGTCTCATCACTGCCGTCAACATGGAAGACCGAACACTCACCGTCAGCTTCGACGGCAAGAAAGTGGAATACGAGTCCACCGAGCTTGATGAGCTCAGCCTTGCCTACGCCACGACCATCCACAAGAGTCAGGGCAGTGAATATCCCATCGTCATCATCCCCGTCCACTTCACCAACTACGTCATGCTCCAGCGCAACCTTATCTACACTGCCGTCACCCGTGCCAAGAAAGTCTGTATCGTCATCGGTCAGCGTCGTGCTCTGTGGTATGCCGTCAACCATGTCACCGTTACCGAGCGCAATACCAAACTCAAAGAACGACTGCAGGGCAAGACCGTCACCATAAACTACAAGCACCAGGAAGAAGAGGGCGAGATGGATATGGCAGCAGAGGACAACCCACAAAGCAAATAGAAGCTTATGAACTACGAAGACATCTGGCAGATACAGGACGAGATAACGGCAGCGGTCAACTCCATTGGCTTTTCCCTATGGGACTTGCACTACGACCGGCAGGCTTTCTCCTTCCACATAGAGCTGACTATGCATATACCTGACGACGCTCTCTCGTCCTTCTGCTCGCAAATGCCATTGCCAGCAGACTATGACGGAGAAGGCAACCATGGCTCAGTGTTCACGTTGTACCCATAAAAGCGGAGACTATGAAGATAAAGAATATCGACCATTTCGTAATCACGACACAGAATTTGCAGGCGTGTCTCGATTTCTATGTTGGAATATTAGGCATGGAACACCGAGAAAGTAAAGGCCATCACAACCTCTACTTCCCCAGTGGCAAAATCTCTATCCATACCTGTAAAGGTGAGTTTCAACCAGCTGCCCTAAATCCAACTTTCGGCTCACAAGACTTCTGCCTGATAGTAGAGGATGACCTGCAAACCGTCAAACGGGAATTAGAGGCCCAAGGCATCACACCCTTGACGGATATTGTTGAGCGTCATGGTGCCCACGGAGTCATGCGCAGCCTGTATATCAGAGATCCCGATGATAATCTCGTGGAACTAAGCAGCTACAGGTAAAGTACATGTCCGAATTGCGGCCTTGCTAATCTCTGACAGAGGCTTACTTTTGTTCAGGCTCCCATTTGCAGCGGACGGGAGAGTCGATAGCTTCATCTGCTTCTAGTTCCTTCCTTAATATGCGTACTTGTCAGGTACTCATAAAGCCATCAATCCGTTAGCTGCGGATACTTTTCGAGGAGTTTATCCATCAGCACATTGAGATTATCGCCTAAATCGTGCGAGTAATCTATAGGCACAAACACCTCGTGTGCTGGCATCTTCACGCCCAACATGTTCAACGCCTCATGATATATGACGGGTAGATGGATGTCGCCAAAAGCAAACACAAATTTGCCGCCACGAGCTGTGTAATCACTTATTTCTTGTTTGAATGTAGTCTTGTCCATGGTCTTTTTCAAATATTGCGGGTACAAAGATACAACTGTTTTGTGAAATCTCGATAAGAATTATTGCTTTCTGTGAGACAAAGAAATGACTACCAAGTAAAGATAGAGAAAAAGACTCGGTTCAAGAGGGAAATATTGTCAGCAAAATGTAAATATTTTAAGCATTGCTGACAACAATGGCACGATTTGTCATCTTTTGCCTTTGGGCACGCATATTGCACTGAGGGTTAGTGAAGTTCGGATGTCGGACGAGGGCGACGAAAGGAACCTGAGGACGACAGAAGAACTCCAAGATAAATAAAGAATTAATTGATAATTAGGAGGTTTTGACTTATGATGTATCCAGTTTTAAGTGACATGAACAATTGGCTTGACAATGATTTCGATGACATGTTGAACACAAGTTGGATGCCGCGCGTAAACGTCACAGCACCTGCTATCAATGTCAAGGAAAACGACAAGGCTTACGAAGTTGAGCTTGCAGCCCCTGGCACCACCAAGGATGACTTCAAGGTGAACGTCGATAAGGACGGTTGCCTGACCATCAAGTTGGAGCACAAGGACGAGAAGAAAGACGAGAACAAGAAGGAGCACTATCTGCGCCGCGAGTTCTCATACAGCAATTACGAGCAGGCTCTGACGCTGCCTGACGACGTGGAGAAAGACAAGATTGAGGCTAAGGTAAATAACGGTGTGCTTCATATCACACTTCCTCGCACGGGCAAGGCAGAGAAGGAGACAAAGAAGATTGAGGTCGCTTAACCGGCTTTCGGTTCTGCTCTGAAACACGGGGACTGCTCTTTGGGGCAGTCCCTTTTTCGCTTTTATTTCTATGTCGAATTAAAAAGTATAGGAGGATTATGTTATGATGATGAATATGTTGAGACCATTCGATAATATGTTGGACGCACTTTGGAATGAGATGAACGAGATGAACAGCTGGTCACGCTTCTCAGAGATTCCCACAAATGTGAAGGAGGATGATAGCGGCTACACCATTGAGTTGGCTGTACCAGATATGGAGCGCAAGAACTTCCACATGAGGGTACACGATGGTGTACTCAGTCTCCGCATCCGCAAAGGTCACCGTTTCCACTGGCCGTGGCAACACAACCGCACCTATATCCGCGGGGAGCATCGTCTGCAACTGCCTGAGAGCGTAAACGCTGACGGCATCACGGCCAAGGTGACTGACGGCATTCTCTGCATCCGTCTGCCGAAGAAGGAAAACTATGTCAGCCGGACAGATGGAGAGAATCAGTCAAGACATATTCTGGTAGCATAACATAAGCAAAATCACACTGCGTCAAGCCGGTATCATCAGAGACAATCTGATGACACTGGCTTTTGCTTTAATTTCATTGCTCAAATTGACAATGGAATTGGGAGTCAAATCATATTATAAAAATAGGCTCAAAAAAGCCTTATCCTTGTAGAATTGACTTAATGAGCACTGTTATAGTGGACAGATAAGGCTGTATATATAATGTATAAAGCAGCATTTCAACAAATCGCATTATTTTCTCTTGATAAGCATCAATAATTACAAAAGATTTAGTAACTTTGGGGCATAAAATCATCACGAGATGGAAACATCCACTAAACCAGTACAAAATCGCATCAAGGCTGAGCTTGCAGAGCAGCAAAAGACCAATCATTGGTTAGCCCAGCAGTTAGGCAAAGGCGACAATACGATATCAAGATGGTGTTCCAACAAGATACAACCATCTTTGGAGCAGCTTGGAAGAGTTGCTCAAGTACTTAATGTGGATATCAGGGACTTGCTTCGTCCCACGAAATAGAATTGTTTAATGTCTGAGCTTAGCGACATAGAAGCAACATAATAATTAGAACTTTAAGCAATCGACTATATGCATCAAATAAATCTCGGATTGGTACGTCCCAAGAGTGACTCTGTGGATGATCTCTTCGAATTCTGCGTTCATCAGGCAAAAGATAAGCATTTGCTTTCCACACCGCACCTTCACAACCAATGGGCTAATTTGTTATTTGGCTTTGAAAAGAGTAGCGATGTAAGGGTGGATTATATGAGTAAGATAAAACAGGAGTATACAACTTATTTCACTGCAGAGTCTAAGCGTTCACCCAAATATTCTTTCGAAGAAGAAAAACTCAAGAGAGATTTTCCAGAAATGTTTGGCATTGAGGATGAAACAGATTCTGAAGTTGAGACCATCAACGATTGGATAAAAGGCTGCATTAAAGCCGTTAACCATGAAATCATTGAAGAAAAGGATCCTCATAACATTGAAATTTTCAGAGGGGGACCAATTGATTTGATTCAACATAAGGAATCAAACTATATCTACAGGGTAAAGTTAGACTTAGAGGAAGGACAAGAACCGCATTTCCGTGAAAGCGATCCTTTCTTTTTAAAGGTCTATGATAAGAAATTCAACTGTGAAGCAATAGACTATGATTTTGAGCAGGGTAAACTTTCCTTTACAGCAAACAGGATGATTTACTCTGCAAAATACTGTACTATTATCTCTGATTCTTCTTTTATCCAAGAGGGATTGCGAGACAAATTAAGCGAGATCAGCAGAACTGAGATAGATGAAGATTATCCTTTTACTAAGTTTTACTTTGAAGATACTAATGAGCCCAAGAAGGTGTGTCATAAGGAAGTATCTTTAAAGTTTAAGGAAGGTCTTGATGAATCTCAAAAAGAGGCATTTGAAGCCGCATTAGATCATGACCTTACTTTCATTTGGGGACCTCCGGGAACAGGTAAATCTTATACTTTGGCTTCTATTATTTATGCCCTCTATAAGTTAGGAGAAGATAGGACTGTCGTATGCTGTCTTTCTAATGTTGCAGTAGACCAACTTTTATGCAAAGTTCTTGACCGAATTCACGATGAAAAAGAAAAAGTTGAGTTTGGGCAATTTTATCGTGCAGGTAGAACATTGGACAAAAGAATTATTGCTACTGATTTTTTGTTTCCTAAAGACTCTAAAACCGTTCAACTCCGTAATACTATTAAGAGCAAGATGGAAAAAATACAACATCTTAAAAAACTTGGTAGGCAGAAGTCTGATGAGGCGATAACCCTAATGGCAGAAAGCAAGGAGTTAAGGGAGCAACTAAAGAATCATACAGAACATTTAGTTGTACTAATTTCCGCAGGGCGAAAAAGCTAAAGCCATTCCCAACCCAGCAATAAATATTATTTGTTATTATTCACGTTTTAGTTAGTGAGATGGGAGCGCAGCCGTCATGTTGACGACTGCTTAATCCCCCATCCGCTAACAAAATGCCAGAGAAAATCTCCGACAAAGCAATCAGCAAGGTGCCAACTTTTGCTGACCGTATTTCACTTTTTCAGAGTAAGCTGCAGATTTGTGGTCGTGCAGCAGGTACTATCACTGATTACAGTCATGCCTTGTACAAGGCTGTCTATCAAGTGGGGAAACTTCCTGAGGATTTCTCCCAGCAAGACCTTGATGCTTATCTCAAGAGCATGCTGGACCGCAAGCCGCAGCCTGCCGTGTCTCAGTTCAAGCATTTCGTCTATGGCCTTAAAAGCTACCTTAAGGCGCTTGGCTATCCAGAGCTCCAGGGCCTTGCCATGCCCACGATACGACGTGTCAAACGGTTGCCAAGGGTATTCTCCGTAGAAGAGATACGGACTTTGCTCCGCAGTTGTGAGCTTTATTCCAAGACTCTCTTTGCCGTTATCTACGACTGTGGGCTGCGCTCCGGCGAGGCTTGCCGTCTTGACTGGACCGACATCAGCTTTGACCGCAGACAAGTACACGTCAGGATGGGCAAGGGACGTAAGGACCGTATAGTGCCCATTTCCGCAAACACATTGAAAGTGCTCAAGGCGTACCGAAGAGATTACCCGGGACACGGGCTGGTGTTCAAGGCCTTTGGCAAGGACAAGGGCATCGGCACGGACTTCATCCGCAAGCGCCTTCGCGGTGCACTGGCTTTGGCAGGGCTTGACACGTCCCATACAACTCACGATTTGAGGCACAGTTACGCAACTCATCTGCTTGAGGCAGGAGAGGATATACAGACCGTGCAGCACCGTCTCGGCCACAAGAGCGTCAGCACAACCATGGTGTACCTCCATGTGGCGAAGATAGAGACCAACAGAGGCATCTGTCTCCTTGATACCATCTTCTGATGGGCAGGACCAAGTATGACATAGGGCAGATCATCCGGGACCATTATCAGGACTTCTTCTCTGGTTTCAAGGTGGATCCCCAGGTCCGGAAGTCCTTCTCGGCCATGGCAGTATGCCGCACAAGATACCTTGGCGGGCATGTTGACGTGTGCCCTGAGTGTGGAGAGGTGCACGTCAGCTACAACAGCTGCCGTGACCGTCATTGTCCGAAGTGCCAGAACAAGGAGCGCGAGCAGTGGATTGACATGCGCCGTGAGGAGATCATCCCAAGAGCGAAGTACTTTCACGTCGTGTTCACCATCCCCGACAGTCTGCATCCGCTTGCCATGCACTTCATGAATGAGTTCTATAGCACCATGTTCCGTGCGGCGTGGAAGACCTTGGAGAAGTTCTTCAAGGCTCAGGGGCTCAAGGGCGGCATGACGAGCATACTCCACACCTGGGGCTCCAACATGCATTACCATCCTCATATCCACTGCATTGTGCCAGGTGGCGGCATTGACAAGGACGGTGTGTGGCGCAGCCTTGACGGATGCAAGGGCGCTGGCGACTTTCTCTTCCCCGTGCAGGCTCTGAGCAAGGTATTCCGGGCCAAGTTCATGAGTTTGCTGCCCAAGGCCCTTAAGCCCTCAGGCGGCCTTATCCGTGAGGACATCCGCAAGCAATGCTTTGCCAGGGGATGGTGCGTGTACAGCCGTCCCCCGGCCAGAGGTGTGGAGAAGGTCCTGGAGTATATCGGGCGTTACGCCTACCGCGTGGCCATCAGCAACGGCAGAATCATGGACTATGACGGAGAGCGGGTGACATACGACTGGAAGGACTACCGTTCCGGCGGCAAACACAGGACGATGACCATGAAGGCTGTCGACTTCCTGCATCTCTTCTCGCTGCATATCCTGCCAAAGGGAATGGTGCGCATTCGTCACTATGGTTTGGTGTCGCCGTCAAACCGTGACAGGCTGCGCGAGGTCCAGGCTCAGCTTGGGGGCGAGCCGGTTCCCAAACACAGACCAAGAAAGCCATATCTGCAGATCTGTCAGGAGCATGGATGGAGGATAGGTGTCTGCCCGTGCTGCAATGCGGAATTGATAACCATTGAGACCATCAATCCATCACGTGCTCCGCCACTGTCTTTTCTGAGACGCCGGACTGCCTGCACAAAATGACCAACTTTATAGTCTGCCAAAAACGTATTCTTGGCAGACAGTCCTCATTGTGCCCGTACATGACTGTATCAGTGTTTCAAAGATCGATTCGGCTACGATAGACGTGCCATTTATGAT
>Ga0256406_1003239_pt1 | contig 20667 bp, 20 predicted proteins | sample RumenRJG_03DNA_FD_185986 | JGI IMG/M metagenome (GOLD analysis project Ga0256406, IMG submission 185986) | Bovine rumen microbial communities from Lethbridge, Alberta, Canada - RJG_03 | ecosystem: Host-associated > Mammals > Digestive system > Stomach > Rumen | place: Canada: Alberta | collected... | reverse complement strand
CCAAGTGATACCATTCCGCGTTCCTGATTAACTTTCAATACTTTCCAGCTCATATGGTTTACCTCCATTTAAGTGATCATAGCATATCTGTGATGTTTTCATTCTTAAGAATAGGTTAGATGATCTGAACAAGGAAATATTTGAGATAGTCTGTTTCAGGCACAGATACCAGGACCGGATGGTCCATGGACGCATGCCGTTCTTCCACGATGCGTACCTGTACGCCTGCTTCCTTTGCGGCATCTTTGAGCATATCCTTGAATGCTTCGGTTGGCATGAAGTGTGAGCACGAGCATGTCGCCAGATAGCCGCCCCTTGGCAATAGTTTCATGGCCATCGCATTGATAGATGTATAGCCGCTGCGGGCATGTCCGTAGGTTTTTCTGCTTTTGGTAAAGGCCGGTGGATCCAGAATGATCAGATCAAAGAAGGCATGCTTTGTACGAAGCTCTGGCAGCACTTCAAAGACATCTCCCTGTAAGAAGTCCATCTTGTCTTCGATATGATTGAGCACTGCATTCTTTTCTGCCATGTCCAGTGCTTCCTGTGAGATATCCATGGCTGTCACATGCTTTGCCCCGCCCATCACAGCATTCATCGCAAAAGAACCTGTATGCGTGCAGCAGTCCAGCACTGTTCTGTCCTTGGCCAGATGGCGCACAGCCAGACGATTGTATTTCTGATCCAGGAAGAAACCGGTCTTCTGACCATTTTCTACATCCACTTCATATTCGATACCGTTTTCATGAATATGCACAATCGGTGATGCTGGATGCTTTTCACCATACCATCCCTTGTATTGCGGCAGACCTTCCTTTTTGCGCAGTTCACCTTCATTGCGCTCATAGATGCCGTGGATCATTTCTCCTTTTTCCGCAAGCTGGTCAATCAGTTCCTGATAGATGATGCCTTTGACCTGTTCCATGCCATAGCTGGCAACTTCACTGACGAGAATATCTTCATAACGGTCTACCGTCAGGCCTGGCAGTTCATCACTTTCACCATGGATCAGCCGGCATGCTCTGAAATCATCCGCCATGACATCCAGACGGTACTGCAGAGCATATTTCACCCTTCTGGCCCAGAAGGCATGATCAAATACGTCATTGGCATTGCGGGACAGCAGCCGGATGCGGATCTTGCTCTGTTCACTGTAGAAACCTGTGCCAAGGTAATTATCACGGCTGCCAAAGACATCAATCAGACAGCCGTTTGTAATATTTCCTTCCTGTGAAACAATCTCATCTTCATATACCCAGGGATGCCCGTCATGAATGCGGTTAGCCTGTTTTTTGGTCACAATAGCCCGTGGGTATGTTCTTTCCATCTTCATATGTTTTTACTCCCAGCAAATATCGTAGCATAAGAAAAGAGTGTTTCCGCGAAGAAACACTCGATTTTCTTATCTGCTTCCCTTGTCGTAAGGAATGCCTTCTGCTTTCGGTGCCGCCGAATTGGCAGACGTGAAGGCAAGCACGACCAGTGAAATGATATACGGCATCATGTTGTATACCGTGCTTGGGATATTCAATGCCCGCATGAACGGGATGCCGGTATAGACATTGGAAAGTGCACGGAAGAAGCCAAACAGCAGTGCCGCAAAACCAATGCGCCATGGTTTCCACTGACCGAAGATCATGACAGCCAATGCCAGGAAGCCAAAGCCGGCAACACCAACTTCAAATTTCCATTCAGAGACACCGGCCGTGATATAGGCAATGCCGCCCAGTCCGCCCAGGACGCCTGAGATCAGTACACCCGCCCAGCGCATCTTGTAAACATTGATGCCAACGGAGTCAGCAGCCTGTGGATTTTCACCGCATGCTCTTAAGCGCAGTCCGAATTTTGTCTTGTAAAGAACAATGAAGGAGATGATCAAGGCTGCTAATGCGATGACCATGAACCAGCTGAATTCGAAGCTGCCAAAGTAAATCAGGAATTTTTTCTTCTGATCAACATAGGCCAGGATGGTACTGACATCAGAGGAATTATGTGCCGTGTTATAGGTTCTGACAATGACAGATGCCACTGCTGTTGCCAGCAGGTTCATGGCAGTGCCGATCAGTGTCTGGTCTGCATTGAAGTTGATGCAGGCAACGCCAAGCAGGCATGCAAACAGTGCGCCGAACGCTGCTGAAGCAAGACAAACAACCAGAATCATGAAGAATGCTGGTGTAGAAGCCGGCATGACTTTCATGGCAAGTGCACCGCCCATGGCGCCCAGTACCATGATGCCTTCCAGACCGAGGTTGATGACGCCGGAATGCTCAGAGAAGCAGCCGCCAAGAGCAACTAAGCCAAGCACAGAGGCAAAGATTAACATGTACTGTAACAGCAGGATCATTGATCAGCACCTCCCTTCTCAGACTTTGGTTGAGCTTTTTCTTTTTTGCCGATCTTGTTCAGTACATACTTGAAGAACAGGACAAAGCCGCAGGCATAAATGATAATGCCGGAGATCAGATCTGAGATCTGAGATGCATAGACCATACGGTCAATCATGGCACCGCCATCCGTAATGCTCTGGATAAAGAATGAAGCAAAGATCGTACCGATCGGATTCAGGCCGCCAAGGAAGGTTGCGGCGATACCGTTGAAGCCCATAGCCGGAACAGATGCGGTGGTTGTCTCCCACTTGGAGAAACCAGACAGATACATGAAGGCGGCACCAATACCAGCCAGTGCACCGCCGATGGCAAGTGTCACAACAATGTTCTTCTTTTCCTTCATGCCGGCATATTTGGCGGCATCTTTGTTAAAACCGGTTGCCATGATCTCATAGCCGAACTTTGTCTTTTTCAGAATGATCCAGATCAGGATGGCAATGATGATCGAAAGCGGGATTGCAATGGTCACGTTGCGGTTGTTGTTAAACAAGGCACTCAAGCCGCCGCTTGGAATCAGGGAAGATGGTGAAACGGTGTCCAGTGCGACTGTATACGGAGAAGATGAATCCTTGGCACTGCCGGATCCAAGCACTGTGTTGGTGAGATACAGCATGATCCAGTTGAGCATGATACCGGAGATGACTTCATTGACGTTACGGTATGCTTTCAAAGCACCGGTAACGACGGCCAGTAAAGCACCGGCTGCAGCTGCTGCCAGTGTGCATACATACCACGGCAGATGCAGGAAGATGGCGCAGCTCAGAGCTGCAACTGCTCCTGCTTCATACTGACCAGCTGCACCAATGTTGAACAGACCTGCTTTGTAGCAGAAGCAGATGCTCAACGCACACATTAACAGTGGCGCTGTCTTGATCAGCGTATTGCCTAAGGCTTTGAGTCTTGCCGGACCGGAGCTGCGGCTCATGAAGTTGGTCAGGATAATGATGATGGCCTTGCCCGCACCGGAAGGTGAAATGATCAGCAGAACGATATAGCCGATCAAAAGGCCAATGGCAATACAGATCAAGGAAGCACAGACGGCCTGTACACCAGGCTTTTTCCAGAAACTTGTTGTCTTCTTCATGAACGGGCCTCCTGATGATCGCGCTTGGCACCGGACATATACAGGCCAAGTTCTTCGACAGACGTCTTCTTCGGGTCAACTTCACCGACAATCTCACCTTCATACATGACCAGGATGCGGTCAGAAAGATTCATGACTTCATCCAGTTCCAGTGAGACAAGCAGGACGGCATCACCGGCATCACGCCGGGCAACGAGCTGTTTATGAATATATTCAATCGCCCCAACATCCAGGCCGCGGGTAGGCTGCACCGCAATCAGCAGCTTATGCTGGCGGTCAAGTTCTCTTGCGACAATGGCTTTCTGCTGGTTGCCGCCGGACATGGAGCGGGTAATCGTTGCCGCACCCTGACCAGAACGGATATCGTACTGTTTGATCAGCTTGTCGGCATAACTGCGGATGGCACCGGTTTTCAGGAATCCTGCTTTATTGGTAAATTCCGGTTCAAAGTAGCGCTGCAGAACAATGTTGTAATCCAGCGGGAAATCCAGTACCAGGCCATGTTTCTGGCGGTCCTCCGGAATGTGGGACACGACACGATTGCGCTGACGGATCGTATCATGCGTAATGTCTTTGCCATCTACCGTAATCGTGCCGCCGCTGGTCTGTTCAAGACCTGTCAGGCCATAGACAAGCTCGGTCTGGCCATTGCCATCAATACCGGCAATACAGACAATCTCACCGGCATGCACATCAAAGGAAACACCCTTGACGGCATTGTTCTTGTGCTTGCGGGAAGGCACGACCAGATTCTTGACGGAAAGAACGGTTTTCCCGGGTTTTGCCGGTGTTTTATCAACGACAAGCTGAACATCACGGCCGACCATCATTCTGGACAGTTCCTGCTCGTTGGTGTCTTTGACATTGACTGTACCGATGCATTTGCCCTTGCGCAAGACAGTGACTCTGTCTGCCACTTCCATGATTTCATTCAGCTTATGGCTGATAAACAGAATGGACTTGCCTTCTTTGACAAGATTTTTCATGATGTGCATCAGATCGTCAATTTCCTGCGGTGTCAATACAGCCGTTGGCTCATCAAAGATCAGGATGTCGTTGTCACGGTACAGCATCTTGAGGATCTCAGTGCGCTGCTGCATGCCGACAGTAATGTCGGAAATCAAAGCATCCGGGTCAACCTGCATGCCGTACTTTTCACTCAGAGCAAGTACTTTCTTTCTTGCATCATCGGTCTGCAGGATGCCATGTCTGGTATCCTCCACACCGAGAATAATGTTCTGCAGTACCGTAAAGCACTGCACAAGTTTGAAGTGCTGATGGACCATGCCGATGCCAAGACGATTGGCATCGGTAGGATCGTGAATCTGGACAATCTGTCCATCTTTCTTGATGGTACCCTCTTCAGCCTGATAAAGGCCAAACAAAACAGACATCAGGGTTGATTTGCCAGCGCCGTTTTCACCAAGCAGCGCGTGAATCTCGCCTTTTCTCAGCTGCAGAGTAATATCATCATTGGCGATAATACCGGGGAATCTCTTCGTAATATGCAGCATTTCTACTGCATACGGTGTTTCATCCGCCATGATTATAGATCTCCTTTCTTCTGGTAAATCCTTTTATACTATTGTAATGCAAATCGTACCCGGTGAACAATGAAAAAAGACTGCAGATTTCATTCCACAGTCTTTCATCATTCGTAATGATGTAACAATTACTTCAGGCTTCCCTGATAGTCAACCTTGACAACACCATCGTACTTGGAGAGATCAACATTGGTGTCATTATCAACTTTCAGATCGCCAGTGTACAGCTTGCTGACAAGTTCCTTGTAATCATCCTCTGTAAAGCCATCGCCCCACTGTGTGGAATCCGCCAGCTGTACATAGTTCTTGCTCAGATCTGTTCCGGAAACAAGGCCAAGATTGTCTGCCTTGCCAGCATACGTGCTGTCCCATTCACCTGCCTTGATACCATCAAGAACGGCATTGACTGTTGCTGCAAGACCCTTCATAGCAGAAGTCACCGTCATACCTTCGCCATACTTGCCATCGATTGTAGCAGCCTGGTCGACATCCACACCGATCAGTTTGCCATTGACCTTGGCAGCAGCTTCCGCTGCAGATGTGTAAATAGAACCGCCAGCTGCGAAGACAAGCTCTGTACCGCCGGAGAACCATGTATCCATAGCAGCTGTTACATCGGCATTGCCTGCAAATGCACCGCCATAGACATACTTGATTTCAACATCACTCAGATCAAGTTCCTTAGCTGCTTCATTTGCACCCTGCACATAGCCATAACCATATCTGACTACTGCCGGAACAGCCATGCCGCCCAGATAGCCAAGCTTCTTATAGCCAAGCTTTACAGCTGCATAGCCTGCCATGTAGCCAGGCAGTTCTTCCTGATAAACTGCTGTGTACGTATTGTCTTTTGACCAGCCATCTGTATTGGAATTGGTATCCAGATCATACTGAGAAACGTCGATGCCAACGAATTTAACATCCGGATAATTATCTGCTTCATCGACGATTGCTTTTGCGAATGCATAGCCCGGCATCACAATGATGTTGTAGCCTTCCTCAATCGCCTGTTCAATGGAAGCTTCACGGTCAGCATCATTATCTGTTGCCGGCTTGTAGTAGTTGAACTCGGCACCATTTTTCTCTGCCCATGCTTTGGATGCCTCATAGGTTGTCTGGTTGAAGGACTGGTCGGTAATGTCACCATAGTCAGTGATCATTGCCACTTTCATGTCAGAACTGTCACTAGAACCAGAAGCTGCTGAAGATGATGAGGCTGCTGCAGTACCACTGCTTGATGAGCCGCAGGCCGCAAGAGAAATACTCATTACGCCCGCCAGAGCTGCTGATAAGAATTTTTTCATTTCTTTCCTCCTGACGTGTATACACGCTATTTATATTTTAGGTAAATCTGAAAGCGTTTGCAATATGTGCTTCGTATTTGACCAGCATAATAAACCAGGTTTATCCCTTGATGAAACGGTTTTTAATCTATCGAATCTTTCTGATAAAACATGGTAATTGTGTATAATGATGCGTGCATTTATGAAGGATGAGTATATGAAACAGATTCGAATCATGAAAACCGGCATCAATGGTGAAGGCATCGGCTATGAACATCATAAGCCTGTCTTTATCAAAGGTGCTTTGATTGGTGAAACCGTGCAGTATGAGATTGATCATGAAGATGCACGCTATGCGATTGGCCATTGTGTGCGTGTCATAGAAAAGAGCCCCTGCCGGATTGAGCCTGCCTGTTCTGTGTCTGACAGATGCGGCGGTTGTGCCCTGATGGCAATGGATTACCAAGAACAGTGTATGCAGAAAAAAGCGCTGTTAACAGAAGCACTCTGGAAGTATGCAGGCATCAGGGATACCGCGGTGCGTGATATGCATGGCAGTGAAGAGATCCTTGGCTATCGCAATCAGGCCAGGATGCCGCTTGCCATGGTACAGGGAAAACTGATGGCAGGTTTCTATCAGACCGGTTCCAATCGTTTTGTACCGGTTGATCACTGCGTGATCCAGGATCCGGTTCTGGAAGAAGTGCGCTCTCAGGTAATGGCAATCCTGAACAAGTATCATCAGAAAGCCTATGATCCTTCCTCCCGCACCGGCCTGCGATATCTGATTCTGCGCACACTGCAGAATCAGACACAGATTTCGATCATTACCGGTCAGAACAAGCTGCCTTCTGATCTGGTCAAAGAAATTCTGGCAGTTGACCATGTCAGTTCCCTGTATCAGTCTGTCAACACGGCCCGCACGGGTGTTGATTTCTTTGGCTCTTCGCCAGTGCTGCTGGGTGGTAAAAAGAATCTTGCGGCAGAGATGAATGGCCTGCAGCTGCAGTTATCTCCCCGCTCCTTCTTTCAGCTCAATACATCACAGGCTGAAAAGCTGTATGCCATGGCAGTCAGTAAAGTAGATCCATGCAAAACACTTGTGGAAGCGTATTGCGGGGTTGGTGCGATGAGTCTGCTTGCCAGTCAGAAGGCCCAGAAAGTGATCGGGATTGAAAGCATTGAGGAAGCGATCATCAATGCCGGTGCCAATGCGGCTGCCAATCAGATTGACAATTGTGAGTTTATTTGTGGGGATGCTGCACAGACACTGCATCAGATCCTGCAGGAAGGCACTGTGGATACACTGCTGGCAGATCCGCCCCGGGCAGGCATGGATGATGCCATGATCCGCACAATTCTCTCTTCCTCCATTCCTAAGATTGTCTATATTTCCTGCAATCCTGCCACCCTTGCAAAGAATCTGAAGGAGCTGAAAAAGGAGTATCAGATTCTCACAATCATTCCGTTTGATCTGTTTCCCAATACGCCGCACGTGGAAAGCATCACGGTATTGATGCGCAATGGCGTTTCCAGCGGTAAGCAGAACCGCAGAAAGAAAAGAGGCAGAAAGCATGCATTACCAAAGAAATGAAAACGGCTTTGTGATTGAAGCCGGATCAAAGTATTCCCATCAGAAAGTACGCAGGTTTCTGGATGATCTTTCTTTAAGCAGACCAATGCGCTATGCCCTCATACAGCAGCGCCATATGCTGGTCAATGACCGACAAGTCAAAAGCGAAGAAGAATTTCTGAATTCAGGTGACAGGATTACTCTGGTTGTCCCGCCTGAGCAGATTGACTGGCCCTGTGCGGATCATCCCTGTCAGGTTGTGTATGAAAATGACTTTGTCTATGTCGTGCATAAAGATGCTGGAACCATCATTTATGATGATGTCAGAAGTGCAGACTGTCTGAATGGACAGGCAGCTGCCTGGCTGCAGGAAAAAGGCCTCCAGACACCTGTCAGACCTTTGCACCGGCTGGATAAAGATACGTCTGGTCTTGTTCTGTACAGCAAGGTTCCTCTGTTTCAGGCTGGCCTTGATGAACAGATGGCAAACCACCGCATTTCCCGCCAGTATCTTGCCATCTGTACAGGCAAACAGATTCCGGTTGGCACATCCTTTGTGATTGATGACCGGATTGGACGTGACCGTCATCACAGCGGTCAGTACATTGTTTCTGCTTCTGGAAAAAATGCCCGTACGAGAGTGACATGTCTTGCCAGAAAAGGTAATTATCTGCTGTTTGGGTGTCAGCTGGATACCGGCCGTACCCATCAGATCAGGGTGCATTTGTCCAGCCATGGCTGGCCGCTTGTCAATGATCCGCTGTATGGACACCGGTCCGCTGATTTTGAGGGGCTTGGTCTCTGGGCCTGCAGCATCACCTTCCATGATCCGATCACCAATAAGCGGCATAAGATCCATGATCTTGACAATCCCGCCTTTCATTTCTTTCCACTGGATGACATCCAGTACTAATTGTTCATGACAAAGCATGGATAAATTCTTATACTTTGAAAAAGCAATAAGGAGGAATCGTTATGTTTCTGCTGATGGGTCCAATTACGAACATCCTGCTGCTGTATGTTCTGGCAGCGGTGCTGCCGGCCATCTTTCTGATGCTGTATGTATACAATCAGTCAAGAATGCACCGACAGCCTACCGGTCTGCTGGTAAGGCTTGTATGGGATGGCGTACTGGCCGCTCTTGCAGCAACGGTGCTGGAGCTGATTGGTGAAAGCCTGCTGAACAGTTCATCATTGGCCAATTCACCAAATTATCTTGCCTTTCTGGCATTCCTGATTGTCGGTGTCGTCGAAGAAGGAACAAAGTTCTTCTTCATGCGCAAAGACACCTGGCACAACCCCTACTTTGAAACAAGATTTGACGGTATTGTCTACTGCGTCTTTGCTTCCCTTGGCTTTGCGGCATTTGAGAATATCAAGTATGTGTTCTCCTATGGCCTGGGCGTTGCCCCAAGCCGTGCCCTGCTTGCCATCCCTGGCCATATGTCATTCGCCGTGTTGATGGGTTACTTCTATGGCCGTGCCAAGCTGAAGGAAGACTGCGGTCATCATGGCGAAGCTGTTCTGATGCAGGCCATCGGTTATCTTGCCGCAGTCGGTCTGCATGGTGCTTATGACTATTGTGCAATGCTTGGTTCGGATACTTCGACGATTGTCTTCTTCATCATCATTATCGTGATCTATCTCATCGTGTTCCGTCTGGTCAAGCATGAAGCTGCCAATGATCGGATTGTTTGATGGAAATGCAGAAATGCATTTCTTTTTTATGGCATGAAAAAAAGCAGTGGATTTCTCCACTGCCAGAATGCGTTTTCAGAATGCCCAGAAATACATCAGGATGATGTGTGCTGCCAGCATGATCAGGGCAACCGGAACCTGTGACTTGATGATGGAATACTTGTTTTTGGTTTCCAGAAGTGCAGCTGGCATGATGTTGAAGTTGGCAGCCATTGGTGTCATCAGGGTGCCGCAGTAACCAGCGGTCAAACCCAGGGCACCAACCACAGCAGGATTGGCACCTTCGTTGATCAGGAATGGAATACCGATACCTACGGTGATCACGGAGAATGCCGCGAAGCCGTTGCCCATGATCATTGTGAACAATGCCATGCCGACACAATAGACAATGCAGGCAATCAGATGGGCATGGGCTGGAATGATGGCAGCAACGCCGCTGGCAATGACATCACCTACACCAGCTGCGGTAAACAGTGCGCCAAGGGCAGACAGCAGCTGCGGCAGGAATGCCACGGCTCCCATGTTGTCCAGCAGTCTGTTGCCTTCGGTGATGATGGACTTTGCCGGTGCTTTTGTAATGGCCAGAACAGCAATGACACCGCAGACAGCGGAGACACCGATGGAGTTATTGGCAGAGACGATGCCAAGGAAGGAAAGCACCACAGATACCAGAGCCAAGATCAATGCCGGAATGAATACCTTGTATCCGACCTTGTCGGCATTGGCACGTGTTTCTTCACGGGTTGGCACATCGTTGTGTGTTTCTACGACGCCGCCTGTGGCTGTAATGACAGCTGTAGCGACAAGCAGGAAGCCGATCAGGGCTGGCGGTACATACGGTCCTACGATGAAGCAGACACCCATGATGCACCAGAAGATACCGGTTGTTGTATGCTTTTTGACACTTGTATCACGGAATGCCTTGACACCATTGCTGATGAAGATCAAACCAATGATGATATAGAAGATTTCCTGCAGAACAGGATTATATTTTGCTGAGATCTCAGCAGGAACCAGTGTAATTGCCTGTTGAATCATTTTCCTGCCTCCTTTGCATATTTCTTATCGAGTGACTTGTCATACCACAGATAATAGCCGGCGCAAACAACCATGCAGATAATCGCAATCGGCCAGGAATTGATGGCAATCTGCAGCGCATCCACGTTCAGCCCCTGAGTTGTCAGTGTGTTGACGATCAGCAGTGTGCCGGAAGCGCCCATGAAGCAGTTCTGACCATAGAAGTTGCCGAAGTTTTCAGTACCAGCCGCAATACCTTTGAGGCGGTCCTCCTCTGCATCATCTTCGAGTACCTGGTCACCATAGCGGTTGGCAATGGCACCTTCGGACATCGGGAGAATGATCGGACGGATGAACTGTACATGGCCGCCCAGACGCAGTGAGAAAGCTGCAGACAATGTACGGATGACGGTCCATACTGCCAGCAGTCTGCCTACGGTCATAGACTTCATCTTCTTGATGAAATCCTTTGCTTTGTCACGCAGACCATACCGCTCACAGATACCAATGACGCCAACTGTCAAAGCAAACAGTGTTGCTGTACGGTTGGTGATGAAGGAACTTCCGAATGTTTCAAAAATTCCCATGAAGGTCATGGAGCCTTCTGCCACTGCAACAAGACCTGTCGCAATGCCAGCAGCCACAACCGTTGCAATTGTGTCCCACCGCAGGGCAAAGCCAATAATGACGATGAGAACACCGATCAGTTTTAAAAGACCCATAATTTATCCCCTTTCCAATCATTTTCGTAAAAATAAAACGAATTTACGAAAATGAAAGCACTGATAAGAATAATATAGCATCTTGTTTCAGGCTTTCAAAGAATTGTAAAGTCTTATTTGCGCTATAATTTCATGTGGAGGTGTATTTTATGAAAATTCTTGTAACTGGATTTGATCCATTTGGCGGCGAGCCAGTCAACCCTGCCATCGAATCTGTCAAGCGTCTGCCGGATGAGATTGCCGGTGCCCAGATTATCAAGCTGGAGATTCCAACGGTTATTTACAAATCCCTGGAAAAGATTGATGCCAAGATTGCAGAGTGTGATCCGGATGTCATTCTGTCGATAGGACAGGCTGGCGGCAGGCCGGATATTACGGTTGAGCGTGTCGGCATCAACTGCAATGACTGCCGTATTCCTGATAATGAAGGCAATCAGCCGATTGATGAGCCGATCTATGCGGATGGACCGGATGCCTATTTCTCCAAGCTGCCGATCAAGGCAATGGTCAAGGCTGTCAATGCAGCTGGTATTCCGGCATCTGTTTCTGATACAGCAGGCACATTCATCTGCAACCATGTCTTGTATGGTGTCCGCTATATCTGTGAGCACAAGTATCCTGGCAAGCGGTCCGGATTTGTCCATATCCCGTATATGACAAGCCAGGCAGTCGGCAAGCGCGGTGTGCCTTCGATGAGTCTTGACGATATCGTCAAGGGTTTGACGGCGGCCATTGAAGCCATCGTCAAAAACGAGACAGATATCAAGGAAACCGGCGGTAAGATCTGCTGAAAAAAGATCCCGGATGGGATCTGAATTTAATGTATTTTCTTTGCTTTGGAAGCAGCCTTGCGCTGCTTTTTCTGTGCTTCCTTTTTCTGCAGATAATCACGCTGCTCTTTGGCAGCTGCCGCAAGTCCCCCGCCTCTGACCAGATGAACTGCCGAGACAAGACCAGCAATGGCCATGATCATCTCCAGGATACTGAAGGCAGTGCCTGCCCAGGCCCGTACGGCAATGGTGTAGTACAGTTGTGCAAGAGCGATCAGCAGATCGACATAGCTGGATGTTGTCAGCATCTTATCTTCATTGATCGGCAGAAAGACAAGCAATAGTGACAGGGCCAGCACAATACCGGCAGTTCCTCTGTTATTGAAAAGAATCGTAAGCACACATGCTGCAATACCGTAACAGATTGACACCCATTTGTTATGTTCAATCTGTTTCTGCAGCAAGGCACTGGCCAGCATCATCAGGAAGTATACAGTACCTGCAAAAGCACTCTGATAGAAGAACATCAAGGCAAACAATGCTTCTGCCAGCAGCCTTGACTGATATGCCCTTTTCTCTTCGGAAAGGAATGGCGCAGCGATATACAGCAGGATGCCGATCACCCCGAACACACCGCCCATAAATGCATTTGACATCGTCATTCAGTAATTCTCTCCTCCTGATTTCACTTGTCCAGCGCCAGATACTGCCGCAATGCATCCAGATGTTCTTTGGTCTCGTGATATCCCTGCCAATACAGATCGCCAAGCTTGTCCATATCACTTTCAAAGCGGCGGATCGTAATTGGCTTCTCTGGTGCCAGCACCAAGATTCTTCCTGACCTTTCCAACTGATCCAGTCCATTCAATGAGATGTTGTATCTGGCATTCTGTTCATCCAGATCATAGACGGCTTCCGGCAGTTTGCGGTACATCTTGTTGATGGCAAGCGGACCGGCAATCTTCTTGCGGTATGCACGGTCACGGGTGCGGATGACAACGATCTTTTCATAACCCTCGGCCAGTGCCCATTCATAAGGGACGCGCACGCTGAGACCGCCATCGAGATACTGATCGCCATCGATTTCAACAGGTTTTGAGATATATGGTACCGTTGCGGATGCCTGTACAGCCTTGAAGATATCTGTACATTTTCCCTTCTCAAAATAGACTGGCTTTCCTGTTTCCAGGTTTGTTGCAACAGCGACAAATCTTCTGTCTGGATTTTCAAAGGCAGCCTGATCAAAGCCTTCCCCCTGATGAAACAGTGTATCAAAAGCATAACTGAACCCTGTGATGCCATGGTCATTTTTCATTGCCCCGATACCGCAATAATTCTGATCGTTGCGGTAGGTCAGATTCAGCCTGCCTGAAAAGCCGATCTGTCCGGCAACATAGGCAAGACCTGACATGGCACCGGCGGAAACACCGATCGTGCAGTCCATATTGATGCCGTTTTCCATCAGGGCATCCAGTGCTCCCTGTGTATACAGGCCGCGCCAGGCACCGCCTTCCAGCACCATGCAGCCATGAAGAAGACCTCCGGCTGCCCTTCCCTTTGGCAGTTGATCCAGTCCACTGTAAACTTTCATCTCATATCCTCCTTCAGATGATGCCGAGCTGTTCCAGCATCTTTGCAACGCCATCGTTCTCACAAAGATCTGCACTCAGATCAGCATGTTCTTTTACCCCATCCTTGGCATTGCCAAGGGCAACGCCGATGCCTGCTTTTTCGATAAATGGAATATCATTGCCGGCATCACCAAATGCCAGTACATTGTCCCACGAAAGGCCTTCATCATCCAGTACCCGCTGCACGGCAGTTGCTTTTGTCACATTGCGTGAGAAAACATCATAGCCATCCCGCTGCGACCAGGCAAAGATCAGATCAGGCAGTGTGTGGGAAAATGGCTCAATGACAGATTCATCACCAATGATAAATGTACCAAGCGGTGTACCGGCAGTCAGATGATGTGTTCTTTTCTCATCATCATTGATAACCAGTTTCCATTCTCTGGGGTTGCGGACATAGCCCTTCATGAACTTGTCATAGTTGGCATAGGTCACGATGGCATCCTCAAACTTGAAGCCAAGACCGATGTCATGGGCAATACACAGATTGGTAATGGCATTCATATCTTCCAGCGACATCGGTTGTTTATCAATGACTTTGCCAGACCGGTCCACCAGGCAGGCTCCATTGATCGTGCCGATGATATCCATTGGCAGATCATCAAAGAAGCTCGGCGGTATGAACGTATAATGTCTGCCTGTGCAGATCATCAGCTGATAGCCATTGTCCATTGCCTTGTGCAAAGCCTTGACGGTATATCTGGACAAAGCATCATGACCAGCAGGTAAAAGGGTATTATCAATGTCACATACGATCAGCCGGATGTTGCTAACATTTTCTTTCATTGCTTTGTAATCTCCTTCATTCAATGGTATTATTTTAACGTTACGTGCCCGTGGCGCAACTGGATAGCGTATTTGATTCCGAATCAAAAGGTTGTGGGTTCGAGCCCCATCGGGCGCACCATAAGTATTTGAAGAAAGCCGTTTATTAAAGCGGTTTTTTTCATTTGTGAAATAGTTTATGCGCAGTTTTTCGCGCAATTCGCACACAGTTTTTCTGCTTTTCAAAAGAAAAAGCACTCAGTGTGCTTCCTCTTCATCAATAAAATTCAGATCTATGCGCTGGCCATCATGGGCAATGACAGTGTTGACGAATATCGCCTTTACCTGATCTGCATACTGGTCGGGATCTATCATGCTTGGTGAATAATGGGTCAGCCAGAGCTGTCTGACATTTGCCTTTGCGGCAATGGCAGCTGTCTCATACATCATGCTGTGCTGGTTGAGTTTGGCTTTATCGGCTTTTTCAGGGTCGCCATACATACCTTCCCCAATGTAAAGATCCGCATCTCTGCAATAGGTTTCAAGTGCTTCTACAGGCCTTGTATCGGTACTGTAGACAACTTTGAGTCCCCTTCTTGCCTTGCCGCAGACCATATCCGGGGTATAGGTGACACCGTCCATTTCCACCGTATTCCCCCTCTGCAGCTGATTCCATGCTTTGAGCGGCACATGGTTGCTTTCCGCTTTGGCTTTATCAAAGCGCGGGCTGCGCGGGAGAATAAACTGATACGAATAGCATGGCACGGAGTGGCGCACAGCAAATGCTGTGATCTGCAGGCCTGCTTCTTTGAATTGTTCCTGGCGTTCTCTGATCTCATGATAATGGATGGGAAAAGGAACATAGCGGGCAATCATGGAAATGCCCTGCAATAGATCCGGCAGACCTTTTGGTCCATAGATTGTGATCGGATCGGTGCGGTCCGCCTTTGCCATGGACAGCAGCAGACCTGGCAGGCCGGCTGTGTGATCGGCATGATAATGGGTCAGCAGGATCGTATCGATATGCTTAACGGAGAAGCCCATGCCATGCAGCGCAATCTGGGTGCCTTCCCCACAGTCAATCAGTATCATCTTGCCATCACAGCGCAGCAGACACGATGTCAGCCATCGCTGGGGCAGCGGAACGGTTCCACCCGTTCCCAACAGACATACATCCAGCATGTCAGATTCCTTTCAGTATCTGCGACAGGCGCGGCATCAGCTGCTGCTTACGGGAAATGATGTTGGCATCAAAGCCGCTGTGCTCATCAAAGGTTGTCTGCAGCATATCGCTGAGTACATAGCTCAGCGGTCCATAGTAGACAAACAAGGAGCCTTCACCCATCACGTCCGTAAACAGCATGACCATCAGATCAAGACCATTGGCAGCCTGCTCCTTCTGCAGGTTTTCCTTGAAGGCAGGCAGAATCTTCTGAACTTCTTCCATATGGGAGTAGTTTGTCTGGCCGATGGCAAACTGAAAGCGGCCGATCTGGTAGGTCTTCAGGTCACGGTTGAGGATCTCATGCGGTGTGGAATCCTTCAGAGCAACTGAAGCACCAAGCATTTCTCTTGCATAGGCAGGCACATCATCAATACCGGCAATCGGAGCCAGCCAGGATACAGCAAAACGGTCCTGATCAGTTGTGGTTGCACTCTTGAAATGGAGTGTGTCTGACAGAATGGCCGAGAGTAACAGGCCAGCCATGTCATGATCCGGCAGCATGCCGTTTTCCTGATACATGGACGCAATGATCGTGCATGTACAGCCCACTTTCTGGTTTCTGTAGAGAATCGGATGGTCAGTCGTGATGCCGCCAATGTGGTGATGGTCGATGATCGCCAGCAAATTGGCGTTTTCAATGTGATTGATCGTCTGGTTCAGCGCAGAATGGTCAACCAGAACAAAATTACGATGATGATAGTTGCGGGTATGGTAGCGGGAAATACCACCGATGACTTTTCCGTTTTCATCCAGCACCGGATAAGAGCGGACTCTGGAATTCATCATCTTGGCAGCTACATCTTCCACGTATTCTGTATCACGGAAAGTGATGATCTTTGTTGTCATGACCTGCTCGACACTGTAGCTTTCGGTGATGACTCTTGCTGTATTCATCGTATCGGCATCGGTTTCAATGATGGCAGTATGGTGTTTCTCTGCAAGATTCCTGATATCCTGGCTTACCTTCTGCCCACAGGTGATGACCAGACAAGCTGCTCCTGCCTCAATGACCATCTTCTGCTTGTCTTCACCGCTGGACAGTACACAGATACCATCCGCAAGGGAATACATGCTTGCTTCCCTGCCCTCCAGGGTGATGATGTGCACTCTGCCATTGGAATGAAAATCAGGCATATCCAGCACAATGGTGCCGCCCACTGTATGGGCAATATTCTTCAAAGAACATGTGCTCATCAAAGAATCAAGATCTGCCTCAGGATGAATGCGCACCCGGGAAAGATCCGTGGTTGTACAGATTCCGGCAAGGCCGCCCTGATCATCTGTGACATACAGGGAGCGGTTTTGTGTCCGCAGCATCACGTGCCAGGCATGATGCACCGTCGCATCGTGGGGAATCATTGTCGGTGCATCCAGATCAATATCCTTCAGCATCGCTCTGGCATCTGTCAATAACAGCGGATTTTCCTGATGAAAACGGCGCAGAATAAACTTGGTTTCTTCATTGAGCGGTCCCTGCCGGCAGGCAATGGCATGATGGCCAAGCCGGTTGAGCAGATTGCTGTACGTCAGGGAAGCGCAGATGGAATCCGAATCAGGATGTTTGTGGCCGATTACATAGATATTGTCATTCATTGTGCATCCTCCTGCACGATGGAAAAGATATTCTTTTTGCGGTTTGTGGGAACAGGCCGTTTTTCATCCGGTACGCCGATAGCCAGAGCCCCAACCGCAAAATAGTCATCCGGTACACCAAGTGCTCCTGCCAGCTTGTCATAGGCCGGGCAGTTGAATACTTCCGAGACAAAGTTGATGTAGCATGACCCAAGTCCGATGGCTTCGCATGCATACATGATATTTGCCAGGGCAAAGGTTGTATCCTTGACTGGCTCCAATGCCTTTTTGTCGGCAAAGGCACATAACAGCAGCGGCGCATTGTAGCAGTTTCCTGCTGGTTCATGAAGCTGCTCGATCTGGTGAATAATCTGTTGATTTTCAATGGCACAGAAGAACCACGGCTGCTCGTTGCAGGCACTGGGAGAAAGCTCGGCTGCTTCCTGCAGCATTGCCAGCTGCTGTGATGTGACTGGGACCGGCTGAAAGCGGCGGATGCTGCGGCGGTTTCTGATCAGATCCAGACAGATCTCAGTACGAGAGGATTTCATTGCCGGTTTCCGTAATCAGAATGGTGTGTTCCCACTGTGCAGAATCGCTGCCATCCTTTGTGTAAATTGTCCAGTCGTTATAGGGGTCAATGACAACTGCGGCTTTGCCGGCATTGATCATTGGCTCAATCGTGATCACCATGCCCGGTACCAGCACCATGCCGGTGTGGGCTTTGGCAATGTGGGCAACAAACGGATCCTCATGGAAGCCGTTGCCAACGCCATGTCCGCCCAGTTCACGGACAACGCTGTATCCCTGATGATGTGCATATTTGGCAATGGCAGCACCGATATCACCGACCGTGTTCCAAGGCTTGGCTGCTTCCATGCCGATCTCAAGACACTTCTTTGTCTCAGCAACAAGTCTTTCCCTTGCTGGTGAAACCTTGCCGATCATGAACATGCGGCTGGCATCGCCATAATAGGAATGATAGATTGTCGTGCAGTCCACGTTGATAATATCGCCGTCATGAATCTTGCGGTGGCGGGCCGGGATGCCATGGCATACTTCATCATTGATGGATGTACAGACATTCTTCGGATAGCCCTCAAAGCCAAGGCATGCACAGATGGCATCATTGTCTTTGGTCACTCTGGCGACAATATCATCGATCTCCTGGGTGCTCATGCCGTCATGAATTTCTTTTGCGACGGCATCGAGTACCAGCGTATTGATGCGGCCTGCTTCACGGATGCCGGCAATCTGGGAAGGCCGCTTGATCAGCTTCTCATCCGGCACTTCCATATGCTGCTGACGGCAATGCTCCATATGTTCCAGAATATGTTCCGGAATTGGTTCACTCTTAAAATAACTTTCTTTTAATTCCTCATCTGTCATTGATATATCTCACTCTTTTCTATCTGTACTGCCGAATCCGCCGGTGCGCTTTGTGCTGACATCATCATCTTCGCTGATGCCAAATGGCACAAAGATCCCCTGCATAAAGGCCTGCCCTGCTGACAGTTCCAGCATCTTTCCATCAGATTCATTGGTCATTCTGGCAAAGATGTGGCCTTCATTGTCAGCCTGATAATAGTCACTGTCAATCACACCGACCGTGTTATCCAGCCGCAGTCTGTATTTAAAGCCAAGCGAACTGCGCGGAAACAGCAGAAATACGTAGGCCGGATCCATTTTAACACGGATCCCGGTCGCCACCAGAACACTCTGCCCCGGGGCGATCCGGATATCATACGGCATGCAGAAATCATAGCCTGCTGAACCGGCGGTTGCCCTTTCCGGCAATACAATGGCTTCATATGCTGCCTGGACATCACCGGTAAAGCCGGCTTTTTCTGCGCCTTTGACAAACTGGCCGAAACTGACCTTTTCGAATTTTCCTACTGCCTGTCTCATTCCTGTGAAAACTCCTTCATCCACATATAGATAAAATCGGCAGCTGCCTTTTCAAACGGATACAGAGTCAGAACGGTATTCTCATTGGCAAAGACATGATCCGGATAAAAATCCGCATGCAGCAGCCGGGCGATGGTTTCCTTCTGATCCAGCATCGTGCCAAGCTGACTGAATCCGTTTGGCTTATAGGAAAAATCTTCCTTTGCACAATCCGCAAATGATGCAAAGATCAGATTGCGTGCTTCCTTCAGCGTATACACCTTTGTTTCCTCAGCCTGGAGCAGATCCAGCAGGAAGTCCATCATGCCTTCAAAGTAATTCTGCGGCTTGAGATATGGCAGCTGCATCCTGCTTTTCAATGTATCGGTGATAAAGGTATCTGAACGCAGACGGTCATTGATCATACCCGCCTGCTTGATGCGTGCTTCCAGCAGTTCGACATTGACATACCAGCGGTCAAAGAAATGCGGCCGGTGATACAGTGTGAATGTATACTTGTATCCCTTATAGCGGTCAAACATTTTGCCGGCATCATTGTAGCCAAGTGTGAACAGACGGTTCAGACGTTCCCGGGAGAAGTCCAAAAAGTCACCGGTTTCACTCTTGGGAAACATGTAGCGGATGTTTGCCCTGCCAACATAGCCGGGATGGTTTGGTGAATGGTTGAGGTCCATGACCAGTACTTCATCTGCGCCTAATCGCAATGCAAAGTCGATCGGACAGTTATCAAAATAGCCGCCGTCCACATAGTCAGTGCCGTCAATATTGCGCATTGGAAAAGCCGGGTAGGCACTAGCGGTAGCGACCAGCCAGTCTTCGCCATGTTCTTTCATCATGTCTTTGGTTACATAAACGCCTTCATGCCCTTTTGCTGTGGCAGCGATGCAGCCAAAATCGATTGGTGAAGAGAAGAATTTATCCGGATTGTACAGTTCATGCACGCGGCTCAGGAATGGTGAAATATCCAGTCCCTGGTTCTTGACATATTTGCGCAGTTCCTTGATGAATGCATCGCGTTCATTGAAGATTGTGCGCAGGTTCATGTCTGCCGGCGACATGCCGTTGAGGATCATATCCACAGACAGGTTGTCATACAGGGCAAACAGTTTATCGTAGTCTTTCTGCACGACCAGGCATGCATTCAGGGCCCCGACCGATGTGCCGGTCACAATATTCCAGTCATTCCGTCCCATTTCAATCAGGGCTTTGATGGCGCCGGCCTGATAGGCGCCTCTGGTGCCGCCGCCCGCCATTACGAGTGCTTTCTTCATATCTGCAGTCCTTTCTTGTATTCTCTCACTGACATTTTAGCATCCTGTGCCCTCATTTCTGATTCCATCCTGCAAAATGTGCAATTCAGGATATAATACCTGACTTTAGAAGTTAACGTTAAAAAATGGTGCTAAACCTCCGATATCAGAATCGGAAGTTCAGCACTTTTTCTATTTTTCTGGAGTTCAATATATAGTGATCCAGAGGCAGCTTTGT
>Ga0256406_1003238_pt1 | contig 20671 bp, 19 predicted proteins | sample RumenRJG_03DNA_FD_185986 | JGI IMG/M metagenome (GOLD analysis project Ga0256406, IMG submission 185986) | Bovine rumen microbial communities from Lethbridge, Alberta, Canada - RJG_03 | ecosystem: Host-associated > Mammals > Digestive system > Stomach > Rumen | place: Canada: Alberta | collected... | reverse complement strand
GAATCAAAAGGTTGCGGGTTCGACTCCTGTTCGGCGCACCATTTCGGGATGTAGCACAGCTTGGTAGTGCACTTGATTTGGGATCAAGGGGTCACAGGTTCAAATCCTGCCATCCCGACCATATTTCTGGCGAGGTAGCTCAGTTGGCTAGAGCAATCGGTTCATACCCGGAAGATCGTGAGTTCGAGTCTCACCCTCGCTACCATTGCATTGCCAAGACTGATTGGCATTTGGACCTTTAGCTCAGTTGGTCAGAGCCGTCGGCCCATAACCGACTGGTCGAAGGTTCGAGCCCTTCAAGGTCCATCTTCTGGAGGAATACCCAAGTGGTTGAAGGGTCCGGTCTTGAAAACCGGTAGGTCGGGAAACCGGCGCCAGGGTTCGAATCCCTGTTCCTCCGCTTTCCCAATCAGTATTGTGTGTTGCATTCCTATTATCGCGAGGTAGAGCAGCCTGGTAGCTCGTCGGGCCCATAACCCGGAGGTCGTTGGTTCAAATCCTTCCCTCGCAACCATTGGTCCTGTAGCTCAGTCGGTAGAGCACAGCACTGAAAATGCTGGTGTCGGCAGTTCGATTCTGCCTGGGACCACCGAAAAAACTCTTCTATCAGTAGATGGAAGAGTTTTTTATTGCTTTATTTCAGCTGCAGGCGTCTACAATATGGGTAGAAGGGTGGCCAATTCTTATGAGTACACATCATTTTGATTACCGCAGCTGGATCATGGAACAGAATACGCCGTGTGGAAGGGTTTCCAGAGTGGATGACAATCATTTTGAAATTGTCACTGCGTATGCGCTTGCACAGATCCAGTTCTATCAGGTTGAAAATGAGCCTGAGATCATTGAATTCCGCATTGAGAGAGTCAAGGATGGAGAAGTTGTCTTTTTCCTTCATTTTCATGCTGATCCTGAAGAGCATTCCAAAGCGTTGTTTGCGGAAATGGTGGAAGTACTCAAAGAGACTGGAAAGCATCATGAAACAAGAATTCTGCTGTGCTGCACAGCTGGCCTGACGACGAGTTATTTTGCGATGGGGCTGAATGAAGCTGCCCATGCATTGAAGCTTGACTGGACGTTTGAGGCAGTCAGTGTCAGTGATGTATATGCCAGAGGCATGCAGTTTGACTGTGTGCTGGTGGCACCACAGATTGGTTTCCAGCAGAAAAAGATTGCGGATGTGCTGAAGGATATTCCGGTGCTGACGATTCCTGCCCAGGTATTCGGTGCCTATGATGCCGGTGCCTGCATTACATTTGTACAGGAAGGAATAAAGCAGTTTCATGCATCTCTGGAAGAACGTGCCCGCAGGCATATTCTTCACCATAGTGATAATGATCATGTCATTCTTTCTATTGCGGTGCTGCCAGATGTGCGGCGCACACTGATCCGCAGCCGCCTGTATGATCACGGCAGAGTGACAGACAGCAGTGAAGCGATTAAGCCTGTCTTCTACCTTGAGGATCTGTTTGATGTGATTGAAACAAGCCTGTGTCCTTCAGAAGGTATTAAGCCTGAAATGATTGGGATTGCCATACCGGGCATTATTCATGGCGGGACAATGGACCTGCCTCCGTCCAATTCTATTGATCTGACAAAGTATGGGAATCATTTTGCAATTGAGCAGTTTTTCCGGGACCGATATCATCTTCCTGTTTACATTTTTAACAATGTCAATGCGGCTGCTCTTGGCTGGTACAGCGCCCAGGATACGTATCAGAATATTGTCTTTCACTCGCAGCCTTATGGCTGGAAAATGGGCGGGGAAGGCATTATTGTCAATGGCCGTCTGCTGTCGGGGAAAAACAGTTCTGCCGGTGAGGTGAAATATATCGTACCTTTGTTTTCCGGCCTGGATGATGTAGGAAGCTCCGTGTGCACGCCGGATCAGATGGTGCGCGTGGTTGCCAGGGATATTGTCGGGGCAGTGACGTATCTGGATCCGCAGGTGATTTGCCTGCGCAGTGATATGACGCCTTATCCGGAGGAAATCAGGAAAGAATTGGAAAAGTTTCTGCCGGAGAGTCATATTCCGCAGCTGATAAAAATTGAGAATATGGATGAATTTGTGATGCTTGGCACGATGATTCTCTGCCTGCTGCAGCAGACAGAGGCATGAAGCCTTTGTGAATTGCATCAAAGGGGATATAATGAACAGCATGTCTGAACAGAAAAAATTTCCGACAAGAGGCAGAATGCTTGCCTTTTTTGCCGAAGGGTCCAAAAAGTGGTTTGCTTTAGCAGCGGTATCTGCGGTTGCCATGCAGGCAGTGTCTTTGATCAATCCAAAGATCATCAGCTTTACCGTAGACGCATTGATCGATGATACAGCTGTAAAGATGTCCGGCATCACGTCTGCTCTAGTCAATTGGGCAGGAGGACTTTCCTATCTGCGCAGCCATCTCTGGCTGGTCGGCCTTGCCGTGTGCTTTGTTGCCATTGTCAATGCGCTGATCAGTTATCTTTTCCGGGCTGCCAATGCCCATGGTGCAGAGTCCCTGGTACGCCATATGCGCAATGCCCTCTATGAGCATTTGCTGAATCTGCCGTTTTCCTGGTATTCCGAAAACCATACCGGAGATATCATCCAGCGGTGCACAAGTGATGTGGAAACAGTGAAAGTGTTTTTATCAGAGCAGCTGACATCTTTACTGCGGATAATTGTCATGATCACACTGTCACTGTTCTTCATGGCTTCGATCCATCCGAAACTGATGCTTGTCTCTGCCATCTTTATTCCGGTCATCATCGGCTACAGCTACTACTTTCATGCCCGGATCGGTGGTGCCTTTCTCAATGCGGATCAGGAAGAAGGAAAGCTTTCCGATATTGCCCAGGAGAATCTGACCGGGGTAAGAGTGGTGCGGGCTTTCGGACGTGAATCGTATGAACAGCAGCGCTTTCACACCCAGAATGAGAAGTATACGAATATGTGGGTGCGCATGATGAAGCTGCTGACCCAGTTCTGGATGACTGGCGATCTGATCTCCGGTCTGCAGGTTCTGGCGGTCATGGGATTTGGATGCTATTTTACGGTATCCGGACAGATGAGCGCGGGCAATTATATTGCGTTTGTCTCTTACAATGCGATGCTTTCAAATCCGGTCAGAATGCTGGGAAGAGTCATTGCCAACATGTCAAAGGCGGGTGTTTCGATCGACCGCCTGGCCCAGATTATGAATGCGCCGGAGGAAGAGGATGGTCCAGAGGATACCGATGCGGACATGAGCGGTGATATTGTCTTTGATCATGTGTCTTTTGCGTATGAAAATGCCGGTGCAGAAGTTCTGAATGATGTTTCCCTGACGATCAGAAAGGGGACAACTGTTGGCATTCTGGGTGGTACTGGCAGCGGCAAATCAACGCTTGTCTGCCTGCTTAACCGTCTGTACGATGTGCCTCAGGGATGCGGGAAGATTACTGTTTCCGGACAGGATATCCGTCATATCAGACGGCACTCTTTGCGCAGACAGATCGGCATGGTGCTGCAGGAACCGTATCTGTTTTCGCGTTCTCTGTCAGATAATATCCGCATTGCAAGACCGGCATCCTCCATGCAGGATGTCATGATGGCAGCCCGGGAAGCAAGTCTTGATGAGGCAGTGCAGCACTTTGACCGCGGCTATGACACGTATGTTGGTGAGCGCGGCGTGACACTGTCCGGGGGCCAGAAGCAGCGCACTGCCATTGCCCAGATGCTCATCAGAAAACCACCGCTGATGATCTTTGATGATTCGCTTTCGGCGGTGGATGCTGAAACCGACGCAAAGATCCGGGCTGCCCTGTCACGCAATACCAAAGGCAGCACCGTCATCCTCGTCGCCCACCGTATCACGACTCTGATGCAGGCCGATGACATCATCGTCATGGACCATGGCCGCATCGCGGAAGAAGGTTCCCATCAGGAACTGATCGCAAAAGATGGCATCTATAAGAAGATCTATGATCTGCAGATGCAGCAGGAGTGAATCATGGAAGAAAAGACAGAAAAGAAAACAAAGATCCTGCCATGGTTTGGACTCGTCCGTCTGTGGCCGTATATCCGCCAGTTCAAGGCGGAAATCATCGTGACAATGGTTCTGACCATTGCTGCTACGGCAATTGACGCCGCCTGGCCGTTATTCAATCGCTATGCCCTGAATCACTTCATCGGTGAAAAGACCATGGATACGCTGTGGTACTTTGTGGCAGCCTATGTCGGCTTACTCCTGTTTCAGATCCTTTTGAACTTTATTTCGATCTACCATACCGGCCGCATTGAGATGACCGTTGACCGTGATCTGCGCAATGATGCCTTCACGCATCTGCAGACACTGTCTTTCTCATTTTTCAATCAGAACAATGTCGGCTACCTGCATGCCCGTGTCATGAGTGATACTGGGAAGATCGGTGAGATGGTTGCCTGGCGAATGATGGACCTGGCATGGAATGGCAGCTATCTGATCTTTATCTTTGTGGTCATGCTTAAAATTCAGGCAAAGCTGGCACTTCTGGTATTCCTGATGGTGCCGGCTGCCGTGATTGCCATTGCCTGGTTTCAGAAACATCTGCTGGCTGGCAACCGGAAGATCCGTGAGCTCAACTCCACCATTACCAGCGACTTCAACGAAGGCATCACTGGTGCCCGTTCCATCAAGACACTGGTCATTGAAGACCTGATGAATGATGATTTCCAGAAAGATACGGATCACATGTTCACCCAGAGTGTCCATACAGCCAGATACAGCGCTGCCCTGATTTCGCTGCTGACAATGATGAGCTCACTGGTGCTGGCGGTTGTACTGACCAAGGGTGGTCAGCTGACCAGCAGCGGACTGATCATGCTGGGCACATTGTCGGTATTCATGTCTTATGCGTTAAACATGGTAGAACCGGTGCAGATGATCATTGAAACCATCTCTGCTTTGATCTCCATTCAGGTCAATATTGAGCGTTTTGTCAATCTCATGGAGACAAAGTCGGATGTGGCAGACAGTCCGGAAGTCATTGCAAAGTATGGCGATACGTTTCATCCGAAGAAGGAAAACTGGGAACCGCTGTATGGCGATGTTGAATTCAAGGATGTCTCATTCCGCTATCCTGATGGCACGGAGTGGATCCTGCAGCACTTCAATCTGAAGGTGCCGCAGGGCACCAATGTGGCCATCGTTGGTGAAACCGGTGCCGGCAAATCCACACTGGTCAATCTGGTATGCCGCTTCTATGAACCTACCAAAGGGCAGGTGCTGATTGATGGCCGTGATGCCAGAGAGCGTTCTCAGCTCTGGCTCCATGCCAATATCGGCTATGTTCTCCAGCAGCCACATCTGTTCTCCGGATCTATCCGTGACAATTTGCGCTATGGCAAACCGGATGCCAGTGATGAAGAGATCTGGAAAGCACTGGAAGCAGTGGATGCCGTCGATGTTGTCAAACGAATGGATAAAGGACTGGACAGCGATGTCGGTGAAGGCGGAGATCTGCTTTCCGTTGGTGAAAAGCAATTGCTTTCCTTTGCCAGAGCACTGCTGTGTGATCCCCGTATCCTGGTGCTGGATGAAGCAACTTCCTCCATTGATACGGTCACAGAGAAAAAGATTCAGAATGCAGTATCGAAAATCATTCAGGGAAGAACATCCTTTATGATTGCACACCGTCTGTCCACAGTTGTGGATGCGGATGTCATCCTGGCAGTCAAAGACGGTAAGATCGTGGAAAGGGGCACCCATAAGCAGCTGATGGCACAGAAGGGCTATTACTATGAGCTGTATACCCGTCAGTTTGCCAGCATGGCTGCAGATCTCATCTGATGCAGAAAAGTGAGAAATAAATATTACTGTCTGATCAATGAAGATGAAAAAGCTGAGGATTACTGTATCTCCTCAGCTTTTCTAATGGTTTCTTCCATCGCGGCTCTGATCACTTCGGACTGGGAAACGCCAAGCTTCTTGCAGGCGGCTTTGAACTTTTCAGTGAATTCTTTCTTGTACTGCACATTGATGTGCCCCATGTTTTTCCTTTGCCCAATCGTTGATGCATTTTGACTGATTGAATTCTCCGGATGCTTTTTTAGGCATGAAAAAAGCCCTCTTTCGAGGACTTCTTTATGGTGCGGATAACAGAATTCGAATCTGCACGAGTCTCCCCACTGACACCTGAAATCAGCGCGTCTACCAGTTCCGCCATATCCGCATTGCTTCGCTATTATACGATAGCCCTGAATCAATGTCCAGCACTTTTTTCAAATTTCTTGTCAGAGATTTGTAAATCTTACTTTTGCGTTATCGGGAAAAGGCGTTGATCCTGCAGAATCTGCCGTGCTTTTTCGTCCTGTTTTTCATCATAGCCATGCATGGAATCACAATGTACAAGATATTTGTACAGATGCGGCATGGACATATCATCCAGAATCAGAAAACCGCTGTAATCCGGATGTTCCTGCAGATACTGCAGGATGAGTTCTTCCCGGGTTTTACCAATGACATCGGATGTCATGCCGGTGACTTTGACACTCTTATCCAGGCCGCCTTTGACCAGATAATCCCGGCAATAGGCAAGACCGGAATAACGCCATGAGGAAGAAATGATCAGATTGATATCATAGTCCAGACAGAGTGAGGATAATCTTTTCAGGCAGTCTTCATCTGAAAACTGGAAAGGGACATTCTGTTTGCTTAATTGCACCAGGTGTTCATACTGGGGTGAACCAGGTGGATAAAAGACATTGATGACACCGTCAAAGTCCAGGAAGGCATAAATCTTTGATCTCCCGTTTTGTCTGTTATGGGCAGCAGTTCTTTCACACTGGTGCAAAGCATGCATCAGCTTCAGGGTGTCTAGGCTTTCCATGTCAGTATATGCACCAGGCGCTGCTTTTGTTCCTGCCAGTCAAATTCTTCCATGACACCCTTGTTTTTGACAAAGCGCAGGGTGAGATCACGCGCAAACATGACGGCATTGCGCAGATCCGAACCACTTGCCATCGCAGCAGCAAATGCTGCCGCACATGTATCGAGCTGTTCCTGGTTCCAGGATGCCATTTCATCCTCATCCGGTGTGCGCAGCTGCTGGCTGCCATCCTCCACATACAGGCCTTCTTTTCCGGTATAGACAATCACTGGGGCATCTGTTTCTTTCTGCAGCAATTTTGCGGCTTTGGCAATATCACTGCCTGTGCCTGCCCATGCCAGAAGATCTGCTGCCGGCAGAAATACCATCGGCTTCATGCCCAGAACCGATGCCAGAATATCTTTGTCCATCTTGTCCAAGCCAGCAGAGGCATTCAAGAAGACAGGACATTCCAGCCAGCTCAGTGTTTCCAGCATTGTGTCCGCATCCGGCCCGCTTAACAGATCATCTGCCAGCACCAGACTGTTGTAATCTTTGCTGTCTTCATAGGCCATCCAGTCTTCATCAAAACTGTATTCCGCCCCGGGCACATCCATTTCTGCCTGTCTGCCCTGATCATCAATCAGATGATAGGTGCAGCCCTGAATGTCATCACTCTCATGCATCAGCGGCAGTTGTTCTTTCTCTGCCATCTGCTTTACCGCATCGCCATAGACACCGCTGCCGGCACATGCCAGCAGTTCATAGGGCAGATGCAGGCCATTCCATACCCGGCCCATATACGTGCCTGCCCCGCCAAGACGCTGGCTTAAAGAAACAGGTTCAATATCCTCATTTCCTTTTGGCAGCTGATGAACATGGCCGCGCAGATCACATGTCACAGCTGCCGCCGCAAGTATTTTCTTCATATGATTCCTCCGGGTTCATTATAGCAGTTTCGTTCTTTCTCCAAGGTGTGCGGCTTTTCTTTCTGCGGTTTCAACGTATAATAGGACTGCAAGATCTGATGGCAAAGAGAAATCTGCGTCAGAAGAGATAGAATCCAGCAAGCAATGGCTCTTCTGCCTCTTTGGCATGCAGAAGAGCCTTTTCAGACTTGAGATGGGAGAGTAGAAATGAAACTCATGAAACGGATTTGCAGCATCGTACTGGCAGTGACGATGCTGGCTGGCTGTGGAACAGCCAGTACTGCCAAGACAACGGCAAGTGCCTCTGCCAGTGCTTCTGCTTCCGCAATTCCTGCTGAAGTAACCATCACTGACCATGCGGACCGTACGGTTACCGTGCCAACGGATCCTAAGAAAGTAGCGATCCTTGATATTTATCCGCTGCCTTCTCTGCTGACTGTGTACCTGAACAGTGCAGATTCCATTGTTGCCATGGAGCCGGTATCCATGAATGCGGCCAAGGCAGGCATTCTCAGCCAGCTGTATCCGGATATTCTCAACGTGAACACGGATATCATGAATGGTGATGATGTCAACATGGAAGCTCTTGCGGCTCTGCAGCCGGATGTTGTTTTCTACAACGCTGCCAAAAAGGATGAAGCACAGCAGCTCGAAGATGCAGGTCTGACCGCTGTAGGCATCTCTGCTACCAAGTTCAACTATGATGCCATCAAGACCTATCAGGAATGGATGTCTCTGCTGGATCAGATTTATCCGGATTATGCCGGCAAGCGCGGCACGCAGGCAGGCGATTATGCCAGCCAGGTCTACAATGATGTCCAGGACAAGGTCAAGGATGTCACCGACAAGCAGAAAGTTCTGTTCCTGTACCAGTATGACGATACAGCCATGGTGACTTCTTCTTCCAAGTTCTTCGGCCAGTGGTGGTGTGATGCCGTTGGGGCAGCCAACGTTGCCCAGGATGTACCGGCAGATAATATGAATGCCAAGATCACGATGGAACAGGTCTATGAATGGAACCCGGATGTCATCATCATCACCAACTTCACCAAGACAACACCGGATGATCTGTATAACAATGCGATTGGTTCTGATGACTGGTCCAGTGTCAAGGCTGTCCAGGACAAGCGCGTCTATAAGATGCCGCTCGGCGTTTACCGCACCTATACGCCTGGTATTGATACACCATTGACGCTGGAATGGCTTGCCCAGGCTGTCTATCCGGATCTGTTCTCTGATGTGGATGTGGCTTCTGATGTCAAGGATTACTACAACAAGCTGTTTGGCGTGACACTGACAGACGATCAGATTTCTGCCATGTACACACCAAACCGTGACGCCGGCAGCTGGAACTGATGCTGAAACAGGACGGAAGGAAAACGTATCTGTGGATCATGGCAGCTGGTATTGTGCTGCTGGTGATCTGTACCTGCATCGCTCTTGGCTCCGGTCAGTACCATGTTCCCATCAAGGATGTGATATCCATTTTGATGGGACATGGCTCGCAGCTTGCCAATGCCGAAAAGGTGATCCTGAACCTGCGCCTGCCCAGAATCTTCTTCAGCATGCTGGCAGGGGCAGGCCTGGGGGCATCCGGTGCTGCCTTCCAGTCCCTGTTTGCCAATCCCCTTGCCACGCCTGATACATTAGGCACCGCATCCGGTGCCAGCTTCGGTGCTGCCCTGGGCATTCTGCTTGGCATGAACAGCGCCGGCATCGAAATGCTGGCGATGCTGGCAGGCATCGGAGCAGTTCTGCTTGTCTTCCTTGTCGGCCGCTCCAGAAACAATACCAGCAGCACCATGATCATGGTTGTTCTGGCAGGCCTGGTGATCTCCTCACTGTTCAATGCCATGGTATCCTTTGTCAAATACATCGCCGATCCAAACGATGTACTGCCATCGATTACCTTCTGGCTGATGGGCAGCTTCTCCGGGATCACGGTCCGCTCACTCAGGCTGCTTTCACCAATCCTTGCATCTGGAACAATTCTGCTGTTTCTGATGCGAAACCGCCTGAACACACTGTCTCTGCCTGAAGAAGAGGCAAGAAGCCTTGGGATCAATCTGCCATTGACAAGAGGACTTGTTATTCTGGCTTCAGCCGGTGTTACTGCCGGCATTGTGGCAGGATGCGGACTGATCGGCTGGGTAGGACTTTTGATCCCGCACATGTGCCGGATGCTGTTTGGCAACAACAATGCCCGCATGATTCCAGGCTCGATTGTCTTTGGCGCCTTGTTCATGTTAATCACAGATACCGTGGCACGCACACTGACTGCTGCTGAAATTCCGGTCTCGATCCTGACCAGCCTGATCGGGGCACCGCTGTTCATCTTCCTGCTGAAAAAGACAGGAGGCATTGCCTCATGAAACTGATGATCAAAGATGGCAGTTTTGCCTATGAAAAGGATCATCCGATCCTGCGGAATATTCATTTCTCTGCAGAATCAGGACAGATTGTATCGATTCTCGGCCCTAATGGCGCTGGCAAAACGACACTGCTGAAATGCATCCTGGGATTTCTGAAATGGCAGGGAAAGGTTCTGCTGGATGACAAACCGGCAGATCAGCTGCATGCCAGGCAGTTCTGGCAGACCTTTGCCTATGTGCCGCAGGCACACAGCCAGGCGTTTCCCTATACGGTCAAAGAAACTGTTCTGCTGGGCCGCAGTATGTATCTTGGCATGTTTGCTTCACCAGGGAAAACAGATGAAGCAGAGGCAGAAAAAGCCATGGAAATGGCCGGCATTACGCATCTTGCCGGCAAATCCTGCGGACAGATCAGCGGTGGAGAACTGCAGCTGGTGCTGATTGCCAGAGCATTGGCAGCCAATCCGAAGATCCTTGTTCTGGATGAACCGGAAACCGGCCTGGATCTGAGCAATCAGCTTGTCATCATGCGGCTGCTGCAGAAGCTTGCCCATGAGAAGGGATTGCTGATCGTGTTCAATACGCACTATCCTGACCATGCTTTGTCTATCAGTGATCAGACACTGCTGCTGCATAAGGATGGCAGAGCGCTCTATGGCCCCGTGGGAGAAATCCTGACGAAGGAAAACATGGAAGACGCTTTTGGCGTCAGGGTTGTGATCGCCCATGCATCACAGGACGGCAAAGAGTATCAGGCCATGATTCCAACCAATATCAGATGACAGCACACAGATGGGAAAAAATTCCTGTCTGTGTTTTTTCTTCAGGGAATCTGCGTCATTGACGCCTATAGAGAAGCAGGAGGCGAATATGAACAGAAGTGAGATCAATCAGGCGTATGTAGCCAACAAGGTAAAGGATTTCAAGCGGCAGGCGGCATCCTATGACATCTGTCGGAAGTGGGTGCAGCAGCTGGAGAAAAGATATCCGTGGCTGTGCGGGGATCAGGTGCAGGATGCAGGCTATCAGCACGGAAAAGCACAGGCTGAAATCTGGCGGCAGTATATGTATCTGCGCCGGCAGATGTCCAAGGTGGAACAGGTGCTGGATGGCATTGAGAAAAAACATGGCCTGATTGCCAGGCAGATTGTTTTTCTGCAGTATGTGGAAAGAGAAAAGCAGAAGGTGCTGTCGGAAGAATACGGCATCTGTCTGCGGACGATGCAGCGCAGTATTCATACGTGGATGGAGGATGCCTTTGCATATGAGGCAGAATGAGGCAAACAGACAGTTCCGCAAGGCAGTGCAGCGCTATCGGGATGCTGTGCAGAGAGTTCATATTCTGCAGCAGCAGAAAAAAGAAATTGCTTACCGGGCCAGCGGCGTGCATGCGGTGCGGTTTGAACGCCTGGGTTCCAGAACGTATGATCCGCTGCTGTGGATTGAGAAAAATACGGTTAATCAGCAGAAGATTTCGGAATGCATGCGGCAGATGGATACCTTTGAAAGCATGATGTCCATGATTGATGCATCCGCTGCCTGTCTGCTGTGGCAGGTGTACATCGATCACATGACATGGAAACAGGCCGCTGAAAATCTGGGCATGAGCAGGGATGCGGCCTTCCGCCGCTGTTACCGCAGCATTGTTTACCTGTTTGAACAGGGCATGCTGAAAGCAGAAGAACTGCCAGTTGGCATTGACAGTTAAAAAGAGTAAACTTCTTTGTATCAGCACTGCTGAAATTAGAGAGGAGATCTGTTTCGTGGAAGGAAACAGGAATCATGTCAATGAAATCAATCAGTGAAAGTGCACTTGCATCCATGCGTCATACGTACACAGAAAACGATAAGGCAAGAGTTGTCAGAAATGCCCTTGTCAAGAATGATGTCAGCACCATCAGCCGCGTCTTTGAGGCTGAAAATGCCAATCCCAATATCTTTTCCGTCGATCTGAAGACCATGCCGGTAACCAACCAGCTGCAGTCCGGACGCTGCTGGATTTTCTCTGCAATGAATGTTCTGCGTGAAAAGATCGGCCATAAGTATGACATCAAGGAGTTTGAACTGTCCCAGAACTTCATCGCTTTCTATGACAAGCTGGAAAAAGCCAACTGGTTCATGGGCTGCGTGGAGAATGAACTGGACAGTGATCTCAACAGTCCGGAACTTCGTTATCTTCTGGACTTTGCCGTGGGTGACGGCGGTCAGTGGAACATGCTTGTGTCCATTGTCAGAAAGTATGGACTCTGCCCGAAGGATGCTATGAAGGAGACGTATTCTTCTTCCCATACAAGAAATATGAATGGCATTCTCAACCAGCGTCTGCGCAGATTTGCGGCTGATGCCAGAAGGGCAGCCGCAGACGGTGACAGGGACAAGGTGAATGCCCTGCATGAACAGGCACTTTCTGAGATCTATGGCCTGCTGGCAGACTGCTTTGGCTTACCGCCGAAGGAATTCACGTTTGCTTACCGTGACAGCAAGGATGAATATCATGTCAGCTACCATGTCACGCCGCTTCAGTTCTATCAGAAGTATCTCGGTGAAGATCTGGAAGACTTCATCAGTGTGATCAATGGACCGACTGCTGACAAGCCATACCATCATGTCTATACTGTCAAGTATCTTGGCAACGTCGCAGACGGCAGCCCGGTCAGACTGCTGAATGTGCCGATGGATGAACTCAAGCAGGGCATCATCGATATGCTGGAAGACGGCCAGCCGGTTTGGTTTGGCTGTGACTGCGGTAAGGATGGCGACCGTGAAAGCGGCCTCTGGGATGACAGGCAGTATGACTATGCCAATACTTTTGACATGAACCTCGACATGAGCAAGGCAGATATGCTGGACTACAGACAGAGTGCCATGAACCATGCCATGGTCATCACCGGAGTCAATCTGGATGAAAACGGCCAGCCGGACAGATGGAAGATTGAAAACTCCTGGGGCGATAAGACAGCCAACAAAGGATACTTCATTGCCAGTGATTCCTGGTTTGACAAGTATGTCTATGTGGCAGCCATTGAAAAGAAATACCTCTCCAAGGAAAATCAGGAAGCACTGAAGGAAGAACCTGTGGTTCTTTCCCCATGGGATCCATTTGGAACACTCGCTGATTAACAGCGAACCCTGCACAAAGCAGGGTTTTCTTTTTCTCTTTCTGCAGATAAAATGAAATACCGCGAGGATTGTGATATGAAAATTGGAGTTATTTCACTTGGCTGTGCCAAGAATCTGGTGGATACAGAGAATCTGCTGGGCATGCTGAAGTTTTCTCATCAGGAGATTACGACAAGCTATGAAGAGGCAGATGCCATCATCATCAATACATGCGGCTTTATTGAAAGTGCCAAGACAGAAGCCATTGATACCATTCTGGAAATGGCCGATCTCAAGCAGAGACATCTGCAGAAACTGATCGTGATGGGATGCCTTGCCAAACGCTACAAGCCGCAGCTGGAGAAGGAACTGCCGGAAGTGGACCGTGTCATCTCCATCGATGAATATCCATCTCTGGGCTCGATTCTGACCCAGACACTCGGTGTTCCGATTGCCAATAATTACGGCCTGGTGCCCCGGGTACTGTCAGGCAAGCCATGGATGGCCTACCTGCAGATTGCGGATGGCTGTGACAACCAGTGTGCCTTCTGTGCCATTCCCGGCATCCGCGGCAGACTGCACAGCCGCCCCATGAAAGACATCCTTTCCGAGGCAGAGATGCTTGCTGCCAATGGCGTCAAGGAGATCACCCTGGTTGCCCAGGATTGTTCCCGCTATGGCTATGACTTTGACCATCAGCTCCATCTGCCTGAGCTGTTGCAGCAGCTGGATGCCATTGAAGGCATTCACTGGATCCGCATGCTGTATCTCTACCCGGATGAAATCCCGGATCATCTGATTGAAGTCATGAAGCAGTGCCGTCACATCGTGCCATACTTCGATATTCCCAGCCAGTCCGGCTCAGACCATGTGCTGCACGCTATGCGCCGCAAGACAAGCAGACAGAAGATTCTGGATCTGACCCATGATCTGCGGGAAGCATTCCCACATGCCATTCTGCGCACAACGCTGATCTCCGGCTTCCCGGGTGAAACCGAAGCAGATCACCAGGAGACACTGGACATGATCCGGCAGGTGCGTTTTGACCGCCTTGGCGTCTTTACGTTCTCGCAGGAAGAAAATACACCGGCTGCCCTGATGGTGGATGATGTGCCCCAGGAGGAAAAGATGCGCCGCCGCCAGGAGATTCTGGACGCACAGGAAGAAATCGGCAGTGCACTGCTGACGGAACGGATCGGCCGTACTGTAGAAGTGCTGGTGGAAAGAAAAGATCCTTTAACTGGCATGTACCTGGGACGCAGTGAAGAATTTGCCCCGGACAATGTGGATGGCACGATTCGTTTCCGCTCTGCGAAAGAATATGTGCCAGGTGCATTTGTTATGGTAAAATTAACAAGAGTAAGCGGACAGAATCTCATTGGAGAAGAAGCCGCATAATACGGGAGGAAATATCATGAAAACCTATATCGGTATTGATCTGGGCGGAACCAATGTCAGAGTTGCCAGGGTTGATGAAACTGGCAAGGTGCTGGCTCAGGTAAAGGGACCGTCCTATGGTCAGGAAGGTCCGGCCAAGGTCATGGCAAATCTGGAAGAAATGGTTCGTGAAATTCCGGACTGGAATGAAGCAGAAGGCATTGGCGTCGGTGTACCGGGCCCGGTAGATACAAAAGCCGGATCCATGGTGCTGTCCACCAACCTGCCTGGCTTTGCCGGCTATCCATTCGCAAGTGAAATGCAGAAACAGTTCGGCATGCCTGCATTCCTTGACAACGATGCCAACGTTGCCGGTCTTGCGGAAGCACTTGTTGGTGCCGGCAAAGGCTACTCGACGGTCTTCTATCTGACCATGTCCACCGGCATCGGCGGTGCCTTGATCGTCAATGGCAGGACTGTCTCTGGCAAGCATGGCTTTGGCGGTGAAGTTGCCAACATCATCATTGACCGCGACCGTGAGAAGGTGAACTACCTCAATGCTGGTGCGGTTGAAAATGAATGCTCCGGTACAGCCATCACGCGCAAAGGCAGAGCTGTCTTTGGCAGCGATGCCATTCCGCATGCTGGTGCTGTGTTTGATCTGGCTGCCAGCGGCAATGAGAAGGCACAGGAAATTGTGAAGACCATGGAAGAAGACATGGGCCAGTTCTTTGCGACGGTCGGCTGTGTTTGTGACCCGGATATCTATGTCCTGGGCGGCGGCATGATGAAGAGTGCTGACAAGTTCCTGCCGGGCATCATTGAGAACTACAAGAAGTTCTCTCATGAAGCACTGCGTGATACACCGTTTGTGATTTCCAAGCTGGACGAGCCTGGCATCATCGGTGCTGCGATGCTGCCAAAATCCGCAGGTTTATAATTCTCGATCCGATGATTGATGCAGCAGTCCCGTGTGGGTCTGCTGTTTTCATTTTTGTGGCATATACATCTGTGTGCTACAATAGCCGACGGGATTGACATGAATATTTACCATATTTCTGATGTAAAAAAATATGCCCGCTGTCCGCACCTCTTCCTGCGTGACCGGCAGGAAAGAAATCAGTCAGGTGCTGCGAAGACGGCATTCATTCCTTTTGTGCGCCTGGATATGCAGGTCAGCGATATCGCTGCCAGAAAACTCGGCATCCATGAAGAGAAAGCTTTTATCGGACAGAAGGGAGATGATCCATCTCTGGCACTTGCGGCCATAAAAGACCATGACTGGCTGATCAAGGCAAGATTTGTCTATGACCGCCTGCGGGTCAAAGCACCATTTCTGCACCGGAATGGGGATGGCTGGGATCTATACTTTGTATACACAGGCCTGTATCCCATGGCAGATGATATGCTGTTCTATACAGCCATGGTCTGGGTATTGGAACATAACAACATATCACTCAGGCAGATGTATGTCATCCATCTGAATCCTGACTATGTCCGCCATGGAGATCTGGATCCTGACAAACTGTTTATCATCAGTGACTGCTTTTATAATATCAGCCACAATCCAACCAAACCGGTTAAAGAACAGATTTATGCCCATGCGCGGGATCTGAAACCATTGCTGGATGGCATGGATGCCTGCACTTTTCAAACAGCGGGCGCTCCGGTACATACTTCCAAATGCAATGGCAGAACAAAGTGCCGCTACTATGACATCTGCTTTCCGCATGAAAAAGAAATTCCTGATCATTCCATCCTGACTTTGTCAGCTGCCAGGTATAAATACGACATGGAAAAAGAAGGCAGGATAAGGCTGCGGGATGCGGATGTGGAACGGATTGAAGGCACCCGCATGCAGTATGCCCAGATTCTTGCCGACAAGAACGGCGGCCTGTTTGTTGACAAGGCAGCCCTTTCCACATGGCTGTCACGCATCCATACACCCATTACATACCTTGACTTTGAATGGGAGCGTTTTGCCATTCCGCCCTATGAAGGCATGCGTCCTTATGATGTGCTGCCCTTTGAATACAGTGTCCATGTGCAGGATACCGATGGCAGTATCCGCCACAATGTCTTTCTTGGCATTCATGATGACAGAAAAGCGATGGTGGAGGGACTGCTGCAGGATATCCCACAGGAGGGAACCGTGCTTGCCTATAATGCGGATGCCGCAGAAAAGATCCGCCTGCAGGAACTTGCCCATGACTTTCCGCAATACGCAGAAAGACTGCTGGACATTGCCGCAAGACTGGAAGATCTGCAGCTGCCATTTGTGACGGGAACGGTCTATGATGTGCGCATGGGCGGCCAGTGGTCTTTGAAAAAGATCATGGCTATGATGAACGATAAGAGCTACAACGATCTGGCAATCAATCAGGGCATGGAAGCTGTATCCCAATGGCGCCATCTGGATCATGAGGAACATGGTGCCAATGACCAGGACATCATTGACGGCCTGAAGAAATACTGCGGCATGGATTCCTATGCCATGATTGTGGTCTATCACTGGCTGAAAAAAATTGTGAAAGAAGGATAGACAATTTCTGAAAATTGACGGCGGCAATGCAGGCATACTCTTTCCAAGAAAAGGCATGGCGGCTATAATAAAAGCAGAGAGGGAAATATCAAGATCATCATTAAAAGCCATGCGCACCGCTATACGTCAATAGACAGGAGGTGTCATATATGCGGTTTGAAATTATTGGTAAGAATGTTTCGGTAACCCCGGCGATGAGGGAACAGATCGAGAAGAAGCTTTCGACACTCGATAAGTATCTTCTGATTGATCCCAACACAATTGCAAGAGTCGTTGCAAGGGTGTATCCGAAGGGACAGAAAGTTGAGGTAACCATCCCGACAAAGGTTGGTATTCTGCGTACAGAAGTCGTTGATGATGACTTCTATGCAGCGGTTGACAGAGCGATTGACAAGCTGGAAGATCAGATCAGAAGGCAGAAGACGCGCCTGTCCAGACGCCACAAGGAAAACCTTGCTGTTGCGTTTGCCCAGGAGGATGAACAGAACGAAGAGCAGCAGGAAGTACTCGTCAAGACAAAGGCTATCACAGCGGATGAAATGGATCTGGATGATGCGATTCTGCAGATGGAACTGTCCAACCATGATTTCTACATCTACACAGATGAGGAAACCGGCAAGATTTCCGTTGCCTACCGCCGCAATGATGGCAAGTATGGCCTCATTGAGGTAGATAACAGCAAATGAGTTTCTTCAGGAAGACGCATGCGTCTTCCTTTTTCTATGCCTTCTGGAAGTGGCAAAAGATGCTGCTCCAGAGATGACGGAAGCGCTTTCTCTTTGCAAAAGCACGCTGATATCATCCCCTCAGGAGGTTATCAATGATGAATAGGAAAAACAATGGGGCATATCAAAACGGAGACGGCCATGGGTGAGAAAAAGCGGAAACCGGAGGCGGAAATCATGATGGCGTATCTTGCCCGCAATTACCGCCGTTCTTTGATGCGGCTTGATCTTTGCCGCATGGAAGGCATCAGTGAAAGCAGGCTGATCTATGAAGCGGATCATTCCTATGTCTGTCTGATTGAGCGTGCCCTGGCAGACTGCTCACCATCCACCCGGCAGATCATCAACGAAGAGTTTCTGCACAAGAAGGATAAAGACTGGTATCTTGGCTACTGGAGCAGAACGACATTCTACCGGAAACGGAAGGAGGCAATCGGCGAATTCCTGCATTGCCTTCATATTTGACGAGTGTTAATATTCTTGTATGGTATGGTCCATGTCACAACAGGCCGCATTGACAGTATTACTGATGCCATACAATCAGACAGACACTGCTGTTCATCCCGATACTACGTTTGCAGAACTGGGGATGGACAACTGCGATATGGTTGATTTCCTGCTTGATGCAGAAGCAGAGTATGACATTATCATTCCGAATGGGGCGATGTTTTCCTGCACATGCGTGCAGGATGTGATGGATCTGATTGACCGATGCCTGAAGGAGGAGAAATCAAATGCTTAAAGGAATTGCTGCGTCGCAGGGAATTGCCGTTGCAAAAGCCTACAAATTGGTACAGCCGGTGCTGGATATTCAGAAGAAGGATGCGGATTCAGAAGAAGAACTGAAGAAGCTGGATGCGGCCTTCAAGAAGACCGTTGCAGACATTGAGCACATCAAGGAAGTTGCCAGCAAGCATCTCAAGGAAGAGGAACTGGCCATCTTTGATGCCCATCTGATGATGGCAAACGATCCGGATTTCCGTTCCATGATTGAAGACGAAATCAAGAACAACAAGGAAAATGCCGAGTTTGCAGCAAAGACGGTTTCCGATAACATGGTTGCCATGTTTGAAGCCATGGATGATGAGTACATGAAGGGCAGAGCTGCTGATATCAAGGATGTTTCCTTCCGTCTGCAGTGCAACCTGGCCGGCAAGGAGATCCCGAACCTGTCTACACTGGATCAGCCGGTCATCATCGTTGCTGAAGATCTGACCCCGAGTGATACCGGTTCTTTGAACAAGGAATTTGCCAAGGGCTTCGCTACTGAAGTGGGCGGCCGTACAAGCCACTCTGCCATCATGGCAAGATCTCTGGAAATTCCGGCAGTTGTCGGTGTCAAGGGCATTCTGGATTCCGTTCAGGATGGCGACACGATCATCCTGGATGCGTTAAAGGGGGAAGTCATTGTCAATCCGAGTGAGGATGTCATCGCTGCTTACAAGCAGAAGGCTGAAGATTTCCGCAGGGAAAAGGAAGCTCTGAAAGCCATGAAGGACAAGCCGTCTGTTTCCACCGATGGCCGCAAGGTTCTGCTGGTTGGCAACATTGGCTCCCCGGCTGATGTAGAAGGTGTTCTCAACAATGGCGGCGAAGGCGTCGGTCTGTTCAGAACAGAATTCCTCTATATGAAGAGTGAAAACGACTTCCCGGATGAAGATACACAGTTTGCTGCATACAAGCAGGTTCTGGAAGGCATGAACGGCAAGCCGGTTGTGATCCGTACACTGGATATCGGCGGCGATAAGAAGCTGAAGTATTATACATTCCCGGCTGAAATGAATCCGTTCCTCGGTGTGCGTGCCATTCGTTTCTGCCTGCAGAGAAAGGACATCTTCCGCACCCAGCTGCGCGCACTGCTCAGAGCCAGTGCCTTCGGTCATCTGTGCATCATGTTCCCGATGATTGCGACTGTCAATGAATTCAAGGAAGCAAGAGCACTCTATGACGAAGAAAGAGCAAAGCTCATCAATGAAGGCGTCAAGGTCGGCGATGATGTTGAAGTCGGCTGCATGATCGAGATCCCGGCTGCAGCTGTTCTGGCTGACCAGCTGGCCAAGTATGCTGATTTCTTCTCCATCGGCACAAACGACCTGATCCAGTACTCCATGGCTGCTGATCGTATGAGCCAGGCTGTCTCCTATCTGTACCAGCCGCTCAACCCGTCCATCCTGCGTCTTGTCAAGAACACCATCGACGGTGCCCACAAGCATGGCAAGTGGTGCGGTATGTGCGGTGAGATGGCAGGCGATGAGATCGCTGCACCGGTACTGCTCGGACTTGGCCTGGATGAGTTCTCTATGAGTGCTACATCTATCCTGCGGGCAAGAAAGATGATCAACGCCCTCAGCTATGAAGAAATGAAGAAGATGGCTGCCCAGGCAGTTGAACTGGATACCGCAGAAGAAGTAGAAGCACTTGTCAAAAAGACAATTGGAGCATAATTGAACAATGTGTTCAAAGACCACACTGGAAACGGTGTGGTTTTTTTGATGTCAGAAAAGAAAAAAGTTTCTGAAACGGTATTGACACATTATCATACAGTGTTAAAATTTTTCAAAACTGAATACTGCAACAGCAGGATAGAGGCGCAGTCGGAAAAAGTAGGCTGGCACAAAGCGGTATGCGCAGTACCGGGTGTCTGACTGAAAGGAAAGACTGCCGAAGACAGAGCGGCGCACTCTGATCTGGGCATACAGAGAACATCTGCATGACTGTCGCGTAAGCGGAGAACTATCGGATTGTAGTCCCTTCAAGTGGGAGAATGCGATGAATACCGGCTTGCGTTACTGCAAACCGGCATTTTTTATCCTCATTTGCAGC
>Ga0256406_1003237_pt1 | contig 20679 bp, 15 predicted proteins | sample RumenRJG_03DNA_FD_185986 | JGI IMG/M metagenome (GOLD analysis project Ga0256406, IMG submission 185986) | Bovine rumen microbial communities from Lethbridge, Alberta, Canada - RJG_03 | ecosystem: Host-associated > Mammals > Digestive system > Stomach > Rumen | place: Canada: Alberta | collected... | reverse complement strand
TGCCCATCAGGTCGTCGTCCGAGAGGGAGGAAAGGTCGTTCTTCGCGCGGACCGCCTCGGAGAGCATGGTGCCTCCCGATCCGCTGCTGATGTCGACGTCCGGCATGACGGAGACCTCCCTGAGGTCGGTCCCGCAGCCGGCGCGCTCCGAGAGCATCTTCGCGATCCCCTCCGGATCGGAGCGCACCGCCCTGAACAGCGGGCCGCGCCCGGTGAGGTGCAGGCAGGCGATCCCGCCGCGGGGGCACTGCGGGACGGCGGAGTCCAGGAGTTGCCTGAGGTCGGTCTTCCCGGTGATGTCGGCGGCGACATCTTTCCAGAGCACCTCCTGCGTCGGAATGAACTCTGCCGACGGCGTCCCGGCGCTGACGGAAACGAGGTAGCATCCTTTCTCCCCCGTCTCCCTCGGGTTCCTTCCCTGTATGTTCCCTGGGTAGACGGCCATGGGGGAGGAGGCCCTGACGACCTGGCGCTTATGGATGTGCCCCAGGGCCCAGTAGTCGACGTTCCTGCCGGCGAGGTCTGCGGACGAGCAGGGGGCGTACGAATAATCCTCGGCGAAACCGTCCACCGAGCAGTGGATGATGCCTACAGTGAACATCCCCGGCGTCCCGCGGACGGCCGCGGCGAGGTTGCGGGACTCGTGCTGCTCCGAATAGCTGGCGCCGACGACCTCGACGTCGTGCCCGCGGATGCTCATCCTGAACCTGCTCCCGTTCGGGCCGAGGACGTGCACGTTCGGAGGATAGGCGATGCTCGAATCCCATGTCGAGGCGAAATCATGGTTCCCGCGGACGACGAAGCAGGGCTTCCCGAGCCTCTCCATCTCGGAGGCGAAGAACAGCCTCGTGCGGAGGGTCTCGCAGACGTCGTCGTAGACGTCGCCGGCGATGACCATGAAGTCCGCCCTGCCGGCGGCGAGGTCGACGATCCTCCGGAACGAGGAGAACACCGCCTCGTACAGCCTTCCGCCGAGCTCCGGCGAGGCCGAGGTGAGCGCATCGAACCTGCTCCCCAGGTGCAGGTCGGCGCAGTGCACGAAATTGAAGTCGCATCCCATGGCAGAACATTCGGGGTCGCATCATAAAAAACATACGATTTTGCATAACTTTTTAATGTTATGTTTTGAAACCTGTTCGATGATCCTGCCGCTGCCCGGGAGGAGTGAACTTCCAGAATCTGAAATTCGATCCGATCCCCCTGGAATTTCATGGCAGTGCCCAGTGAGACCGCCTAATTATTTTGATGGGGAGCGATCAAGCAGGGTTCCGTATTCTGATAAACGGATATACAGTTCCGGATTCATTTTGCGGTATGTATCGGGATCATAGGGGTACATGAAGAACCATAGATGATACCCCTCGATCTGCCCCAGATTCCTCGCCTCGTCGGCGGTTATGGTTTCCCCCACTTCGGTCTGACCGGCCACAGGTTCGCCGTCCCTTTCCGGATCGAACGGCCTTACAGCCACTATAGCACGGAAATCCGAACCGATCCTCTCCAGGAGATCGCCGGCGGTCATCTTCTCCTTCGGGACCGTCCAGAGATCCCATCCGCTCTTTACGGGAGTGCCGCGGCACATCTCATCGAAAATGCGGGCGAGGAACTCATACGTCCCGCCTTCGCGCCTGAATATGAACATCGCGTCCATGTCCATCAGGCCGGACTGGAGGTTCCTGATGCCACTCGGGGACACGGAGATATCGATCGTGGGATGGTAATGCGAATCCCATCCGTCGTCGTCCATGTGTATCGCGATGTATCTCCCGTCTCTCAGGTACCTGCAGATGAACGGCAGCAGAAAACAGCATCTGTGCATGCTGTCGTAGATGGTGGAAACGGCCCGGCCCGTTCTATCGTACTCTGTCGCGGCACACATGTAGACATGAAGATCCGCCGTGTCGATGCCGAAGTCTACCTTATCGAACTCTTTTGCAAGCATGCCGTTCTTCATGCTGTCGTAGCACCTGAAGATCAGCGGACCCCAGCGATATAACGGATTATCCCCCTTCTGAGCGAATTTCAAAGGGAGGAGTTCACAGTGGCCCTCGATCTTCCTGTCTGTGAATATCAGCGCAGCCATGTTATGACACAATTTGTTTAGAATTTGACAGGATAAAACTATTTTTACGTCGAAACTGCTCGCCTTGATTCTGCTGAAAGGCCTCCCGGATCTTCTTGAAACCGCTGAATGATGAGAGGATCGGGCCTGCGGAAACCTCCGCCGAAGATCAGCAGAACAGGCAGTTCATAGGATTTTTCCGCTGTCTGCAACGGTGCGGATAATCAATCCAATGATCAGATGTTCAGATAACACTAATATTCTTCATCCATTCCTGTTCCTTGATGGATTGCATCAAGGCTCAGATCGCGAAGGAGCTGGCGGCCGGGAACATCGGCTCCAACAGGGAGTGCCCTTATAACCCGTGCCATTTCACCGGACAGAACTGCTCCTTCTGCTACTGCCCCTTCTATCCATGCGAGGACCCCGACCTCGGCTATTCCGTGAAGGACCGCCGCGGGCGCGACGTATGGTCCTGCGAGGACTGCCTCTTCATCCACCGGAACGACGTCGCCGCCTTCACGATGCAGAAGGCCAAGGAGCTCGGCCTGGAGGCCGGGGACCCCCGCTTCCGCACCGAGATCCTCCCGGAGGCCAAGAAGAGGTTCTTCCGGATGGGCAGGGCGATCATGGTGGTGGGCGCGACATCCGATGCCGGCAAGTCGGTGACCGTGGCCGCCATCTGCCGGATCCTGCACCGGAGAGGGTACATCGTCGCCCCGTTCAAGTCGCAGAACATGAGCCTGAACTCCAAGGTCACCCCCAAGGGCGCGGAGATCGCCATGATCCAGGTCCTGCAGGCGCAGGCGGCCGGCCTGAAGAACGCCAACGAGCACATGAACCCGATACTGATGAAGCCCAAGGGGAACTCGATCTCCCAGGTGATCGTCGAGGGGAAGCCCGTCGGCGACTTCACCGCGTCGGAGTATTATTCGAAGTTCATCCCCGGCGAGGGGAAAGAGGCTGTCAGGAGGAACGTCGAGTTCCTGAAGAAGCGCTGCGACTACGTGGTCATGGAAGGCGCCGGCTCCCCCGCGGAGATCAACATCTACGACCGCGAGATCGCTAACATGAAGGCGGCGGAGATCGCCGATGCCGACTGCCTTCTGGTGGTCAATGTGAAGTGGGGCGGGTCCTTCGCATACGCGCTCGGCACGGTGAAGCTGATCCCCGATGAGGACAGGAAGAGAATCAAAGGGATCATCCTGAACAACATCGAGGGGAAGACCGACAGCTTCCGCAAGGGCGCGGAACAGCTGGAGGAGCTGTGCGGGATACCCGTCATCGGCATAATCCCGCACCTGGACGTCGCCCTGCCCTCCGAGGATTCCGAGGCGTTCCGTTCCGGCGGGTCCCGCGGGCACGGGAGCGCCGTGATCGCGGTCATCAAGTTCCCCAGGATCGCCAACTTCACCGATATCGATCCCCTGTGCGCCGAGGATGCGACCGTCATCTTCGCTGAAACCCCCGCAGAAGTGCTCTCAGCGGATGCGGTCATCCTCCCGGGGACCAAGAACACCGTGGACGACCTGCAGTGGATGAAGGACACCGGGATCTGCGATGCCCTGAAGCAGGTCAAAGGGAAGGTCCCCATCCTGGGCATCTGCGGCGGCTACCAGATGATGGGCAGGATGCTGCACGACCCCAACGGCATCGAGGGGAAGAGGGCCGGCGATTGGGAAGGCCTCGGGTTCTTCGCCAACGAATCGTATTGGAAGGATTACGCCAAGGTCGTGCGCAGGGACCGCGCCGAGATCATCGAAGGCGGAGGGGACGTGGAGGGATACGAGATCCACATGGGCCTTACCGACGTGAAGGAGCAGCCGCTGTTCAGGATCACCTCGCGCGGCCGCGAAGGCGAGACAGAAGGCTCGGTCAGGAAGGACGAGATGCTGTTCGGGACGTACCTGCACGGCGTCCTCGACCGCCCGGCCTTCCGGAGGATGTTCATGTCGCTCATCAGGCATGACGGGAAGAAGCCTGCCGACGAGCCCGCCGTGGAGTATGACGACATCATCGAGCAGAGCATCGAGAAGCTGGCCGACGGTTTCGAGGCGAACATGGACATGGATAAGTTCCTGGAGTTCGCGGGGGCGAAGAGGCGATGGCGGCGAAGTCGGTCCTTTTCATCGGCACCTCTTCCGACTGCGGGAAGACCACCGCCGACGCCCTGTTCTGCCGGTGGCTGGTCCGGAAAGGCATCAGGGCCGCGCCGTTCAAAGCGTCCAACCTATCGCTGAACAGCTGCGTAACCGAGGACGGAAAGGAGATCGGCATGGGGCAGGCGTTCCAGGCGTGGGCGTGCGGGATCGAGCCCTCGGCCGACATGAACCCGCTGCTCCTGAAGCCGGCCGGGAACGGCAGGATGCAGATCATGCTCCGGGGCGAGCCCTACAGGGACGTTAGCTGGAGCGACGACCTCCACAGAGAGCTCATGCCGAAGGCATGCGAGTCCTACGACAGGCTGATGTCCGAGTACGAAGCGGTGGTGTGCGAGGGCTCCGGTTCCCCGGCGGAGATCAACCTCATGAGCAGGGACATCGCCAATACCGGGATGATGAGGGCGCGGAGGATCCCGTCGGTGCTCGTAGGCGACATCGAAAGGGGAGGCGTGTTCGCCGCCATCTACGGAACATGGCTGCTGATGCCCGAGGAACTGAAGCCTCTGATGAAGGGATTCCTCATCAACCGCTTCCGCGGGGACGGGTCCCTGCTGGGCCCCGGGATCGAGAAGATTGAGGAGCTCACCGGGATGAAGTTCCTGGGCACGGTGCCGTATGCGCCTCTGAGGTTCCCTGAGGAGGACAGCCTGTCGAAGGCCAAGGGGACCATCGGCAGGGGCGACGTCCATCAGGAGTTCCTGCGGAACCTCGATTCCCTGCTCGATGAAGCGATCGAGGAGGGAGTGGACTTCGAAGGCATTTGGCATTCGATTTAATTCCGATTGGAGCATACCCCGGCATTAACATCCTTGGGCGATTCGATGATCATCTACAACGACAGTGTCTCCAATTTCCTGAGGGATTGCCCTCCCAACAGCCAGCCCAACAAGAAATTCGGCCAGGAAATCCTTGACTGCTGCCTTAATCGCGGCCTTGCCGGCGAAATCGGCATCGAACGGAGCTGGGAGAATTCCCTTCCGGTGATCGCAGACGCTGTCCAGCGCTCCGGACTCGACCCTGAATGCGGCATAGCCATAGAATACAGGATCAAAGGCCGCCGCAATCAGATAGACTTCATCATCTACGGCCTCGATGCTGATGAAAAGGAATCAGCCGTCATCGTCGAACTCAAACAGTGGAGCGAGGCAACCGAGAGCAAGCTGCCTGACCACGTAGTGACCAATCCCGGAGGCAGCAGCGGAGACCAGGACTGCTGGCACCCTTCCTATCAGGCGCAGAATTATGCGAACCTTCTGCAATATTTCAACTTCTACATCCAGGACAAGGGGGTAAAGATCTCCGCCTGTTCCTATTTGCACAACATGCCGGAGAGGCGTTCGGTCTTCCTTCAGAATGAGGACATCTTCCCGCTGGTGAAAAGCAGCCCCGCATTCCTGAGCGAAGATGTCGAGAAGCTCATCGCTTTCCTGAAAGCCCATGTCAGATACAGGGATCCGGAACTACTGTACCGGATAGAGAACAGCCGCATCCTTCCGAGCCCCCAGTTATCGAATATGCTGAGGGATTCTCTGAACGGGAACGGGTTCTTCAGCTATGATGATTCGCAGGCAAAATCGGTGGCGACCATAGTCAGCATGGCCCGTGAGGCTCAGAAGAACAGTTCCTGCCGGACGATCATCATCAAAGGCGGGCCGGGAACGGGGAAGTCGATAGTCGCGATGAATGCACTGGGAGAGCTCATCCACCCGAAGGATGGCCATCCGATCATCAATGCGGCCTATGTGACGGCCAATGCGGCGCCCAGGGTCATGATGTACCAGGAATTGATCGGGAAGGAACGCGAGTACACCCGTTCTGCTCTGAAGAACCTATTCCTGTATCCGACCTCGCTCGCCAAAGGAAGGGCGCTGGAATATGACTGCGTCCTCTTCGACGAGGCCCACCGCTTATTCGACTTCAAAGGCGGTATCGGCATCGGAAAAGATGCGCACGTGCTCGAGAGATGCATCAGAAGCACGCGCGTCGCCGTGTTCTTCATAGATGAGGACCAAGCCGTCACCAAAGACGATTTCGCAACGGTCGAACGCATCAGGGCGATCTCCAAAGACAATGATTATCTGATCGTTGAGGGGAAGGATCTGGAACTCACGAACCAGTTCCGCGTGCTCGGAGGTTGGGATTATATGGAGTTCATCCGCGGGTTCCTGGGATACTCGCGGCCAATTCGCTACAGAAGAGACTTCCAGTACGATTTCCGCGTGTTCGACAGCGCCTCGGAGATGCGCAGCCTCATCAGGGAGAAGGATGAGGAGGAAAGGGAGAGGATCGCCGCCGAAAAGCATCTCCTGCCGGGGGCGGCGCCCGTATCGGGGAAATGCCGCCTCGTTGCGGGCTACACCTACGAGTGGGCGTCCAAGGGGAAGGATCGCAGCGAGGATGTCTGGGACATCGTCCTCGACGGCGGGAAGTTCAAAGCGAAATGGAACCTTCGCAATGCGTCGACAGGCAGCGATTATTCGTGGCTCAACAACGAATCCTCCGTCGACGAGGTCGGATGCATCCACACCTGCCAGGGGCTGGACATGAACTACTGCGGGGTCATCATCGGAAAGGATATGCGCTATGAGAACGGCCATATTGTTTACGACCGCACGAAGAACGCCAGATCGGACCGCAACAGCGGGATCCATATGAAGTCGGTCGATGACGCGACGGCCGTGAGGCTCATCCGCAACACATACAACGTTCTCCTGACCCGCGGGATGAAGGGAACGTACGTTTATTGCGAGGACAGAGCGCTCGGAGAATATCTCAGCTCGCTTATAGATCCCGAGTCTGGCACTTACCGGCCGAGCCGCTGACATAACTGAGGGCCTGCATCCTGCGAGGCCCTGTCAGATGATTCAGCCATCTATCCTTCTGCCGAGAAGCATATTGACGGCATCTTTCAGATATTCCCTCAGTTCGGCATCCATGACATAGATGTAGCAGCCTTTCTGCCCGCGGGTCAGAAGCACCTTGTAGGTGTTGCGGATCAGCTTATCGATCGTCCCTGCATCTTCCGGCAGGGGTTTGTTCCTGTGGGGCCTTTTGAACTCCCCTGCGCCTTTCGGATGCTTGGTGTAATCGGTCAGGATTTTCCCATCGCGATATAAGAGGTCGTCGCCGATGATCACTCCGGCATATTCGAATTCCATGCCCTGGGAGGTATGGATGCAGCCAACCTCGTCGATCGATTTGGGGTCGGTCGCGAAAGACTTGGTCTTGTTCCATTGAGCCTGGAAATCCCCGATCGTTATATCGACGGCGTTCTTGTCTGTCCGGGATTTCCATTCGAAAACATCTCCGCTGAGCATCCTGGACGGCGTCTTCGAACTGCTGTTCTTCTCTTTGATGAGCTCTTTCATCTCATTCACGTCATCGATTATCCTGATGTCGTAATCGACCTTCTCCCCGGATGGTTCGTACGTTTCATTGTAGAGGACGGCATCCAGCCATGCGACGTACTCATCGCTCCCGTTGCATCTGAATTGGGATCTGAGGACGTATTTGTCTTCGCAATGGAACTCCGCATTCTCGGCTTCCGCCGCTTCCCTGATGTGATCGACGGTACCGAAGTCCTTGATGTCGATGCTCTGGGTCTCATCTATGAAGAACACCGAGACCCTGGCAGCATGGATGATCTCCCTGATCTGGTTCTCGCCTTTGTAGAACCATGACATCTTGCTTTTCTCGGTAAGCCTGTGCGCCTCATCCACAAGAAGCACGTCGATCTCGTTGAGCGGAGAATCGATGAAGCTGCTGGACCCCTTGAAAAGGGTCCTGAGGAAACTATATTGGGGAACGCCCCTGGTGAGTTTGTTGAAATAGGCTTCTTTGACGTAGCTGCTCTTGGCTACGTAGAAGGTTGTCTTCCCGTTCCTCTTTTCCCCGATGAGATTGGCCATCAGCTGAATGGCGATGACGCTCTTCCCGGTGCCCGCTCCTCCCCGGACGATGAAGACCTGCTTGCGCCCTCCGTACTTGAACGACTGCCGGATCTCCCTGTAGAGATTGGAATACACGATCCGCTGCTCGTCGATCAGATTGTACTCATAGACATTGTTGAGGAGGCCGCCTATGCAGTCGGCCAGCATCTTGGAGGGGCGGATGCGTCCGTTATCGATCTCAAACAGGATCTTGTTCTTGGAAGGTTTCGTGATGTATCTGGAAATGAATTCGGCAAGTTCATCGTACTGGTCGGAGATGAAGGGCTTTGCCAGTTCGATCCCCTCGGTGTAAACGGGATCCAAGAGTTCCTCGGCATACTGGCGTTTATAATTGTGCAGGAATGTGCAGGTGTCCACTTCCAGTCCGGAACTTTCCACGTACTCATTGAAATTGGAGATCGTGGAAGCGTAACTGTAGGCCTGCCAGGACGGGTGGACCTTATCTTCTTTGCCGACCCGCACGATATCCGGCATATCCGTATGGATCACGGATTCCCACTGTTTGAGCTCGCAGATCACCAGATGGTCTTTTCCTTCATCGTCGGAGCCAGCGATGATGAAATCTACCCTTCTGTTGGTAAGGGGGATCCTGTATTCCAGAGCAACCTCCACATCTCCCGGGATATTGCAGTTCTGGAGAGCGGTATGGATCGCCGGAAGAGAATTGCGGAATGACCTTCTCTCGGATTCACCTACTTCGAAGGGCAGGCTTTTCGTCACTTCATCTTCGATTCTATTGTGAATTACATCCTGTTCGAATTCGCTATAGGTCTTCCGATAAGCGATCATATTCGAGATTTTGATATGATGAGAAGATAAATTGATTATGGCAACCGGCACGATGAATGCCGGTTTCGATTACGGCCCGAGTTTGACAGATGGCGGGCAGACGGGACCGAGGCGGTTTTTCATCCTGCGGACGGCCGGCAATGATAAAAGAGGCCTTCCGAGCGTCCGTTCGCCGTAAGTGAGAACAGGGCGCAGGCCTGCAGCAATGAGCAGGCCCGGCGGAAGCCGAACCTCGGTCAGCCGTAAGTGTCAAACTCAGGCCATATTGATAGAATGTCGATGGCCTGCCGACATATATCCCTCAGTTTACAGTATTGTTCATTTCAGTACGACGCACAGTTCCGGTACCGGCCTGTTGAGGCCGCCGTCGCTTGGATGTCTGTCGACCAACCGCAGTTGATATTTCTCTACCTCTCCAAGTTCCATGGTCTCGCTGAGAGGTACGGTGCGCCATTTGCCGCCGTCCTCTGACGGGTATCTGTTCTCCACCGTCACATAATCATAAACCGGTTCGAACCTCTCTATCAGGCCCCTCACGTCAGTCCTTTCCTTTGGGACCATCCAAACATCATGCCCTTTCATTCCCGGGAGATCGCTGCGGAGCTCATCGATAATATGTGCCAGAGGTTCATAAGTGCCCCCATGGGACCGGAACATGAATATCCCGTCCATGTCCAGGGTGCAGTACTGGAGCTCTCCGATCCCCTCCGGGGTCACAATCGGCCTGATGGATGGATGGTAATGGGGATGCCAGCCGCCGCCCCACTGGTGGACCGCTATGAACCCTCCTTTCCGAAGGTACCAGCAGGCGAACGGGACCAACAGGTTGCTTCTCTGCATACTAGACATGAAATTACCCTCAAGTCTGCCGTCAACGGTATCGACAGAACCGCACTGATAGAAGTTCAGTTTATCCGGGTCGGTCCCGAAATCGGCCCTGTCATAGGTTTCCAACAGTAGCTTTTCTTTGCTGGAGCCGTACTTTTTGAAAGCAAGAGGGCCGAGAAGATAGACTTCGGATGGTTTGAATCCTTCTGATGACAGCCATAATCTCCCTATGGGGGAGACAATGGGCGATTTGGGAGGCTCCGTCATATATGATGATTCACAGAGACTCTCCATTTTCCGGTCGGTTATGATGAACGTCGACATTGTTTCTCGCGTGTTCTTCTATATTCACTGGTTCAAACATATACGGGATAACATAGAAGCTTACACTGGCCCTCGATCGTCCTGTCTGTGAATATCAATGCCGCCATATCCGATCGAGAGAGTCAGTCGATGTCAGAATATATCGGTTCTCCGAAAACACATGTGCAGAAGGATTTCCGTCGTCATGGAAGACAAGTGCTCATCCGCCCGAGGCGACCTTCATCGCTTTGACGGTCTGCCCGTCCTCGATCGGAGCGTCCATAGGTACAGGCACGCCCGAGACCAGGAAAAGGTACGCATCGGGCAGTATGCCGGCCGTGCGGGCCGCATCCGAGATCAATGTCCCAGGCGGGATCTCGGTGACCTTCCCGGAGACCTCGATGTAAGAAGCCATGCCATCCCGACCGCTTCGAAGCATATATTATCTGTCCCGTTGCCCCCGCTGCCTGCGGAAGTGTCCGATAGACTCTCTTTCGAAAGCCTTTCACGATAGGTAAAGTTCCTTCTTCCCTTCCAGGAAATCCCAGAGGCCGATGTGGGTTATCCCGTCCCTGGACATATCGAACGGGTCCATGGAGATCACGTACTTGGGCGATGCATCCCTCACCGAGGAGAATGCACCGAATTCCCTTTCCACAGTCGCCTTATCGGCCAGAAGATACGCCACCTGGATGAAGCATTTCTTCCCGTTCCTGACCGCCACGAAGTCGATCTCCCCATTGTATTTCTTACCGACATACACTTTGTACCCTCTTCCCAAAAGCTCCAGGTACACCAGATTCTCAAGGAAATATCCGCTCTGTATATCTACAGTGTTTGTCATAATGTACCTAAGCCCATTGTCCAATGCGTAGTTCTTGGGTTTCGAGGGCATCACAGTCTTCCTGCTTATGTCGTAGATGCTGACCCTCTTCAGGAGATAGGCTTCCTCCATGAGATCGAGGTAACTGTGCACGGATTGAACTGAGACATCGAACCCTTCTTTCTTCTTCAGATAATCAGAGACTGTCTTGGCAGAGAAATCGTTGCCGCAGTTGGCAAGAGCATAGGATGCCACCCTACCGAACTTGTCCATGTCCAGGTCCGGATGCCTCGCATGGATGTCCCTCTCGATGACAGACCTGTATAACTCCTCGAGGAACTTCCGCGCAAGGGTCTCGTTCCCCATCTGGAACCTCTGAGGATACCCTCCGAGCCTGATGTAGTCCGAAAGGAAGCTGTCCGGAACCGAACCCCTTGTCAGCCTCATGTATTCCTCCGCTTCGGAGTAAGAGAAAGGCAGGATCTCGAACTGGATCGTCCTTCCTGTGAGGAGTGTCGCAAGCTCTCCCGAGAGCAGCCTGCTGTTGCTTCCCGTCACGAAGATGGAACATCTGCCCGTGGATTTCAGAGAGGCAAGGGCCTCGGCGAACCCCTTCACGTTCTGGATCTCATCGAAGAAAAGGTAGTACTTCCCTTCCTTCATGCGGCTGACGACATACCCGTTCAGGGCCTCGGCGTCCGTGAGGGGCTTGTACTTCAGGTCTTCGAAATTGATGAAGATCTTGTGCTCGGCGTCCGCCTTCACCTCTTCCGCTATCATGGAGAGGATCACGGATTTGCCGGAACGCCTCGGCCCCATGAGCACCTTGATGATATCGACATCGTACACCGGACGTATCATCTCGAGGTATCTCTCCCTCCGGACCAGTTTCTCCTCCATGAAAGGACATATGGTTTGCACTTAGATATACTTTGATAAAATCGGAAAAATTCCTGATTTATCAAAGTTATAATTTTCCCGGTGCCTCGGAAACAAAGCGCCGCCTGAGGAAGAACTGCAGAACAGGGTACTCAGACTGCGATCGAAAATATCCGGAAGGGTTGTTCCTGATGAGCATTATCTGAATCTGGCACTTTCGCAGGCCGGGAGGCAGACACCTTCCTTTGCAGCAGGCCGGCCGAGATTCCGATACAGTCCCTTCTCTGCGGGATAGAGGGGAGATCGGCGCCGTGACTTGCTTTGATAAAATAGGAAAAATTCCTGATTTATCAAAACACGACCCTGTCTGCCGTCCGTCCCTCATAGGAGGTCCGCCAGGAACCTCGACAGGAACGTCTTGAACCTCTGGACCATGTTCCTCCTCCTGTACATCTCCATCGTGTACGGAGTGCATCTCTCCAGGTCCTTCTCGAACGCCTTCTCCATGTCGGCGGCCATCTCCTCCGAGTAGACCATGGCATTGCATTCGAAGTTCAGGTTCATGCTCCGGGGGTCCATGTTGGCCGAGCCCACAGAGCAGTAGCATCCGTCGCCCACGGCGGCCTTCGCATGTATGAAGCCGTCATGGTACTCGTACACCTTGACGCCGGCATCCATCAGCCTGCTGGCCGAGAAACGGTTCCCCCAGTAGACGAACGCATGGTCGCCGATGTCCGGGATTATGATCCTGACATCCGCTCCTTCCAGCGCCCTCAGGCGCAGCAGGTACACGAGGGGCTCGGTCGGCCCGAGGTAGGGCGTGGTGATCCATATCCTCCGGCGGCAGGCGTCCGCGATCGAGACGTACTGCATATGGATAGAATTGGTCCCGGGCATATCGGGCCCCCCGCAGGTGAGCTGCACGGTGACATCCCCCGCCTTCTCCCCGCGGTAGAGTGACTCGTTGCACACCATGTCCTCGCGCGAAGCGTACCTCCAGTCCTGGAGTACGGTGCGCGTGTAGAAATCGGCCGCCGGGCCCCGGATCCTGACGGCAGCGTCCCTCCAGTATCCGAACTTTCCCTTCCCCAGGTACTCGTCGCCGATGTTGTACCCGCTCACGAACACGGTCTGCCCGTCGATCACGGCGATTTTCCGATGGTTGCGGTTGTTCTTCTTGGCGCTCAGCAGGAGGGTTATCGTCCGGTGGAAGGTCGTGACCTTCCCGCCGGCCTTCCTGAGCTCCCTGACCAGGTCGCGCGGGAGGTTGCGGGTGCCGATCTCGTCGACCAGCAGGCGGACGGTCAGGCCAGCCTTGGCGCGGCCGATGAGGATGTTCATGAGCTTCCTCCCGGTGTCGTCCTTCCTCACGATGTAGTACTCGGCGAGGATGCTCTTCTCCGCGCGCTCCATGCTGCTGAAGAGGTCGCCGAAGAACTCCTCCGACTCGGAGTAGTAATGCACATCGTTGCCGCCGACCGCCGGGCCTCCGCAGGACCGGCGGAGCGCATCCGATATCCGGAGCGCCTCGCCTTCCAGGCCGCCGCCGTAGTCGGCGGTATCCTCCCATTCCTTGGCCTCGAAATCCCTCTTGCGCCGGAAGGCCCAGCGGGAATAGAACGTCTGCCCGAAGAGGAGGTACAGGAGGAAACCGGCCAGCGGCACGGCGGCCATCAGGACCGCCCAGAGGACGAGGGCCTGCGGGTTGTAGCGCTCGGCGTACATCGCGGAGACGATGAAGAGCACGTTGAGCACCGAGATGATCAGAATCCATTCCATGGGAATCGGCTCTCAGAGGGAGGAACGGATGTAAAATCATTGCTGGCAGACAGCCGTGTTTCCTTATTCGTTCATAAGTTCCACCGGATCTCCTTGAACCAGTGAAACTTATTACTGAATTAAAATGAATGATATATCAATTCAGACAAAGATTGTGTGATTTCAGTCAGTGAACCTGCCTAATCTCCTCGAGAAACTGTCCATTTTGGTTCAGAAGAAATGTACGCTGAATGTAATGAAATTGTTTATCAATAGAACATGGAAATCATTCTACAACGCACGCAAACTCGACGGCAGGATGAATACATGGAGAGTTTAGAAAGATTGATGTCCCACTGCTTTGTGACCCAGGAAGAACAGGCCAAGACTAAACAGAAGATTCAGAAGATGCTTTTCTTGTATTCAGTCTCGCTTCCGGATGTCTCCGATGGATCGTATACCTTCCGTAAGCATTGTATGAATCCGCATCCAAGGAAATAGAGTAAGACGGAACTCTATCATCCAGAATATGCAGCCACTATGCTAAGAAGAGAAGTTATGGTTACTTCTCACACAATGAAAATTGCCATTATAAACTACTATAGTTTCGAAAAAGCATCTTGGGAAATTGGGTATCAGGTGGAAGTTTGATCAAGATCCTTGATAACCGCAGTATTTCCTTAATGAGCAAGGATGATTCATTTGCAAAAATAATAGGTGAGTGATATGGATTCAAACAATGATAATGGAGAGCGCATTTTCAAATTTACAAAACCTCCGGCACTGATATTGGGTTCAGGAATAACGACAAGATATGTCAAGAATGCGCCTGGATGGGAAGAATTGCTGAGCAGAGTCGGAAAAAGATTCGGTATTGATGAATCCATGATGATTATTCTTGAAAGTTCCGCGAAAAATTATGTGAAAGAACATCCGAATGAAATTGAAAATTTCATGCCCAGACTTGCCACAGAGATGGAAAAAGAATTTAATGAAAGAGCCAGAAAAGGATACTTTCGTGTCGAGGATATTCTTACCAAGGAAGAACACAGTTATTTTCTGGAGACCCACTTGGATCCTGTGAGAATAATGGTTGCTTCAGAACTGAAGAATATTGAACTGGATAACGATTCATCAAAGACAAAAGAACTGTCATATCTTCGTTCATTACGTGATAACGTCCCATGCATCATCACAACCAATTACGATACTGTGCTTGAAGATCAGATTTTTGAAAATAAACTCAGCGTGTATCAACGTATATCAGATTATTATTTGTCTGGCTCTCAGGGAATCGGAGAAATTTACAAAATTCATGGAAGTTGCACCGATCCGAAATCACTTGTATTTGATGAGCAGGATTACATTTCGCTCTTAAGAAAATCAAAAATCATAACATCAAAAATCCTCTCGATTCTCTGCGATTACCCTGTCGTCATCATGGGGCAGTCTATGAAAGATGACGACATCAGAAGAATCATCAGCGATCTGATATCTTCTTTAGATGATGACAAATTGCCGGAAATCGAGAAGAATGTAGTGTATGTAGCATTCGAAAAAGGGAAGAATGACATTGAAGAATGTAACGAAACATTCGAAAACGGCAATCAGAAAATCATTTTGAAAGGTATCAGAACGGATAATTTTGAAAGGATTTTCAAGGAGATTTCAGAAATTGAACCAAGTGCCAGTCCGAGTACGATAAGGGGTCTGCGCAAACTCGTAAAGCAAATTGCCTTATCTAACACTGGTGGAAGACGGCTGATTACTGTAGGCATCGATAATATCCAGGACATCGATCTTGATAAGATGGCAATTGCCGTAGGGCCCGTTGGAATCATCAATACCATCAATAAAATGACTCTATATCCAGCCGATTATATGGTGAAAGATATCATCGAAGGATCTTCCCAATACAATCCGGAAAATGTTATTGATTTTTTCGAGAAATGGAACAAACAGGCATATTCAAATAATCAGTATGTGCCCATCTATTATTTCATTAGAAAATCTAAAAGGAAAATCGATTGGGAAAGTGCGTTTTGGACCAAATACAACTATACCAAGAACGGTCAATTCGATAAAAAGATAAACGCGATGTCCCGGCAGATCCATTTACCTGATTCTGAAAATAAAATACCGGAATTCATCTATTCTTTAAGAGAAGATCTTTGGCCCATGGCCGTAATGCTGCTTTATGATAAAGGCAAATTATCAGTAGATAAAACGAATAAATTTTTGAAAGAAATTTATTCAAAGCTGCACGAATCAAATAAATTTAATTCAATTGCAAAATCAAATTTTATGTGTGCTCTCACCTATGTGTCGTTCAAGTTATTAGGTTTGAGAACTCATCAATAAACAAAAGTGCAGTGGCCTGCAGATGTTGCTGGAACATTCTGCAGGCATGCGGGTCAAATAAAGAATTGTCGCACTGATATATAAAACCTTATGGCAAAAATCAACTTTAAAGGACAAGTTGATGATGCCTGAAGGCAAAGGATCCGACCTGAAATTCTCCCCAGCAGAAACACATTCAGAGTTTCAAGAAGCCTGCGCCTCTTAGTCATTATTTCGTTATCCTCCATTTCCTGCCGTTTCCCGCGGCCATAACCATGTCCAGGGATTGAAGCACTGACTGCACCTGGATCCCCATCGAACTTCTGAGAATATCCGAAACAGGCATCCCCGATTGCTGCGCCTTGGTCTGGAAGATTTAAGAAACATAGTTTCAACAGATGATGCCCTGAAAAAAGGAATCAATAGATGTCAGAACTGTATCAAATATATCGTCCCATCCTACGTAGGGCGCGGTTTCCATACATATCCATATGTATTCTACTTCGGAACCGCTTATAGACGATGGCGGACATACATATCACACGATGAGGGACGTCCTCTCTGAGATCGGCAGGCTCAGGGGGTCGGAGGGGTTCCGCGCCTACTCCGACATCCGGGCCGTGGAATCGTACTTCAGAATGACCCAGGAGAAATGCCGCGTGCTCATCCGCGAGCTCGACGATATCTCCTCCCGCCCTTCCGGCTGGTGGCGGAGCTACGAGATCGTGGAGGAGGAGTCCCTCGAGCTCTCCCAAGCCCTGACGGACTTCCTGTCCCGCATGTACTTCTGCAAGAACCATGCCTCGTCCTGCGCCGCCCGCTACGGGCTGGAGGACGAGTACCGCGCCATCAGGAAAAGGTACTTCGGCGAGGAGGCGGCCATAGTCATCGGCCTGCGCAACTACACGGTCCACGTGGACATGGCCCCGCTCGCGGTCGGACCCGGCGGGAGGCCGGCGTTCACCGACAGATGCCGGAAGAACCCCATCTGGAGCGCCAAGGAGAGGAGGATCCTGAAGAAGGCGGACCCGGCAGAGCTCATCGAAGCGTACGAAGAGCAGATGGAATGCGTGTACTCTGAGTTCGGCGCGGCCCTGGCCGAAGCGGTCAGGCCCAAGATGAAGGAATGCCGGCGGGAGATCAAGGACTTCAACAGCTGGGCGGGGTTCGAGATGGTGCGCTACGAGCCGCTGTGGGGGACCGGGAGGCCGCGAAAAGCCTCCGGGCCCTGCAGAGGCAGGGGCCCGGACGGGGCTCCGGTCCGGACAGCGTGACGGACGCTCCGGAACGGCGATTCCCGTAGGCAAGGATTATCCGTCCGCTCTGCGATTCGTTCTCTATGGACCGGGAGGAGGCCTACGGGCTGCTATCGGCCGCCGCGGACCGCGCGGAGAGATCAGAGGAGAACCGCATCCCCGGATCGTGGGAGCGGATGTTCGAGCGCCCCATCTTCGCCTTCGGAAGCGCGGACGATCCCCTTTTCGACGTGCTGAAGGACCCGAAGTGCGTCGGGCCGGAGCATATGTCCCCGAAGGAATGGATGCCGGAGGCGAGGACGGTCATCGTCATGTTCTTCCCCATGTCCGACAAGGTGAGGGAGAGCAACGCTTCCGGGGATTTCCCGTCGCGCGAATGGGGATGCGCCCGCAGGGAGGGACAGGCGTTCATATCGAAGGCCGCCGCCGGCCTGGTATCGGACATCCGGGGAGCGGGCTACAAAGCCGTATCACCAGAGCAGGACCCGAGGTTCAGATGGACCGCGCCGACGGTGGCCAACTGGTCCCTGAGGCACTGCGCGTACATCTGCGGCCTGGGCACCTTCGGGATGTCCAAAAGCCTCATCACCGAGGCAGGATGCGCCGGCCGCCTATGCAGCGTCCTGACGGATGCGGAGATCCCGCCGACGCCCCGCCGCTATTCCGGATTGTACGATTGGTGCATATGGTGCGGGGCGTGCGCCCGCGCCTGCCCCGTGTCGGCCATCGACCCGAGGGCCCCGCCGGGGAAGAACAAGAACGATGCCGTCTGCAGCGCCCGCCTCAGGGAGGCGCAGGAGGCCTGCGGAAGCCCCTCGGAAGTCGGATGCGGAAAGTGCCAGGCAGGCGTCCCCTGCTCGCGCGGAAGGCCTCGGAAACGCTGAACGGCATAGAATGTGCGGGGATGCGATCCCCGCTTCGGGCCCTCAGGCCCAGCTGAAGTTCCCTTTGCCGGCCCCGAGCTCGAAATCGGCCTTGGCGATGCCGGTGTCTATCTCGGTGAACATGCCGCCGGAAGGCTTGGCGAGGACCTTACCGTCCTCTTTCAGCTCGAAGAAGAAGTTCTGCTTGTTCATGGCGGTGGGCGCTTTCATGGCCGCCTCCACCCCGTCCCTGAACCACTGAGGGGAATCCGCGGAAAGGTTGGAGGCCTTCTCGGCCGGTTTCGACTTATGGGCCTCCCCGCTCTCCGCCCCGTGGCCGATGACGACAACGATGCAGTACTTCATGCCCTCAGGGACGTGCTTCAGCACCTCCTTCTTGTTGACCATGGCCGCCCAGCAGGTGCTGAGGCCGATGGACTGGGCATAGAGGACCAGCCTCTCGCCCCAGTAGCCGCAGTCCGCTTCCAGCGTCCCGCTTTCCTTCCCGGCGAGCACGATGTAATCCGTCGCGCCGCCGAAATGGCCTTTCATGCCGAACTTCTGTATCCCGGCAGGGTCGCCGGCGACCAGGGCAAAGACGAGACCGGTTTCGGAGTTGATCTCCGCGATCGCGTCCCCGATCTTCTTCTTGTCCTCTTCATTGAGGCCGGAGGAGTATTTCCTGACCGAGTGGCGCTCGGACACCATAGCTTTGAGCTGTGCGTCGTCGAAGACTGGCATGAAGTTTATACCATTAAAACTTCTATAATAATTTTTCTATAATGCAGATGATAAATCCGACAGACCGATCGGTTTGTGAATCCCTGCTGCTGGCGGTCTCAGATCCGTCTGCGGCAGCGGTTCAGTACCTGTTATCGAAGATCCTGTGGGTCTTCTTCTCGCTCCTCGGCAGGTCCCCGATCCTCACCGCCTTGGGCGTGATGGTCGGGCCCACCACCGCCTTGAACCTCTCCAGGACCTGCTTCTCGACCTCAGGCCATTTCTCCTGGGGCAGGGGCGTCTCGAAGAACAGCGTGAGGATGTCCTTGCCGTTCAGATGGTCGATCATGACCTGGTACTCCGAGCTCGCATCGGGCACCGAGGCGAGGACCTCCTCGAACTGCGCGGGGAACATGTTGACGCCCTTGACCTTGATCATGTCGTCCGTCCTGCCGGTGATGATGTCGATCCTCGGGTAGCGGGAGCCGCAGGGGCAGGGCCCGGTAAGGATCCGGGTAAGGTCATGGGTGCGGTAGCGTATGAGCGGCGCCCCTTCCTTCCTGAGGGTGGTTATGACCAGTTCCCCCACGGTTCCGTCCGGTACGTTCTTCAGCGTCTTCGGGTCGATGACCTCGAAGTAGAGGTAATCGTCCCACATGTGAATGCCGTTCTTGTAGGAGCAGCTGATGCCTATCCCGGGGCCGTAGATCTCGGTCAGGCCGTAGACGTCGTAGAGCTCCAGGCCGAGGGTGTCGGCGATGCGGTCGCGCATCTTGTCACCCCAGCGCTCGGACCCGATGATGCCCTTCCTGAGGCATATCTTGTTCTTCAGGTTCCTCTGGGCGACCTGCTCGGCGAGGAGAAGCGCATAGGACGAGGTGGCGCAGAGGACGGTAGTCTTCAGGTCCTGCATCATGCGGAGCTGCTTCTCGGTGTTCCCGGGCCCCATGGGGACGACCATGGCCCCGAGCCTCTCGGCTCCCGCCTGGAATCCGATGCCTGCGGTCCACAGGCCGTACCCTGGGGTGATCTGCACCCTGTCCATCTCTGTGACCCCGGCCATGCGGTAGCAGCGCTCGAACATGGTCGCCCAGTCCTCGACGTCCTTCCTGGTGTAGGGTATGATCACCGGGGTCCCGGTGGTGCCGGATGAGGAATGGATCCTGACGATTTCCTTCTCCGGAACGGCCATAAGGCCGAGCGGGTAGGCCTCGCGCAGATCCCCCTTGTCAGTGAACGGGAGGGTCTCGAAATCCTCCTGGGTCTTGATTTTGGTCAGGTCGATGTCCTTGAACTTGCGGGCGTAGAAGGGGCTCTTCTCTTTGATGGTGGAGAGCTCGCGGGAGATCACCTCGGCCTGATAATCAGTCATCCTCATGACAGCACGTTCCTATATGCCAGTGAGGCTCACGACATATATATGTTTAAGCAAAAACAAGCAAGAATGAATTTTTTAGCACATAGGAAAAACAGAACCGATGCTCCGGCACCTGCTGCGGACCGAGATCCCCACCGAGTGCAGAAAACAGCACACTCATAGCGTAGCAGTTCTCAAAATAGGGCAAGATCCTCTGCAAACCGCTGCCTGGCACATCAAGAAAATATCGATGCCCGGCGCATCCTGGAGCGCGGATCAGATCTTCTCGAGAAGTTCCTTGGCCTCGGCGTTCCCGCGCATGGAGGCCTTCTTCAGCCATTTCCTGGCGTTGTTCTGGCTCTTCACCATCCCCTCTCCCGAGAGGGACAGCTTGCCGAGCCACAGGAGGGCCTTGTCGTCGTTGTCCTTGGAGGCCCGGAAGAACAGCTTGGCCGCCCTATCCGGGTTCTTCGGCATCCCCCGCCCTTCGTAGGCCATGATCCCCAGCCTGACCAGGGCCGGATCATAATCCTTGCCAGCGCATTTCTCGTACAGTTCCAGCGCCTTGGGGAGGTTCTGCTCCGTCCCT
>Ga0256406_1003236_pt1 | contig 20694 bp, 19 predicted proteins | sample RumenRJG_03DNA_FD_185986 | JGI IMG/M metagenome (GOLD analysis project Ga0256406, IMG submission 185986) | Bovine rumen microbial communities from Lethbridge, Alberta, Canada - RJG_03 | ecosystem: Host-associated > Mammals > Digestive system > Stomach > Rumen | place: Canada: Alberta | collected... | reverse complement strand
TTGTCTGTGTTGAAAACAGACTCGGCGCTGCCCTCCACCTCCACGATCCCCTTGTCCATGAACATGACATGGTCGGAAATTTCGCGCGCAAAGTTCATCTCATGTGTGACGATCACCATCGCGATGTGCAGATCCGCCAGGGACTTGATCACCTTCAGCACCTCCCCGGTCAGCTCCGGGTCAAGCGCGGAGGTCGGCTCGTCAAAGTAGAGGATCTTCGGGTTCAGCGCCAGCGCGCGTGCGATGGCGACACGCTGGCACTGACCGCCGGAGAGCTGACACGGATAGGCGTCAGCCTTGTCCGAAAGCCCCATTTTCGCGAGGAGTTCCTTCGCCTCTGCATATACCTCGTCCCTGTCGCGCTTCTGATTGTGAATCGGCGCATCTGTAATGTTTTTGATGACCGAGAAATGCGGGAACAGATTGAAATTCTGAAATACAAGTCCGAAGTAGGAGCGTACCTTCTTCAGCTCCGCCTTCTTCGGATAGTGCAGCCCGCCATGTCCATCCGCCCAGGCTGCCCGCTCGCCCATGTACCAGATCTCACCAGAGTCGATGGTCTCCAGCATGGCCGCGCAGCGCAGCATCGTCGACTTGCCGGATCCGGAGGGCCCGATGATGGAGAGCACCTCCCCCTCATCCACGCGAAGGGAGATGTCCCTGATCACCTCGAGATCTCCGAAGGATTTCCGGATGTTTTTCATTTCCAGAAGTGCCATGCTCTTCTCCTTTCCGCCTTATGCCGAATAGTAATTCATCGCTTTCTCAATGCGCTCCATCGCAAAGGCGACAAGGGCATTGAACACATAGTAGAACAGTGCTGCCGCGAGGAACGGCATAAAGGAAGTCTCCTTCGCGGCGATCTGCTTCGCGATGGTGAACATCTCTGCATAGGCCAGCGAGAAGGAGAGAGACGTATCCTTAATCAAAGTGATCACTTCGTTCGTAATCGCCGGAAGGATCCGCTTGATAACCTGGGGAAAGATGATCCGCAGGAAGGTTCCTGACTTTGAATACCCGAGCAGTCTGGCCGCCTCGTACTGACCGGCTGGCATGGAGCCGATTCCCGAGCGGTAGATTTCTGCAAAGTATGCCGCGTAGTTCACCGCGAATGCGATGATAATTGCCGAGAATCTCCAGTTTTTTCCCAGCTTTGCCCCGAACAGGTAATAAGGTCCGAAATAAACGGCGAGCAGCTGCAGCATCAGAGGCGTTCCACGCATAATCGAAATATACACGCGCATGATTGTCCGGAGAATGCCGCTTTTGCTCATGCGGCACAGCGCTACAAGGAGCCCCAGCGGCAGTGAAAACAGAAGTGTCAGGAAAAAGATTCCCATCGACTTCAACATCCCCTGCCCGAGCTGCATCATCATGACCTGAAAACTCATATATCCTCCTGCTGAACACAAGAACTGACGCAGAGAAGCGGCCTCAGCCGTTTTTCTGCGTCAGATGCTGTCCATATTTCCGCCTCAGTCTCTTTGTTCGAGTCCTCTCGAGCTCCCTCAGGCCTCGGTCTCAGCCTCGGTTGAAGCCTCCGTGGAAGCCTCTCCAAAGCTCTCTCTGAGGCAAAGCATCGTCGGGTCGACGCCCTGCCCTTCATATTTCTTCGCAATCTTGTCGAAGGTTCCATTATCCAGCAGCGTCTTGAGATCCTTGTTGACCGTATCGCACAGGGCGGTGTTCCCCTTCTTGAATCCGACCGCATACTGTTCTGCGTTCAGATACTCATCCAGAATCTTGTATCCATCCCGACCGTTGATCTGATACTGTGCGACTCCGATGTCGATGGCGACCGCATCGAGAGAGCCTGCCATCAGCTCTGTGAAGGCTGTGTTGTAATCCGCAAACTGCTGGAGGTCTCCGAAGGTCTCCGCCAGATCTGCCTGATCCCCATCCTTGCTGAGCAATGCCAGCGCCGCAGAATCCGCCTGAACACCAACCGTCTTGCCAGCGAGGTCGGCCAGCGAATTGATGCCGGAATCATCTGCCGTCACAATGACCTGGCTGTTATTGACATACGGTACAGAGAACGTATAGGAGTCTTCCCGGCCATTCATCGTGAAGCCGTTCCAGATACAGTCGATGTTACCGGAGTTGAGTTCCATATCCTTGGAGTCCCAGTCAATCGGTGTCTTGACCAGCTCCCAGCCTTCCAGATCACAGACCGCCTGTGCCAGTTCCAGGTCAAAGCCCGTGTAATCGCCATTGTCGTCCATATATCCGTACGGCGGATACTCGGCATCAAAGCCGACAACAAACTTACCCTCTGTCGCCAGTCCGTCTGCGTTCGCAGCAGCCTCTGCTTCTGAGACTGTTTCCGTCTCCCCCGCATATGCCATTGTGAAAGACATCGAAACCGCCATCGCTGCACTCAGTACTCCTGCCAGAACCCTTTTCTTCATCATCGTCACTCCTCCTGATGTCCTGCATCCTGTATTTGACTGCGTGTCAATCCTTCCCGGTACCACCTGCATGCAGGTATGTGTGACACCATACGATTGATCCCGCAATCGCTTTATTGCTTTACCATGCTAAAGTATCATGGACGTGATGGTAACACGAAAATGGCAGGGCTGTCAAGCAGAAGTTCCGCACCCGGAACCTGCCTGCGCCCTGCCATCATTTTCCTGCTGTCAGTTTTGGTTATGCACGCCCCACGTCTGTTACGCCTCCGCAGCCTGCGCAAACTGCCTCCCAGTCAGGCAGAGTAAGGTCATCCACGGGTTACGCCTCCGCAGCCTGCGCAAACTGGGAGTTGTAGAGGTCCGCATAGAATCCCTGTTTTGCGAGGAGCTCTTCATGGGTCCCCTGCTCGACGATGTCTCCGTGATTCAGGACAAGGATCAGATCCGCATTGCGGATGGTCGACAGCCTGTGCGCGATCACAAAGCTTGTCCTGCCCTTCATCAGACGATCCATAGCGCTCTGAATCAGCTGCTCTGTACGAGTATCGACGGAGGAGGTCGCCTCGTCCAGAATCAGTACACTGCGGTCTGCAAGCATCGCCCGCGCAATGGTGAGAAGCTGTTTCTGTCCCTGGGACACATTTGTCGCGTCCTCATTCAGCACCAGATCGTAACCACCCGGAAGGGTACGGATAAAGTGATCAACGTAGGCAGCCTTTGCAGCCGCTTCGACCTCCTCGTCGGTCGCATTCAGTCTGCCATAGCGGATGTTCTCCCGAATTGTTCCGGAGAACAGCCATGTATCCTGCAGTACCATGGCAAAATGCTCCCTCAGCTCATGCCGGTCAAAGCGCCGGATATCCCTGCCGTCCAGGCTGATGGAACCGCTGTTGACATCGTAGAAACGCATCAGGAGCTTGACAATGGTCGTCTTGCCGGCGCCCGTCGGCCCGACAATGGCGATCTTCTGCCCTGGCTCTACATGGGCCGTGAAATCATGGATGATGATCTGATCCGGATTGTACCCGAACCGGACATGGTCGAAATCCACTTTCCCTGAGACCCTCCCCGGCAGGACTGCCTGCTCCGCGCGCTCATTTCTTCCGGCCGGCAGGACCGCCTGCTTCGCGCGTTCATTTCTTCCGGCTGGCAGGACCGCCGCACCGGCATCGTTTCTTCCACCGGCCGCCGCGCCTTGCCCGCTGGTCTGACTCGTATTTTCAACGGATTCGTTTTCCTGTGCTTCTGCAGCATTCTGACCAGCAGGAAGCTGGGTTTCCTCCTCCTCATCCAGAAACTCGAACACACGCTCCGCCGCAGCCGTCATCGACTGCACCTGGTTCAACACCTGCGCCATCTGTGCCAGCGGCTGTTTGATGTTCCCGACATACTGGATGAACGCCTGGATATCTCCGACCCCGATCACACCGCGGATGGCGAGCATGCCGCCCGAGATCGCGACCCCCGCGTACCCAAGGTAGCTGATGAAATTCATGACCGGCATCATGACACCGGATATGAACTGCGACTTCCACGCTGAATCATAGAGATCATTGTTTGTCTTCCCGAATTCACTCAGGACGACATTCTCCCGGTTGAAGGCCTTGATGACCAGCTGACCGGAGAAATCCTCCTCAATCTGCCCGTTGATCATGCCGAGCGATTCCTGCTGCCGCATGAAATACTTCTGCGATTTCTTCACGATGAAGGCAACCAGCACACCGGACACCGGGATCACGACCACCGCAATCAGGGTCATCACCGGAGATATGGTGAGCATCATCACAACGACGCCCACAAGGGTCGCGATGGATGTGATAATCATCGTGATGCTCTGGTTCAGACCTGTTCCGAGCGTATCGACATCGTTTGTGATTCGCGAGAGGACATCGCCGTATGGCCGGCTCTCAAAATACTTCATCGGCATCCGGTCGATCTTCTCGGCTATCTCCCGGCGCATCCGGTAGGCAACCTTCTGGCTGACCGTCGTCATGATCCAGCCCTGGACCAGACTGAAGACAGCTGATGCCAGATAAAGGCCGAGTGTCCAGAGCAGAATCCGTCCGATCTTTCCGAAATCGATCCCGCCAGTCCCCTGGACCTTCCGCATCAGCCCCTGCGCCAGCTCCGTTGTCGCATGTCCCATGATCTTCGGGCCGAATACATTGAACACCGTCGAGGCAGCGGCAAAGATCATGACTGCAAAGACAGCCGCCTTGTACCGTCCCATATAACGCAGCAGCTTACCGAATGAGCCCCTGAAGTCCTTTGGCTTTTCAACCACCTGGTTTCTGCCAGGTCCGTGCTTGGGTGCTGAAGCGCGCTGCCTCTTCCGGAATTCCTCCAGCTGCTGCTCCTTTGCGCGCTTTGCTGCCTCCTCCTCAGAGCCCCTTCCGAATCCGGAGGGCTTGTTCTTTCTATATTTATTCTGCATGGCGCGTTTCCTCCAGTTCCTTCTGCGAAAGCTGAGACGCCGCGATCTGCCGGTAAACCTCGCATGTATCAAGCAACTGCGTGTGCGTCCCGCAGCCGACCAGCCTTCCCTCATCGAGTACCAGAATCTGGTCCGCGCTCAGAATGGTGCTGACCCGCTGCGCGACAATGATCTTTGTCGCGTCCTTCTCCTCCTCAGAGAGCTTCGCCCGCAGCCTCGCGTCTGTCTTCATGTCAAGCGCCGAAAAGCTGTCGTCGAAAACCAGCACCAGCGGATTCTTCGCAATCGCCCTCGCAATCGAAAGCCGCTGTTTCTGGCCGCCTGACACATTGCCGCCGCCCTGGGAAATGAAGCTGTTGTACTGATCCTCCTTCTCCATGATGAAATCGTCTGCCTGTGCGATCTGAGCCGCACGCCTGACCGCCTCATCCGGCGCGTCCGGTTTTCCGAACCGGATATTGGAGGCAACCGTCCCGGAGAACAAGGTTCCCTTCTGCGGCACAAACCCGATTTCCGCCCGCAGATCATGGAGATTCCGTTTCCGGATATCCACTCCGTCCACCGTGATCGAGCCCGCTGTGACATCGTAGAACCTCGGAATCAGATTCACCAGCGTACTCTTGCCGGAGCCTGTGCTTCCGATGATGGCTGTCGTCTCGCCCGGTCTTGCCGTGAATGTAATATCGTGGAGGGCATCCATTTCCGCGCCGGGATAGCGGAAGTTCACATGATCGAACCGCACAACCCCTTTCTTTTCCTGCGGGATCTCCTCACGCTCCGGGTTCTCAATTGAGGACTTTGTGGAGGTCACCTCATGAATCCGCTCCGCCGCGACGCCTGCACGCGGCAGAATGATCGACATCGCAGTCAGAATCATGAATGAGGAGATGATGATCATCGCATAGGTGATGAAGGAGGTCATGGCACCAACCTGCAGCGTCCCGGCATCGACACGGTGCGCAGCCACCCAGGTAATCAGAACGCCGAGTCCGCTCATGACGAACATCATCGACGGCATCATGAAGGTCATAACGCGGTTCGTGAAGAGCTGTGTGCGCATCAGATCGGTGTTGGCGTCGTCAAAACGCTCCTCCTCTGTCTTCTCCCTTCCGAATGCCCGGACCACCATCAGTCCGGTCAGGATCTCTCTGGAAACCAGATTCAGCCGGTCCACCAGCTTCTGCATGCTCTTGAACTTCGGCATCGCCAGCACGACAAGCGTGAGGATGATGCCCACAATCACTGCGATCCCCAGCAGAATCACCCAGCTCATGTTGGCGTGGGACTGATAGACCTTCACGATTCCCCAGACTGCCAGCACCGGCGCATAGAGCACCATCCGGAGCATCATCGTTGTGACCATCTGGACCTGCTGGACATCATTGGTCGCCCTGGTGATCAGGGAGGAGGTCTGAAAATGATCCATCTCTGCGTTCGAGTACCCGATGACATTCCCGAAAACCTTCAGGCGAAGGTCTCTCCCGACACCAGCGCCAACCCTGGACGCGACAAATGATACAGCCACGGCGGCCGCTCCCATCAGGAGTGCCATCAGAATCATCCGCCCGCCGCTGAGCCACAGATACTGCCTTTGTATCTTGTCGATATCGATCCCGGCTGCCTTGTCCGCCTCCGCGGCATACCGGATCGCCATCGCGCGCATGGTCTGGGAGCCCGTCTGACTGATGGTGTCCGTGATCTGCTTCTTCATCTGGCTGAGGCTGTCTTCGCTCATCCGGCCGCTGTCAATCATCTTCTGAATTGCCGGTCTTACATCGACATATGTAGATGTATTTCCCTTTTCATCCTCTGCCTCGAAGGTGGTGATATCCAGGCCATATGCATCGGCGATCTCCTTCGCTGACATTGAATCCAGACGGTCTGCCTGCTTCTTTGCAGCATCCAGAAGCGCGCCCTTCAGCTTCTGTGACTGAAGAGCGTTCTCTGCCTGGGTCTTCATCATCGTGCGGAACGATTCCTCCGACATATGCCCGAGCTGGTAAGCCATCACCAGCGGTGTCAGGAGGTCTCCATCCAGCTCCTTCAGCTTCTCTCTACTGAGGTTCTGAAGGGAATAGTGATCCCCGTCTTTCTCATAGGCATCCGTCCATGCCCGTTTCTGCGCATCGTCCATGAAGATCTGCGCCGCCTCAAACTCTCCTGCCGTGATGCTGGACGGTGTGATGTGCTCAAGTCCTTTGTTCTGAATGCCCACATCGATGATGTTCTGCGTGTACTGCGGCATGGACATCTCGCAGAAGCCCTGGACAACCAAAAGCACAGCGAGCAGCAGTACAGAACGCCAGTACTGCTTCAGATTTTCAAATATGTATCTCATTCCGTTTCCCTCTTCAGAAAGCCTTTCTTCTCCTGTGCACGAATCACGCTGTCCGACAGACGGTACAGCTCATCCAGCAGGCTGCAGAGTGTCTTCACCTTCTCCTCTCCCATCCCGGTGATGATGCTGTCCAGCATGTCCCCGAACATGACGGTACACTTCTGCATTATATCCAGCCCTTCCTCCGTAAATGTCACAAGGGTGGTTCTCCGGTCCTTCGGGTCGAGACTGCGCTTCAGGATGCCGTCCTCCTCGAGGCCTTTCAAAAGCCTTGAGACGCCCGATGCCGGGATCCCCAGCCTGGCGACCAGATCGCTCACCCGAACTCCGCGTGAAGCGTCTCCCTGACTGATCTCCCACGCGACACTCATCAGCATCAGTTTTCCTCTGCTGATTCCGGGGAGGCTGAACTCTGAGCGCAGCCTCGGGAACTGGTGCAGCGTCCGCAGCAGTTCTTCTTCCAGCTGATTCAAATCGATTCTCCTTTGCATGTTTGAATAATTATTATCTCCGTTAATTATTATCTATGTTAAATATTAACGGTGATATGTATCATAAGCCTGCCGCTCCCTTCTGTCAATGCTTTTATTGCGGCAGAAGGAACCTGAGATCATCGAGATAGTCCTCGATCAGTGAGAGCGTTCCGTCCTCCTCCATCACAGCCGAGTCTCCGATTTCTTCAAACAGTTTTTCATTGATGGAATCTGCGACGACTGCCGGATACAGATGGTGCGCTCTGATATACGATGCAGGATTCTCTCCTGCAAGGAGAATGTGCAGAATATCAGTCTCTTCTGCAGAGAGCCCGAAGGCTGCCTGTTCTGGCACGCGGCACTGCTGCGGTGCTGCAACGGAAGGCTCGGATGACCGGGTGGGTGTCTGTGCTAAACCGGCCGTGTTGTCAGCGGGCTGATGCGCCTGAGAGGTCTGCACCGGCACTGCGGCGGTGGTTCCGGGCTGCCGGGCGGGTATCTGTGCTGAACCGGCCGTGTTGCCAGCGGGCTGATGCGCCTGAGAGGCCTGCGCCGGCACTGCGTCAGCGGACCCAAGCTGCCGGGTGGATGTCTGTACAGATTCAGCCTGTCGGGGCCGGGGAGACGGAAAGGCTGCGGCCAAATCTGTTTCATCCTCGATGCCATCAAGAAGCTGATCTCTCGTATAATCTGCATCAGAGCGGATTGCGCTGAGCTTCCCCAGATCGAGCCGGATCTCCTGCCGGGCAGCCTTCGCCTGCTCCTCCGCCCGATCTCTGAGATACTCCTGAACCGTCCGTTCCACCAGCTTCCTCAGTTTCTCATCCAGCGTCCCCGGTTTCAGGTTCCGATACCTGGCTGCCGCTCTCATCTGCCGCTCCGTTTCTCTGCAGACCTCCCCCAGTGTTTTCTGAAGAAGTCTGCTCCCGAACAACCTTGGGAAATACTGCGTGATGGTCCAGTTTCCCCGCCGGCACCAGTAGACCAGAAGCGGATCCACAAGAAAGATGCGGTCCTTTTTCCGGTCCGCCGCCACATTTTCCCCGGATCTGACCCGGCTCAGCAGCCAGGGTCTCGTATCACTCTTCCCGGCCAGCTCGTCCGCGAGTGCACGTCCATGTTCTGACTGGTACATATCCGCCCAGGTGCGGTAGACGCGCACGAGTACCGTCTTCATATCCTCCTCGTGTGCCCGGAAAAACGCCGACTTGCTCCCCCTGTATCTGCCAAATTCGGATATGGACTCATAGAGCTGGTCCGTTTCCGCTTCCTGGTATAGCATCAGCGCAAGGATCCGCTCATCCTCCGCGATTTCCTTCTCAAAAACCTCTGCAACATATGATCTTGGAAGATCCGCCGTGATGACATAGTATTGCAGAGCTGTCCGGATGCTGTCCGGGTCGAAAACCGACTCCCCGTTCCAGCCAGAGTCTGTGTCCCCCATGCTTTTCAGGACCTGGAATCCATCCTCCGCTGATTCCTTCCTGTCCGGACTCAGGACTTCACGCATCTGCCTGCGACAGGCGTATACTGTCTCCAGGTACGACCGCTCCTGTTTCCCGTGTTCCTGGAGCCTGCGCTGCAACTCCGGCGCTCTGCCTGCCAGGATCATGCGCCGCAGTTCCTCGTCTTTTCCTCCCCAGATCTGTCCGCTGCTCTGCGCTGCGTGTTCACGCACAGGCCGGATCTGTCTCCCGCTGTCCCCCTCAGGATACCGCTGGCGAAGACTTTCGCGGTTCCTGTCCGGAATCGGTACATCTCTGTAGATTGGATTGTCTTCGCTCTGCATTCTGTCTGTAACCTCCCGTTTATCTTCCGCACCAGAGCATTCCGGACTCCAGCTTCGACACTTCGTGGCAAATGCTCTCCCGCTGGCTGCCCGATCTCTGATCCGCATGTATGAGCCCTCTGCATCGCCAGACCGGTCGTCTTGCCGTCAGCCCCTCTGATCTGCATAGTTTCCAGCCATTGTATCATATTCCGGCAAGCCCCGGATCTGCAGGGATACGTTCTGATTGTATTCCTCCCGTCGTCACTCTGCACGAATGGCAGGGACCTGCCTCCTCCCATACCGCACGCTGATCCCGCAATCGTCCGTCTTGCAAAATGGGGACACATTCTCTATAATGAACGCATCGTTATATTTTTTAAAGAATAACGCATGGTACGACATTTCAGAGAGGAGGTTTCACGATGCGCAAACGTTGGAGAATGGCTTTCGGATCAGTTCTGCTCTGCACGGCACTTGCTTCCGGCTGTGTGCTGCCGGCAGCGGCAGGTGATACGGAACAGTCACAGGAAAACCCCGGCTCCGGAAAGACAGAGCTGACCGTGTTTGCGGCAGCTTCCATGACAGAGACGCTCACGAAGCTGGCGGAGACGTATGAACAGGAGCATCCGGAAATCACCATTTCCTTCAACTTTGATTCCTCGGGAACACTTGAAACACAGATTCTGGAAGGTTCGGATTGTGATCTCTTTGTTTCAGCCGCCCAGAAGCAGATGAATGAACTGGACAAGGATGCCGCTCCGGATACAAATCCGGACAACAACGACGAGCTTCTGGAAGGTACCCGGACCGACCTGCTTGAGAACAAGGTTGCCCTTGCCGTTCCTGACGGGAATCCGAAGAATATTCAAAGCTTCGATGATCTGGCACAGGGTCTGAAGGACGGTTCGATTCTGCTTGCGATAGGCAACAGTGATGTCCCGGTCGGACAATATACGCAGAAAATTCTGGCTTACTATGATCTCTCAGAGGAAGATCTTGCATCAGCCGGCTGTATCACTTATGGTTCAAATGTCAAAGAAGTGACGGTACAAGTCTCCGAAGCCTCGGTCGACTGTGGTATCATATATCAGACAGACGCCTTCAGCGCAAAGCTGACCGTAGTCGATACGGCCTCAGCTGATATGTGCGGACAGGTCATCTATCCGGCGGCTGTTTTGAAGAACAGTGCCCATCCGGACGAAGCAAAGGCTTTCCTTGCGTACCTGCAGACACCGGAGGCACAACAAGTTTTTGAGGAAGTCGGCTTTACACCGATCGTGAAAGAAATGCTGGCTGCACAGAGCCAGCATCGCTCCCGGCATCGCGGCGGCTTCCCGGAAAGGATTGCTTTGATATGGTAGAGAAAGAACTCCCATCCTCGATCCTGTCCTGCAAGACATCCTACAAATTTTCCCTGCGGGACAAGAAGACAGGCGAGGTGCGGACTTTCATCATGGGGCCGGGACTTGCGGAGCTGCTGCACGGCGTAGAACGGCTCGGCTCCCTCCGCCAGGCCGCTGCCGCGATGGAGATGTCCTACAGCAAGGCGTGGACGCATGTGCGCCGGGCAGAGCAGATCTGTGGAGCGAAACTGACACGGCCGGCGGCCGGCGGCGAAGGTGGAGGAGGCAGCCAGCTCACAGAGGAAGGGCAGTGGCTTCTCGATACCTATGACGCCTTTGTAAAGGAGGCCGATGAGCAGGTAAAGCAGCTCATGGAGCGGTACTTCACCCGCGACCTGCCCTTCTCCTGATCCGATCACCCCTGGCCGCTTTGCGCTGCCCTCCCCGGCACTCCTGGAACATGCGGCAGATGCCAAGTCGCATCAAATGGGTCACTCCACCCACTTTACATAGCCTGGCTTGCGCGGTGCAGCCTTCGGCTTTTCTTCATATGAAGGATATCCAAGCGCCAGATGGCCGATGCCCTCATATTCATCTCCATTCACTCCGGCCTTCTCCAGGATCTTCTTTCCTTCCTCGCTCTCAAACTCCTCCTTTGCCCTGTGGATCCAGCAGCTCCCGAGCCCGAGCGATTCTGCGGCAAGCATCATGTTGCCGAGAACAAGGCTGCCATCATAGATATGAGTCGGCCTCTTTTTCAGCGCCAGCACGATCAGGATTACCGGCGCACCGTAAAACGGGTCGGACGTTGTGCCCATGATCTTTGCATTCATCTCTGACAGCTCATCCCTGACCGCCTTGTCGGTCACTGCTACGATCACCGGGGACTGTCTGCCCATCCCCGTGGCTGCCCAGGTTCCTGCCTCCGCAACCGTCTCGATCAGCTCCTTCGGCACCATCTCCCCCTTGTACGCCCTGCAGCTCCTGCGGGATCTGATTGCGTCCAGTACAACATTTGTCTCAGCCATTTTCATACCACCTTTCTGTTGATTCAATCTGCCATCACACAGGAAACACCTGTTCCTGTCCGCCTGCTCACAAGTCTTCCCCGGCCTCCTGCGGCGCCTCCTCCAGCTCAATCTGATCCAGCATCAGCTCCCGGCCGGTCTGTACATGCCCGCGGATGCTCCCGCACCTCGGACATCGGCGTCCGGGGGTCTTCTCCGGCTCATAGACGGTCCCGCAGTCCATGCAGGAAACGGTAACAGGCACCTCTGTAATCTTCAATACAGCCCCTTCCGCCGGCGTCCCCCTCGATGCCTCCGGAAAGTACTTTTCCAGATAACAGGGCAGAATTCCCGTCATCGCCCCGACGCGGATGGAAAGCGATCTGAGCTTTCCGCCGCCCTCCCTCCGGGCCGCCTCACAAGCCAGATTCACCATCCTTACAATTGTACTCATCTCATGCATGTACGATTCTCTCCGATTGCCGTCCCGCTCTTCTCAGCAGATTCGCGGCAGGCCCTCTCCCTGCAGGACATCCAGCAGGCGTTTTCCGCCGATCTCGGTCTTCATGACCAGGATACCCGGCTCATCGCCGGTGACTTCCCCGACCTTCACGGCACCTGCGCCATAGCGACAGCTGCGGATCAGCCGAAGTGCTTCCTCCGCCTCTTCGGCCGGGAGGATGCAGACAAGCTTGCCCTCGTTGCCCATATACAGAGGATCCAGACCGAGCAGACTGCAGAAATCCTGCACCTTTGCTGTCACCGGGATCTTCTCCTGCTCGATTTCAAATGTCCGTCCGGAGGTCTCTGCCAGCTCCTTCAGAACGGTCGCCAGTCCGCCGCGGGTGATATCGCGGAGCGTATGAATATGAAGCCCTGACTGCACGAGCGCTGAGACAATCTCTGTCAGCGGCGCATTGTCGCTCTCAATATCTGTCCGGATGCTCATCCGCTCCGACAGGATGGCTGCATGGTGATCACCCATGGTTCCTGAAACCAGGATGGCATCTCCGGTCTGCGCATTCCGCGCAGAAATGCTGACGCCCTCCGGCACAAAACCGACTCCGGCTGTATTGATCAGGATACCACCCGCATATTTCCCGGCTGCATCCCCGGCACTCTTCTCCGCGATGCTTCCGTCAATCACCTTCGTGTCACCGGCCACGATACGGATTCCAGCCTCACGGGCTGTTTCCGCCATCGAATGCGCCATCTCCCGGACCAGGTCGATCTCCGTCCCCTCCTCCAGAATCCAGCCGCATGTCAGATATTTCGGAACCGCCCCGCGCATCAGAAGATCATTCACCGTTCCGCAGACCGCCAGACGCCCGATGTCTCCGCCCCGGAATTTCACCGGTGTCACGACAAAGCTGTCGGTCGTGAGCGCGAGTCTCCCGCAGCCCGCGACAAGCGCGCTGTCCTCCATTTCATCCAGCGTCTGATCCTGAAACTCCGAGGCAAAGATCTGGTCGATCAGCTCTCCCGTTGCCTTCCCGCCGCTGCCGTGTACCATTGCTACTCTGCCGCTCATCTGATCCCTGCTTTCTCCCTGTTGAACCCACCTTTGCGCCGCCTGCATCTGCTGTTCTCTGATGCGGGCAGCTTTCTTCCCAGACTGTTCCTGTATCCTGTTTACCGTTTCCGGCCGCCTTCAAACCATGTGCGGCAGCTGCCCTCAGGAGACACCATGCAGGCGCCCTGCGGAGTCAGCGGCGTGCAGACCTTGCCATGCAGCGGGCATGCTGTCGGCGGAATCTTCCCGCACAAGACCTCCCCGCACCTGCAGGCCTTGTTCTTCCGGACGTCTCTGCTCAGACCGCGGCTCCCGGCATCCAGCGCCGCATAGGGTCCCCGGAGCGCCAGCCCGGATCCCTCAATTTCCCCGATCCCGCGCCAGACGGCTGATACCGGTTCAAACACCTCCCGGATCTGAGTCTGCGCCTCCTCATTTCCGGCTCTGCTGACGACGGACGGGTAAAAGTTCATGACCCTTCCTCCCGACCGCTCGTTTGTCCACCGCGCAATTCCATAAAGCGCCTCGAGGATCTCGATTCCCTGAAACCCTGCGACAGCAAACGGAATTTCGTACTGCTCCGCCAGCGGTTCCCAGATCCGGCTGCCGGTCACGACAGACACATGCCCCGGCGCCAGAAATGCATTGACCGGTGCCCCGCTGTCCATCAGGGCTCTGATGACCGCTGGCATCGTCTTGATCGCTGTCAGAAGCTTTACATTCGGAATCCCGTCCTCAAGCACCTGCCTGGCCATCAGTGCATAGACAGGCGCCGTCGTCTCGAAACCGAGCGCCGCGAAGACATAGGTATGCGCCGGATCCTTCTTTGCGAGATCGATGGTGTCGAATGGAGAATAGACCATTCTTGCCTTCGCGCCGCGGCCTTTCGCCTCGCTGAGAGATTCCCGACTCCCCGGCACCCGAAGCAGATCTCCGAAGGTCGTGACGATCACGTCCGGCTGCAGGGACAGCTCGATCATGCGGTCAATATATGCAGACGGTGCCACGCAGACCGGGCAGCCCGGGCCTGAAATCAGGTGGATTCTGTCCGACAATAGCTGAGGAATCCCATATTTTGCGATCGCTCCCGTGTGACTCCCGCAGACCTCCATGATCCGAAGCTCCGGTCCGTCATAGCTTTTGAGATAGCTCGTGATCGTCCGAAGCAGCTCCGTGTTTCTTTTATCCATGATGCCCCGTATCTTTCTTTTCTGCCATTTCTCCCCGCACCTGCTGAAGCAGGCTATGTCCATGCCTCCCTGGCACAGGCTGCCATATCCTGCATTTTCCCTGCCCTGCGGTCTTGTTCTGAAGCTTTGCCAGACACAGAAGCCCGCAGGATCTCCCCGCGGGCTCTCATCCACTTCAGTATGCGCCAACCTCGGCGAAGATCGCCGACAGGTCGGTCATTTCATTCTGTTCCCTCTGCGAAAGCACCTGCAGGATACAGCCCGCGTGAACCAGCACATGATCCCCGGGCTTCACCTGCACAAGGCCGCACTTCGCCGTGACTTCATTGCCATGGAAATCCACGACGGCATCCCGGTCCTTCACAGAGAGGACGGTTCCTTCTGCTGCAACACACATGAAACAAACCCTCCGCCGTCTGACCTTACAGGTCTTCTTACTTTAACCCAAGCTTCTGAAGAACCTTCTCGCGGTTCGCCTCCGGCAATTTTGACAGATCCATCGTCTTGCCGTTCGGCAGCCTGACAATATCGCCTTCCAGCGTTGCCTTCCCTTCAGCCTCCGCCTTCGGCGCCGGTGCGGCATCAAGCCCGAGTTTTTTCAGGATCTCTGCCTTCTTCTCCGCCGGGAACTTCGACAGATCCATCGTCTTTCCGTTCGCCATCGTCACGATGTCGCCGTTCAACGTTGCTTTTCCGGCCGCAGACGCGGAGCCTGCTGCCTTCGGCGCTGCGGAAGGAGCCGCTGCCGGCTTCGGTGCCGGAGCCGGGCGCTTGAAGGATACCTCCTTCTTCTCACCCTCCGGTGTCTGATACCCGGGAACGAGATGCAGGCACTTCTTCGGGCACTTGATCACGCAGTAGCCGCATGCCAGACAGTCGAATCGGTTGATCGCCCAGGTCAGCTCCTTGCGATCGACCGTGATGGCACCCGTCGGACAGCTTCTCGCGCACATGGAGCAGGAAATGCAGTCCTCGATGTCAATCTCGATGTGTCCGCGGCTTCTCTCCGGGTACCTGATCGGCTCAGCCGGATAGTTTTTCGTGGCCGGTTTGGAGAAGAGGTTCTTCAGCGTTGACCACGTGAACGCCATGATTCTTGTTTTCGGCATGATATCCTCCTCATCTTTCTGTGCAGCTGATGCACGGGTCGATTGTCACAACCAGAAGCGGGATATCTGCATAACTGCAGCCCTTCATCGTCTCGCACATGCCCGGGATATTGGCGAACGTAGGCGTGCGAAGCCGGAAGCGGTTCAGAAACTTTGTCCCATTGCCTTCCACGTAGTAGATGGCCTCTCCGCGCGGCTGCTCAATCCGGATGAATGCCTCACCGTCCGGGTTGCCCTTGACCGGAACAGAAAGCTCTCCGTTCGGGATCTTCGCAATCGCCTGACGGATCAGGTCGATGGACTGGAAGACCTCGCGCAGACGCACGTCGCATCTCGCATAGTTGTCCCCGTCATTCGATACGACCGGCTCAAAGTCAAGCTCTCCATACGCCTCATATCCAAGCTGACGGATATCGCGGGCGACACCCGATGCTCTTGCATATGGCCCGCAGCAGCCAAGGTCATGCACCTGCTCCTTCGTCAGGACGCCGACACCTCTCGTGCGCTCCTGGACAGAATAGTCTGTCATGAAGGTCTTGTACACATCCCTCAGCTCTGCTTCCAGCTCGGAAAGGTTGTTCAGAATCACCTTCTGCATATCCGGCGTGATATCCTTCAGCACGCCGCCGACCTTGTTGACCGAGTAGATCAGACGGCCGCCGGTCGTCATTTCCACAAGGTCGAGGTTCTTCTCACGAAGTCTCCAGCACTGGTAGAACAGATTCTCGAAGCCAAAGGCATCTGCCATCAGTCCTGCCCAGAGCAGATGGGAATGAATGCGGGCCATCTCACTCCAGATCGTGCGCAGATACTTTGCACGGATCGGGACCTCGACGTTCATGCACTTCTCAACCGCCTCGACATACCCGAGACCATGACCGAAGCTGCAGATGCCGCAGGTGCGCTCCGCAACATAGACGTACTCATTGAAATCTCTCTTCTTCACCAGATCTTCCAGCCCGCGGTGAATGAAGCCGATGGACGGAATGACATCCACGACCTTCTCATCCTCAAGGACAAGATCCAGGTGGATCGGTTCTGGAAGAACCGGATGCTGCGGTCCGAACGGGACAACGCTTCTCTTCTTCTCTCTCTCTTCCATCACTTCTCCTCCTTCTTTCCGGACGCAAGCTTCTCGTCCGCGGCAGCCTGCGCAAGATCCAGGTCGCTGTCAGCCCCGCTCAGGCTGATTTCCTGCTCCTGCTTCTTCTGCTCAGCCTTCGCGTCCTCCGGCAGAAACGGTGTCTCTGCCTTGATCCGGTACAGCTTGTTGTGGTAGTCCGGCTCGATCAGCTCGATCTTGACGCCAAAGAGCTCACGCATCTCATTCTCATAGAAGGAAGCGCAGGAATAAAAGTCATGGATGCTCGGAATCCTGTCCGCCAGATCACAGACAACGCGGAGCGTCTCATAGTCCAGCGTCTCGTCATCCGAAAATGAATAACTCAGCTCGTACTTGCCGTCTTTGTAGGAAGCGCAGGCCTGGGACAGTCTCATCCCGCGGCTCTTCATCGCCATAACCTCGCGGAGCAGGCCGTCCTTCTCGATGACGCGGATGGTTTCCTTCGGGGTGAATTTCGCGCTCATTTCTTCTCCGCCTCCTTGTCTCTGCTGCCTTCCGATGTCTTGGTGATTGCATCAAAGAAGTCCGCCGGATTGCCCTCTCTTGCAGCTGCGTCCGGATCGCTGAGATCGCGCTCCGACTCACCGTGTTCCTTCACATACTTGTCGTGCGCATCCGATCTTTCCTGGAAGATCTGGACAGCCTTGACAACACCGTCGATGATCGACTCCGGACGGGCTGCGCATCCCGGGACATAGACATCGACCGGAATCACTGTGTCGACACCACCGTTGATGTTGTAGCAGTCCTTGAACACGCCGCCGGTGCAGGCGCAGATGCCGACCGCAACAACCACCTTCGGTCTTGCCATCTGGTCATACAGCTGTTTCACGACCTCTGCCGACTGGGAGTTGACCCCGCCTGTCACCAGCAGGATGTCCGCCTGCATCGGGTCCGCCGTGTTGACGACACCAAAACGCTCGACGTCGTAGACCGGCGTCATGCATGCCAGAACCTCAATATCACATCCGTTGCAGCTCGATGCGTCATAGTGGAGCAGCCACGGAGATCTTTTTACTTTACCCATTTATCTGTACCTCCTGTCAGCGAACGAGAATCAGGATCAGCAGGTTCACGCCTGCCGCCGCAATCGTGACCGCCCATGACAGCTCCAGCATCTTTCCAGACTTCATTCTGGCACTCGTATTGTCGATCAGAATCTCAAGGAAATATGCAGCGAGAACCACCAGGATTGCCGCCGGAATACTCCATGGGTTTTTATTGATGATGAACAGCGCGATCACGCTGAGCATCAGGATGTTCTCGTACCACTCCGTGATCTGGAACAGCGCCAGATTCGAGGCGCCGAGCTCTGTCGTGACACCCTTGACCAGCTCCTGATGTGGATGGTGGGAGGTGCTCTCATCGAATGGCGACTTGCGCATCTTGATGGTCAGGATGAACAGAAATGCCGCAAAGAACCCGGGCAGCGCAACGATGGCAGAGCGGTCTGCCTGCACGATTTTCGCCGTCTCAAAGGTATCCTCCAGCAGATAGAAGCCCACCCCGGTCAGAAGAACAGCCGGCTCGCAGCACATCTCCTGGAAAAGCTCACGCTGGCCGCCGATGTAGCTGTACGGTGAATCCGTGACGACAGCCGCAAAATACAGGAAGATGCCGGCCGTCGAGAGCACGAAGAAGCACATCAGCATATCCGCGCCGGAGTAGAACATGCAGCCGGTGAAAACCATCAGCACCAGGTAGGTGATCATCAGAAAGGTCTGCGAGTTCGTGACAACGATCCGCTGCTTTGCGAAAAGCTTCTGGACATCATAGAACGGCTGAAGGACCGGCGGTCCGACCCTCCGCTGCATGCGGGCAGAGATCCTGCGGTCAAGGCCGTCAAGAAGGCCGCCGAGCAGTGGCGCCAGCACAAGGTAAAGGATGATCATTGCGATTCTCATGCCACACCTCCCAGAACGATACAGAACATGACGACAATCACGGCTGTGACAGCAAGCTGGCACGGAACCATCAGCGCGTGGCGGCCGATCTTCTCCGTGAAGTAGTCATTTGCCATATGGAGCTTCTTCGGCTCGCCGAAGGAATCCGTGAAGGTATTGTCGTTGCCAAGGTTGATGCCGTTCATATAGGAAAGCTTCATATTTGTGTGAAGCCGCTTGCTCGAAGCATAGGCCATAAACGGCACCAGGAACACAACCAGGATCAGCACAACCAGCATGTTCAGGATGTTGCTGGAAAGCACATCCTTGTAGACGCCGAAGGTCTCATTCAGCAGCGGATGCACATACGTCGCGGATACCAGCGGGAACAGGGCGCAGAGCGCGACCATCGCGACCGCATGGACCGTGAGCGAGAACATCTCATTGTTCTTGGTGATATCCTTCACCTGGTCATTGTGCATCGTGCGGGACAGGATCTTTCCCAGCCACTTGGACCAGTAGAAAGAAGTCGTCGCGGAACCGAAGACGATGAAGAGGATGACCATCACGTTCTTCGAGTCGACAGACGCCCTCAGCGCAGACCACTTGGAGATCAGCATGCCGAACGGAGCCAGGTACATGCCCGCGATCCCGATGAACATGAAGACCGCCAGCTTCGGGAGACGGTACAGAAGGCCGTGCATATCCTCCAGGTTGCGGCTGTGCAGGCAGTTCTCGGTTGCCCCGACATCCTGGAACATCAGGGACTTCGAGATGGCGTGGAACATCATCAGGAACACGCCGGCCCAGATGGTCTCCGGTCTGCCGATTCCGGCACAGGCAACCATCAGCCCGAGGTTCGAGATCGTGGAGTACGCCAGAACCTTCTTTGCGTCGACCTGTCCGATTGCGATGATCGAGGTCATGAAGAAGGTAAAGCCGCCGATTCCGGCGATGAAGTAGCCCGTCGCCGTTCCGGCCATCGCCGGAGCCAGGCGGAACAGAATATAGATGCCGGCCTTGACCATCGTTGCAGAGTGCAGCAGGGCGCTCGACGGAGTCGGAGCCACCATGGCGCCGATCAGCCAGGTCGAGAACGGCAGCTGCGCTGCCTTTGTCAGCGCCGCAAATGCCATCAGCATGACCGCAACCGCTCCTGCGCGGCCGCCCTGCTGGGAGGCAGTGACCAGACCCTGAAGCGTTGACAGGCCAGTCGCTGTCTCAAAGTAGACGATTCCAAACGCAAGTGCCGTTCCGCCGAGAAGGTTCATCCACAGAGCGCGGAAGGAATTGGTGACAGCCTCGTCCGTCTTTGTATATCCGATCAGCATAAAGGAGCAGACACTCGTGGTCTCCCAGAAGAAATCAATCCAGACCAGATCCGAGGAAAGCACGAAGCCGAACATCGCCCCGATGAAAACATAGACAACCATAAAGAAGAAATGTCTTCTCTCCGGCACCTCGGTGTGGTGCTGATGATATCCGTCCATGTATCCCATTGCGTAGATCGTGATCAGTCCACCGACGAAAGCCACGATGAGGCACATCAGAAGGGACAGGTGGTCGAGCCTGATATGGGCTCCGCCCAGTTCACCGAGATGCGCTTCCATGTTGACAATCATGACCGTCGGGACGATGGAAAGAACCGAGATCCAGTACTTCTTCGCCAGGATACACTTGATGGTCACGTAGATCATCAGTACAATCTCACCGGCAGTGATAAAGTGCGATGCAACAGGAACGTCGACGTACAGATCGACCGGACTTCCGCCGTTGCGGAAATAGGTGACGACCAGATCGATCGTCGCCGCCATAATGGCCGGTGTCGCGATGTACGCAATGCCCTTGCGAATCTTCTGCACATGAATACAGTACAGAAGAGCCCCGATGCACATCGGGAAGATGATGAGAAATGGAATGCTCCACCACATAATAAAAGGCCTCCATGCGTGGTTGACAGTTACCCGTTCGCCCGGCTCTGACGGAAAGGCAGCCGGCAGCCGCCCTCTTTCAGCCGAAACGCATACATAGTGAGTATAGCATGAATGGTGAAAAATATGTGTCTTTGTGAATTTTTCGTCATTTTGCTCTGAAAAAAA
>Ga0256406_1003235_pt1 | contig 20699 bp, 17 predicted proteins | sample RumenRJG_03DNA_FD_185986 | JGI IMG/M metagenome (GOLD analysis project Ga0256406, IMG submission 185986) | Bovine rumen microbial communities from Lethbridge, Alberta, Canada - RJG_03 | ecosystem: Host-associated > Mammals > Digestive system > Stomach > Rumen | place: Canada: Alberta | collected... | reverse complement strand
CGAGGTCGCGGGTCCGAGTCCCGTTTTTCGCTCAACATGTCCAGGTGGCGGAATTGGTAGACGCGCTACTTTGAGGGGGTAGTGAACATTGGTTCGTGTGAGTTCGAGTCTCATCTTGGACACCTAATTTTTGCGAAAGGCGCTGATAATCAGCGCCTTTCGTGTTTTATAGGGTCAAAATTGACGACTTTTTGACGACTTAATTTGCTGCTAATTGAAAAACACTATTTCTCCGAAATATCCAGATTTCCGAAAATAACGCCCTATTTGTTAGCGTCCCCATCTTTTTCTTTCATCATTGCTCGGATAACTGTTTCGAAGTTGCGCAGTGGTCTATTGCGATGATTAAGCCGATAGTTATATTCGTCAAGGTAGCCTTGCAGATTGTTGTAGGAGCAGTTGTGCCTTTCTTTGCCTATCCAATATTTCAAGTCAGCGAAGTAATCCATTAGAGGTCTCAGCCTTTTAGTCCGTAGCGACAAGAACTCTATTTGATATTCCTTTTGCAATACCTTGAACCCATAGCCATCCATCATTATTATTTGTGCTGATGGATCTAAATAATGGTTGAAGAAAGTCCTCAGGTATTTTGCCTTGTCATCATCTATGACATAAGCCATCGCTTTTTCAACTCTCCTCTTTTTAATCTGCACAGCCACTGCCACACGTTGCTTCGGCCTTGTTTCTTGGAAAAACCAGGTTGATGACTCTTCGTCATAGATGTTAAGAATGCGAACGGCAACATCGCCCATTAATTTCTTTTGCTGAATCTTCCCAATGGCCTGTTGGACCTTTTGCTTAAAAGCCCAGCATGTCTTTTGCTGTAAGCCGAACTGTCTTGCCAATTCAGCCGAAGAACACCCTTCGCCTGAGTTGGCGATTTTATAGATGATAGAGAATGCCGTTCGAATTGGGAACTTCAGTTTCTCAAACATTGTTCCAGCCGTAACACTTTCATCATATTTGCATTTGCTACACCTGCGAGAATATGGTGTTCTGCCTTTGTGAAAAGTAACATTATCACATCTCTTACAAGCAAAATTCTCGTTTGGCCACTTTATATTCGCCAGATAATGAATACACTCATCATTACTGTTGAATCTTTGAAGAAATATGGATTCTTGGTTGCTCATACGCGTTGACTGATATTCTATGATGCAAAGGTAACAATAATGTTTTATTGGGCGCACTAAATGCCTAATCAAATTTGTGTCTTTTGCTGTTTTCCAGGCACATAGTACTTTTGCAGTGTCACATTTGATAACGCTGGCGAAGGCGCCATCCTATCAATGGCGAGTCAAATGTGAACATGCGCTCGCAGTAGACTGGCATACCGAGTGGAGTGCGACAATAAAATGATAAATATTAATAACTTACTTAACTCTGAAAGTAACATCATCATCCAAGTCTCATCAGAGGACTTGAAGGCGTTTGCCCAGGAGATATTGATCGGGGCAAAGAGTATCGCCATGATTGAGGCGGAGGCCGCTGCCAGCAGCGACCAGTTGTTAACCATCGACGAGGCGGCACGGTTGCTGTCGGTGTCGAAGATGACGCTCTACCGTTGGGACCAGAACGGCATCCTCAAGAAGGTGGAGATCGGCGGCAAGCGCCGCTACCGCAAGAGTGACATCGAGCGTCTGGCCGGTTGTAAAATGTGATTTGCCTTATGGAAAAGAGCAATTTACAACCCAAGTCCGGCAAGCTCCGTCTTCATGAAGACGTTGAGCTGCCCATCGACGGCCTGCCCCAACTGGTTCAGCAGTACATCAACGAGATTGTGCGGGTCTATCACTGTCCCATCGAGTTCCCAACCGTCGCCGTATTCAGCGTGATTGCGTCGGCTATAGGCAAACGAGTAAAGATTACCGACCGCAAGTACACCAATCCACTCATGCTCTGGTTCGTAAACGTCGCCATCAGCGGCTCGAACAAGACCCAACCTGTCAAGGAGGTGCTTCGACCATTGCGCGAACTCAACCGTGAGAATTACGAGGTCTATGAGCGTGAATATGAACTGTGGAAAGCCGACAAGGATCGCGACGAGAACAATCCGCCATCGTTCAATCAACTGCTCGTCGGAGACTGCACGGAGGAAGCCCGCATCAAAATCCTGCAAAGCAGCAGCCATGGCATCCTTGGTCATTATCCAGAAGTCAAGGGCTATTTTGACGATATGGAACGTTACAACAAAGGCGGCTTTGTAGATAAGTTGCTCCGCATGTTCGACGGCGACGATGTCTTTGTCAACCGCAAGGGCGAATTTAAGCCAATCGTCATCAGCGATGTGTTCATGAACATCTTGGGTGATATCCAACCCGGGTTGCTTGGAGCCACTTTCGGCAGTCCGCAATTCATGGAGAACGGCTTGAACCAGCGTTTCCTGTTCACATTGCCGAAGATTGAGGAGTTCCCAGATCGCGAAGTGGAAGCGATGGATGCCGGAATTGTCGCCGACTGGTGCAGTGTTGTCAAGCAAATCTACAAGATGGATTTGACCGGCTGGGAATTGATTTCTCTCTCGCCCGAAAGCGACGCTCTTTATACGGAGTACTTCAATCAGTTGCAGCGCAAGAAAACCGAGGTAAGCAAGACGACCGGTGACGGTTATCTGCTGTCGATATTCAGCAAGCTGCAGATTCAGGCGATGCGCCTGGCCGGAATAGTTCACTTGATGGGACTGATTAACTCGCCCAACAACTACAACTATCGCCAAGTCTCAGCCGAGGACATGGAGTACACAATCCGTTGTATGAACTACTTCGAAAAGTCGGCCATAACAGTCTATGAGCGTATCTGCGGCGGCGATTTAGGTGGTCCCTTAAAAGGCACTACACAAGCAGAGATTATCCGTGACTTCCATGAGAAAGTGGGAATTACCAACCTTACCAAGTTTGCCGAAGGCATAAGCAAGACAAAGGGGTATATTTCGCCACTTCTCAAAGGCTGCAAGCGCAAGCTGCCGGGCAAGTGAAATTGAGAAAACAGGTAAACGTAAACACGGAAACGCGCACTAATCTGCTATCACATAGCGTTTTTGACCACGATTCGGCGTTTACCTTGCCAAATAGAAACTGTTGATTCTCAATAAGTTAGTTTGTAAGGTTGCCTCGGTAATGTTTACTTGTTTTCAAAATCACACTAAATTCAAGGTAAACGTCTAAGTTGACTATAAAGTGCAGTAAGACAATGCGATATAAGCGATTTGGGCGTTTACCGTTTACCTCGAATTAAAAAAACGACTAAAATGAAGACAAATAAAGAAGACTCGATTTTCGACAGAAAAATCAGCTGGTTCACGTCGATGCGTGACGTGGAACCCAAGGACACCACACTTGGCGAGTTCCTTGCCATGGGTGTCGAGTACAGAGAACAGATAGAGCGACTTCGATCATGCCGGAATGCCGACGAGCGGAAGTATCTCAAGATCCAGCTACCGCAAGCCACTATAAGTGGCGTATTTCAAGGGATGCGCAAGGCTGACAACCTTGTGGCGCACAGCGGACTGATATGCGTTGACATTGACGCGAAAGACAATCCAGATGTGAGTGACTTTGAACATCTCAAGGAAAATGTCCTAAGCAGGATTGAGGAAGTGGCCTATGCAGCCCACTCGGTAGGCGGCAAAGGTTACTTCGTCATCCTGAAGCTGGCTTATCCCGGCAGACATGCTGCTCAGTTCCGTGAGTTGAAGAAAGACTTTGCCAAGTACGGCATTACCATTGATGGTGCCTGTAGCGATGTGAGCCGGTTGCGCTGCCTCAGTTATGACGAGGCACCCTTCGTCAACGATGATGCATCGTTATATAAAGGCGTAGAGGAAGCCCCCAAGCGCATAGCGCAGCCGTTTCGTCCTCGCTATAGCTTTACCGACGACACAGACGAGCGTGTTTATATGGCCTGTATGGAGATAAAGCGCCGCCACATCGACATGACCGAGAACTATGATGACTGGATAAACCTCGGTTTCTCGCTGGCATCGTTGGGCGAGGAAGGTCGCGAATACTTCCACATTGTCAGCCAACAAAACCCGAAGTACAGCCAGCGGGAAACCGACCGAAAGTTTGACGGTTTCCTGCGAGGCAACGGCCGCATCGGTATCGGCACGTTCTTCCATTATTGCAAGCTTTTTGGTGTGCTGTGAGATGGTTTCACCGAAGAATGTTATCAGCAACGTTTCAGCAGACCGCTGCCGTTCTCGGGCGACAGTGGTCTGCGCTTTATATGCAGTTACTTCGAGTTGTGCAATGAGCATATTCGCGAGAAATTTTAACAATTCACTTTGCCGAAAAAGTAAGCGGTAAGGCTAGTGTACATCGGGGTTCTTACAGAAAAAATGGAGTCCATTTTTTGTTAAAATCACCATTTGTAAAGGATTGAAAGAAAAATGTCGCTGATATTCAGTAATTTGCGGGTTCAAGGGCTGGCCCTTTTTTCAGTATACACTGCCCCCGACGGCCTGCGGAGCGTGTCTCAACTTGCCCTTGCGCCGAGCGGAATATGCAGGGCGATGTTCGGTAAAATCGCCAATGTGTGACGAGAAACCGAGAGCGCAGCGGAGGTTTTCTCGACGCACTTTGGCTTCCGCTTTTCATAAAATCGCTACGCGATTGTGGAGGCTGTAGAGATTGATGGCGCAAGCCTCACTACACCATACACACTACTCCCTACACAGACGGCACTTGTGCCGTGATTGAGGCGATGTGGGCGAGTGTTCAAAGGGCGGTGAAGCGCTTGGCGTGCGACGAGCATAGTGGAGGACTTCGGGTAGGCTCACGCCGCCGACAACCCTTGACGCGCCAGCGGCAAAGCATTGGGCTTGCAGGGAATGGGAATGAAGAACCAGCCGATTGACGGCGGAGAGTGTGCCACTGGCCCGGAACAGGCGTTGCGGAACAGGCTTGACTGAGCATTGGGCAGACGCAGTGAAAAGTCAATCGGGTGTCGGTGCGGCGCAGCAAGCCGATACCCGATTGCAACGGAGACTGCCGTATGCGCTTCCGCTATCGCCGTCCGTGTCGAGCCACAAGCCGCAGGCGCAAGCACTTTCTCCGCCAGATTGAGGTGCAGGGCGCAATGGGAACTGACGAACGAAGCAAGAGCAGAGGGCAAGCTGCTTGCACTATGCCTTGCAAGGAGGAAGAAGACGAAGTCAATGCCGAAAGAGCCGGATGCGCGGGTTTGTCGGTGGCAAATGTCGGGTGTCGGCGCGGCGCAGCAAGCCGATACCCGACTGTAAGAGAGCCGTGAGCCGGTGTCCGCAACGTAAAGCTCATCGCCGCCATGCCGAGCCAGTCCGGAACGCTGCCCACATCATTATGGGTGGGTTCGTGGGTTGTAAGACCATGTGTTTACACATCTCTGCCCGAATAGGCACTTGTTGGCGCGGGTGGTGACTGGAGCAAAAAGCGAGAGTGAAACGAGCCGCAGATTGGCGGCAGTGTGGTGCGAGTGTCCTTTCCTCTTGACCGGCGCAAACAGTATTTTGCGCGAAACGTAGAACCATATAGTAGCGCGTGCGGTTTATCGGCGGCGACCGACCGCAGGGCGGTTTGCTACCGATCAAGCAGGAACTCGTCTTCCTGCGAGCCGCTTGGACGGGGCAAATGGAGTGAAAGCGAATGAGTGTGTACAGGCTCACCATAGGCGCCCGCCAACGACTTGTCGAGCATTGGGCTTGCGTCGATTGTCGAATTGTGGTTGGAGCGCAGCGCATACCCCAATGCACTCGAACAACCAGAGCGAGCCGTATGCGATTGGGAAACGCCGTCAATAGTGAGCCGCCAGCCAAAGGCGGTACACTTTCAGCAACGCAACGGAATGCCGAACAGATCAACCTGCGCCACGATTGATGAGCGGTAAGGCGTAAAGCACGAGGTCAGCCTGTTGTGCCTTGCGTCCTGTGAGCGAATGAAGTTCGAAGTGAGAGAGTCAAGAGGAAAATCAGGACACAGCGAGGTTGTCTCAGCGCAAGCCGAGACTGCCGAGCGTCAAGCACCATGTACTGCCGACGAACCAGTGCCGAACTTTTTGTGTAGGGAGCGTGGTCCGCGCCCTGCGTGCCGTGTAAGGGCGTTTGCCACCGCCATTAGCGGTTGGCATAAAACAACATCAACATTATCTTTAACGATTGCGCTGGTTGTCGGCCTCCCACGTTCCACCCCCCAAAAAAAGAGAACCGCTCGAGGCGGCTCTCTCGGTGTGGTGGGCGGTGCTACTGCTCACAGGCGGCGGAAAACGTAACCGCTTTCAAAGTAGTAATCATCGATGAACAAATCACGGGCAAAGGCGGCATAATTGAAGTACGACTTCAAAAACTCGGGTGCGCCCTCCAGCATGCAGCAATCATCTACAAGCTGTTCGGCATATTCTTCTTCGCTCGAGCATTTGCCGCAATAAGCTTCACGGAAATTGTCGAAAATGGTGCTATCATCACGGCTGCTGCCAAAGGCGGAAACATAGACCTCAAAGGCTTCGCGCTCATCGTCATCGAGTTCGGCATACTCACGAATTAAGTCAAATTCGCACTCGCTCATAAATCCCTCGGTGTACCATTCACGGGGGAAGCCTTCAAAGTCCTGCGCCATAAATTCGGGGTCCGCCTCATCACGGTGAATGTAGCGGCACACTGCCAAAAACTCATCGTAATCGGCAAAAGTGGTAAGGTCAAGCCAAACGCCTCGCAGTGAGCCACTGGCATACTTGCCATAAGTGCCCACATAGACGGCAGGGGAGCCGTCAAAGTAAGTAAGTGCATAGTCCTTGAGGTCAAACTCTTCGACCTCATCAACCTCAACATCATTGAGATTGGAAGAACTTGAGCTGAAGCTTTTTACACTCTGCTCTTGTGCTTGGGTGCTGTCAGCACCGCTTGCTGAATTGATAGAAACGGATTTTGTACTCATAAGAATGAAAATTTAGAGATTAAACATTATTGATCTTGTTCTCGCTTTCGCTTCGCTTTTTACGGTGCTTCATAAAGTGAGGCAGGAAAGCGGACGACCGCAAGGCTTGCCAGAAAATTACTACCCGCAGGGTTGGAGAATTTTCAAGGCAACTCGACATGGGCCTTGCAGTAAGCGGCTGCCCTAACTTTGCAGCGGAAAAACGAGGCGAGAAAGCGAGTAAGAAACAAGTCAATGGGTTTTAATCAATTTTCAGATGAGTACACCTTTCTACCTGCAAGCGGTGTAGACATCAAAGTGCCCGGGCAACAAGAGCGGAAAACAAGCCGTGAGGTTACGAACTGCATATTCTGATGAATATCGTTTATGAATGATCTATTCATAAACACCATATTCATCACTTGTACGAATGTCAGTATTTATTCCTGTTATTCAAGACATTTTGTCAAAATGATTGAAGTTGTGATTATTTGTGTGATGTGGCATGTTTCTTGCATAGTAATTAAATGAGATAACTTAACTCAAGTTAATGACTTATCATCTCAGAAAGGAGGTGTAATGTAATATATGGGTAAAAATCAACACGTTGTACCAACTAACGGACGTTGGGGTGTAAGGGGCGAAGGTAATTCAAGGTTGACATCAACTTTCGATACACAGGCAGAAGCGATAGCAAGAGCTCGTGAGATTTCAATTAACCAACAATCCGAACTTTTTATTCATGGTCGCGATGGTCGTATCCGAGCAAGAGACTCGTATGGGAATGATCCATTTCCGCCACGTGGTTAATGCTCTTCCTAATTGAAGTAGTGACGGGTTACATTATCGCTTGGTTGAAATGTTTATCAATTACTAACAAGGTGGGCGGCATGTGAGGCTCGCCCACCTTGTTAAACTTCTAATTACTTGCTCTCTTTCTTTGCGCTCTTGCGTGTGGCTTTCTTCTTGGGTGCGCTCTCCTGCGGTGCGCTCGGCTCATCGCAAATGGCTACTCGCTTGCCTGCACGCACTAATTTAGGCAGATAGCTATCGAGTGCGTGATGTGGGAAACCTGCCATTTGTGCGGTGATGTCCTTTGCATTGCGACGTGTGAGGGTGATGCCTAAAACCTCGCTCACGGCTTTTGCATCCTCGCCAAACGCTTCGTAAAAATCGCCACAGCGGAACAACAAAATTGCATCGGGGTGCTTGGCTTTCATGCTCTCATAAGCCTTTGCGAGTGCGCTCGGCTCGCTCGCTTGCTCGGCTTGGGGTGCGCTCTCCTGCGCTGCGCTCGGCTCGGCTTGTGCCTTGCTTGCGCTCACGTCCGCCATGAGCTTCGTGTAAATGGCTTTGGGCAGGATTGCACCGCTGCGCTTGCGCAAAAGGAAACAATAACGTAACGCCTTGATGGGCTGAGCGAAGAAAAATTCATCGCTCTTGGTGTTCTCACTGAGGCGGTAAACGTGCCACATTTGGCTGCCGCTCTTAACTTCTCGCTTGCTCGCTAAAATCAAATTTGCCATAATCGTAAAATTTAGGAATTTATGAATGATGTTATTAACTCTCGCCTTATTGCTCAATGCGATAGACATTGCAATAACTGACCTGCACACCTGCCAACATTGCAATTTCTTCGGCTTGCTCGCTTGCCTCGCTTGCGCTCTCTGCCTCTACATCGTAAGTGCTAACTTCATTGTCGAAATCGAACACGTCAACAATGTAGGAATTATTGGACTTGGAGGAGCGGTAACCCTTTTTACCAACTCGGCTCGCTGCATTGGCAGACGAAGAAAGGAATGATGTATTAAAAGCTGTCATAACTGTAAAATTTTTATGAGTGAATGAATTATTGTCCATGTTCTCGCGTATAACCTTTTTACAGTGCGATAAGAGTTAGCAAGGAAAGCGACCGGGTGCAAGGCTTGCCCAAAATTTTTCTTCCCCTTTAGGGGCTTGCCATTTTTCGTGCACAGCACTAAAAATTGAAGAAAAATTTTGGAGCAACTTGTATAGCCTTGCAGGGTAGCGGCTTGCACTAACTTTGCGCTGGAAAAAGTTATACATGAGCGAGAAGTAACAGGGACAATATCACTCATGAAAATAGTTATGGCGGCTCACATCATTCCTCGTCTGCGATGTTGCGAAGCCGAGTAAAAACGAAGCAAGGATTGAGCGGTGCGTGCCGTATCAATCCTTACCTATGAGCGAACCACCGCCTCCTGGCGGTTGGTATGCGACCAAAAAGCCCCGGATCGCGTCAAGCGTTCCGAGGCATTAATTCATATTAAAATCACAAAGTTCCTATGTCTAGAAGTCAAATTAAGCCAAGTTTTTCAAGCTCTGACTTAACACTATCCTCACTTTTGCTGAAAAAGGATGCAAGTTGCTCTACTGTCATTCCTTGCTCATAGAATGATTTTAATTCAGAGCGTTCTTTTATAGTCCATCTTTGACGGATGACAGGTGAACTTCCTGTTTCTGGAGTTTCATTATCGGAATCGACTAGCACATCATCGCTTGCCTCATTGTTGATTTGCGTTTCAGTTTGACTTTCGCCTGAATCCAGATCATCAGGTAAATCATCATCGTCCTCATCGTCCGTTGAGACAGACACCGGATTGATAAACTTGAGGAAAATCCTCAAGAATGCTGTCTCTTTGAAGAAGTAATCGGGGTCATCTTCCATCTTCTCAGTAATGAAATCAAAACCGAAATTGGCGTATTCTTCCATTGTGGTCATGAGGTCGTCAACCACTTTGCGTACAGTTATTTCACCTTTATCCAAAGCGACAAAATCAATGTCAGTTTTTGCGACAAGAGCAGCAAAGATGTAGTTCCGGATTTTGCCATAAGATGTTCTGCCAAAACGTCCTTCCAAATTGCCCCAGTACTGTATTGGTTGACCGAATGTTTTGACTTTGGATGTATCTTTCACTAAAGGCTTTCTTTTGTCATTATAAAGCCCTATGAAGAAAGCAATAATAAACATTTCGTAGCCAGCACCGAAGATTTTTCCTCGGTCACCCTGCAACTTTGATGAGCCTCGACCATAATCGCAGAACACGTCAATAATTGACTCTTGGTACTTTATCTCCCAACTGGGGTTTCTACGGCCCCAAATATCATATAGGTTTTCCATATTACTTCACTTTTTCAACTTCTGTACAAATCGTTGATAAATCACTCTGGCTGAAGCCCTCGCGTTTTTTGATGCGATAAACAGTACAGGTCAGGTGTTCAACATCTTCAATTCGCAGCTGCCCTTTGGTAATAAAATCCTTAGTTACTATGATGCACTGCTTTTCAATCTTATCGATAATGTTGTAGAACTCATCTTCCTTGCTGTCTCCAAATGATGAAGTAGCAGCATCGAAAATCAGCGGATAGTTTTCCTCACGCTTAAGCGTAGTCAAGTCGGAGATGGCAAAAAGAACCGACATATACATTGTCGTTTGCTGAGAACCTGACGGATTTTTGACTTCAGTTCCATTTGAGCTAAATAGTCGAATTTCAGCAGAGTTGTCAATCGTTTTGATCAACCGAACTTGTCCGTGGAAATCGGTAGCATTCAAGCGATGAAGATATGTGTTGGCAACTTCTTCGAGATTACGCAGGAATTGCGACAGGTTTTTATCTTTTGCGGAAACAAATGCCTTCGCAATGCGATTAAGAACTTCATGCACGCCTTTGTAAACCTTAACTTGACTGCTTGCAGGTTTGAGCTGGTCGAATTTAGCCTGTAACTCATCACGTTCTTCTTGTAAGCGCTCCAATTGTGCACGAGATTCAATCAAACGTTTCTCAGCACGACTCTTTGATTCAAAGAAACCTTTCATGTTGACAAAGGCCTTGTCAAGAGTTTCTTCGCTTACGCCATCAGCCTGAATCAACAATCTAGCTTTTTCGTCATTTGCCTCCTGAATTTTGCCCTCTATGTCGGTCATCTCACGTTTTAGTCGCTCGACAAATTCCAAGCGGTCGTTAATGTCGGAAGCCAAGCGTGAAATTTCCTGTGCATTGCTACCTCCCAACGATATGCTTAAGTTATGCAGTTCCTCAACATACTCCGAGTAAAAAAGCTTGATTTCTTCCGGTTCGTCATTCGCTTCTTCTATTGTGGCTGCAAGGTGTAAACGATATTCATCAAGTTTGCGGCACATGAACTCATAGGCTTCAGTTCCTTCCTCTACAGGGCGTCCGCATACTTTACAGATATGGTCATCAATCATCTCCTGCATTGTTTCACCAGTAGGAAGATACCATGGAAGTTTGGGCGAGCCATTGGCGAGAACTCGAATCTCATCGATGGCTTCCTTTTTCCCTTCTCGTTTTGCCTGTTCTTTTATGAAAGCATCGTTTTGGGTACGCTTCAATCGGCTGAAGGCAGAACTTTTCTTTTGGAATTCTTTGAGAACGTCAGGAAATGCGCAAAGGACCCACAGTTGGTCAAGCAAGCTGGTATTAAAATTGATGGCCGCAATACTTCCACGAAAACGATTACGTTTCTCTGTGAGGTTGTGCAAACGTTCTTTCAGGTCTTGATATTTCTGGCCTACGTCTTGATGTTTTTCTAAATCCTCAATCTTTCCAGTGAATGTATTAATTGATTCTTGGTACTGGCGTATGTCACGTTCAGTATCAGAAATTTTTGCCTCTATTTGGCGAAGGTCAATTTCAAGACGCTTTGCTTGTTTTGAAACTTTTTCGTCATTCTTGCACTCCTTGACGTAGGCGTTATTGGCCTTTCGCTCAAACTCGGCCAGCATTTCAACAAAGGTCTCAAATTTTTTAAGGTCTGAGAACTTCTCCACAAGTTCACGCAAGGCCGTGGGGTTATCAAAGACATTGAGAGTTGACTCGCCCTTGAACATACTATAGCGCTGGATATAGGCATCGAAGCACCGATTCATCAAGTTCTTGCCATTAACAGGCACTCGCTCTGAACCATTATCCTCGTAGCCACGGAACGAAAACTTCAGAGTTCGGTAAGTTCTCTCACCGGTTCTTTCAATCGAGAAAGATTTTTCCACACTTTTAAGTCCGTTATGCTCAAACTCCATGGCAACAAGCACTTCGTCGATTTCCCCGACTTCAAGTTCAGATTTTCTTTTTTCGGAAAAATTCTGAATACTTGTGTCATCAACTGTAGTATTAAATAGCCATTGGAGAGCTTCAAAAAATGTCGTTTTCCCATCGCCATTATCACCGATGATAAGCGTAAGACCTTTCGACATATCGAAGACCACCTCTCCATAATAGCTTCGATAATTCTTAATTCTTATTCGATTGATAATCATACGTTCATCTTTAAATAATTGCTAATTTCATTATAAATCTCGTTGAGCGAAGCTCCTTCGCTTTCACGCAAGATTATTTTTGCGGTTGTTGCGATGACAATATTCTCACTATCAGCCGCTTGATATATCGACTTGATATCAAGTTCGGAATAGTTTCCGAATTTCATCAAATTCTCATCAAGCAGCACCGCTTGAAGAACCTTGTCCTTATTGCTTTGGTATGCCATATTAGAATATTGTTAAGTTATAATATTGTAGTACATTGTCAAGTTCGTTAACCGTAAAGTCGATATTTTCAGAAAGTAAGGCGAAGTTCCTGACTCGTTTAAGTTCACTCTCAAGCAGGCGTTTTTCCATTTCGTAGCTTTCTGAATTTGCGTCAATCTCAGGGGCCACAACCATGTCGTGAATAGTTGCCATGTGCTTGTCGGGATGCGTGCGAAGAATACGGCCACGTCTCTGAATGAACTGCCGAGGGTTTCCTGTGCTTGCGCAGAAAATAGCAAGTTCGCTCCTAGGAACGTCAACGCCTTCGTCAAGGCATTTCATGGATGTCAGGACTTCCAACTCCCCGCTTGCGAAATCAGCCAACATTCGGTCGCGCTCACTGCTACCAGAGACGAATTGTTTGACGGTGGTACGGGGACTGGATTGTTTCACAATCTCGGTGTATTCATCAATCAGGTGACTCGTTTCTTCGTCATCATCAATAATATCTTTTGTGTCATAAATATCTGCATTGTTGTCATCCGGGCGATTACCCTCTGGCACATATACTAGTGTATATTTCAAGTTCCCGTTCTCTTCAAAACGTTCTTGAATGATTTGTCTGAAAAGTTCCAGCTTATTGGCAGCTTTATGAATGATGCGTTTACGGGCAAGTAGAAGCGTTTTTACAATTTCGTCCCCCTCGGGGAAAGTATTCTTGTTGAAATTGAACATTTTTGCCAATTTGACAGAAAGGTCAATGTATCTGGCCATTTCTTCATCGGTAAGTCTCACAATATGGGGATAGTATCGGTAGCGGCATAACACCCCATTCTCAATGGCCTTCTCCATTGAGTACTCATAAGTGTAATTATTCTCACTGCCAAAGAATGACGCAAGAGCAACGTTGCCCGCTTCGTCATATTGTCTTTCGGGTGTCGCACTCAAGCCAATTCGTCGCAGATAGTTAATACCTTTTAGTCTGCGTAGTATTTTACCCGAACCCATATTATGCGCTTCATCTGCAATCAGCAACAATTGTTTTCGTGAAAACGAGTTGAGGGTTGCGAATACGTTATCACGTGCAAATGATGCATAGGTTGAGATGATGATATAGTTGCAGTCTTTTTTAAGTGGATTGAATTCTTCTCGCAATTTGATGTTTTCAACAGCAGAACGCCATGAAGGATATTTTGAACACACTTTAATGATATTGCTGAAATTGAACTTCTTGCATTCTTTTTCCCATTGGTCCACAAGTGTAATTGTTGGCACGAGGATGATGGCTTTATAGTAGCCATTTCGCTTGAAGATTTCCAGCAAGCAGTTAAGTGCGGTAATGGTCTTACCTGTACCGGTTGCCATAGCAAAAAGCCCTTTCTGCCTGTTGTTCTTCCAATTTTCGAAAGCCTCGTTCTGGTATGGGCGTGGCCCCGTTGGATATGGGAAATGAGGCTTGGAATCATCTACTTGCTTCTTGTCTTTGTAGCTTTCAATGGCACGACGGACTTTCTCGCGTGCATTACGCAGAGCGTGAAGAACGGTAATCGGCAGATGTGTCGGAGCTTGCTCAAGCAATCCTTCTTCGTCTTCAAGCAGTTGCTTAAGCTCTTTGTCGGGGAATGTGTCGGCAATGCGTGAGCGAATGTCGGAGGCATCAATATAACGAACTGTATCGTCTTCTCCCGAGAATGTCCGTTCAAAATCATCTTCAATGTCATGGATTCTATTAACCTCAGTCTCTCCGTTCCAATCACACATTGCCGTTAAACTCTCTCGGTTCTCAATTAGAGCGGATCGAGAGAAATTTACTGAGCCTTCAAAGCCCACCTTATTTAATCCATCGGAGAACACACCGCATTTGGTGTGAGCTATTCCGTTACCTGATTTTGGCGCAATGATGCGTATCTGAATCCTGTCGTTCCTGATGAGCCATGCAAGGCACTCGAAGAAATGGGTATCTCTTGCCGAAAGTGTTTCTTTCAGTAATTCAATATTAGAAAGGTCAAATGATGGCAACAAAGAGTCGTCGTGGCTTTTTGCTATGGCAGCCTTATCATCATCGGCAAGTAGGTCGTTGATGATAAGGCGCATCTTTCCGCCTGCATGGAGAAAAGTTGCAAAACCGTCGGAAAGCACATTAATTGCGGACGATGCAAAGAAACCCAGCATCAGGTCGAATGTCGTTGAGTTACACAAGCATTCGGAGAAAAAGCCAACAGGTTCCCACTCACTCTGCGACTTGAATCGGCAGCTACGGGGCCATATAATATCAGATTTCAGCATAAATCACAAGAAACAATTAGCGCAAAAGTTATCATCGTCATCGTCAAGCATATCAATCAAGCGGCAACTACCTTGTTGACGTTTCGCCTCTTGCTTTGCGATAGCATCAAGCTTTATTTGCCTTACTCGTTCAGGCTTAATCAACTCGGCAAGACTCTCGTTTTGGTTCCAAGTATAGCCGTCTTTCTCAAATTCCATCGCTTTTGCGAAGAGGTCGGGATGCTGTTCATAGAGCCATATCCACTCTATCTTCTGCTGGTAGAAACAGAAGTAACAACCGGAGCGGCTACGATTGTATGTACCACGCTTGCCGTCAACTTCAAATGGAATTGGTTGATAGTAAGCCGGGATGCCGACGCCACTATTCTCAAGAATATTGAAGATGTCTTCCTTGACAAGAACATCATCGTTGTCAATCAGCGGAAACTCATCGAGCTGGCCCACCGGCAACTCAGTGGTTTTTAAAAATTCGAAGATGACGCGGTTAAACAGCTTTACATCGACATCCATTAGCGCATCTGTTTTCTTCCTGTAATAGAAATCCTTTGACAGTGGAGTCTTTACAATGCGCATAACTGAGTCATGCGTTTCTTTCGGGGTAAGTGACTCGTAAAGGTCGATAAGCTGTTGAAGGCTATTGTTGTTAAAGACTTTATTGATTACGTCAACGCTCCAAATATTGCGGCGGAAAGGAAATATGGATTGGATGTTGGGCTTCGTTGAAACATACCCCTCTCTATCTTCGTCTCCTCTGATACCAACGTAAGAGATTGTCGGCAAGTCACCAACGAACTTCTCCATTTCCTGGAGTTTCATCTTTTGAGTGCACCATCGGGCTTGAGGGGAAGGCAAGAAATTTCCCGATGCTTTCAAGAAATGTTCAAAGGGAGTGGGTTCCGGACTTCCTTGAGCAGCGCGAAGTCGGGTTATACCACCGAGATAAGATTCCAGCCGTTCAATGAGCAGTTCAGTCTCTGCCAGCTCGCAGCCGGTGTCTGAGTTGTAATACTCAATATTCATAGATGGATACTTGCCCTTCATGTAGATGGCAAGTGCTGCGCTATCCTTTCCTCCTGATATGCCTAATACGTGTCTAACCATATTGCTTATAGCCTTTCGTTGAGGAGCTTCAGTAATATACAAATGTCTAAATCTCTGTCTCCGGATAATTTATTGGCCAATTGTTTGGCTATATTATCGGCGGCTTTACGCTTGGTCTTGGGCAACGCATAAGTCTTTGACACATTGAACGAACTGTTGCTTGCGGCCAATTCAAAGCTGAATGCGATGTCGGTGTTTTCATCAAAAGCCGATGAAACCGTGATAAAACGTTCCGCCTCACTGAAAAGGAAAAGGAGGTCGTAGATGAAGCGTTCTTCTTCCGCATCTTTGATGGTTTCAAGTCGTCTGTCATAGACCACTTGCCCAATCTTCTCATAAAATTCTCGCTTGGAATTACTCGGTGATAGTACACGATCAATAAACGCCCTGGGCTTTTGCGCAAGCAGTGACTTGTTGATTGTTCGGTAGCGATTATCAATGAGTTGCTTATATTCATCAAAAGCAACATCTTCGGCAAATCCCAGATGCCGTTTGACGCATTGCTCCACACGCCCGATGAAGCTATCATAGCAAGCGTTGAGTTCCTGTACTGCAGAACGAATCAAATCAACATATTGCCTGACAAACTCATCATCATTCAAGTCGCTATAGCCGAAAGCCTTTGGAATATCCTCAAAGAAAGCTTTTGCGGGATCTTTGGCTTCAGCGAGAATGTCGCGGAATTTTGCTGTATATGAGTTGTTGAACTTACGGGTGCTTTTGGCGTAGACATTCAACCTGCGATAGAAATTGAAGAATGGTTTGATTGTTGCTAAAACCGAGTCGGACGAAACTGCGATTTCGTCACTTTGTCTCAAAAACTGACGATACTTTTTGAAAAACTGCAATTTCACGCCCGACACATCGTAGGCTCTCACGCTGAAATCACCAGGGCGTTTTTGCAATAATTCAAACACCTCTTTATTAATGTCAAGTACGAATGTATTGCCATTGTATAAAGCAAAGCTTTGCTGCTTGACAAACAGAAAAATGGGGAGCCAGAAATCTATCACACCTTGTTTGAGCTTGAAAGGTTTCTCTTTCAGTGTCTTAATCAGTGTTGTCAGTTTCTGCTCTTTATCAACACTACTTTCCAAGAAACGGCAACATTCATCCCATAGTGGCATGATGCCATCGGTAGTCGGCTCATCAAGATAGTACGTGCCGTCATCATCCATTCGATGAATGCCGGTCTCATGGAACAATGTATAGTAGATGGTTTTCTCTGGCGGAAAAGCTGTCTCGGCAATACCGAAATCTTTCTCACCATTGTGAGCCAACATCGCATCAAGCAGAGTGACGCGGGCCAGAGAGATGGCAGAGCTTAGTTTCTGCCTGTTGAACAACTCGTTCTGTATGATAGGTGTTTGATGGTAAACTTCCTCGCACACCTCTGATATGAGTTTATTGATGTCTTTCGCGCTCTCAATCGGGAACGTCTTCCCCTTGTAAAGCCATGTTACCGCGCCATTATTAGCCGTGAGGTTGTCATTGATGCAAATGTTCAGCAAGTTGGCTTCATGCTGCATTTGGGATGTCACTTCACGTCTTGCCACCCGGTCATCTATAATGACATTGTCAAGAATGTACTGCAGTTTCTTGAGCTCATGCAGATGCCCCACAATCTCATCAGCATTATTGAAGAAAACATAGATGTTTGCGGAGTCTGTGCCGGCTGAATATGACACAGCGTCAGATAATGACAAGTCAAGTGGAAAGACCAGATTGATAAATCCGTCTATGTCACCAGTTGGCGCAGTCTCAACCAAGTCGTTCGTAATCTTATACTCAAAATATCGAGGAGTGCCGACGCGATAATAAATTGATGATGCAAGTATCGCTTTCTGGTTTGCAAAAGGCAGAATCTCATTGACGTTAATATTGGGTACTGGCACTACAAGCGATGCTTTATACAGCTCGTCTTCAATATCTACATCTGTGCCCTCAAACAAAACGTATTGTTGTTTGTAATTGGCGAAGCGGATGATTTTGTGGGCAATCAGTTTTGCCAAATATGGTTGGGCATCCTCTATGTTAAGAGCCAATTTCGCATATGTTCTCAATAGACGGTCATCTATCTTTATTTGCTTGAAGAACAAATTGAGCAGACCAATAGTCTTGACAATTTTGAGACAACCGCTTAGAAGGTCGCTGTCTATTATTCCACTTTCCACTCGCTCTACAGCAACACGCATGGCCCGCCAATCCATGGAGTCGGCATTAGCCTCAGCAAGGGCAGTAAAGAACGAATACACAAGGTAATCATACACAGATGCGGTGTTGTATGTTAAATTGGAAGATGCCTTAAATTGACGGACGGAGTTGTTACCCTCTGCAGTGAGAAACGAGAAAAGCGTTCGCTCATTTTGCCCATATCGCTGGATGCCTAACGTCAGACAAGCAGACGAAATGGCATCAAGGGGATATAGCCTATTAATTGTTTCGTTTTCTAACTCCTTTGAAATGATGCGATATTCTTTCGCCAAATGGGTGATGTCCTTACTATTTGGCCACGTCTTTTTGTGGGTTGATTGTTTGCCGAGTTGTTTGGCAGCAAGATAAAGCAGTTGTTCAACTGGCTCAACAAACACCACCTCCTTGAAGCGACCTTTCACCTTGCTCCATTCGTTCTTTTGCGTTTCGGTTAGTTTGGATGCGTAAGCACTGAAATTCTGGTGAAGGGTCGTGAGGAGTATTATTCTGCGAGTTGGTACGTTGGCAAACTCTGCCAATTTTTGAAGGAAATATAATTCTTGTTCTGGATTGTGGTTGGCGGCATGCTCAAGTATTTTGCCGAACTCGTCAATGGCGACAAGCAGAAATCTGTTCTGTTTCTTTAGCGACTGACACAGATTGCCAAGTGTCGTAAAGATATTGCTGGTGTCGCTATTCAGTTTTCGCGAAAGCAAACTGCTCAAAGGCGCATAGTCGCCAACAATATTGATAAATTCAAATCCCTCAGCATTGAAAACTTTACTATTTCTCAACAGCTCACCTCCATTTTTACGCAAGTCACGCTCAAGTGCCATGATAAAGCTTGACTTGCCAGTGCCGTATGTTCCAATGATAGTGAATGAGTGATAACCAGATTGAAAACTAGTTACAATATTGCCCAGAACTGACTGTGCGTTTGGCGTTACAATATAATTGAACTCATTGCCGGCTTCGTATTCAATATTTACCGATGGTGTATAGCTCATATTGCTTGGTAGTAGTCTCTTAATACATCGTACTTGTTGAAAGTGCGAGTGAATTGAACATTCTTAATGCCGCTATTGTCTGTATAGTGAATGCCATATCGGCCTTTGGCTTCAATTCTCTTGATTGCTTCAATCAATTCGGAAAGGGGCATACAGAAAATAAGTGACAATTCTTTCAGCTTGTCAAATGATACTGTATTGTCTTCTCCTTTGATGTCAATAAGGCAATACAAGATAATTTCGGGGGCAACTGCGTCAGAACTAATCTCATTGAAGTTATATGTGATGCCTTTATTCTCAGTGCTTTTTGACTGGATAAGATTAAGGTCAATCAGCAATGCGGAAAAGTCTTCAAGTGTTTTCAGAGAAGTAGGTGCCACGTATGTTTGTAGTAGCACGTTAACGTCTTTCTTTACTGTGTTCTCGTTATATACGTTCTTTTGCTCAGGAACGGAGCACTTGCGTTTTATGAACTGTTGCAGCGTTTCTCTATCGAACTCTTTATGTTCGCGCTGATATTCAAGAAACAGGAGACGGTAGATGCTTGCGATGCCATAGTTTGTAAGATTGTAGTGAAGCAGCCATAGTGTGTTGGTATCTTCAAGAAACCGGTCAAAACCTGCATTGTCTGTGAATACCAAATGGGCAAGTTCTGTCAGCACGTCGTTTTCTGTCAAACCAAAGACTTTGAGCCAGTAGCGTATTGCAGACACCATATTCTTGCCCACGCCAAGATGAACAACTGCATCTGGTGAATTGAAAGCATGGCCATTGTTAAGAAAGTCATATCCCTTCTTTAACCAAAGCAATCTGCAGTGAAAAGATTCGTGCCCCGAAAAACTATATCTTGTTGTCGCCAAGGAACCAAATTGAAATGCGTAGAGTAGGCATTCATTCTTGTATTGGCCGTGGCTCACTTCTGACCAAAGGGTTAATAAAAAAGCGTGAGAGCCTATGATTGCCACTCGTCACGCTGGTTGAGGCCGTTCCAATTGCCCATAGCTAAAAGACGAGCAACTAGACCTCACGCCAGTATGTAAAACCACACCTCACACCGCCCTCTGGTTGGCGTGAGGCAGGTGCATTACACACCCATGAGCATCTATTGTTGCCATATCTTTGTCAGCTATTGAATTTTGGAACGTTTCAACCAGCCAAAGACAGCGTCAATAAACGCTTGTAAAAATGTCATTCCTGCGGTGCCGACACGTCAGGCGGTGCGGGAATTGCGACTGAGCAGTTGCGGACAAATTGCCAAAAACGGCTCAACCGCAATGCAAAGGTACAGCATTTTATCGAGATGGGGGCTATTTTGGAGTGATTATTTTGCAATTATTTTCCCACTGATTGAGAAAAACTTGGAATTGTGGGTGTGTTTTCAATTATTTCAATTATCTTTGCGTTCAAAATCAAGTTAATTGAAACCAAGATGGAACGTATAAATCGCATAAAGGCTGTACTGGCGGAAACTGAGCGCACCAGTAAGTGGCTCGCCGAACAACTCGACAAAGACCCTGCAACGGTGTCGAAGTGGTGCACCAACACGAGCCAGCCCGACCTATACACTTTGACCCGTGTGGCCGAGTTGCTCGACGTGGACATCCGCACCCTTCTTCGCCCCACCAAAGCGACAAACCCATTAGATTATTGACTCGCGTTGATGAATAAGAAAGTAACTTCATTAAATCCTGTTTATAAATACAACTAGAGTAAGAAGAAAA